>ENA-OZAF01000167-OZAF01000167.1-human-gut-metagenome-genome-assembly--contig:-NODE-167-length-30492-cov-5.556789_pt1 | contig 30492 bp, 26 predicted proteins | sample MGYA00244207_ERZ653498 | MGnify/ENA primary metagenome ERZ653498 (study PRJEB26926, sample SAMN06165156) | human gut metagenome | biome: ENVO:00009003; feature: ENVO:2100002; material: ENVO:00002003... | reverse complement strand
ACGAGATGACGTCGAGTCTCGTGGGCTCGGAGATGTGTATAAGAGACAGCGTCCGGCAGGCGGGAACGCAGGCTTTCCATCAGGTTCAGCAAAAACGGCTGGCCCGTACGGCGGTACAGGTCCACCGCAAGCCGCAGCACATCTGCGCCGCACTGAAACAGCTTCTCCTCCGTCATCTCCCCCAGCGCGTCCAGGAAGGCGCGCATGCCGCCCAGCACCCGCAGCATGGCCTGCTTGTCGCGCCCCATGGCAGCCAGCATCGACGCCGCGCGAAGCAGCGCCGCAAAGCGATCCGGCTCTGCGGGCAACAGGCCCGCCGCCGCTTCCACATCCGGGAAGGGCGGGGTCTGCGTATATCCTCCCAACTTGGTGGCCAGCGCCGCGTCCAGGGACGACATGCGGTTGATATCCACCAGCCCAAGGGCCAGCTCGGTCAGCTGCTTTTGCAGGCCGTCGGCGTGTACGGCCGCGTCCGACAGCGGCACAAGCGCGGGGTCCACCAGGGGTGCGCGGCGGTAAGCGATTGCGGTAGGCATGGTTCCTCCTTATGGCATCGGCGGCATTTGCCGTTACTTTGCTCCATTCTACCCTATTATATAACAAAAATCCCACAGGTCAAGCAAAGTCCGCGCCCTTGCGCACCGCCCCGCCTGCGTGTATAATGGCTGTACGCTGCGAAGGAGGGACCCAAGCCATGGACCATGCCGCCCCCGGCCGCCTGTGGGTGCGCCTGATGAAACGCCATCGTGTGGAGCGGGACGCCACCGTGCCCTGCACGCGCGACGACCCCGAAGCCGCCCTGCGCGAGCTGCTGCCCAGGCTGGACCTGAGCCAGCCGGTATGGCTTCCCCGCCACCGCGCCGACTGGGAGGAATATGCCCTGACCCGCTTTCTGCCGGAGCACTTTATGGAAGCCGTTCCCTTTGATTTCATGGAGATCAGCTATATTTTCCCGGAGGATGAAAAAAAGGCCGCCCGTCCGCGCGACCCTCGCTGGGACGCCTAGCCGCGCGTGCATGCTCGCCGCCGCGCCGCCATATCCTTGGGCGGAGGTGATGGGATGACCAGCATTGACAAGGCCTTTTTCACCCTGGCGGACGAGATCCGCTCCCTGGATGAAAAAGAGCTGTACTACCGCATGCGCAAGAGCTTTGACGCCGTGCCGGAGTCGGCCAGGCGGGGGCTGATGACCTTCTTTTCCCAGTATCCCTACTGGGGCAAGCTGGATATCGACCGCGGAGAATATGAGGAAATCGCCCTCAAGCAGCAGGCGCTTTCCCGGCATATGGACGATTTCGCATGGCTCTACGGCCGTCTGGGGGATTACCGCTCCAAAAAGACCCTGTACGCGATCCTTAGCAACTGGTATCGGTATGATTTTATCTCCACGGCCCAAGCGAAGGAATACCTGTTCAGCAGCTATTTCGACCTGGACCTGCTTTCGTGTGGTGAAAACGAGGTGATCGTCGATCTGGGCGCCTATATCGGCGACACGGTGCTTTCGTATATCGAGCAGTACGGCGAGGACCGTTACAAGAAGTTTTACTGCTATGAAATGACGCCCGAGACGTTTGAGCAGCTCAAGCGCAACCTGGCGGGATACCGCGACATCGATCTGCGCCAGAAGGGCGTGAGCGACGTGGAGGGGTTCATGTCGCTGACGGCCAACGCGGCCAGCTCCTCGGCTAACACCCTGTGCGACGAGGCGGGCGGCGAGATCCCCGTAACCACGCTGGATGCCGATATTCAGGAGCCCATCACCCTCATCAAGGCCGATATCGAGGGCCATGAGCAGCGGGCGTTGCTTGGGGCCAGGGGCCATATCCTCAACGACCATCCCAGGCTGCTGATATCGGTGTATCACAACAACGAGGACCTGTGGAAGATTCCCCGTATGATTCACGATTGGTGCGGCGATTACCGGTTTTATCTGCGGTTTCAAAGTTCGGTGATCTACCCCACGGAAATCACGCTCTTCGCGCTCTAGACCTGCCCGCGCCGAAAAAAAAGCTGCGCTGCGCGGGTCTATTCCGCCAGAAGCACAAGAAATGTTTGCGCCAAGAGGCGCAAACTTCCCGCCCGGCAAAGCCGGGCGATACGATTTCATTTTGGAGGGCCTGCGGGCCCTCCTAACCTCCCCTAATGGGTTTTTTGACAATCTGAGCCGCGCCGGATTATTCCCCGGCGCGGCTCCGTTTTCGTCATCGCGTCTTGCCCTCCGCCTCGTCGCCCGGACGCTCCAGGCGGCAGGCGCGCTCCGGCGTGAGGACCGAAACCGGCCCTCCGGCCAGCAGACGCACGCGATAGCGTCCATCCGCCATTTCAAAGCGCAGGCGGCTGCCCCGATACTGGAATGAAAATCGGAGTCCCGTCCAGCCCTCCGGCAGGAAGGGATCCACTTTCACGCCGTCCGCGCACAGCCTAAGGCCTGCAAAGCCGTTGACCACGGCCATGTAGCAGCCGCCCATGTTAGCGGTGTGGATACCGTCCTTGCTGTTGCCGTGGGTGTTGAGCAGATCGGTCTTCACGCTGTCGCCGAAATAGGCGCGCGCCTCCCGGCGCAGGCCCAGCCGGCACGCCTCGATGCAGAAGATGCAGTTGGACAGGGAAGAATCGTGCGTGGTGATCTTCTCGTAATACCGGAAAGACCGCTCGCGCACGTCCTTGGCCGCCAGCTCCTCAAAGAGCACATGCGCCAGCACCGTGTCCGCCTGCTTGCATACCTGATAGCGGTACAGCTGCAGGGGATGGTAGTTGAGCAGCAGCGGGAACTTGTCCCGAGGCGTAGCCGCGATGTCCCATACGGGCTTTTGCAGAAAGCTGTCGTCCTGCGGGTTGATGCCGAGCGTTTCGTCGTAGGGCAGGTACATGGCCTCGGCGGCGCATGCGAAGCCATCCAGCTCCTCCCGCGTGACGCCCAGGCGGGCGGCCCATTCGCCGTAGACGCCCCATTCCTCCAGCAGCTGCGCCGCACGCACGGCCTGCTCCAGGTTGTTCTTGGCGCAGGCGTTGGTATAGTAGTTGTTGTTGACCAGGCAGGTGTACTCGTCGGGGCCGGTGACGCAGTTGATCAGGAAGCGTCCCTGCGCCATGTGCCCCACGTCCATCCACAGGCGCGCCGTTTCCAGCAGCATCTCCGCGCCCTCCGCGATCAGGTACTCCCGGTCGCCGGTGGCGTTATAGTAGGCGCTCACCGCATAGGCGATATCGCCCACGATATGATACTGGGCTGTGCCCGCCAGGAAATAGCCGCTGCACTCGCGCCCGTCGATGGTACGCCAGGGATACAGCGCGCCCTTCAGGTGCCCCAGCAGCCGCGCGTTTTCTCGTGCCGCCTCCAGCGTGCGGTAGCGGTAGCCCAGCAGCTTTCTGGCCAGCTGCGGCATGGTGAGGGTGAAAAAGGGCATCATGTACATTTCCGTATCCCAGAAGTAGTGCCCCTCGTACCCCTCGCCTGACAGGCCCTTGGCCGCGATGCTGCACAGCCCGTCGCGCCCGGCGGACTGAAAGAGCTGATAGAGATTGAACTGCATGGAGAGATTGGCGTCGCTGTCGCCCAGGATGGTGGTGTCGGCGCTCTCCCAGAACGCCGCGAGCGTCTCCTGTTGGGCGCGGTAGAGAGCCTCCGCCCGGCCAAAAACCCCGGCCATGGCCTGCCGTGCAGCCGTCAGCGTATCGCCGTGCCTCCGCTCGTCCGAAAACACGCAGTACTTTTTCAGCCGCAGGGGCTGACCCTGCTCGAGCGCCACGCTGGCGCGAAATGCGGCCGCATGCGCAGCGCTGTCGTAGACCGTGCGCGCATCCTGCGGGGGAGGCTCCATCGCATGCCGCACTCCCGTGGTCAACGAAAGCCCGCTCACGCGGGTGCGCACGCTCAAATAGCTCGTCCCGTCCTCCACAAGGCTGCCGGCGGGCACGAGGTGGCACTCGCTCTCTCCCGCCAGGCGCGGGTCGTTGGGGTTGGCGTAGTTCTTCACCAGCGCCAGATGGGTGCTTTCCACCTCCACCTCGCCCGCATAGTTGAGGGGCGTCACCTCGCAGTCGATGAGGAACAGCGAGGGCTCGGCAAAGCTGGCCATGCGGCGGAAAAGCAGCTTCGTCTCCCGTCCCTGCGGCGAGCGCCAGGTGACGTGCCGCTCAGTCACGCCCCGGTCCATGTCCAGCAGGCGCTCGCAGTGGAGCAGCTCGCCCGTCCACTGCGAGAACGGCTCTCCCGCCAGGCACAGGCGCACACCCTGCACGTCCGCGGCGTTGATCATGCTTTCCTTTTCCTCGCGCACATGGGTCAGCCTTTCGGCCTGCTTCATGGGCACTGTTTCATAAAAGCCGTTCACATAGGCGCCGCGCATGGTCTCCATGCCCCGGGGCGCCCCTTCCTCCAGCGTTCCGCGCACGCCCAGATAGCCGTTGGCATTGTGGAACACCGTCTCCTGCAGGGCGAGCTGATCGTGCGTGGGTTGCGCAGACCGCACTGAATAGACCCTTTGCATGTCCACCCCTCCTTAGCCCTTGACCGCGCCGGCCATGATGCCCTTGATGATGTGCTTCTGCGCGCTGAAATAGAAGATAATCACCGGGATGATGGTCATGGTCAGCGCGGCCATGGCCATGTTCCATTCGATGGTATAGGTGCCGAAAAACAGCGAGGTCATGACAGGGATGGTCTTGTTGGCGTTGCTGGTCAGCGTCAGCGAGGGCAGCAGATAGTCGTTCCAGATCCAGATTACATCCAGGATGATCACCGTCACCGTGGTGGGTTTGAGGATGGGGAAGACGATCCGCCAGAACACCTGCCAGATGTTGCACCCGTCGATGATGGCGGCCTCCTCCAGCGAGACGGGCACGGAGGATTTGACGAAGCCGTGGAACAGAAACACACCCATGCCCGCGCCAAAGCCCGCATACATGAAGATCAGGCCACCCAGGGAATTTTTCATGGGAATGCCCAGCGCCTTGGTCAGGGAGTTCATCTCCTGCATCAGGGGCATCATGACGGTCTGGAAGGGAATGAGCATGGTCACGATCAGGAAGCTGTAGAGAAAGCGGCTCAGCCGTGTGCGGGTGCGCACCAGCATCCACGCGGCCATGGAGCACAGAACCACGATCACCGCCACCGAGCACAGCGTCACGATGAGCGAGTTTTTGAACACGTTGATGAAATCCATGCGCTGCACCGCGCCCGCGTAATACTCCCAGGTGAGGGTTTCGGGCAGAGCCAGGACGTTGGTATACATCTCCGCGCGGCTTTTGAAGGAGTTGACCACGATGATGTAAATCGGGGAGAGATAGATCAGGCAGAACACAAGCAGCGCCGCATTAGCCAGCACGCTCCGCACGCCCTTCGCGCCGTTCTTGCTCATACCTCCACCTCCCGCTTGGACGTGAGCCGCACCTGGAACATGGTGATCACGCTCACGATAATGAAAAAGACGATGGCCTTGGCCTGGCCGTAGCCATAGTTGCTCTTGGCGAAGATTTCGTTAAAGATGTTCATGGACACCATCTCCGTGGCATTCGCGGGGCCGCCGCCGGTGAGGGCCAGGTTCACATCATAGATTTTGAAGCAGTTGGACAGCGTCAGAAACAGGCAGATGGTGATGGAGGGCATGAGCAGCGGCAGACGGATGCGGAAAAGCGCCTGCCAGTAGCTGGCCCCATCCACATTGGCAGCCTCCATCACGTCGTCGGAGATGGATTGCAGGCCCGCGATATAGATGACCATCATGTAGCCGGCCATCTGCCAGGTGGCCACCACAATCAGGCCGATGAAGGCGAACTGCTTGTTGCTCAACCAGTAGAAAAACAGGTCCGTGCGGCCGGTCATCTCGCCCAGCGTGGCCATGCAGTCGCCGAGAATGAACTGCCAGATATAGCCCAGCAGCAGCCCGCCGATCAGGTAGGGCATGAAGATCATGACCCGGCCCACGTTGCGAAGCCGCAGCTTCGACGTCACCACCAGCGCAAAGCCCAGCGCCAGCACGTTGACGGTAACCATGGTAATCAGCGTAAAGACGGTGGTCCGCTCCAGAGAGCTTAAAAACCGTGTGTCCTGAAAGGCTTTCGCATAATTGGCAAAACCCACAAACTTCATGGGGTTTTTGGGCAGTCCGTCCCAGGAGACAAACGAATAATACACACCCGTCAGGAACGGCACAATCACAACCACAATAAACACAAAAAACAGCGGTACGGTAAACAGCGCAAACCAGCGCTTTTTCATGGACATGCACGTCCCCCCTTGTCAAGCGACAGAAAAAGCGGGAGCCGCCCAACGGGCATCCGGGCGGCCCCCGCTATCGGTCGGCGGATTTACTCGGCTGCGGCCGTCACAAACGCGTCGTTGAGCGCGGTGAGGAAATCGGCCTCGGTCATGTCGGTGGTGAAGAACTCCTCGGCCACGGGCACCAGGTCGTTCATGATGACGCTGGCGGGCCACTCGGTGTTGAAGGTCCAGTCGATGATGTTGCCGCTGGCGATGGCGTCGGCCACGCTGGCGGAGATGGGATCGAGCGTCTCGCTGGTCATGCCGTCAACCACGGGCAGGAAGCCGAACTTGTTCATCAGGTAATCGACGCCGGTCTCGGAGGTGTAGAGCCAGTCGAGGAAGTCCTTGCCCAGCTGCTGCTCTTCCTCGGAGGCGTCGGCGTTGACGAACCAGTAGGAGGGGATGCCCACCGCGATGGCGGTGCTGCCGCCCACGGGCACGCCTACCATGCCCATTTCAAAGTCGATGTCGTAGCTGGAGAACATGGTGTAGCACCAGTTGCCCTGATGGATGGCCGCGGTCTTGCCGGTGGCGAAGTCGCCGCAGTTGCCGTCGTAGGTCACCTCAAGGGGATTGACCTGGTTTTCACGGATGGCCACGAACAGCTTGGCGAACTCCTGGAATTCCGGTACGTCGGCCAGCTTGACCTCGCCGGAGAACACCTGCTGGCAGAAGGCCACAGGATCATCCTGCACGGCGAAGGGGAAGTTGAGAATCTGGCCGATGAGGAAGTAACCCTCCTGCGACAGGCCCAGGCCGGTCAGGCCGGCAGCCTTCTGCTCCTCGATGTAGGCGATCAGGCCGTCCATCGTGGAAATCGCTTCGGGGTCCACCAGGTTCTTGTTGTAGATGATGCCGAAGCCCTCGGCCGTCATGGGCACACCGGACTTTTTGCCGTCCACCATGGCGATGAGGTTCTCCTGCACCTTGCCCATCACGTCCAGATCGCTCAGGTCGGCCAGGTAGCCGCTCATTTCGGCGATTTCGGAGGCGGAGTTGAGGGTGAAGACGGTGGGGCCGGATTCGCTGGCCATGTAGGTCTTCAGGTTCTGATAATAGTCGTCGCCGGCGATGGGCCATACTTCGACCTCAACGCCCGTCTCTTCCTGATAGGTCTTGGCCAGCTCGACCAGCTGGTCATAGATCTCGGTCTTCTGCTGGAAAACGACGATCTTGCCGGCGCCTTCCGCCTGCGCGCCCGCCAGGCCCAGGCCCAGCAGCAGGCTCAACGCCAATACGATACACGTCAGGGTTTTCATCCGCTTCATGAATAGAAACCTCCCTTTTTTGTTGTTGATGAACCGGAGTGTTGTGAATCGGTTTAACGATTTACGAAGATTATAGACCAGGCATGTATATTCGTCAATGCTTTTTGTTCAAAATAGGCAAAGTTAAATTATTTAATTTGTGAATAACCTAAAATTTAATTGAATTTATATAAAATTCAATGTAAAATATTAACCGGCGTCCTTGCAGGATGCCGGCTTTTTCGGCCGCTGGAGGGCTGTTTGATCAGGGCCTTGCTTCCCCCGCCGAGGTCCGCCAGACCACCCGTGCCTGGATCTTGAAGGTCTCATAGCTCTGGGCGCCCTCAATGTTGGCGATGAGATGCTGGGCCGCGAGATACCCGCGCTCGTAGTTGGGGATGGCCACGGTGGTAAGCCCCAGCAGCTCAGCCAGGGGCGTATCGTCAAAGCCCGTCACAGCCACGTCTTCGGGGATGCGCACACCCGCCTCCCGGAAGGCGCGCATGGCCCCGATGGCCATGTTGTCGTTGGCGCAGACCAGCGCCTGCGGCAGCCGCTCGCCAATCAGCAGGAGCTTTGCCGCCTGGTAACCGCTTTTTTCGCGGTAGTCGCCGGTGAGGTAGCTTTCCGGGTGAAAGGGGATGCCGTTTTCGGCGAGCACATCCAGAAACGCCTGATAGCGCTCGCGGTTATCCAGCGTGTTGACGCCGCCCAGAAAAGCAAAATTGCGGTAGCCGCGCGCCACCAGCCCCTTCACCAGCTCGCGCATGGGAGGATAGTTGTTGACCAGCAGGCATTTGACGTTGGGTTCGTCCAGAATCCGATCCAGGGCCACGATGGGATAGCCCTTCTGGGCCTTGCGCTTGAGCAGCTGGTCGTTGCAGCTTTTGTCCAGCATGATGCAGCCGCTGGTGAAACTCTTGGACATGAAGCGGTCGCACGAGCCGCTGGTGCAGATGATCAGGTCGTACTGGCGGGAGTAGACGTAGTCGCTGATGCCATGGATGATCTTGAGGTAGAACTCGCGGTCAAAGTCGCTGAAGTTGAACAGGATGGTCTTGCTCTCGCCGCTTTTGAGGGCGCGCCCCGCATGGTTGACCTGATAATCCATCTCCTCGCAGATGCGAAGGACCCGCTCGCGCGTGGCGTCGCTGACGTTCTTGCGGCCGTTGAGCACGTTGGAAACCGTCGCCGTGGAAACGCCCGCCGCCCTGGCGATGTCCTTGATGACCACGTTCATTGGTACGCCCCCTTAGCTGGGCAGATTGTCGCGCAGGTACTCGAATACCTGACGGGCCACGGGCGCGGCCACGCTGCCGCCGCTGCCGCCGTTTTCCACCAGGACGCTGACGGCGTAGGGATAGGTATCGCTGTCGATGTAACCTACGAACCAGGCGTGCGTCACATCCATGCCGTTGTCCGAGCCCTCGGCGCTGCCGGTCTTGCCGGCGATGGTCAGACCGCTCACCTGCGCGCGCGTGCCCGTGCCGCTCTTGACCACGTCCTTCATGTATCCGTCGATGATCTCCGCCAGCTCCGGGGAGCAGGCGGTGCGGTACACCTTCTGCGAATAGCGAAGGCGCACGTTGCCCGAGGGGCTCTCCACGAGGCTGAGCAGCCGCGGCTCCATCATGACGCCGTCGTTGGCGATGGCCGCCGCCACCATGCACATGTGCATGGGCGTGGCCACCACCTGGCTCTGCCCCGCGCCGCTCCAGGCGATTTCAAAGCTGTTGCGGTTCTCGGTGGGATAGACGCTGTTCTCCACCACCAGGTCGCGGAAGAGGAAGTTGTCATTGAAGCCGAAGGATTCCGCCATGCGCCGCAGCGCGGTATCGCCCATCATCAGCGCCGCCTGGGCGAAGACGTTGTTGCAGCTGACACGGAAGGCCTTGTCCAGCGTAATGTCGCCATGCTGGTCCATGTTGTAGTCGTGCACCACGTGATCCATCACCTGCGTGGCGCCCGTGCAGGTGAACACGTGCGTTTCGGCGTCGGGCAGATTTTCCAGCGCCGCCGCCGCGGTGATGATCTTGAACGTGGAGCCGGGAGGCAAGGTGCCCTGCAAGGCCCGGTTCCAGAACGGGTGTTGGCTGGAGTTGCGGATCTGGTCGGTGATGTTCTGGGGGTCGTATACCGGCAGGCTGACCAGCGCCAGCACCTCGCCGGTCTTGTAGTTCATCACGACCACCGCGCCGCACTTGCCCTTGAGATTGGAGGTGTTGCGAAAAATATTGACGATCTCGGTGCACAGCCGGCTGTCGGCGGTGATGGTCACATTGTCGCCCCGGCGGGTTTCGCCGTTGAAAAAGGCGGTCACGCGCTCCGTCAGGCTCGTTTCAAAGCCCAGCAGATAGTTGGCCTGAAACGACTCCACGCCGTTGGCGATGTTCCCCTCGTCGTCGCCCAGCAGGTGCACCATGCTGGAGCGGCTCAAAATGTTGCTCTGATAGACGCGCTCGCCGTTCTCATCGGTGGTGGCGACCACCACGCCCCGGCGGTCGATGATGTCACCGGGGATGACGCTGCTCTTGGCGCTTCGGTAGCGCGTGTTGCGCGTGCTGGAGATCCAGCGGCTGCCGTAGGTGGACACGGAATACACCCCGTACACCCCGGCCAGCGCCAAAAGGCCGATCACCACAAAGGCCAGCACGCGAAAGCGCAGTTTCTGCTGTTTCATTTGCACCTCACTCCCTGTCCGCCTCGGGCATCATGGCCTCCTCCTGCAGGGTATGGCTGATTTCGTAGTCGTAAGCCAGGTCGTCCTGGTTCACGCTGGCCACGCCCTGAATCAGCCCGATCAGGCCCATGCAGCTGACCAGCGAGGTGCCGCCGTAGCTGACGAAGGGCATGGTCACGCCCGTGAGGGGGATGAGCTTGAGCACGCCGCCGATGATGATAAACGTCTGAATGCCCAGCATAATGGTGGCGCCCATGGCCAGCAGCGCGTGAAAGCTGCTGCGCGCCGCCGAGGCGATGGACACGCCCCGGAGAATCAGAATCACGTACATCGCCAGCACCAGCGCGCCGAAGATAACGCCGAACTGCTCGCAGATGACGGCGAAGATGCAGTCCGTAAAGTACACGGGAATCACGCGGGGCGCGCCCAGGCCCAGGCCCACGCCGAACAGCCCGCCGGAGGCGATGGCCATGAGCATCTGCACGATCTGATAGCCGCTGGTTTCGTAGTAGATCCAGGGATTGCGCCAGATGGCCACGCGCTTTTTCACGTGAGCGAACATCGCATATCCCAGCGCCGCCGCGCCGCCCGCGCCCACCAGCCCCAGGCACGTCAGGGGCAGGTTGCCGGTGGAGGCGTAAAAGAGGAACAGCGTCGTGGCATAGTAGATCAGCGCCGTGCCCAGGTCCTGCTGCAGCATCAGCACCAGGAGCGAAAACACCGCAAACGCGAACCACGGCAAAAAGCGCCTGCGCGACATGTACCAGCTCAGAATCAGCAACAGGGCCAGCTTGACCAGCTCGCTGGGCTGCACGCTGGTGCCCCCAATGTTGATCCAGTTGGTCGCGCCGTTCTGCTCGGTGCCGATGGCCAGCGGCAGGGCCAGCAGCGCCGCCGCGCCCAGCATGACCACCTTGATCAGAAATCCCCAGCGCCGCACGTAGCGCACCACAAAGATGCATGCCAGCATGGCGATGATGCCCGCGCCGTAATAGATGGCCTGCTGGATGCCGCGCGAGGTGCCCGCACCGCGGTCGGTGGTGTAGAGGATGAGCACGCCCAGCGCGCACAGGAAGTTGGCGATGGCCAGAAGCAGCTTGTCCGCAGGAAAGAAGCGCGGAAGCCACATCGTGGACAGGCGGACGAGCACCGGCACGATCACCGCCAGCGCAAAGCCTTCCCATTCCAGCTCGCCGCTAAACGACACCAGCAGAAACGCGGTGAAGAAAAACAGCATGATGGCCGATACCAGCATGCGGTCCGGGCGGCGGCGCTGCCTGCGCGCGGACTGCGCGGCCCGCCGCGCCTCGGCGCGGGCCTGAGAACGTCTGCTCATCGTCCGCGCCCTCCCCCGAAGTACTTGTCCCATACCTTGCGCTTGGCGCGCTCGGCCTCGTCATGGCCTACGTAGGCGCTGCGGGGCGGGGCGGCGGCATCGGTCAGGTCCTCGTCCATCTCGTCGCCGAAATAGGCCAGGTCGTCCCAGTCGGCGTCGCTGTGCGGGCTGGGCGCATAGGGCCAGTCGCCATCCTCCATCCGGGGTCCATCGGGCAAATCCGCGCCCTGTGCCTCGTCAGGCGGCGTCGTGGTTTCCGACATGCCGGACGGTTCCGCCGCTTCCGTCTCCTCCGGCATCGCGGGCGCCCGCTCCCCGGCGGGCCGCATGAAGATGCTGTCGTCGCGCGCGGGCGGCTCGGCTTCCTCCCCGTCCGCGCCTTCCTCCGCCTGCCCGTTCTGGCCGGCGGCCTGCCTCAGGGCGGCCTGCTGCATCAGCCACTGCTGATAGGCCTGCTGCTGCCAGAGCTGCTGCTGCATCATGTACTGCTGCTGCGCCATCCACTGCTGCATGGCCTGCTGCTGCGCCATGGCGGCGGCCTGCGCCTGTTCGGGCGGCTCGCTCCGTCCGTCCGCCGCGGCGACTTCGCTATCGCGGCGCGGGGCGTAGCCCGTACCCTCAAAGCCCGCGAACAACCTGAGCCGAAGCTGGGCCTTGCCCACGTACAGCCGGGAGCCGTGGGCCATGTACAGAGGCTCGCGGCGGCTTTTGAAGGGCTCGCCGTCCACGCTGGCGGTCTGACCGCGCATGGGCTCCACGCGCAGGCCCTCGTCCTCGTCAAAGCGGAACCACAGATGCCGCCGGGCCACGCCCTCCACCGGCACGCACAGATCGTTGGTGCGCAGCGTGCCCAGCGTGCCCTCGCGGGGCACGGGCAGCGCCTGTCCCCGCTTGAGCGCCTCGCCTCCCTCGATGACCACCATCTCGCCCACAAAGCCCGCGTCCGGCAGCAGCTTCAGGCGTTTTTTGGCCTGCCGCCGGTCGCGCCGGTACCAGCGAAAGCTGCGCCACACGATGATCGCCATCAGCAGCAGAAACCAGTACCGCGCCGCCTGGGCGATCAGCTCATAGACCTCGGCGGGCACAGAAAGGCTGTCGGGCAGGGTGATGCTGCTTAGAAAATCGGTAATCTCGCTGGGCAAAGCGGGGCTCCTTTCCGGCGGGCGCGGCGCGCCTCAGTCGTCCTGGGATTTGGCCTCCTCCAGGAATTTTTCCATCTTGCGCTTCACGCGTTGCAGGGCGTTGTCGATGGATTTGACATGACGGCCCAGCTTGTCGGCGATCTCCTGATAGCTCTTGCCGTCCAGGTAGGCGTTGAGCACGTCCTGCTCCAGCCCGCTGAGCACGCGGTCCACCTGATCGCGGAAGGAAACGAGGTTCTCCCGTCCGATGATCAGTTCCTCCGGGTTCTGCGCCCGGCCCTCGACGATCACGTCCATGAGGGTGCGGTCGCTCTCCTCGTCGTAGATGGGCTTGTTGAGGGAGACATAGCTGTTGAGGGGCACATGCTTCTGACGGGTCGCGGTCTTGATGGCCGTGATGATCTGGCGGGTGATACACAGTTCCGCAAACGCGCGGAAGCTGCTCAACCGCTCGGCCTGGTAGTCGCGGATGGCCTTGAACAGGCCGATCATGCCCTCCTGCACGATGTCCTCATGGTCCGCTCCGATGAGAAAATAGCTGCGCGCTTTGGAGCGCACGAAGTTCTTGTACTTGCTCAGCAGGTACTCCACGGCCACGCTGTCGCCCTGCTGCGCCAGGCCCACGACCTGCTCGTCGGCCATGTCGGCAAAGCGCTTATCCAGCATGCTTTCCCAGGAGCTGTCCATCTCCAGTCCGTCGCTCTGGTCCGCCTCCTCGCGCCCGTACTCCGCCTCCAACTCGTCCGGGGCGCGTCCGTTCCGGGGTTCGGTCATGGGAATCTCACCTGCCTTTATTTTTGCCTTCTAAGCCGGTCCAATGCGGCGTACTGCTCCTCGGTAAGCGCCGCAGAAAGCGGCGTGCGCCGCTGCGCGCCGGGCGTCTGGTGCCGCCCGCGGCCATGGGAACGCTCGGCGTCCAGCTCGCGCCACAATTCCCGCGCGCTCAACCGCGTGGCGCCGCGGCCCAGGATGAGCGTCTGCTCGGTATAGTCGCTGGTGGCCACGCGCGCCTCACGGTAACGGGGCAGCAGCTGGCACATGCGTTCGATGTAGTGGTCGGCCGTCTCGCCGTGGCGCGTATAGACCACGGTCAGGCCGTCGCGTTCCTCCACGCTGCGCAGGGGGCGCTCGGCCTTGTAGCCGTCAAACACCAGCCACACCTCCTGCCCCGTATAGCCCGCATAGTCCTGCAGAAGGTGAATCAGGCGGTCGCGGCATTCGTCCAGCGGCCACCCCTCGCGCTGCGCCTTGGGCCACGCTCCGATGATGTTGTAGCCGTCCACGTACAAAAGCGGCTTCATCGCGGTCAGCGGGCGCGCAGCACCGCGTACATCAGCACGCCCGCGGCCACGCTGGCGTTGAGGCTGTCCAGCTTGCCGCGAATGGGCACGGATACGGTGCGGTCGCAGCTTTCCAGCACGCGGCGGCCCACGCCCTCGCCCTCCGCGCCGATGACCAGCGCGATGGGGCCGGTCAGGTCCAGGGAGGCGTAATCCTCGCCGGCCATGTCGGCGGCGTAGGTCCAGATGCCCTCGCGCTTGAGGCGTTCAATCGTGCTGGTAAGGTTGGTCACGCGCGCCACGGGCAGGTATTCCACCGCGCCCGCGCTGGCCTTCACCGCCGCGGGGGTCAGACCCACGGCGCGGCGCTCCTGCACGATTACGCCATGCGCGCCCGCGCACTCCGCCGTGCGGATGATCGCGCCCAGGTTGTGCGGATCGGTGATGCCGTCCAGCAGAATCAAAAACGGCGCCTCGCCGCGCTCGCGCGCAAGGTCCAGCATGTCCTCCACGGTGCTGTAGCGGTAGGCCGAGGCAAACGCCAGCATGCCCTGATGGTTGCGGGTGATGGCGTCCAGCCGGGCGCGATCGACTTCCTTGACGGGCACGCGGCGCTCCTTGGCCATCTGCACGATCTCGCGGGCCGAGCCGCTCAGTTCGCCGCGCGCCACCAGCAGCTGCTCGATGTCGCGGCCGCTCTTGAGCGCCTCGCGGATGGGGTTGCGGCCGCTGAGCAGGTTTTCCATGTCCGCCTGCTCGTGTTCCTCCACGCGCTCCGCGGCTGCGGGCGGGGCGTAGCGGAACTGCTCGTAGCGCCGCTCCTGCCCGGCCATGCGCGCCTGGCGCTGCTCGCCATAGGGACGCGGGGTGGTGTTTTCGCCGCGCGCGGTGTAGCGGCTGGCCGTACCGGTGGCGAAGCGGAAGCCGCCGCTCTGCCTTTCACGGCGCTTAGGCTCGTTCCCCTGCGCCGGCCGCTCGCCGCCCGGCGCCTGCCGGACCGCGTTCTGCCGGTAACCTGCGGGGCGCGCCTGCTCGGCGCGGCGCGGCTTGTCCGCGCCCGTGCGGTTTTGGCCGCGCCTCGCCTCCTGCGCGCGTCCGGCCTGCTCGCCGGCATGGCTGCGGCCTTCCGAGGAGCGCGCTCCGCGCCCCTTCTGTGCGCCGCCCCTGCGGTAGCCCGCGCCCTCGTCCTCAAAGCCCCCGCGCGCGGCGGCCTCCACACGCTTTTCCTGCCGGGTTTTATGCTTCATATCCTTGTAAAATGCCATATCTCCGTCTCCTGTTCCTTATTGCATCCCTTGCCGCTCCAGGTATTCCTGCCGCGCCTTGCGGATCTGCGCCTGCTTTCCGCAGGACTTTTCCCTCTCCGGACATGCGCCGCGCAGGCATCCGGGCCCCGCGTCCCTGAACAGGGCGGGCGCCTCCTTGCAGCACAGATCGAACATCGTACCCGCCAGCGCCCGGATCTCCCACTGGGCGCGGCTGCACATGCGAAGTGAGAAGAAGTGCCTAAGCTCGCGCGCATTCATCGTCAAAAGCACGCGCGTCTCGCACGCGCCGGGCAGCACGAAACGGGCGTCCTCGTTGCTCTTCTCCCCCGCGTCGCCCAAACGCTTCTGCCAGCCCTCGTACCATGCCTGCATCTGCGCCATCTGGGCGTGGTACTCCGCCTCCGCGTCAGGGCCCAGCGCACGGATGGCGGGGGGCACGATGTAGCCGAAGCCCCCGGCGTAGCTGACATAGCGCTGGCTCTGCACGCTGAAGCTGGCGATGCGGTGCCGCGTGAGCTGCGCCAGCAACACGCGGCTCACGCCCTCGATGAGGAAAGTGAAGCTCACATGCTCCAGCACACTTTCGTGGCCCATGGCCATCACCCGCTCCACGAAAGCCCGCTGGTCCTTTTCCTCAATGGTTTTCAAGAGCCTGTCCACATCGCCTCCGGCATAGCACAGGCGCGCGCCCAGCGCGGTCAGGGCCTCCGGTTCCAGGGTATGCCTGACCAGCACCACGCGCTGGCTTCGCTCCGGCATGCATCATCGCCTCCCATTCAGCAGCTTAACATCTTATTTTATAGGATTGGTGCGCCAATGTCAAACAATTCGGCAATCCTCCCGGTCTGGCCGGTCAGGTAGAGGTAGCCCATGAGCGCCTCCAGCCCCGTGGCGCGGCTGTAGTTGACCGGGTCCTGGTTTTTGGGCGCGCGATGATGGGCATGCGCATTCTGGCCGCGGCGCAGAATGTCCGCCTCCTCCGGGGAGAGCAGGGGCTCGATGCGCGCTGCGGCCTCGGCCTGCGCGCCCGCGTTTGCCAGGAGGATGGCCCGGCGATGCAGCGCGCCCGCAGGGAGCCCGCCCGCCAGCAGCCTTTGCCGGATGAGCAGATCCCACACGGTATCGCCCAGATAGGCCAGGGCGAGCGGGTTTTTCAGCTTTGCCTCCTGAAGCGAAAACGGCTTTGGCAAAAGGGAATCCGGCATATTCGGCACCTGCTTTCGTAGGACGGTCGTACCTCTTCATCATAGCATGGGTTGGAGGCGGAGACAAGCCGTCCGTGCGCGTCAGGCGACATCCTCCTGCCCCGTGCGCGAAAGCAACTCCACATAGTCCTCCAGCCCGTCGGCGATAGCCTGGCCGATCTTCTGCTGATAGGCCGGGTCCAGCAGAAGCGCCTCCTCCGTGGGGTTGCTCAAAAAGCCGCACTCCACCAGCACCGAGGGCATCTCGCCGCCCAGCACATAGTAGTCCCCAGCCAGGGCGGCGCGCTCCCTGGGCGGCTTGAGGACATCCAAGAACGCCTGCTGTAGCGTCCCCGCCAAAAGCCGCCCCCGGTCGCTGCCCTGCTGGTAGAACACCTGCGGCCCGCTTTCCTCGCGGCTGCGGTATTCGTTGAGGTGAATGCTCAAAAGCACGTCCGCGCCCGCCTCCCGGGCGATGTCGATGCGCTTTTGCAGATCCTCCCGCTTGCGGGCCTTGCTCGCGGTGTCGCCGTCCGCCAGGCACACGTCCTCCCTCCGCGTCAAAACGACCTGCGCGCCGCGGGCCAGCAGCGCCTTTTCCACCTCCAGGGCGATCTCAAGCGCCACATCCTTTTCCCAGCGGCCGCTGTCCTGGGCCCGCGCGCCGCCGTCATAGCCGCCATGTCCGGGGTCCAGCGCCACGGTCAGACCGTTCAGCGCGTCGGGTTCGGGCGCTTCCGCCGGGGCGGCAGGAGCGGGCATGGCCTCTCTTCCGCCCAACGCCAGGCCTCCTGCGGCAATCAACAGCGCCAGCAGCAGGCAGGCGCGCAATCTTTCTGTCTTTTTTGTTACAATTTTATGTAGCAAATGGCGCATGCAGCATTCCTCCTTTGACCGTCCCACAAGGATATGCACCTGCGCGCCAAAAAAGAGCCAGAAAGGACAAGCCGTGTTCCTCCCCGAAAATCGTAAAAAGCGCTTCTGCTCCCTGTCCACAAGGGTTTCCCGTTTCCCACCGCTTTCGGCCGGCAAGGCGCATCACGGGCTAAACCCCTCGGTTCTTTATGCAATGCTGCATGCGTTTTTTTGAAGTTTCCCACACTTTCCACATGGTTTTCCACGCAAAAAGCCCTTTTTCTGCATGAAAAGGGCTTTGTATGTGGAAAACTCCCCCGCTGTATCCTGCTGCATATCAACTTTTCCACATATGGCCCGACTGTGGATTTTCAGGCCCCTTTCAAGGAGAAATTGTGGAAAACTTGAGGAAAAACATGTCGTCTTTCAAACAAATTCATTACAAAATATTTTCCAGCGTGGCAAAATCACTGCTCTCCACCTCACCCAGCGCATCGACGGCCTCGTCGAGCGCGCGCAGGGTTTCATCCCGCCACCGCTGCTCCAGCGCCGTGGACAGATGCAGCATGGCGTAGGTGACCGCCCTCGTATGGTGGTGCCCAATGAGGAAGTTCAGCCAGCCGGCGTCGTACTGCCATCTCGCGTGGAGGTACGCCTGCTCATGCGCCGCCGAATCCATCCGGTTTTCAAGCACCTCCGTGCGCACCACGTCCAGCGCGTCCAGGTATTCGCGCGCCGTATGCCGCTGGGTCAGGTCCAGCCACAGCCCCAGACCAAGGCACAGCACCGTGAGCACCACGATGAGCGTAACGGCCCGGCGCATTACCAGCACACCTCCTCGGGCTTCAGAGCGCTGCCGCGGGCGGGCGGGTTTTCGCCAAAGCCGTGCACGGTCATCTGCCCATCGGTATCCAGGTAGCACAAAAGCACCTTGCGCACGTCCGAATAGCCCAGCTTCTTAAGCTGGGAAAGCAGCCAGCCCTCGTCCTTGCCGCACAGGGGCAGGTTGTTTCGCTCCACCTTGCCGTCCATGACCAATGTGAGGGGAATCCCCTCATATTGCGTTTCCAGTCCCATATCGGCAGGGGTGACAGGACGCTGGCTCGACCGGGGAAACACGCTGAGCTTGCCGCTGGTTTCCATGATGGCGGTGCCCACCTCCGTGGGTGAGAGGATGCCGCCGGTGCGCAGCTCCTCCAGAAGGTCGTTGAGATTGAAGCACAGGCGTTCCAGCGCCTTGGCATCGATCTTGCCCCGGTGGATGACCACCGTGGGCGTGCCGCTGAAAAATGCGCGCATGCGCTGGCTCTTAAGCGACAGCAGCGTAAAGAGCTGATGCAGCGTGACCGTGGCCGCCAGCGGGATGATGCCGCGCCACAGGGGGATATCCAGGCTTTCCATAGGGGTGGAGGCCAGGTCCGCGATCATGATGGCGACCACCAGCTCAAAGGGCTGAAGCTGTCCCACCTGGCGCTTGCCCATCAGCCGCATGGCCAGCACGGCGAAGCACACCAGCACCAGGCTTCGGATATAGATGGCGAGCATGGCTTAGGACTCCACGCTTTCCAGCCATTGTTCCAGCTCCGCAAGCGTTGAAAAGCCCATGCCGCGGCGCAGGTCCTCCTGCACCGCGCTTGGCAGGTCGTCCACTTTCAGCGTCAACTCGTTCACCAGCGCCAGACCGTCTCCGTATTTGTTTTGAAACACGCAAAGCACGCCCGCGCCGTTGGGCATGAGCACCATGTGGTCCGGGCAGAACATATCCGGCTGCTGTTCCATTTTGATGAGCTTGGCCCCAAATTCGGTGATGCGCCATTCGGGATAGAGCGCCGCCACCTCGTCCAGCGTCTTGCCGTAAAGCTCGGCGGGGGCCGTGACCCGTCGGGTCACCACATGCTCGCAGCGGGTGTAGGTCAGGGTCTGGAGCAGCTCGCAGCCCTCCTCCACCCGCACCATATCGCCCGCATCCACGGCCTGGGCCGGTGGCAGCTCATCCGGCGCGGAGGCGCTCCCCGGCAGCAGCAGCGTGGCCGCGGCGATGGCCAGGAGCACCGCGGCGCTCAACAGCAGAAGAAGGGTATTTCGTTTCAAGGGGTTGCGTTCGGCATTCCTGTCGCTCATAGGGCCCGCTCCTTTACGGCATGATAGGAGCAGTATGCCCGGACGGCAGGGGTTTCATGTCAGAAAAAAGGGCGGACCGTCACGTTCTGGGCGAGGCTTCCTTCAGCCGCTCGTTGAGCTCGCGCACGTCGTCTGCGTCCAGCTTGACCACGCGGCGGTCGTAGGTCATCAGGCCGTTGAGCTCATCCTCCACGTCGCTTAGCTGGGTATAGACCGCCGCGCACAGCCCCCGCGGCACGGCGGGGAGCACCTCGCGCTCATAGAGCCGGGCAAAATCCCGCCACAGCGCGGCGGCGTCCGGCAGGCGGCGGTAGCCATAGTCCTTTTGATTGAAGCAATGGCCGTCCACGCGCAGGTTATAGCCTCCAAATTCGCTCAGCGCCAGCGCGCGGCCCCGTCGGTCGCGCCGGAAGCGGAAGGGTTTGAAGTACACGTGCAGGCTGCGCAGATCGCCCGCGCCCTGGTCGTGCCAGCCGCTGGCGGGGTCCACGGGGCGGGTGGGGTCCAAAGCGCGCAGGCGCTCCATCACAAGCGTGCTGTCAAACTGCCCCCAGCCCTCGTTAAAGGGCACCCACAGCGCCACGCTGGGCGCGTTGAAAAGCTGCAGGACCATCTCCTCCAGCTCGTCCATATACTCGGCACGGCCCTGGGACGAGGTGCGCGCAAAAGCCCGGTAGCGGTTGTCCCGACGGTGAATGCCGGTGATCAGCGGCAGGGTGATGGTGGAAAAGCGGTATTTGCCCCCGCCGGAGGGCATGTCCTGCCACACCAGCATACCCAGGCGGTCGCAATGGTAGTACCAGCGCATGGGCTCGACCTTGATGTGCTTGCGCAGCATGTTGAACCCCATGGATTTGGCGGTCTGAATGTCAAAGATCAGCGCCTCGTCGCTCGGCGCGGTGTACAGGCCATCGGGCCAGTAGCCCTGATCCAGCAGGCCGCTGTGAAAATACGGTTCGCCGTTGAGGAACAGGCGTTTCACGCCGCCCCGGTCTGCCCGCACCTCGACTTTGCGCATGCCGAAGTAGCTCTCCACCCGGTCCTCGCCCAGGGTGACGGACAAATCATAAAGATAGGGGTCCTCTGGACTCCAGGCACGAAAATCCGGCATGGGGATGCGCGCCGGCTCGCCGCTGGTGAAGGGCACAGTGCGGCCGTCCACGGTCGCCTCGCATTGCAGGGGCTGGGCGCAGCGCACCGTCACCTCCACCGCCGACCGGTCGAACAGCGGCACGATGTGCAGGCCCTCGATATACCGCCGGGGCACCGCCTCCATCCACACCGTCTGCCAAATGCCGCTCTGCGGCGTGTACCAGATGCCGCCGCGCCGGGTTTTCTGCTTGCCCCGGCTGTGAAAGGACGCATCCGTATCGTCATGCACGCGCACCAGAAGGGTGTTGCGGGGCCCCAGCGCATCCGTCGCATCCAGCGTGAAAGCGTTGTAGCCGCCCATGTGCCGGCCCAGCAGCACGCCGTTGAGGTATACGGCGGCCTCCTGGTCCACCGCGCCGAAGTGGAGAAGCAGCCGCCCGTCCCGCGGGATGAAGCCCTGCGGCACGGTTACTTCGCGGCGGTACCACAGCGTCTGCCCCGGCCGGAGCGTGCGGCCCACGCCGCTCAAGGCGCTTTCGGGCGAAAAGGGCACCAGAATGGTCCCGTCCCAGCAGCGGGGCGGCTCATCACTGTCGGTGATGGCGTATTCCCAGCGGCCGTTGAGGTTGAGATAGCTGTCGCGCCGCATCTGCGGGCGCGGATATTCGATGAGGATGCGGTTTTCATCCAGACGTTCTCCCCAGGGGGTCGTCAGCATTGTGCATCCTCCTTCCTGCGTTAATCTTGCCGCATCGCGCGCGGCAGCCGGCCCGGCAGTCGCGGTCCTCATGGGGCGCCAGCCTGTCGGCCGCCCAAAACCTGCGCGCCCAGCGGCACGGGCCGGGCTTTTTCATTTGATTTGATTTCTTTCCTGCATTTCCATACCGTGGCTATTATATCACCTTGTCCGCCTGCGCACAATCGGGCGCAGCCCAAAAAACCCCGGCCTCTGGCAAGGCCGGGGGAAGGCAGGCCCGTGATCAGCCGATCTGGGGCAGGCTGGCGGCGGCCACGCTCTGGCCCACGCGCCGGCTCTTTTCGTCGGGCAGGTTGACCTGCATCTTCAGCTCGGGGTATTCGGCGCGGAGTACCTCCTGCGCCTTGCCCAGCACCAGGTCGCCGCCCTCGCCGCTGGTGACGCGGCCCATGAGCAGCACATGGTTGATATCATAGAACATGGCGTAGAAGGCCAGCGTATAGCCCAGGTACACGCCGATCGTCTCATAGATGGCGCGCGCGCCCGCGTCGCCCTGCTCCATTTTGGCCTGCACCACCTTGAGCTTTTCGGCGGGGCTGAGGGCGGGGTCGAGCTCGATGCCCGCGGCGGGCGCGAGCTTGATGACCGCATCCTGCGAGAAATACTTCACGCCGCAGCCGATGTCGCCGCTCCATTCGTCCACCATGGCGCCGGGGGCCAGATCGCAGGGCACGAAGGCCAGCTCGTTGAGCCAGCCAGTGATGTTGCCCTTCATGTCCACATAGCCGCCGGCCTCGCTGGTGCCCATGGCGATGCCCAGAATGCCGTCCTCGCCAAGGCTCATGGCGCCGGCCAGCGCGGTCACGTCGCCGTCGTTGCATACGGTCAGCGGCACGTCGCCGATTTCCTTCGCGGCGCGGATATAGATGTCCTTGACATACTTCTCGTAGTCCTCCGGTCCCACCTTGAGGAACAGCGAGGCGCTCATGGTGTGGTTGTTGATGTACACGCCCGCGCTGCTCACGCCGATGGCGTCCACGCGGGGCATCTTGGAGGCGGCGGTCTTCATGGCGCTAACGATGCCGTCAAAGTGATAGGCCGGGTCGGACTGGGTCTTGGGGAACCAGACGACCTCCTCGCTGTAGACGCTTTCGCCGTTGATGACGGCGGATACTTTGCGGTCGCTTCCGCCCGCATCAAAGCCGATGCGGCAGCCGTCCAGGTGGCGGCCGATGGGCGCGGAGGCGTCCTTGCGGGCCGGGGCCTCGGCGGGCGTGGCGGCATAGCATACCTCAAAGGGATGCTCATAAACGTGCGCCATGAAATTCGCGTCAAAGGCGCGCGCGCCACCCTCGCAGTACTGCGCCTTCACACCCTCGTATACGGCTTTGCTGCCCGCGATGGTCACGCGGAAGCCGCCGTATACCCACAGCATGCTCTTGACCATGCGTTCCACCATGCGCAGGCTCAGCGCGTCGTCCTCGCCCTCCGGGAGGATGCGCATATCATGCGTAGCCACCAGGCCGTCGTTGCGTTCCACGGCAATGCGGATTTCAGGCCCCTCCGCCGCCCGCGCGGCAAAGGCCTCAAGCCCCCGGTAGATGGGCTCAAACGCCGGGTCCAGTGGCGCCAGTACCTTCATCTTCTCCATTTTTCATGCCTCCCGATCCTTTATAAGTAGGTTGTATTGCTTCGTGTTGCTTTGAAATCATCGATATACATTATATCGTATTATCTTCCGCTTGTCTATCCCCTTTGACGGATCAGAAAAACCCGACGCCCATTTTCCAGGCGTCGGGTTCCTTTCTTCAAAACAGCAATCCGTCCAGCCACCACAGCGCGCATCCCATCGCGGCCAACGCCGTCAGCGCGCCCACCCACACCCAGCGCGTGCGGCCGCCGCTCCGGGCAGTCAAAACCGGTTCCAGCGGCACCGGCGCAGGCACGGGCATCTGGTCCGTGGGCACGGCGTCCTCTCCGTCCTCCTCATCCTCCGGATCGGCAGGCATGTCCTCTTGTAGCCAGGCCAGGTTTTCCCACAAGCGGTCCAGCTCGTCGGCCGGTTCCGGCGAAGCCTGACGCACCGGGACTCGTCTGGGCGCGAACGTAGGCGGATGCATCAGAGGCGAGCCGTTCGCCGCAGCTGGCGCAGCGATCCTTTCCGTGAGAGGCACGGTCCGCGCCGCATCCGGCCGAAGCAGGCTGTCCGCACGCATGGGCTTGAGCAGCGCACCATCCTGCGTCATCCGCCTTACCCCCCCTTCTGTCCTGATGGGTCCATTATACCATATCCGGTCGCGGATGTCTTTGGCCGTTTCTGCTGTTTTTTGGCGAGAGCTGGGAAATCAGGCCGTCTGTGAAAGTGCCGTTTCGCAAAAGCGGGCCGCCCCGAAGGGCGGCCCGTCGTTTGTCCGGTTATTCGGCCAGGCTCTTGTACTTGGCGTACTTGGCCATGGCATCGGCCTCGTTCTTCTTGAACAGGTCCTGCGCCACGTCGGGGAACATCTTGGCCAGGGACGCGTAGCGAACCTCGCCCTTGATGAAGTCCTGATAGCCCTCGACCTTGGGCTCCTTGGAGTCCAGGGTGAGCGGGTTCTTGCCCTGCTCGGCCAGTTCGGGGTTGAAGCGGTACATGGTCCAGTAGCCGCACTCAACCGCCTTCTTGATCTCGGCCTGCGCCATGCCCATGTTGATGCCATGGTTGATGCAGGGAGCGTAGGCGATGATGAGGGACGGGCCGTGATAGGCCTCGGCCTCGACCATGGCCTTGACGACCTGAGCGGGGTTGCTCATGGCGACGCACGCCACATACACATAGCCATAGCTCATGGCCATCATGCCCAGATCCTTCTTCTTGGTCCGCTTGCCGCTGGCAGCGAACTTGGCGATGGAGCCGGTCGGGGTGGACTTGGAGGACTGTCCGCCGGTGTTGGAGTACACCTCGGTATCCAGCACGAGCACGTTGACGTCCTGGTTCTGGGCCAGCACGTGGTCCAGTCCGCCGTAGCCGATGTCGTAGGCCCAGCCGTCGCCGCCGAAGATCCAGAAGGACTTCTTGGTGAGCAGGTCGGCGCTGTCGACGACCTCGCGGGCCAGCGTGCAGGCCTCGCAGGTGCAGCCCTCGATGATGCCTTCCTTGCACTTCTCAAGCAGCGCCTTGCCGGCAGCCTTGGAAGCCTTGCCCTCGTTCATGTTATCCAGCCAGTTCTGGCCCGCGGCCTTGATCTCATCCCAGCAGTAATCCACGGCGATGAGGGCGCGCACGGTGTCGGCCAGCTTGGCGCGGCGCTGGTTGTAGGCCAGGTTCATGCCGAAGCCGAACTCGGCGTTGTCCTCGAAGAGGCTGTTGGCCCAGGCGGGACCATGGCCCTCGTCGTTGGTGGTGTAGGGGCAGGTGGGAGCGGAGCCGCCGTAGATGGAGGAGCAGCCCGTGGCGTTGGCAACGATCATGCGGTCGCCGAAGAGCTGGGAAACCAGCTTGACGTACGGGGTCTCGCCGCAGCCGGCGCACGCGCCGCTGAACTCGAAGAGGGGCTTGAGGGCCTGGCTGTTCTTGACGGTGGCCACGTTCTCGATGCCCTGCACCTCGGGCACGGTCATGGCGAACTCCCAGTTCTTCTCCTGCTCCATCTGGGAAGCCAGAGGCTGCATGACCAGCGCCTTCTCCTTGGCGGGGCAGACCTGGACGCAGTTGCCGCAGCCGGTGCAGTCCAGGGGGCTGACCTGCATGCGATACTGCATGCCGGCGAACTCCTTGCCGGTGGCGGGCTTGGTCTGATAGCCCTCGGGCGCGCCCTTCATGACTTCCTCGGAGGCATAGATGGGACGGATGCAGGCATGCGGGCAGACCAGCGAGCAGGTACCGCACTGGATGCACTTGTCGATCTGCCATTCGGGCACGGTTACGGCAATGCCGCGCTTCTCGAACTTGGTGGTGCCGGTGGGAACCACGCCCGCGGGATCGAAGGCGCTCACGGGCAGGCTGTCGCCTTCCTGCGCCAGGATGGGCTCAACGAAGTTCTGGAAGTACTCGGTGCTCTTGATCTTCACAGGCTCGGCGCCGGTGGTGGCATCGGCCCACTCGGCGGGCACGGGGATCTCAACCAGGCCGGAGATGGCGATGTCGATGGCGTCCCAGTTCTTCTTGACGATGGCGTCGCCCTTCTTGCCGTAGGTCTTCTTGGCATAGGCCTTCATGTATTCGTCGGCCTGCTCATAGGGGATGACCTCGGCCAGCTTGAAGAAGGCGGCCTGCATGATGGTGTTGATGCGGTTGCCCATGCCCACCTTCAGGGCCAGGTCGATGGCGTCGATGTTGTAGAAGCGCACATGCTTCTTGGCCAGCTGCCGCTTCATCTTGGCGGGCAGCTGCTTGTCCATCTCCTCGGCGCTCCAGGGGCTGTTGAGCAGGAACACGCCGCCGTCCTTAACCTTGCTGACCATGTCATACTTGGTGACATAGCTGGGGTTGTGGCAGGCCACGAAGTCGGCCGCATCGATGAGATAGGTGCTCTGGATGGGCGTCTTGCCGAAGCGCAGGTGGCTGACGGTCAGGCCGCCGGACTTCTTGGAGTCATAGCTGAAGTAGCCCTGCGCATACATGTCGGTGTGGTCGCCGATGATCTTGATGCTGTTCTTGTTGGCGCCCACGGTGCCGTCGGAGCCAAGGCCGTAGAACATGCAGCACACGGTGCCGTCGGGCGCGGTGATGAGCTGCTCGCCCAGGGGCAGGCTGGTGCCGGTTACGTCGTCCTCGATGCCCACGGTGAAGTGGTTCTTCATGGCGCCGGAGAGATTGTCGTACACGGCCTTGACCATGGTGGGGTTGAACTCCTTGGAGCCCAGGCCGTAGCGGCCGCCGATGACCTCGACGTCGGTCTTGCCGTGCTCATAGAGCGCGGAGCACACGTCCTCGTAGAGGGGCTCGCCCAAAGAGCCGGGCTCCTTGGTGCGGTCAAGCACAGCGATCTTCTTGCAGGTGGCAGGAATGGCCTCCAGCAGGCGCTCGGCGCTGAAGGGACGGTAGAGGTGCACCTTGACCAGGCCCAGCTTCTCGCCCTTCTTGTTGAGGTAGTTGATGGTCTCCTCGATGGTCTCGCAGCCGCTGCCCATGGCGATGATCACGCGCTCGGCATCGGGGGCGCCCACGTAGTTGAAGAGCTTGTACTCGCGGCCCACCAGCGCGCTGACCTTCTTCATGACCTCTTCCACGATGGCGGGGGTGGCGTTGTAGAACTTGTTGGCCGCCTCACGGTTCTGGAAGTAGATGTCGGGATTCTGCGCGGTGCCGGCCTGATGCGGATGATCGGGGTTGAGGGCGCGGGCGCGGAAGGCCTTGACCTTGTCCCAGGGCACCAGGGGCTCGATATCCTTGTAGTCGATGGCGTCGATCTTCTGCACCTCATGGCTGGTGCGGAAGCCGTCGAAGAAATGCAGGAAGGGAACGCTGCTCTCCAGCGTGGACAGATGCGCCACCAGCGCCATGTCCATGGCTTCCTGCACGCTGTTGGAGGCCAGCATGGCAAAACCGGTCTGGCGGCAGGCCATCACATCGGCATGGTCGCCGAAGATGCTCAGGGCGTGCGCGGCCAGCGCGCGGGCGCTCACGTGGAACACGCAGGGCAGCAGCTCGCCGGAGATCTTGTACATATTGGGGATCATGAGCAGAAGGCCCTGGCTGGCAGTGAAGGTGGTGGTCAGCGCGCCGGCCGCCAGGCTGCCGTGCACGGCGCCCGCCGCGCCCGCCTCGGACTGCATCTCGCTTACGTGAACGGTCTGGCCGAAGAGGTTCTTCGTACCACGCGCCGCCCATTCATCGACCACTTCCGCCATGGGGGAGGAAGGGGTGATGGGGTAAATGGCCGCCACGTCGCTGAACGCATATGCGACGTGGCTTACGGCAGTGTTGCCGTCAACGGTCATCTTTGTTGCCATTGGGGTTCCCTCCTAAATTGTATGTTTTGAAAGAGCCGCCTGACTGTTTTTGGGCACGACAAACAGACGGAAGTTTCCAACATGCATATTATAGTTTGTTGCCAAATGCTTGTCAACCGCCACAGCAGCCCAAAAGGCGGAAATTGCACGAAAAGGCGCGGAAAGGAAGCGAGCTTCCCCCGCGCCCCAACGCCCGGCGGATCACACAATCTTTTCCAGCGTTTTGAGCACGCCCAGCACCTGCTCGCGCGGCACGCGCTCGGAGGGACGGTTTTCCTTCGCGCGCTCCACAAAGTGGGAAAGTTCGCGCAGAAACCAGCCGCTGGGCGGCAGGTTGGCGCCGCATTCCACCTTCACGGGGTCCTCCACGTCAAAGACCGTCACCGTGCCGTCCGCGCCGTAGCCGGTCAGGCCGCCGTCGCACACCAGCAGCCCGCGCTCGAAGTACACGCGCCAGCGGGCCGTGAAGGGCAGACAGGCGTTGAACCATGCGGCTTCGGCGCTGGCGGTGATCCCGCCTGCAAAGGCGTAGCGGAAGCGGTACTGCTCCCGGCAGGGCGCGTCCGGGCCGCCGCAGCTGGTATAGTCCATGCTTTGAGGCTCTCCGAACGCGCTGACCATCATGTCCAGGTCATGGATGTGCAAATCAAAGGGCAAAAGGCCGCTCTTTTCCTTCTGGAACAGCCAGCCTCCCTGCACCCAGCCGGGGCGCGCGGACAGGCGCTCAAAGCAGGCGTCGAGAGGCTTGCCGTACCGCTCATCCCGGATCACCTCATGCAGCGTCTCCACCTCGCGGGTGAACTGCAATACCTGTGCCACATACAGCTGCTTTCCCGCGCGGTCCGCCGCCTCGTACATCTCCTGCGCGTCCGCCAGGGACAGCGCGACGGGCTTTTCGGTGATCACATGCAGCCCGCGCCCAAACGCCTCCAGCGCCAGCGCCTTGTGCAGATAGGTGGGCGCGCAGATATCCGCCAGCTCCACCTGCTCCGAGGCGCACAGCTCCGTCAGCGTGGCATACAGGGGCAGGCCCCATTCGGCGGCGCGGGCGCGGTCCTTCTCGCCCTGCCCCACCGCTGCCACGACCTGCGCGTCCGGAATATGAAGATAGTTGAGATAGTGCGTGCCGCCCATGCCGCCAAGGCCCACCAGCGCGATCCTCATGTCCGTGCCTCCTTAGAGCTCAAAGCCGTGCGCGCGCAGATAGTCCGCGCTGTCCTGCACGGCCCGGTCGATTTCCGCCAGGTCCCGGGGGCCTGCCTGGGTGAACTCGATCTCGATGCTGAAGGGGCTTGCGTTGTCCGCCTCCTCCAGCGTGCGGAAGATGCCGGGGAAATCCACCCAACCCTTGCCCAGCGCCGGGAAGTCCCATACGTCCGCCGCGCCGGCCTTGTCCTTGAGATGCAGGTAGGCCACGTCGTCCACGCAGGCGCGCAGGTCGGCCACGGGGTCCACCCGGCCGTAGAAGATGACGTTGGCGGTGTCGTAGTTGATTTTGACCCGGTCGGACCCGACGAGCCGCACGATGTCGGATAGGACCGCACCCGTGCCATGGTCATGCCCGTGCGTTTCCAAAACCAGCGTCAGCCCGTAGCGCTCCAGATGGGGGACCAGCGTGCGGATGCTTTCCGCCACGGTGGGATTGTCCGCGACAGCGTTGTCCTTGAGGTGCGCCTCTCCGATGGAGGAGACGATGTAGTCGCAGCCGAAGAACGCGGCCAGGCGGATGTTCTTCACAAAGTCCGGGATGCGCTCCGGGTCCATGAGGTTGCAGTGCCCGCTCATGGCGAAGGGACGGATCTGCGCCGCTTCCAGCTCGTCCTGAATGGCCAGCAGGCGCTCGAAGGGCATGTCGGGAAAGACATGCTCGGTCCAGCCCTTGGTGGCCGTCAGCTCGATGTAGTGAAAGCCCGCGCGGCGGATGCCCGCGATGGCTTCCTCAATGGAGTAGCCATGATAGCAGTTGGAGTTGACCGCAATGATGCGCTTTTTCATGTCCGCACCTCTCACTCGTTGACCCGGACGGACCGCCCCGTTTCGGAGGATTCAATGCTGGCGAACACCGCGCGCATGGCGGGCAGCACGCTTTCGGCGCCGATGCCCTCGCGGGACGGGTCGTTCAGGCAGTCCACGAACAGGTCGATGATGCCGGACTTGGTCTGGTTGTCGTTGGTCTGAATCTGGTCCACGTCAAAGTTCTCGACGGCCCCGTCACGGTGGATGAGCACCAGCGTATGCGCCGGGTCGTCATAGATGCGCAGCACGCCCTCGGTGCCGTTGATGACGGTCGAGTTGTCCTCCGGGCCGTAGTTGGTCCAGGAGGCGGTCATGGTTCCGACGGCTCCGCCGCTCATGCGGTAGATGCACACGGCGTTGTCATCCACGGTGATGGGGCTGCCGTCGGCGAATTTCTTGTCCAGCGTGCTCAGGCTCGCCGTGGTCTCCACCACCACCTGGTCCAGCAGGAACTGAATCAGGTCGGTCTTGTGCACGCCCAGGTCCGCCATGGCGCCCATGGCCGCGCGCTTCTTGTCAAAGAACCAGGTGCTCTTTCCGGGGTCCACGCTCCATGTCTCCGGCCCGCCGTGGCGGAACGCCGTGCGGAAGGTGAGCGGCTTGCCGATGGCACCCGCGCGGATGAGCTCGCGGGCCTTCCGGTGCGCGCCCGCCAGGCGCTGGTTCTGGTCGATCATGAGGTACTTGCCGCTCTTTTTCGCGGCGGCGACCATGCGCTCGCAGTCCTCCAAAGTGGTGGCCATGGGCTTTTCGCACAGCACATGCTTGCCTGCCTCCAGCGCCGCCACGGCAATTTCCGCGTGGCTGACGTTGGATGAGCACACGCTCACCGCGTCGATGGCCGGGTCGGCCAGCAGCGCCTCGTAGCTCTCATACGCCTTTGCGCCGTACTGCGCCGCCAGCGCCTGCGCGCGCTCCTGATTCAGGTCGTACAGCCCGGCGATGCGTGCGCCGGGGTTCTGTTCGTATTCGGGCAGATGGCGCACCTGCGCGATCTTGCCGCAGCCGATGATACCGATATTGAGCATGCTTGTCTTCCTTTCTTTCCGGCCGTCAGGCGGCGGCTTCCTTCTTTTGCAGGAGCACCGCGGCGATCACGATGAAGCCCTTGAACGCCTCGCGCAGGAAGGGCGGCACGCCCATGAGGTTGAGCAGGTTGTTCATCACGGCGATAATCAGCATGCCCAGCACCGTGCCCAGAATGGAGCCGCGGCCGCCGCTCATGCTGGTGCCGCCGACCACGACCGCGGCGATGGCGTCCATCTCATAGCCGCTGCCGGCGTTGGCATAGTCCATGCTGCCGATGCGCGACACCTGGATGACCGCGGTCACGGCCACCAGCGCGCCCATGAGCACATAGATGAGGCCCTTGACG
>ENA-OZAF01000166-OZAF01000166.1-human-gut-metagenome-genome-assembly--contig:-NODE-166-length-30555-cov-8.362852_pt1 | contig 30555 bp, 45 predicted proteins | sample MGYA00244207_ERZ653498 | MGnify/ENA primary metagenome ERZ653498 (study PRJEB26926, sample SAMN06165156) | human gut metagenome | biome: ENVO:00009003; feature: ENVO:2100002; material: ENVO:00002003... | reverse complement strand
CGCGTAAGATCGTCGGCAGCGTCAGATGTGTATAAGAGACAGGTTTTTACATTTTGCTAAGAAGGTCTTTCTTCATTTTATCATACTCTTCATCGGTTATAGTTCCAGCGTCTTTTAACTCTTTAAGTTTCTTCAAGCTGTCTGCAACTTCTCCTGTAGACTTTTTAGCTTCTGGTTTAGCATTTGTGCTAGAGCCTGCGGCGGTTGCTTGAGCTGGTGCTGGGGCAACGGCGCCACCTTGGTTTAGCTGCTCTTCAGGGATGCAAAGCATGAAGATTCCGCCAAGAACGCTACAAAATATCAATGTGCAAATGCCAAGACCTACAAGTTCAGATTTTTGGGTTGCTGTGTTTATCTTGCCCAAAGATAAAGCACCAAAGATGATGGGAAGTATCATCCAAAAGCCAATAATCATGCCAATGATGATAAAAACTTTAGCTGCTGTTTTCATTTCTTCCTCCTTTAAAATTTGTTAGGTAAAGTATACAATATAATATTCGCAATGTCAATTTATTATGTTAAATGTATAATAAAAATACAAGATTTTTGCAGATTAGTTATTTAACCTCTTCATTTGAAGAAGAAAGAGCTTTTAATGCCGTGTTGTTTATTTTGTAGATAATATTATCTTCATTATTTGGTTGATTTTCGCCAAGATTTAAATAAACAGTTTGGGTGTTATCATCATATACGGCATTCGAAGAAGGGAAGTGAAAGGCATATCTATACAGCATATATGCTAGTTTATTTGTAATGTTATATTGGTCACGATATTGAATTTCAGTTAGTTCTTCTCTTGAGATTTTTGTTTTTCGGTTGTCATCAGCTAGGCTTCTAGCGTTGAATCTAATTGGCATAAAGATTGGCGACACAATGTGCGTTTTTCCTATGCTTCTTATATAGCTATTAAACAAAGTGAAAGAAATTAGCGCGTTTGGAGAAACATTGTGCAAAAAACTATCTTCACTAACACCTTTATTAACCTTTCTAAAATGCCTGTCAAGAGTTTTTGCTGCGCTGTTTATTTGTTTTTCTTTTTTTGCCTGCAAAGCATAAACATACACCGCATCATTTGCAATTCCAAAAGTTACCCTTGGCAAAACAAAGCTTTCATCGTTAGGACTTGTAAATTTGGGGCAAAATCTGTATGGTCCCTCCAAATTTGATACATTTTTTACAATTTTACTTGTGATTTCATAATCTTGGTATTTGCCAAGATAAATTTCCCCTTCGTCTACCTTGTTTATAAGTTGTTGTTTTCTAGTTTCAATGTAGCTATATATGTTATTAAAATCTACAGCCCTGCCGCTAGACAAAAGGTCGCATATTAGCTTTTTAACATATGATTCATCACTTAAGCCAAAATATGCCTTTTCAAGGATATAGAAAGGAACGGCTAATTTTAAATAACTTTCAAGTTGTTTTAAAAATTGTCCCCAAGAAGGGATTTCGATAACAGGGTAATCTAACGCCGCATTATTTGAGTTTCCTTCAATTTTAGTAAAGAACTTTATGTAAAACTTCCATGGTTTTGAAGGCTCAACAATATCTTCAATATAAATAACGCCGTTTTGTGCTTCATTAAATATTTCGTTAACAATATCTTCAATTTTCTTTTCCATTAAAAAAAGTATAAAACCTAAAAAACACATTGTCAATATTAAAAAGTTCTAAAGACACTTTTTAAATATTTTTGCTTGTTTTTTTACTTGTTTTTGCATTTTTTAAGCGGCTTTTAGATTTTGTTGCAAATTTTTTGGCTTTTAAAAGAGAGTCTAAATTTTTATCTATTTTCTTAATGGGGCTGTGATACAGGTTGTAGTATGCTTGCTCTAAAGCTTGTTTTGCGCTTATCCTTTTCATAATACTATTATGATTAAAACAATAAGTTTTTAAACAATTTTCGCGTTTCGCGTGCCGTTTAAATAGTTATAAAATAATATCTAATTATTAAACAAGACTAATCTTTTATTATAAAATTCACCTATACATGCAATAAAAGTTGATTTTAGATGAAAACTAAAGTTAAAACATAAATGGAGAAACCTATGCACAAACAAAGAGTACTTATGACTTATATGGAATCTGGTTATGGCCATATAACCTCAATCAAGTCTATTTCCGACAACTTTAAAAGGCTTTATGGCGACCAGTTTGAAGTTATAGATAGTTATATTATGCAGGAAGATAACGACCCTGCTTTAAAAAAATGGAACAACTTTATAATTAAACAAACTAAAAATACAAACAAAATCAAAGGTTATGGTAATTTTATATTTGGTTTTTTAAAATTTATGGGCGGGCCTAGATTTATGAGGCTTGTGCATAGAACAGTTTTTAGAAAGTATGTAAACCACACGCTAGAAGCGTTTAAAAAGCGCAACCCAGATATTATTGTTAGCACGCACTACTACATGACTTTTGCTGCGCTTGAATACAAGAAGAAGATAAATAAGAATGTTAAAGTTGTAACCTACAATCCAGACAACAACATCCATGAGTGGTGGGATAATAGGGAGCACTTGTTTATTGTTAATAATGAGAAGGCGCTATATGATGCCATAGGCAAAAAAAAGTTTAACCCAGCGCTTGTTAAGCAAGTTTACTTTAATGCACGCGATGAGATATTAAATGCAAATTTAAGCAAAGAAGAATATAGAGAAAAGCTTAACATACCCCAAAACAAATTTTGCGTTATAGTGGCAGATGGGGCATACGCCTGCGCTAAAAGCAGAAAAGTTACAAATGAGCTTTTAAAAACAGACAAAGATATAACTATTATGATGCTTGCGGGCAAAAATGAAAAACTACTTAAATACTACGAAGCTCTGGTAACAAGTGGTAAAATAAAGAGCAATATAACGCTTATGCCGCTTGGCTTTAAAACCAACATTTATGAATATTATTGTGCTGCTGACTTATTTATAACAAAAGCAGGGCCCAATGCTATTTTAGACTCTGTGTTTATGCACACGCCAATTATTGTAGACTATTATGCTCATCCAATAGAAAAGGAAACAACTAAACTCTTTGTAAACGAGTATGGCGTTGGTAAAGCCATATATAATGTTAAGAAAATTAGAAAGCAAGTAGAAGCGTGGATAGATAATCCGCTAGATCTTTTGGTTTATAAGGAAAACACCAAAAAGATAGACAAGTTTAACAATGGTGGAGAAGAAACTGCGAAGCTTATATATGCAGAGTCGCAAAGAAAAGAAGTGTTTGTTTCTAAAAGTGACTACACAAACTTCCTATACGAGCTTGCAAGCAAAGAGATGTATGACACTTATACCACGCCTATGAATGTGAATAACCAAAAGCCTATTTATAAGTATGACGATATAAAGAAAAAAGGTGTTTTTTCTAGTGCTTATAGGTGGATGGTTAAAGGAGTTTTAAAGTTAGTAGGTCCAATTGTAGACTATTTTGGTTTTCACATTAAGATTTTGGGCAGAAAGAATTTAAAGGGAATAAAAAGAGGTATCACAATTAGCAACCATGTGCACTATCTAGATTGTTTGTGGAACATTCAGGCGCTATCGCATAAGAAAAATGTTTATATTACGGGTGCTCCCCATAACTTTAAAAAGGGCTTTTTTGGTGCAACTCTAAAGGCTGGGGGATTTATACCATTAGCGTCATCATTTAGCCAGAATAAAGAGTTTGATGAATATGTTAGAAAAATACTAAACAAGGGGGGATTTGTTCATTTTTATCCAGAGCAGGCTCTTTGGCTTAGGTATGAGCAGTCTAGACCACTAAAGAAAGGGGCTTTCTATTACGCTAGTAAAAACAATGTGCCTGTAATACCAATGATAATTTTGTTTAGAAAAACTATGTTTAGAAAGAAAAAGGCTGTTACTATAAAAATTTGTGAGCCTATATACCCTGATAATAATTTGCCTGCTAATGAGAACTGTGTTATAATGATGCAGAAAGCTCAAGAAATTTACGACAACACTATTATAGACTTTTATAAGTATGATAAGAACGAATATGCCATGAATAAGGTTTTAAAAAAGTCGGAACTTAAAGATAAAAACGAGGCAAAAGTTATTGAAACTAGTTTTAAGGAAGTGCCAGTAGAGAGCAATGAAAGTGATGGCAGGCAAGAAAAAGAAGATGTGGCGAGCGATTTAGTTAAACAAAAGCAAAACTAATAATCTGTAAAAAAAGAGAGGGTTTATGAAAAAGAAAAAAATTATTTTTGATCTAGATGTTGGCGTTGATGATGCCATGGCTCTAATTATGAGTTTTTATGAGCCAGAGATTGATTTAAAACTTATAACAACAACTTTTGGTAATGTAAATTTAAAGCAGGCAACTAAAAACACTTGTTATGTTACCGAGCTTTGGGCTAAAAAAGACTATCCTATTTACTATGGCTCTGAAAAAGCGCTAAACACTCCTATGCAAAATGCGGAGGAGGTTCATGGTAAAAAGGGGCTTGGAAACACTGTTATTGCAAAAAATGTATCTAAAAAGCCATTAAACCGCAGGGGTTACGGGGCCCTAGAGGCAATGCGAGATACTATTTTAAAATATCCTGGCGAGATAACGCTAGTTAGCGTTGGCCCAGTTACAAACACCGCAAAATTATTAACCAAATATCCATTTGTTGCAGATAAGCTAGAGCGAATTGTTATGATGGTTGGCTCTATTGATGGTAAGGGAAGTATAACGCCGTATTCTAGTTTTAATGCCTATTGCGACCCAGATGCTGTAGATATTGTTATTAAGCACAAAGTGCCAATAACTATAACCACTAAAGAACTTGGAACAGGGGCTTATTTTGAGCAAGCTCAAAGAGAGAGATTTAGAGATGCTGGAAGGGTTGGGCAGTTTATATACGATCTTTGCGATGGCTATATTGACACGATTTTAAAACCAGGTCAGTATGCTGTGCATGATACTTGCGCCCTTTTCACAATACTAGACACTGATTTGTTTACAAGAGAAAAGGTAGACATGGTTATAAACACCACTTTTGATAAAAAGAGGGGGCAAACAAAGTTTAAACCAAATCCAAACAGCCATATAACTTTAATAACTTCGCTAGTTAGTAAAGAAAAACTGTTTAGAAAGATGGAGCAAATTATAGGTTTGTCATAAAACGCAAAAATGTATAAAAGAAGGGGTAAAACCTCTTCTTTTTTCATGTAAAGATTGCGTATAAATGGGCTATGCTATGTTTTACAAACGAACTTTTTTTAAAAAAAGTATTGTAAAATGCAAATTAGCGTGTTATAATCTAACCATAAAAAGACAAGCTAGTTGAAATCTAACATAGGAGGAGATAAAAATGCCAGAAGAAACCGCAGGTGCAGGTGCATCAACAAGCAGGCCACAAATCCCACTTCTAGATAATGCTGGCGAGTATGGTCGTTTGTATAATTATGTTAAGGCTGTCCGTGAGCTTTTAGGAAAGGGCGGAGAGGCTTATCGCAGGGTTAAAACTCAGCATCCCGATATTGATTCTAAGATAGATTCAGGCAATTTAAGAGTTATAAATGATATTATTTTTGAAAACTCTAACCTTGTTGGTCTTGGGGGAATAAAAAGGGAAGAACTTGCAAAAATCGCAAACTACTCTAAAGTTTTAGCAAATGCTGAAAGGTCGGGGAATAAGATTCCTTCTCTTAATGCTGTAAACAATGTTAAGGCCGACTATGATAACATTATGCAAGAGAAACTTGAGCAGGGTAGAGATTCTTATCAAGAATCAAAAGACAAGCTTAAAGAAATAAGAAAAGAGAAAAACAAAAAGAACGGAAAGGTTGTTTCAAGAGTTGTTTTTGGTATGCTAGCTGCTGCTTTAGCTCTTGGCTTGGTTGCTGGCTTTGGTCTTGGAGTTTATGGTATTGTTCAAACAGCTATGGCTGCAAGTTTCACAATAACTAGTGGTTTCGCCGTTGGTGGCGTTGCCGTAGCTTTAATAGCAGGAAGAGCAATTGTTAAAGGGCTTGGCGCTTTGTTTAGAAAAATTAGCAGCTCTTTCAAAAAAGCAAATGCAGAAAGGAAAGAAGCTAAAGCTAAATTTAAGGCTGCTAAGAGAGAGATGAACCAAAATCGCCGAAATGACTTATCTAACCAATATGCGCTTGCTAGGGATAACGAGTCGGAACTAATTTCTCCTTACCCTGGAAGCGAAGGGATTTCAACCATTTCTAGAAGTCGTGAGGCTACTGTGGATATGGTTTCCGCGAGCGAACTTTCAGCTATTTCTGGCGAATTTGCGGCTGAAAGAGCTGCAAGAGAGGCCGCAGCAAGAGAGGCTGAGGCAAGAAGAGCTGCTGCAGAGCATACTGCCGCTGCGGCAAGTGAATATAGTGATGAAGAAACTTTAGGTAGGGAACCAGATGCTGGAGAAGGAGCCCCAGCTGCTGGAGAAGGAGCCCCAGATGCTGGAGAAGGAGCACCAGCCGCTGGAGTAGGAGCACCAGCAGAACCACTAACTCCTATGCAAGAGTTTAAAAACAAATACGGTAGCGATATGGTTAGAGTCATTGAAAGAAGTTATAAACTTCATTTCAAACCAAGTGGTAGAAGAGCAACAACTGTTAAGAAAGGAGATAGGGCACCTGCCTATTCGGCATTTTTAAACGATGTTGCTTCTGCTTTTAGGATGGGTGACAAAAAGAGTGAAATGTCGGTTAATGTTCCAGTTATGATAGATGATTATTTAAAGGCTCGTGGCGTTGAAATATCTTGGAAAAAAACGAAAGATCCAGCCATTAAAGTTGAGGACTCTCATGTTACAAAGCCAAAACCAGATGTTGCGGTGAAATCAGAAGAGGCTCCTGCAAGAACAGATGAAGATATGGTAAACGAGTTGCTTAAATCGTACAAGGGCAAAACTCTAGAATCTTCAACCATAATGAAAAAATTAAAAGTTGGTGGACCAAAGGCTAAGAAACTGGCTGAAATGTATAAGAAAGCTCGTGCGGAAGAAAGAACAAGTGAAGAAGCAGAAGGGGCACCTAAAGCTCCTGAAACTCCTGAAATACCAAAAGAAAAGCCTGAGGCTGCTGCCGCAGGAATGACTACTGACGATGAGATTGTGGCAAAAGAGCCTACGCCTAGCGTTGCTAAAGAACCAGAGAAAAAAGATGCTACTGAAGATGCTACTAAAAAAGTTGCAAAAGTAGAAGCGGAACCTGAAGACGATGGTTGGCAAGAGTTAACAGAGAATGCTTTAAAGGCTGGAGTTCCAGAAGAATTGCTTAATAGCATGAGAGAAAGAGGAATGTCTGCCGAAGATGCATATAACACTTTAAAGAAGGACTTTACAATCGCTGCGGACAAAGATGGTGGTGCAAAAAAAGAAGATTCAGACGAACCAGGTTCTGGAGCGTAGAATAAATTAAATTAGTAGGGGGTAATTTATATGAAAAGGGTAGACGAGGAAACAAGAAACGCTATTATAGACAAAGATGATTTTCTTGATGAAGTGTTTGACCTGCCAGCGCAGTTAACAGAGCAACAAAAGGAGAACCTTTATAAGCGTTTTCCTGAAACAAAGGGAAAAGATACGCCTACAAATTATGTTGCACTAGCTAGCCTAGTTGCAGATTGTGGTGGCGTTCAAGAGGTTAAAACTGTTTTAAATATGACTGATGAGGAATTTGCGGCATATAACGAGGAGTCTGGCGAGGCTGACAAAGAGGCAATCGATGCTGCGCCTGAGCCTGAAGAGGATGTAGCCCCAGCTGGGGAAACTTTAGAGGCTGGTGCACCTAGCGAAGATGCGGCTGCACCTATAGCTGAAGAGGGGGAATCAGAAGAGGCTGCACTGCCAGAAGTTGTTGACGCTGGAGATGCTGAAGATGCAAGTGAAAAGACAGATGATGAAGCTTTCTGGGCTCAATTTAGCGACAATGTTCGTGCATGGCTTAAAGATGCTGGGCTTTCAAAAGAAACTGTTGAGGAAATGGTTAACCAGTATGGTAAAGAGATTTTTGAAGCTGGAGTTATGCAAAACATAAATCAAGAGCGAGCAAAAGCAGTTAGAGAAGCAGATAAGGCGAAAAAAGCCAAAAAAGGTGCTTCAAAAGAGTCGGAAGAATAAAATAATTGAAAGGGTTGCTTTTAAGGCAACCTTTTTTAGTGGCTACCATTGTTTTAAAATTAAAAAAATAGGTTATATTGTTTTAAAATTTAAAAAGTATGTGATATATTAAACACAAGGTGAAACTATGCAAGATTACAAAGAGAAACTTGATAAATTAAAAGAAAAGCTGTTAGATATCAGCCACTGCCTTTGATATAGGCAAGTTGAGGGCAGAGGAAGAGCAGTTAAACAAAGAGTTGCTTAGCCCTAATGTTTATAATAGCTATGAAAAGTTTAATAGTTTATCTAAGAGGCTGGCAGATATAACAAGAGTTACATCCTCTTTTGGCAAGGTGCAAGGCGATATGAACAACCTAAGTGAGCTGCTTGAACTTTACCAAAACAATGTTCCTGAAACAGACGAGCCTGCCTTTATAGAAGAATTAACAAGGCTTGAAACACTTATAAACAAACTATATTTAGAGAGCTTGTATAGTGGTGAAAGCGACTCGCTTGATGCCCTAGTTGAAATTCATTCTGGGGCTGGCGGGGAAGAGGCGCAAGACTGGGCGCAGATGCTAGAGAGAATGTATTTAGGCTATGCAGATATTATGGGCTACGAGGTTGAAAATGTTTTCAAAAATCGTGGCGATGGGGCTGGTTTTAAAAGTGCTGGCTATATTTTTAAGGGTAGAAATGCCTATGGTAATTTAAAAAATGAAAGGGGAGTGCACAGGCTTGTTAGAATTTCGCCCTTTGATGCAAACAAACGCAGGCACACTTCTTTTGCTAGTGTTGAGGTTTCGCCAATTGTTAAGGAAAATAAGATTGAAATAAACCCACAGGATGTGAAGATAGACACCTTTAGAAGTGGTGGAGCTGGGGGGCAAAATGTAAATAAGGTAGAATCGGCAGTGAGGCTAACTCATTTACCAACGGGGATTGTTGTGTCGTGCCAAAACGAAAGAAGTCAGCTTCAAAACAAAGAGATGGCGTTTAGTTTGCTTTATTCGAAACTTGCCGAACTTGAGGAGAAAAAACAGGCAGAAAAGAAAGCAAAAGAGAATGGCGAAAAGATGAAGAACGAGTGGGGCAGCCAAATTCGCAGTTATGTTTTATATCCTTATCAGCTAGTTAAAGACCTTCGAACAGGTAAAGAAACCTCAGACGCAAGTGGCTTTTTGGCAGGCAATATTCAAGCTTTTATTGTTGAAAATTTAATTCGTAGCAAGACAAACTAGATTAAAATTTTTAAAGAGGCTTCTTTTTTAGCTATTTCATGCTATAATAACAATATCTAGCGATAGGGGGTGTGGCTTTATGGACAAAAACTTTAATAAGCAACTTCTTATTAGTTTAACTAAACTTAAAAGAATTCTTAAAGAGTTGGATAAGGTTCGAATAAAAGAAGAACTTCTAGTTGCCATGCTTGTTTTGAAAGGGTTGATAGTTATAACAACCGATAAAAAAGCGGATAAAAGATTTATTGAAGAGCTTGAAAGCAAAAAAGGCATTTATTTTCATGCGGGAGAAGAGGTAAACGAGCCGGGTGGGGCTATAAACGATATAAATAATAGCGTTGAAATTAGATTTATGCGTTTTAAAACAAACCTTGCAAAACTTATAAAAAGGAAAGGAGAAGGCTTAAAGGAGCAAGACGAGGCACTTTCTAATGAAGTAGGCGATATTCTAATCTCTATGCAAAATCTTTGCAGCTGTGGGGAAGAAGAGTATGTTTTAGAAGAGCTAATGAAGTCGTTTGCGCGAGATGTTAACCAGTGGTCTTATGAAAGTGCAAATAGTTTAAGATTAAACACAAGTGAATATTACGATACTTCTCTTTTGCAGTTCGTGTATAATAAAGTTAATGAGATGTCTGTAACCAATCATATTTCGCTAAACCAAACGCAAGAAAAGTATTTAAAAAAATTGTCGAATGACCCAATATTTTCCTCCTTTGCGTCTACATATTTCGCAAGGCGTCCAGAACCATGATAGTTAATTTAGTAAAAGCAGCCACAAAGGCTGTTTTTATTTTGCTGTTTGAAGAAAAGTGCTAATTTAAAGGTAGGGCAGAGGCCTAATTTTTAAATTTTTATTGACGAATTGTGTTTTTAAGTTTATAAATATAGCTATGGAAAAAGAAAGTGATATTTTAATTCTTGGAATAGAGTCCTCGTGTGACGAAACCTCGGTGGCGGTTGTTAAAAATGGTAGGGAGGTTTTGTCAAATGTTATTTCAAGCCAAATAGATGTGCACAAACTTTATGGCGGAGTTGTGCCTGAAATTGCATCAAGAAATCATGTTGTTAATATTGATGGCGTGTTAAGCGAGGCTTTAAGCCAAGCAGGGGTAAAGCTAGAAGATGTTTCTGCAATTGCTGTAACCTATGGGGCAGGGCTACTTGGAGCGTTAATTGTTGGGGTTAACTTTGCAAAGGCTCTTAGCTACAAATATAAAAAACCCCTTATTGCGGTTAACCATATCGAGGGGCACATTGCGGCGAACTATATAGAGCATAAAGATTTAAAGCCACCTTTTGCTTGCCTTATTGTTAGTGGGGGGCACACTGCGCTTTGCAAGATGGAAACTTTTACAAAGCGAACTTTAATTGGTACTACAACAGATGATGCAATTGGCGAAGCGTTTGATAAAGTGGCAAGAGAGTGTGGGCTTGAATACCCTGGCGGGCCAAATGTTCAAAGAATGGCTGAAAAGGGGCAAAAAAACATAAACTTTATTGTTAAGCCCCACGAAAAATTGAAAGATTTTAATTTTTCATATAGTGGGCTTAAAACTGCGGTTATAAATTATATTCACAATAAAAAACAAAAGGGCGAAGAGGTTAATATTGCAGATGTTTGTGCCTCTTTTCAAGAAGAAGCGGTTGGTCAAGTGGTGTATAAAAGTATAGAGGCGTGTAAAAAATTTGGACTTAAAACACTTGTTCTTGCTGGCGGAGTTAGTGCAAATAAACGGTTAAGAGAAAAAGCAAAAGAAGAGGGGGATAAGGCTGGTATAACTGTTTTATATCCTCCGCTAAAGCTTTGCACAGATAATGCTGCTATGGTTGCCTCGGCAGGCTACTTTTCACTAAAAGAAAACAAAAATATTGCAAACAACTTAACGCTTGCACCAAGTTCGGTTGTTAAGCTTTAATTTGCTTAAATGTCAAAAAAAATTAGGTTAAAAAATCAAAAATAATATAAAATCCCACTTGACAGGCAACGGACCCGTGTGTTATTATACTAGCGCACCAACCTTGCGTAGGTGTTAATTTTTTAGGAGAAATTTTTATGAGAACCAAGATAACGCTTGAATGCACAGAATGCAAACAAAGAAACTACGATAATTATAAAAATAAGAAAAACGATCCAGACAGAATTCAATTAACAAAGTATTGTAGATTCTGCAAAAAGCACACCGTTCATAAAGAAACAAAATAAAATTTTATAATCGGGAGATAGATTGTGGCAAAAGTAGAGAAAACTCTTGCAAATGGTACTACTGAAATAAAAGAAAAGGAAGATAAGAAACAAAAGAAAGCTAAAGCTAGCAAGGCTTCTAAAAACAAAGAACAAAAGCGCTCTAGAACTAAGGAAACAATGAGTGAGCTTAAAAAGGTTTCTTGGCCATCTTTTGGAAAAACAATGAAACAAACAGGTATGGTTATTTCTGTGGTTTTGTTGTTTATGCTTGTCACGCTTGGAATAGACAGCCTTCTTTCATGGCTACTAAGGCTTATTACAAATATTTAAAATCTTGGCTTTTTAAAGGATAATTTTATGGATAATGTTTTGAATGAAGAACCTAAGTGGTATGTTTTGCACACATATTCTGGATATGAAAGCATGGTGCGAGATAACCTATATAAAACCATAGAAAACAATAATCTTCAAGACTATATTGTTGAAGTTAAAGTTCCTATGGAAGAAGCTATTGAAGAGAAAAATGGCAAGAAGAAAGTAGTAGAACGCAAGAAGTTTCCTTGTTATGTGCTTATAAAAATGCGTTATACAGATAATTTGTGGCACACTATTGTTAACACCCGCGGTGTTACTGGCTTTGTTGGCCCTGCGGGCAGACCTTTGCCTCTTAACGATGATGAGGTTCGCAAAATGAGGCTAGAAAAGATAGTGGTCGACCTTAAGGTTGATGTTGGAAACAAGGTTAAAGTTATTTCTGGGCCACTTGAGGGGTTTGTGGGTGATGTTTTATCGGTAGACTCTGCAAACCAAAAATGCAAAGTTTCTGTTGAAATGTTTGGTAGGCAAACTCCAGTAGACCTAGACTTTGCTCAAATTGAAGTAATTTAGAAGCCTATTTGGCTTTTATGTGTTTGCCCTAAGGTGTAGTCCTTTGGGCTAGTTGTCACCAATATTGGTGGAAAAATTGGTTTTTAATTTTAAAAAACAAATTTTGATTAGGAAAATTTGAATTTTAAAATTGAAATATGTGGGAGAGGTAAATTTTTGTATGCCTCACAAATGCACCACAGAATAAACTATAAAGGAGAAAATTATGGCACCAGTTAAAAAAATAACAGCAGTTGTTAAACTTCAACTTCAAGCTGGTAAAGCAACCGCAGGCCCTCCTGTAGGTTCTTCGCTTGGTCCTCATGGTATCAATATTCCAGCTTTCGTTAAAGAGTTTAACGAGAAAACAGCTTCTCAAGAAGGATTTGTTATCCCTGTTGAGATGACAATTTATCAAGACCGTTCATTTACTTTCGTTCTTAAAACTCCACCAGCTGCAGTTCTAATTAAAAAGGCGATAGGGCTTGAATCAGGTAGTGGTAAACCAAACACACAAAAAGTCGGAAAAATCACTAAAGAGCAGGTTCGCAAAATTGCGGAAACCAAAATGCCAGACCTTAATGCTTCAAGTGTTGAGGCTGCTATGAAGATGATTGAAGGAACAGCACGCTCTATGGGCGTTACTGTTGTAGATTAAGGGAGGGCATAAGTATGTTTCGTGGTAAAAAATATAAAGCTTCTTTAGAGAAGTTTGAAAAGAATAAAATTTATGATCCTGCCGAGGGGCTTGCTCTTGCTATTGAAACAGCTAAGGCAAACTTCGATGAAAGCATTGAAGTTCATGTTAAGCTTGGCGTAGACCCTAAGAATGCTGATCAGCAGGTTCGTGGTTCTATTGTTCTTCCTAATGGAACAGGTAAAGAAAAAAAGGTTTTAGTTATCGCTAAAGGCGACAAGGCTGAAATCGCTAAGGCTGAAGGGGCAGACTTTGTTGGCGCAGAAGAAATAATTGATAAAATTATGAAAGAGAACTGGCTAGGCTTTGATGCCTGCGTAACAACTCCAGACATGATGGGCCTAGTTGGTAGAATTGCTAGAATTCTAGGACCTCGTGGTTTAATGCCAAACCCTAAGAGTGGAACTGTTACTCCAGATGTTGCTAAAGCTATTAAAGATATTAAAGCTGGTAAAGTTGAGTATAGGCTTGATAAATATGGTATTATTCACTGTGTTATTGGTAAAAAGAGCTTTGGTGTTGAAAAGCTTCAAGAGAACTTAGACACTTTGATTGATGCTATTGTTAAAGCAAAACCACAAGCTGCTAAAGGAACCTATTTAAGAAGTGTGTCGGTGGCAGCGAGTATGGGGCCTGGTATCAAAATCAAACTTTAGACGGCGAATAAACGCACACTAACTGTAGAAACTTAAAAATTGCTAGACAGGCAGTCGTATGTAAATACGAGCCAGCCTAGCAATTTTTTTGTTTCTTTGTTATTGCACATTTCTTCGCCGTCTAAAGGGTAGACACTATGAAACAATTTTTTTTGATTTCTTCTTATATACGCTTGCCTATGCCCTTTAAAGGATAGAGTAGTAAAAGCAATTTTTTTGTTTCTTTGTTATAGTGGCTTGCGTTCGCCGTCTAAAGGGTAGACACTATGAAACAATTTTTTTTGGTTTCTTCTTATATACGCTTGCCTATGCCCTTACAATGTATGGAACAAATTGCCGTTCTTTGTTTTTCTTCTAAACGCTAGCCTTCGCCTTTTAAAGGGTAGAGTGAGGGGAAACGGATTTTGCGAATTTTAGGCATCTAAAGGTAAAAATAAAATAAATATCCACCAGCTTGGCTGGTGGATATTTATTTGCCTAATTTTTATTTTGTTTGCTTCATTATGTTTTTTATAGAGTAGTTATTGATTTTATAAATAGTATATATAAACGAAATAAGTTAGGAACTTTAAAGAAAAATAATTCATTTATATTAATTTTTCAAAACATTTTTTATGTAAATTTGTATGAAAAAAAATAAAAAAACCCTTGACACGCACCCGTGTGTTTAGTATAATAACATGGTCACAGTATGGGAGGATGTGGAAGGTTACCCATGAGCCTTGATTGGGATAACTTCTGCGGACAAGTTCGAGCATAGATTTCGAGCGAGTGGTGTTTCACTTTAGTTGTGTTAACCTAAAGACGATAAATGTGACAAAGGGTTTGTGAAACAGTCGGCCACTTAACTATTTTACTTGGAGGTAACAAATGGCAACACAAAAAATTAGAATTAAGCTTAAAGCTTACGACCACAACCTTGTTGATGAATCTGCTGCAAGAATTGTGGAAACTGCTAAAAGAGCAGGAGCTAAGGTATCGGGGCCTGTCCCAATGCCTACTGAGAAAGAGATTGTAACTATTCTTCGTTCAGTTCATAAAGACAAAGATTCAAGAGAACAATTTGAAATTAGAACACACAAAAGAGTTATTGATATTTATAACCCATCTGCTAAAACGGTAGACTCTTTAATGAAGATCGACCTTCCAGCTGGCGTTGATATCAATATTAAATTATAAGGAAAGAGGGGAGAAAAATTATGGATAAAGCAATACTCGGCAAAAAAATTGGCATGTCTCAGATTTTTACAACCTCTGGACAAGTTGTGCCTGTAACAGTAGTAGAAGCTGGCCCATGCCAAGTTTCACAAATTAAAACTGTTGAAAAAGATGGTTATAGTTCAGTTCAGCTTGCGTTTGTAGACACAAAAGAAAGCAAGCTTACCAAGGCGGAAGCAGGTCACCTTAAAAAGGCAAATGTTTCACCTAAAAAGTATTTAAAAGAGTTTAAAATCCCAACCGAAGGTTTGGCGCTTGGAAACGAGATTAAATGTGATGTTTTCAAAGAGGGCGATAAGGTAGACGTTTCTGGCTACACCAAAGGTAGAGGTTTTACAGGTGTTATTAAGCGTTGGAATTTCCACAGGCTTAAGATGACACACGGTACAGGTCCTGTACACAGAGAGCCTGGTTCACTTTCTGCAAACTCAGACCCATCTAGAGTTTTCAAAAACAGAAAGCTACCTGGCCAATATGGTAACGAAAAGGTTACTATTCAAAATCTTGAAATTGCAAAAGTAGATACTGAAAGAAATCTTCTGCTTATTAAAGGTGCAATCCCTGGTGCGAAAGGTTCTGTTGTTACTATCTGCTCTGCAGTTAAGGCGTAAGGCGGGAGGAGAAAATAATGCAGACTAAAGTTTTTAACATAAAGGGCGAAGAAGTTGGCAAAGTATCTCTAGCTGATGAAGTTTTTAAAGCTCCATACAATGAGGCACTTATCCATCAAGTTATCGTTGCATATTTAGCAAATCAGCGTCAAGGCACAAAGAGCACACTAACTAGAACTGAAGTTCGTGGTGGTGGAAGAAAGCCATGGCGCCAGAAGGGAACAGGAAATGCTCGTCAGGGCTCTATCCGTGCTCCACAATGGATTAAAGGTGGCGTTGTGTTTGCGCCAAAACCAAGAGATTTCTCTAAGAAAGTTAACAAGCAAATGAAAAGAGCTGCTTTTGTTAGCGCAATCTCAACCTGTTTGGCTGAAAAATGCTTAATTGTTGTAGACGAGCTTAACTTTAAGGCTCCTAAAACAAGCGAAATGGTAGACATTTTAAGCGCTTTGAAGCTAGATAAGAGAACAACTATTGTAACAGCTAAGAATGACGAAAATGTTGTTTTATCTGCTAGAAACATTCCAAATGTTTCTGTTACAACTGTCGACCAGCTTTGCACATACGACATAGTTGTTTCTGATAAACTTCTTGTAACAAAAGAAGCTATCAAATTTATCGAGGAGGCTTGCAAATAATGGTAGCACACGACATTATTATTAGACCTGTGCTTTCTGAAAAGAGTTATCAAGACATTGCAAACAAAAAGTATACTTTTGAGGTTGCAAAAAGTGCAAACAAAACTCAAATCAAGAAAGCAATTGAAGAAATCTTCAAAGTTAAGGTTGAGAGCGTGAACATCTCTAATGTTTACGGTAAAATTAAAAGACAAGGAAGGCACGAAGGACTTACTGGGTCATACAAAAAGGCTATTGTTCAATTAACTAGCGATAGCAAATCTATTGAGTTCTTTGATAGCTTATCATAATAGAAGGGAGAGTAAACTATGGCACTAAAAAGATATAAGCCGACAACTGCTGGTCAAAGAGGAAAGACCACAGCTTCCTTTGATGAAATAACCACTACAAAACCTGAAAAATCTTTGCTTGCAACAAAAAGCAAAACAGGCGGAAGAAACAATACTGGTAGATTAACAGTTCGCCATATTGGTGGTGGAAATCGTCAAAAATATAGAATTATAGATTTTAAACGCAATAAAGACAATATTCCTGCTAAAGTTGCTAGCATTGAATATGATCCAAATAGAACTGCCTACATAGCACTACTTAACTACGCAGATGGTGAAAAGAGATACATTTTGGCTCCAGTTGGCCTTAATGTTGGCGACACTGTTATGAGCGGTGCAAATGCTGAAATCAAAGTTGGTAACACGCTTCCACTAGACAATATTCCAGTTGGTTCTGTTGTTCACAACATTGAGTTTCATCCAGGTCGTGGCGGTCAAATCGCTAGAAGTGCAGGTATTTCTGCACAATACATGGCAAAAGAAGGGAAATATGCAACTCTTCGTATGCCATCAGGTGAAATGAGAAAGGTTCTTGTAACTTGCCGTGCAACGCTAGGTCAAGTTGGCAATGTTGAACATGAAATTGTTTCACTTGGTAAGGCTGGTAGAAAGCGTCATATGGGCGTTAGACCTACCGTTCGTGGTTCTGCCATGAACCCAGTTGATCACCCTCATGGTGGTGGTGAAGGTAAGTCGCCAGTTGGTCATGCTGGTCCTATGACTCCTTGGGGTAAACCTGCAATGGGTTATAAGACTCGTAAAAAGAAAAATACAACCGACAAGTTTATTGTTAAACGAGTTAATTAGGAGAGGAAGATATGAGTAGAAGTGTAAAAAAAGGTCCTTTCGTTGCAGAAAGTCTTGTTAAAAAGATTGATGCGATGAATGAATCAAATGAAAAACATGTTGTTAAAACATGGTCGCGTGCGTCAACAATTATCCCTTCAATGGTTGGTCATACCATTGGTGTGTATGATGGAAGAAAGCATGTTCCTGTTTATATCACCTCTGAAATGGTTGGTTATAAGCTTGGTGAATTTGCTCCAACTAGAACATTTAAGGGGCACAAGGGCGCTAAGACAACTAAAGGAGGCAAGAAATAATGGCAACTAGAATCCGTGAAAAAACAGCTAAAAGGCAAGAAAACGCCGACAGACGCGCTAAAGCCGTTGCTAAATATATTAGAATTTCTCCTTCTAAGGTTAGAATAGTGTTAGACCAAATTCGTGGCAAAAAGTATGAAGATGCTGTTGCAATCTTAAAGAACATGCCAAATGCGGCAACTGAAAGCACTTTAAAGGTGCTAGAAAGTGCTGGGGCTAATGCTGAAAACAATCTAGGTCTTAACAAAGCAGACCTAATTGTTGCTGAAACTTTTGTTGATGGTGGGCCAACTTTAAAAAGGTTCCAACCAGTTAGCAAGGGTAGAGCGCATTCTATTAAAAAGCGTACTAGCCACATCACTGTAATTCTAGACGAGGCTAAGGCGTAGGAGGATAGTATGGGACAGAAAGTTAATCCAGTAGGAATGAGAGTTGGTGTTAACAAAGAATGGGAAAGCAAATGGTTTGCAGATAAGAAAAATTTTGCTTCATTTATTCTTGAAGACAACAAAATTCGTGATCTAATTGAAAAAGACTACAAAAATTGTGGCATATCTAAAACAATAATTGAAAGAAGTGCTGGAAACAAGGTTACTGTAACACTTCAAACTGCTAGACCTGGTATGGTTATTGGTCAGAAGGGTGCTGGCGTTGAGGCTATGAAAGCTAAACTTGAAAAATTAACTGGCAAAAATGTTTCAATCAATGTTGTTGAGATTAAAAACCCAGACCTAGACGCTCAACTTGTTGCTGAAAGTATTGCAAACCAACTAGACCAACGTGTTGGTTTCCGCCGTGCAATGAAGCAAGCTTTGTCTAGATGTCAAAAGGCTGGAGTTAAAGGTATTAAAATTATGCTTAGTGGTCGTCTTGATGGCGCTGAAATCGCAAGAAGCGAGTTCTATAAAGATGGCAGACTTCCACTTCAAACTTTAAGGGCTGATATTGACTATGGCTTTGCCGAGGCTCATGTTTCTGGGCTTCTTGGCGTTAAAGTTTGGATCTATAAAGGCGAAATTTTAGGCAAAAAGAACCTAAACACTACCGCTAGAGGAGGAAACAATCATGTTGATGCCTAAAAGAGTTAAAAGAAGAAAGGTTCAACGTGGCAGAATGACTGGTAAAGCTACTCGTGGTAACAAAATCGTTCACGGCGAGTATGGTTTGGTAGCGTTAGAGCCATGTTGGATAAAATCTAACCAAATTGAAGCTTCTCGTATAGCTATGACTAGATATACAAAAAGAGGTGGACAAGTTTGGATAAACATCTTCCCTCACAAGCCAGTAACCAAGCACCCTGCAGAAGCTCGTATGGGTTCTGGTAAAGGTTCACCTGAGTATTGGGTAGCCGTTGTTAAACCAGGCAGAGTTTTATTTGAAATTGGTGGAGTTAAGGAAGAAACAGCAATGGAGGCGCTAAGGCTTGCTAGCCATAAGTTGCCTTGCAAAGTTAAAATCGTTAAAAAGGCCGACCTTGAAGAGCCTGTAAGCGAAGTTAAAAAAGAGGAGGTTAAATAATGAAAGCTGAGAATTTTGCGTCTATGACAGACAAAGAGCTTGAAAGCAAACTTGCTGATTTAAAGGCAGAGCTTTTCAACTTGCGTTTCTCTCATGCTACAGGCAATTTAGCTAACCCTCTTGCTCTTAAAACTTGTAAAAAAGACATTGCTAAGGTTAAAACAATTATTCGTGAAAGAGAACTAGGTTTAGCAAAGAGTCCAGAAAAATCTTCTGCGACTAAAAAGGTAGCTAAAAAGGCTAGAGGTTAAGGTGAAATATGGCAAATGTTGAAAGTAAAGAGAGAAATTTAAGAAAAACAAGAATTGGTGTTGTTTCTTCAAACAAGATGGACAAGACCATTGTTGTTGAGGTGCGTTCTAAAGTTAAGCACCCAATCTATAAGAAAACTATTAACGAAACTGCTAAGTTCGTTGCTCATGATGAGAACAATGAATGTGATATTGGCGACACAGTCGAAATCGCTGAAACTCGTCCTCTTAGCAAAAGCAAAAGATGGCGCTTGGTTAGAATCGTTGAGAAAGTTAAATAGGCCAAAGGAGATAAGATTATGATACAACCACAAACTAGACTTAAAGTTGCTGACAACACTGGCGCTAAAGAGATTATGTGTATCCGTGTTCTTGGTGGCTCGCTTAGAAAGAGCGGTAATATTGGTGATGTTATCGTGGCTTCAGTTAAGTCGGCTATCCCTGGCGGTTCTGTAAAAAAGGGTGATGTTGTTAAGGCTGTTATTGTTCGTTCTTCTAAGGGTATTAGAAGAAATGACGGTAGCTACATAAGGTTTGACGACAATGCTGCAGTTATCATTGATAACCAAAAGCAACCTAAGGGAACTCGTATTTTTGGGCCTATTGCGCGTGAGCTTCGTGATAAAGATTACATGAAAATTATTTCGCTTGCGCCTGAAGTAATTTAGGAGGTAGGTTATGAATAATTTAAATGTTAAATCTCAAGACACTGTTTTAGTTATTTCTGGTAAAGATGCTGGAAAGCAAGGAAAAGTTCTTAGGGTTTACCCTAAAACAAACAGAATTATCGTTTCTGGCGTTAACATGATTTCTAAGCATCAAAAAGCTAGAAAGGCTCAAGAAAAAAGCTCAATTGTTAAAAAAGAAGGCACTATTGATGTTTCAAATGTTATGGTAGTTTGTCCATCATGTGGAAAACCTACAAGAGTTAAACATGCTTTAAATGAAGAGGGCAAAATGGTTAGAGCTTGTAAGTGTGGCGCTGCTCTTGACAAAAAGTATGTTAAAGATGCTAAAAAAGCAAAGAAAGCTCAGGCAGATGAAGCAAAAGCTGTAAAAGCTCAAGAAAAAGCTAAAAAGGCTGAAACTTCTACAAAACAAAAGAAAACTGCCGAAAAAAAAGTCGTGGCAACTGCTACTAATAAAGAAAATAAAGTTGCAGGTGTTAGAAAATCATCTCAAAGAGGAGTGTAAGATAAATGGCAAAAGCTAAAACTGCTGATAACAGATTAAAAGAAAAATATCTTAGCGAAGTTGTTCCTGCACTCGTTAAAGAGTTTGGTTATAAAAACATCAACGAGGTTCCAAAGCTTGAGAAAATAGTTCTTAACATGGGTCTTGGCGATGTTAAAGACAATAGTAAGAGTTTTAATCTAGCTGTTGAGGAACTTGCAGTTATTGCAGGTCAAAAACCAGTTGTAACAACAGCTAAAAAGAGTATTGCAAACTTCAAAGTTAGGCAAAATATGAAAATTGGTGCTAAGGCTACGCTTAGGGGCAAAAGAATGTATGAGTTTATGGATAAATTCATCTCTATTGCACTTCCTAGAGTTCGTGACTTTAGAGGCCTAGATGCTACTTCTTTCGATGGAAGAGGAAACTATGCTTATGGCGTTCGTGAGCAACTTATATTCCCTGAAATAATCTATGATAAGATTGAAAAGATTAGAGGGCTAGACATTATCTTCGTTACAAGTGCAAAAACTGACAACGAGGCTAGGGAACTTTTGAAGCTCATGGGCATGCCATTTAAGGCGTAAGGATAGAGAGGGAGATAGTTATGGCAAAAAAATCAATGATAAATAAACAGCAAAAACCACAAAAATTTTCAACGCGTGAGTATACAAGATGCTCTATCTGCGGAAGACCTCATGCTGTGCTAAGAAAGTATGGCATTTGCAGAATCTGCTTTAGAGAACTTGCCTACAAAGGTCAAATTCCTGGCGTTAAGAAATCTAGTTGGTAAGTCAAGGAGGATTAAGTTATGGTTACAACAGACCCAATTGCAGATATGCTTACAAGAATTAGAAACGCCCAAGTAACAAAGAAAGATAGTGTTACTTTTGAAGCTTCACGCATGAAAAGAGATATTGTTCAAATTTTGCTTGATGAAGGATATATAAACTCTTTTGAAGAAGTAAATGATGGGAAGTTTACTAATATTGTTGTAAAATTAAAGTATGGCCCTAAGGGAGAAAAGGTTATTACTGGTTTAAAAAGAATTTCTAAGCCTGGTCTTAGAATTTATGCTGGTAGTGAAGAACTTCCAAAGGTGCTTGGTGGGCTTGGCATTGCCATTGTTTCAACATCTAAGGGTGTTATGACAGATAAAAATGCTAGAAAACTTGGTATTGGCGGCGAAGTGCTTGCCTATATCTGGTAAGGAGGAAGGGTTATGAGTCGTATAGGTAGAGCTCCTATTGAGCTTCCAAACGGTGTTACTGTAGACCAAACTGTTGAAGGCGATGTTATTGTTACAGGTCCTAAGGGAACCCTTCGTCAATATGTTGCACCTTGCATTAAAATAACAAAAGGTGAGCACAATGAAAAGCCAGCAATCATCCTTACTCGTGATAGTGATGATAAGGAAGTTAGAGCTAAACATGGTTTGTATAGAGCACTTCTTGCAAACATGGTTAAGGGCGTTACAGAAGGGTACACTAAATCATTAACTGTTGCAGGCGTTGGTTACAAAATCGCCGTTAGTGGCAACAAGCTTACAATGAACTTAGGGCTTTCACATCCTGTAACAGTAACAGTTCCTGAGGGCTTAACTGTTACTTGCCCAAACGCTACAGATATTGTAGTTGCTGGTATTAACAAAGAGCAGGTTGGTCAGTTCGCTGCCGACATTAAGGCTATTAAGCCTGTTGAACCTTATCACGGATATGGTATTCATTACACTAATGAAACCGTTCGCCGTAAGGAAATTAAGAAAGGCACTAAGAAGAAGTAAGGAGAGGACAGATGTTTAAAAAGGTTGATAAAAACAAATTAAGAAAAGCTAAACATAACCGCATTAGAAATACTTTGTCTGGCACAAGTGCTAAGCCTAGACTAAATGTTTATCGTTCTACAACAAACATTTATGCTCAAATCATTAACGATGAAACAGAAACCACTCTTTGCTCTGCTAGTAGTCTTGACAAAGCATTACAGAGTGCTCTTAAGGGCAAGAACAAAAAAGAGCAAGCTTTCGTTGTTGGTGAAGCTGTTGCTAAAAAGGCCCTTAAGGCTGGTATAAAACAAGTTGTATTTGACCGTGGTGGATATATCTACACTGGACGCGTTCAGAAATTAGCTGAAGGCGCTAGGCAAGCAGGTCTTGAGTTTTAGGAGGGAGGAGTTATGGCAGAAGAAAATATTGTTGAAGTGGTAGCAGTAGAAGAACAACCAGCTGCTAACAAACCAAATGAAAGAAAATTTTCAAACAGAAGCTCTAAAAATCCTAGAGCAAGGCGTGATAATAAAACTGAAAAAGTTAATGATGGTATAGACAAGAAAATGGTTAATGTTAACCGTATTTCTAAAACCGTTAAGGGTGGTAGAAAGATGCGTTTCAACGCTATTGTTGTTGCTGGTGACAGGAATGGCAGAGTTGGCGTTGGTATGGGTAAAGCTACCGAAGTTACTTTGGCTATAGAAAAGGCTAGCGTTGATGCTAAGCGCCATATGGTTAAGGTAGACATTCATGGAACAACTATACCTCATGAAGTTGTAGGTGAATTTGAAACCACAAAGGTTATAATGATGCCTGCTAAAGAAGGTAATGGTGTTATTGCTGGAGGTAAAGTTCGTGATGTTGTTGAACTTGCTGGCATCAAAGATATTACTACTAAGCTTTATGGATCAAACAATCCTGTAAACTGCGTTAAAGCAACTTTTGACGGGCTTATGAAGCTTAGAAGTGCAGAAAAAATTGCATCTCTACGCGGTAAAACCGTAGACGAGATTGTGTAGGAGGAGAAATAGATGGCAGAAGTAAAGAAAACTACAAAATCAGCAGAAAAACAAGAGCCAAAGAAAACTGCTCCTAAGAAAACTACCGTGGCAAAGGCTGAAACTGCTAAAACTGAAGTAAAAACAGTAGAAAAGAAAGCTCCAGCTAAAACCACTAGTAAAAAGGCTGAAACTGCAAGCAAAGTGGCTAGCGAGAAGAAGGCTCCAGCTAAAACTGCTAGTAAGAAACCTGCATCAAGTGAGAAGCCTTTAAAAGCAGAAACTGAAAATGTTAATGTTGAAGCTAAAAAAGAAGTTAAGGCAGTTAAACCTAAAACAGAGAAAAAAGTTAGTGGACCTATGCTTAAAATTAAACTAGTTAAAAGTGCTAGTGGAAGACTTGTTAAGCAACAAAGAACTTTAGTTGCTCTTGGGCTAAACAAACTTAACAGTGAAACAGTTAAACCAGATAACGCTCAAACAAGAGGTATGATTTTCGTTGTAAAACACCTTGTTACAGTTGAGAGCGTGAAGGAGAAATAATATGAAACTACATGAAATATCTCCTGCTCCTAACTCTACTAAGCAAACAAAAAGGCTTGGAAGGGGAATTGGTTCAGGCACTGGTAAAACAAGTGGTAAAGGTCATAAGGGTCAAAACGCCAGAAGTGGCGGGGGAGTTCGTCCTGGATTTGAAGGTGGTCAAATGCCTCTTATTCGTCAACTTCCTAAGCGTGGCTTTACCAACAACTTTAGAAAAGTTTACACAACTATAAATGTTAGTGATCTTGAAAGATTCGAGCCTAACACTGTTGTTACAGCTGAAATGCTTAAAAGCAAGGGTGTTATTGCAAAAATTGAACCTTACGGACTTAAAGTTCTAGGTAATGGAACACTAACTAAGCCATTAACTGTTAGGGCTGAAAAATTTACCCAAAGTGCTGTAGACAAAATTTGTGCGGCTGGCGGGTCTGTTGAGGTGAAATAATGTTTAAAACACTGTCAAGCGCTTTCAAGAACCGTGATATTCGAAAGAAAATTTTAATAACATTACTACTTCTTTTGATTTACCGTTTGGGTTGTTATTTGCCTATCCCTGGTCTTGAGCCATCAGTTTATGCTGACGCGGTTTCAAGCGAATCGGGAACAGGCATACTAACTCTTCTTAATGCCGTTACAGGTAGTGCGCTTGCTAACGGTGCTTTCTTTGCACTTGGTGTTACGCCATATATTAACGCCTCGATTATTGTTCAGCTTTTAACAGTTGGCATTCCAGCTCTTGAAAGAATGGCAAAACAAGGCGATGATGGTAAACAAAAAATCAACCTTATCACAAAAATTGTGGCTCTAGTTTTGGCAATTGCTCAAGGTATTGGTATTGTTCTTGGTTTTGGTACAGATTTGCTTTCACCTATATTTGGTGAAAATCTAATTTGGCTAACAGCAGTATTTGTTATCTTAGTGTTGGTTGCTGGAACCTGCGTTACTATGTGGATAGGTGATAGAATCACCGAACAGGGTGTTGGTAATGGCTTGTCGCTTATCATCTTTGTTGGTATTATTTCAACCTCAGCTCTATCAATAGTAAACTCTATAAGCAACATATTTGATGGAAACCTAAATGCACTATGGGAACTACTTGGATTCTTAGCTTTGGCATTTGTTATCTTTGCACTTATCGTGTTTGTAGATAAGGCAGAAAGAAAGATTCCTGTTCAATATGCTAAGCAGGTTAAGGGAAGAAAAATGTATGGTGGTCAATCTTCATACATACCACTTAAGGTTAACGCAAGCGGAGTTCTTCCAATAATCTTTGCAACGGCAATAATCACTTTCCCAAACATCATAATGCAGCTATGTGGAGTTACAAGAGATAGTGGTTGGTTTGCTAGATTCTATTATGATTATATTGGTGCGGGTGGAGTTATTTATAGCATACTAGTTGGTTTACTAATTTTGTTCTTTACCTACTTCTATGCTCAAATTCAGTTCAACCCAGCCGATGTAAGCTTAAACATTCAGCAACAGGGTGGCTTTATTCCAGGCATCAGGCCAGGTAAGCCAACAACCGAGTACCTAACAAAGGTTTCTAAGAGAATAACACTATTTGGTGCAATATTCCTTGCATTTATAGCAATTGTTCCATCTATTATATTTAGATATGTAGCGGGTGGTTCGCTAGGGCTAATAAATGCGTTTACCGCAACAGGTATGCTTATCGTTGTTAGCGTTGCCATTGAGTTTAATACTCAGCTTGAGGCTCAGCTAATGATGAAAAGACATAAAAATATTTTATAGTTTTAACTTGCTTCAAAGCCCTATGGCTTTGAAGCAAAGAAAAAACAAAAATAGGAGTGAATATGAAATTAGTATTACTTGGTGCTCCTGGTTCAGGAAAGGGAACACTTGCAAAAGGTTTAATTAAGCAGTTTGGTATTCCATCAATTTCAACAGGCGATTTACTAAGAAACAGTATTGCCCAGGGGACTAAAGTTGGCAAAGAGGCTAAAAAATATATGGACGAAGGCAAACTTGTTCCAACCGAGATTGTTATAAAAATGCTAAAGGAAAGATTGGCAGAGAGCGACACTAAAAATGGATACATTTTAGATGGTTTTCCAAGGTCGCTAGAGCAAGCCGAGCTTTTAGAGGGCATTGCAGATATAGACAAGTGCTTATATCTAGATGTTGATAAAGATGTTATAGTAAACCGAATTGCAGGGAGAAGAACTTGCAAAGAGTGTGGAGCTATCTATAATACTAACACATATAAGAAAGACAGATGTGAATGTGGTGGAGAGTTGTTTATGCGTGATGACGACAATCCTACAACCGTTGCAAAAAGGTTCGACACATTTGCTGTTCAAACAAAACCGCTAGTTAAGTTTTACGAAAACAAGGGTATTTTAAAAACTGTTAAAGGTCAAGAAGACCCTAATGACACGCTAAAGCTTGCCTTGGAGATGCTAAAGTAATGATTACTATAAAAACTCCAAAGCAAATAGAACTTATGAGAGAGGCTGGCAAGATAACAGCGGAAACGCTAGAAGAGGTTGGAAAACACATAAAACCAGGTATTTCAACCTTAGAACTTGACAAAATCGCTTATGATTATATAATAAGCAGGGGTGCAAAACCATCGTTTTTGCACTACCATGGATTTCCTGCATCTATATGCACATCTGTTGACGATGTTGTAGTTCATGGAATTCCTAAAAAGACCCAAATTTTAGAAGAGGGTCAAATTATAGGCATAGATGTTGGTGCCGTTAAAAATGGGTACCATGGTGACGCCGCTAGGACTTTCCTTGTAGGAGAGGTTAGCGAAGAGAAAAAAAAGCTAGTTGAGGTTACTAAAGAATGCTTCTATGAGGCCATTCGTGGTCTTAAAGAAGGCAGTAGGCTTGGCGATATAGGTGCAAGAGTGCAACGCCACGCCGAAAAACATGGCTACTCGGTTGTTCGAGTTATGGTGGGGCATGGAATTGGAAGAAATATGCATGAAGATCCAGAAGTGCCAAACTACGGAATCGAGGGGTCGGGAATTAAGCTAAAAGCAGGTATGACTATTGCTATTGAACCAATGATTAACATGGGCTCGCACGAGCTAAAGCTTAATGGTTGGGATGCCCGAACTGTTGATGGGCTACCAAGTGCACACTACGAAAACACTGTCTTAATATGCTCAGATGGCGTTGAGATATTAACAAAAATATAGTGGAGGCGAAAATTTTGAGTAAAGATGATGTAATTGTAACAGAGGGCACGGTTATCGAGGCTATGCCTGGTGCAACATTTAAAGTTCAAATTGCAGGTGGTCATGTGGTAACAGCGTATCTTTCTGGTAAGCTGTGGAAGAACTTTATCCATATTTATGAAGGGGATACAGTTAAACTTGAAATGAGTCCGTATGACCTTAGCAAGGGCAGAATCATTTGGAGAAGTAAGTAAAAAACATACTTTTAAGGAGATAAAAAAATGAAGGTTAGAGCAAGTGTTAAGCCAATGTGTGATGGCTGTAAGGTTATTAAAAGAGATGGCAAAGTTAGAGTTATCTGCAGCAAAAACCCTAAACACAAACAAGTTCAGGGTTAAACTAAGTTTGAAAACAATCGCCATAGAGGCGGCATAGAGAAATCTACTTTGTGGCGTTAATATAAATAAAAATAATAGTGGCAATTTGTCACAAAGTGTGTTACAATACACTTGAAATAAAAAAATTAAGTATAAATATCTTTTGGAGGATAAAGATGGCACGTATTGCTGGTGTGGATTTACCAAACGAAAAGAGGGTAGAGATAGGTTTAACTTATATCTACGGCGTTGGTAGAGTTACTGCTAATAAAATTTTGGAGGCTACTAATATTGACCCTAACACTCGTGTTAAGGACCTAAGTGAAGCAGATATTGGTAAAATCCGTGAGTATATGGACAAAAACCTTACAGTTGAGGGTGACAAGAAAAGAGAAGTTGCCATGAACATTAAGGGTCTTATGGAAATTGGCTCTTATAGGGGCGTTAGACATAGAAAGGGCTTGCCTGTTCGTGGTCAATCAACTCGTTCAAACGCAAGAACTCGTAAGGGTGCTAGAGCAAGTAGTTCGGTTAAGAAGAAATAAAGGAGATAGAAAGTTATAATGGCACAGAATACTAAGAAAACAACTAAAAAACGTAAGATTACAACTAATGTTGATAAAGGTATAGTCCATGTTCAATCATCTTTTAACAACACTATTGTAACTATTACTGATATGCAGGGTAATGCTCTTGCTGCTTGCAGTTCTGGTGAGCTAGGATATAGAGGTAATCGTAAGAGTACTCCTTTTGCTGCTGGTCAAGCTGCTGAAAAAGCTGCTAAGAAAGCAAAAGAATATGGCTTAAAGAGTGTGGAAGTTTATGTTAAGGGTCCTGGTAATGGAAGAGAGTCTGCCATCAGGTCGCTTGCAAACGCAGATCTTGAGGTTACGCTTATTCGTGATGTTTCACCAATCCCTCACAATGGTTGTCGTCCACCAAAACGTAGAAGAGTATAAGGAGTAAATAAATGGCAAAATATACTGATGCTGACTGCAGACTTTGCAGAAGAGAAGGCACTAAATTATTTTTGAAAGGCGATAGATGTCTTTCTAAGAAATGTGCATTTGATAGAAGACCTACTATCCCTGGTCAACATCCAAATACACGCAAAAAACCATCTGAGTATCAAACTCAGCTTAGGGAAAAACAAAAAGTTAAAAGAGCTTATGGGCTTTTGGAAAAGCAATTCCACAGCTATTATGTAGAAGCTGAAAGGATGAAAGGTAAAACTGGTGAAAACATGCTTAGCTTGCTAGAGCGCCGTTTAGACAATGTTGTTTTTAGAATGGGTCTAGCTCCAAGCCGTGCAGCTGCTAGGCAACTTGTAAACCATGGGCACATTTGTGTTAATGGCAAAAGAGTTACTATTCCATCATACTCAGTTAAAGTTAACGATACAATTTCTGTTAAAGAAAACAAAACAAAGAAAGCTCCATTCAAGGCCGTTAAGGAAACTAGAATCGTTATGCCTAAGTGGCTTGAGTTTAACACAGATAAACTATCAGGCAAGGTTTTAGCTTTACCAGCGCGTGACGATATCGACTTGAATATTGAAGAGCACTTAATTGTCGAGCTTTATTCTAAGTAATAGTGGGTAGGAGGCTATAATTATGTTAGAAATAGAAAAACCAAGAATTGAATGTGTTGATGATGGCGAGGCTTACTCTAAGTTCGTTTTAGAGCCACTTGAAAGAGGTTTTGGTGTTACAATTGGTAACGCTCTTCGTAGAGTGCTTTTGTCTAGCCTTCCAGGAAGCGCTGTAACAAACATTAAAATTGAAGGCGTTGCTCACGAGTTTTCAACTTTAAAGGGATCTAAAGAAGATGTAACAGAAATAGTTCTTAATATGAAAGGGCTTGCTGTTAAAACTATGAGCACAGAGAAAAACTTTAAAAAAGTTTTAAAGCTTAAAAAGAAAGGTCCTTGCGTTGTTACCGCTGCGGACATTGAGGAAGATGACGAGGTTAAGGTTTTAAACCCATCAATGTATATCTGCACGCTAGAAAGCGATGGCGTTTTAGATATGGAAATTCTTGTTGGTATGGGCAGAGGCTATGTTCCTTCTGATAAGAATAAAGATGTTAGCCTGCCTGTTGGATACATTGCAATAGACAGTATTTTCACACCTGTTAGGCGTGCTAGCTACGAGGTTGAAAACACTCGTGTTGGTCAAAACACCGATTATGACAAACTTATTTTAGAAGTAACAACAAATGGTACAGTTTCTGCTAAAGAAGTTGTAAGTTTAGCTGCAAAGCTTCTTAATGAGCATTTCAACCTATTTGTAGAGCTTGTAGACTCTATGGCAAACACCTCAATTCTTGTTAGCCGTGAAGAAGATAAAGTTCACAAACTTATGGTTATGAGCATTGAAGACATGGATTTGTCTGTTCGTTCATACAACTGCTTAAAAAGAGCTGGTATCAATACCATTGAAGATTTAATCCACAAGACTGAAGAGGATATGCTTAAAGTTAAAAACTTAGGTAGGAAATCACTTGACGAGGTTATACACAAACTCGAGAGTCTTGGTTTGAGCCTAAAAACTAGGGAAGAATAAGGAGATTAGTTATGAATACACAAAAATTAGGAAAACCTACAGACCAAAGACTTGCTTTGGTGAGCGGGCTTGCAAGTGATTTGCTTTGGTATGGACGCATAGAAACCACTGCCGATAGAGCAAAAGCTGCTTGTAGATATGCCGAAAAATGTATAACTCTTGCTGTTAGAACATATAAAGATGTTGTTACCGAAGAGAAAGTAACAACCGATAGTAAGGGTAAAGAAAAGAAAGTTACCATTTCTAAAGATGGCGCTAAAAAGCTTGCTGCAAGAAGAAAGCTTCTTGCTATGCTTCAAGATAGGCAAGAACAAAGAGTTAAAGGTGAGAAAAAGCAAGCTTTCAAGGCAAGAAAGGGAGATATTAAAGACCCACTAATTGAAAAGTTGTTTGAAGACCTTGCCCCTAAGTATGCCGATAGAGCAGAAGAAAGGGGTAATGGTGGTGGCTATACCCGCGTTATCAAAACCAGCTTAAGAAGGGGAGATAATGCGCAGATGGCGATAGCCGAGCTCGTTTAGACGGCATATTTCACCACTCTAAGGGCAGAAACTTTAAAATTGCTAGACAGGCAGTCGTATGTAAATACGAGCCAGCCTAGCAATTTTTTT
>ENA-OZAF01000147-OZAF01000147.1-human-gut-metagenome-genome-assembly--contig:-NODE-147-length-31905-cov-9.638148_pt1 | contig 31905 bp, 1 predicted proteins | sample MGYA00244207_ERZ653498 | MGnify/ENA primary metagenome ERZ653498 (study PRJEB26926, sample SAMN06165156) | human gut metagenome | biome: ENVO:00009003; feature: ENVO:2100002; material: ENVO:00002003... | reverse complement strand
CTACACGCGTAAGATCGTCGGCAGCGTCAGATGTGTATAAGAGACAGATGATAATGTTAATACAGTTAACAAAGCCACTATAGACTTTACAGGTGTTGACACATCAACAGTTGAAGATGAAACTGTTATAAATGTTCTATATGGTGGTTCTTATGGAAAACTACCAACAGCTACAAGACCTGGCTATGAGTTTGTGGATTGGTTCTTGTCGATTGAAAGCGAAATTCCTGTTGAAGAGGGAACTGGCTTTATTGGCTCTTCTGATGTAACTTTAATTGCTAAATGGGAAGCAAAAGTTGTTAATTATAAATATGAAATTTATCTTCAAAATGAATATGATGATGAGTATAAAATTGATGACGGAAGGTCACAAAATGCAACAGCACTTGTTGATACTTTAATTGAATTTGAAATTATAGACATTCTTGGCTTTGTTTATAACCCAAGTCATCCAGAAACTGTAAACAATGTTCAACTTAAAGGTGATGGTAATACCACTATTAAGTTATATTATAATAGACAACTATATACTATAAGTTATAATACTAATGATGAGGCTGGCTCTACTAAGGCAGAAGTTGTTGGTGATGGTAGCCTTGAAGCTGTTTCATTAAAATATGGTGTATATTATATTCTTCCAAATATCACAAGGGATGGATATACTTTAAGGGGTTGGAACACAGATATAAATGGTTCTGGCGTTTATATCACATCAAGCATTAAAGTTTATGCAGGTGCTTTAGGGGAAGACAATACCCAAACCTTATACGCAATTTGGGATAATAACACCTACACCGTAAATTATGACAAAAATAACGAACTTGCATTAGGCGAAATGGCAAGCAGTAGCCACACATTTGATGTTGCGTCTACTCTTAGTCCTGTTACTTTTGAACTAGAGGGCTACACGTTTAGTCATTGGGCAACTCAAGAGAGTGGTGGTGGGCAAACCTATGAAAATATAGAAAGCGTTTCTACTCTTGTTACAGAGCCTAATGGAGAAATTACTTTGTATGCTGTTTGGGAAGCAAATACCTACACAGTTATTTACAACGCAAACAACTCTCTTGCAACTGGAACAACTGATTCTAGTGTTATGAAATATAACGAAGCAAAAGCTTTAACAGCTAATGGCTTTAGTTTAACTGGTTACCACTTCACAGGTTGGGCGAATAGCGCCGAAGGAGAGGTTGAATATACTGATGGCGAAGAAGTTATTAACTTGTCTACAGTAAATAATGATATAATAAATCTATATGCTGTTTGGGAAGCAAACACTTATGAGATTGTGTTTAACGGAAATGGTGCAACTGGCGGTTCAACCGAAACAATTGTTGCTACTTATGACCAAGAATATATTTTAACAAATGGCTTTGTTAGAACGGGTTACACCTTTGCTGGTTGGGCAGAAAGTGAAAACGGCGTTAAGATTTATGATAACGGCGAAGAGGTTAAAAACTTAGTTACTGCAAATAATGGAACTAAAACTTTGTATGCTATTTGGACTGCAAAGGAATATCAAGTTACTGTATATAGAAACACAAGTGAATTAGATAACGAATCGCAAGTTATTACTTTAAGATATGGTAATGCTTTTATTGTTAATCCATTCACCTATCCTGGATATGCTTTAATTGGCTATACTGATGATAGAGAGGAGGGAACTGTAAACCCAGCTCTATCAGCAGATATTAGTGCTTGGATAATTGAAAAGGGCGAAAAAGACCTTGTTGTTTATGCTCTTTGGGCTGCAGCAAGCGATACTGAATATACTGTTGAATATTATTTGCAACAGTTTAATGATAGTTACGAACTTTACTATTCTCAAACTGCAACTGGTTCATATAAAGGCGAAGCTCAAACAGATTCATCTTTAACTATAAGTGATGAAGATGTTAGGGGTCACTTTGGAGAAAGCGCATTTACTGGCTTTATCTTTGACGAAGCAACAACCGCAGGTCAAAATACTGCAATAGTTAAGGGCGATGGCTCAACAGTGTTAAAGCTATATTATAAGAGAGCTACATACACTGTAACTTTTGAATACAATAAGACAGAAAACACTACTGGTGAAATAACCCCAGCAAGTTTAGATAACATCACTGTTACCTATGGTTTGCCATACATTGTGGATGGGGAATTTGCAAGCTTAAATAGAACTGGATATAGTTTCCTTGGTTGGTCTACAACTCAAAACGGAAATAATATTATAGGTGCTTCTACTTTATATACTCTTACTGAGGGCTCTTCTTTGTATGCTGTATGGCGTGCTGGTTCAACTGAATATAAGGTAGAGTATTATAGGCAAAACCTTGCACTTGATGGCTACGAGCTATATGCTGATGCTGGCTACACTCAAAGTGCAACCACCGATACTTTGGTTTCTGCTCTTCAAAAAACTTTTGAGGGCTTTACCTTAAATCTTGAGCATGAGGATACTCTTGCATCTTCTAATAACAATGCAGAAGGTGTTACTCTTAAACTTTACTATACTAGAAATCAAGTTGATGTTGATTTCATGGTTGATAGCGAGGTTTATGAAACAAGAACTTATCCTTATGGCGCAAATATAACTATTGCCGATGAGGTTGAAGACCCTGTTAATGAAAAAGATGGTTACACTTTTGACCATTGGGCAAGCGTTGGTGGACAAACAGTTACAACAATTTCTATTGGCGTTGAAGACATAGTTATAAATGCAGTTTATAACGAAAATGAATATACAATTGTTATAAACAAAAACGCAGACGATGCTACAATGCAAACTGGAACGCTTTCTAGAGTTTATACTTTTGAAGGCGGTCAAACAGTTGTTAAATATACAGAAACTGTAGACCTTGCGGATGCTGGTTCAAGGCTTCAAAGAACAGGCTATTCGCTTGTAGGTTTCTCATACACTTCTAATGGCAAAGCTGTTTACTTAACAAATGGTAGCACTACTTGCCTTGTTTCTGGTGAAGACTTAGTTAAGGGCATGAGTGGTTCTTCTAGTCCATATCCTTCAACAACTATTGAGTTATTTGCTATTTGGTCTATAAATGAATATACCCTAACTTATAAATACGAATCTCAAACTGTTGATGGTGGGGCCTATGATTATAATGAAGAAGTAGTTTTGAAAGGTGCCGATACCTTTACAAGACAAGGCTATTCATTTGTACAATGGGTTGATGCCTCTAACGCAGAAAATGTTTACAATGTTAACGACACTATAAACATGGTTGCCTATAACCTAGAGTTAAACCCTGTTTGGACTCCAAACACATTTACTGTTGTTTACGAAAAGAATGCAAGTGGTGCAACTGGCACAACTTTGAGTGATACATTTACCTACGACAAAGAAGACTCGATTGCTAACAACGGATATAGCTTAACTGGTTATTCATTTGTTGCTTGGAACACAGACTCAAACGGAACTGGAACCAGATATAATAGAGCTCAATCATTGTCTAAATCACAGGTTAACCAAATGTATTTAGATAGTGAAGATGGCGTGTTTACTCTTTATGCAATTTGGCAGGCAAATAAGTATACTTTAAGAGTTTATGCAAACTATGTTGGGGCAACAACTGCATATAAAGAGGTTACATTAACCTACGATGAAAGCTATGTTCTTTCTAATCTAAGCCAAGAAATCTCGTTCACAAGAGTTGGTTATGAGTTCGCTGGTTGGGCTACAACTGCAGCTGCAGATGTTGCTACATATAGCGAGGGTGCTAGCATTAAGAATGTGGCTAACGGCGAGGGAGATAATGTTTTATTCGAGCTATATGTTGTTTGGGCAGAGTCTGAAAACACAGCATATAGGGTTGAATATTATGGCGAAAGCTTAACGGGCGATTTCGTTATAATGGAAACTGATTACCTTTCTGGAACCACTGGCGAAGAAGTTCAGGCTGCAATAAAGGCCTTTAATGGCTTTACTTATGATGCTGATAATGAAAACAATGTTCTAGAAGGAACAATTGTTGCTATTGAGCAAGAGGGCGATGCAGGCGAACTTGTATTAAAGGTTTATTATACAAGAAACACCTATACAATCACATTTGATACAAATGAAAACGACTTAACTGGTACTGTTAGCGGTGACACCAGTGAAATTTCTGGCATCAAATATCAAGCTGTTATTGGTGCACTTCCTGAAATTACCAAGAATGGATATACTTTCCTTGGCTGGTTTACCGACCCTATCAGCGGAACTAAAGTTACTCAAGGTTCAACATATGATTGGTATAGTGGCACTGGTATAACCTTGTATGCTCATTGGCAAGCTAAAGAAGATACAGAGTATAAAGTTATATATCTTCTTCAAAATCTTGAAAATGATGAATATCCAAGTGAAGAAGGCTTGGATAAAGAATATATTGTTACCTTTAGGGGACCAACAGATAGTGATATTTTACTAGACACTATAATGAAGAGCTTTAGCGGCTTTACTTTCGACCATCATGTTCCAAGCAATCTTGGGTTTATTGATGGCGATGGTGATGTTGTTATTAAGCTTTACTACACAAGAAATTCATACACAATCACAGTAACCACCGAAACAGGTATAACAAATGCCAGTGTTTCTGCAAGTCCTGCTGCTACAAGGGATGAACAGGTTTACACTGTTAAGCTTGGTGCTACTGTTACTTTAAGTGCAACCCCTGCAAATGGTTACACTGTAGATGGCTTCTATCTTGGCGAAGTTAAACAAGAAAATAGCTTCACTATGGGTGCAAGCAGTATTGAGCTTAATGTTAGAGCAAGAGCAAATGTTTACAATATTATATTTGATGCAAACGGTGGAACTCTTGCCGAGGGCGTAGAGGAAGAAACTCTAACCATTTCTGGCGTTAAGTTTAATGAAAAAATAACAACTCTTAATGGAAATACTTTCTATAAAGTTGGTTACAATTTTGTTGGATATGCTATTGAAAATACTGCATCAAGTGCTACATATGGTCTTAACTCTCAAGTAGAGGTTGCCGTTTTAGCGCTTGCTAGCAATAAACAAACTGGAACAACTGAAACTCAAACTATAACGCTTTATGCGGTTTACTTGCCAATTCAATTTACTGTTTCATATAACGGAAATGGTAATGATGGTGGCTCAATGGCAAACTCGACCTTCACATATGATCAGGATGCTATTTTAAGAACAAATGCCTTCACTCGTTTGGGCTATCACTTCATGGGTTGGGATACAAATAAGGCTGGAGAAAGCGTTGTTTATAAAGAAGGCGCAAATGTTAAAAATGTTTTAAACACTGCAACTACTTTAGCGTTGTATGCCGTTTGGGAAGCAAACTCATACACAGTTTACTTCAATTCTAACTATCAAGGTGGGCCTGCTGTAACTCAACTTAGGTTTACCTATAATAGTAGTTCAAACATTCTAGCCGATGCCTTAACAAGAACAGGCTACACTTTCCGTGGCTGGGCAACTTCGAGTATTGCTGAAGTTGCAGAGTATTCTGCATTGCAAAATGTAGCAAACCTACTTTCTAGCGGAGAGGATGTAACGCTATTTGCTGTTTGGAGTGCAAGAACATTTAATGTTTCTTATAATGGTAATGGTTCAACTGGTGGTAGCATGGCAACATCTACCTTCACATATGATGCCGTTAACAATCTTTCAAACAATCTTTACACAAGAGTAGGCTACACATTCCTTGGTTGGGCAACTTCAAGTGAAGCTGAGGAAGCAGAGTATTCTAATGGTCAAAACATTGGCAACGAGCTATTTAACGATGGCAATGGTGCAACCCTGTATGCCGTTTGGGAAGAAGGGGAAGGCACACCATATAAAGTTGAGCATTATAAAGAAACTCTAACAAGTGGCGTGTTTGAACTTGCTGAAACTGACAGTTTGTCTGGCAAAACTAATGAAAGCATTACTGCTACTGCTAAAAATTACACAGGCTTTACCTATCAAGCAGATTACAATGATGGTGTTAATATTACTATTTCTAGCGGAACAATTGCGCCAGATGGTAGCACTGTTCTAAAACTTTACTACACAAGAAATTCTTATGAGATAACCTTTAATAGTAATGTTGATAGTGATAGTTTAACGGGTTCTATTGGCGCTGTTCCATCTCCTGTTAGCATCAAATATGGTGCAACTTTTGGAACGCTAAACGACATGACTCGTGAGGGCTACACCTTTGCTGGTTGGTATAGAGAGGCAGGACTTATAAATAAAGTTAATGCTACCGATACATTTACTGAAACTCAAAACATAATCTTATATGCATCATTCACTGCAAATAATGTTAACTACACCGTTGAGTATTACTTGCAAGATCTAAAAGGTAGTTCATATACCATTGTTTCGGGCGATACTCAAACAAAACAAGCTGCAGCAGACTCAAATATTGTTGTTTCTGCAGAAAAATCTTATGAAGGCTTTACTACTCCAACTGCACAAAACATACTTGTTCGTGCAGATGGTACAGTTGTGGTACAGTTTAGATTCACAAGAAATACATATAATCTTCTATTAACAACTACTGAGGGTGTTAACACTTTCACTGCTGTTTCTAGCAACAGCGAATTAACAGCTATTTCTGGTGGATACAGAGTTATGTTTGGCGCTAATGTAACTATTGCAGCTACAGCTAGGGCAGGTTACACTATAACTGGATATGTTCTTGTTGGCGAGCCTGAAACAGCTCAAGAAACAACCTTTGTTATGCCAAGCAAAGCAATGACAGTTCGTGCAGATTCTACTGCAAACACCTACACAATTGTTTATAACCCAGGCACGGGTGAAGAAAGCACAGCTATTGATAATCAAACTGTAAGATTTAATACAAGTGTTGTTTTAAGTAGTGGCGTGGGTTATTATAAGGAAGGCTTCAACTTTGCTGGTTGGGCACTTTCAAGTGGTGCAAATGTAAGCATTTACAATGGCGGTGCGTCAGTTCAAGGCTCTACTTTAATTGCAAGGGCTTATGAAGAAGGTGTTGATGGCGTTAATTCTTCTTATGATAGCACTACTATCACTCTGTATGCCGTTTGGTCGTATGGAGAGTTCACTGTTACTTATAGAAATTCTGGCAGTGATGATATTGTTGAAACCTATATTTTCGCTACCACTCAAACAATTAAGGGTGATAATGTGTTTACTTTAACAGGTTATCATTACACTAAATGGCAAGATGAGAGTGGCACAAAGTATGCTGTAAACTCTGAATATATTGTTAAAGCTGAAAATATTGTTCTAACTCCAGTTTGGGTTGCAAACACCTATACAGTTAACTATAACTCTAATGGTGGAGTAGGCGACACAATGAAGCCTTCAATCTTCACATATAACGAAGAGGGTAACCTAAGGGCAAACACCTACACTAAAACTGGTTACACATTTGGTGGTTGGAGCTATAGCGGAGAAACCTACCAAGATGGCCAAGAGGTTCTAAACCTTACAAGCCAAAACAACGGTTCTGTTACGTTAACCGCTATTTGGGTGCCAAGAACTGACACTAAGTATACAATTTATCATGTTGTTGAGAACATTGTTTCTTCTCCTATCGTGCAGGGCTTCACTCCACATGAGGGATACTTTACATTAGAAACAGAGGTTCTTTACGGAACAACTGGCGAAGTTGTAAACGCCCTAGAGGTTTCTAAATACTTTACAGAGGGTGAATATAACAACGGTTTAACTGGTTTTGTATATGATGCAACTTTAACTGAAAACTTTGGTACAGCATCTGCCAATATTTTACCAAATGGTTCTCTAGAGCTTTCAATCTACTACACAAGACAAGTTTACACCTTAACATTCACTGCCCCTGATGCAACTGGTGGCTCTATGGAAAGTGTTAGCTACAAATATCAAGCTAGCATAACTCTTCCATTAAATGAATTTGAAAAAACAGGTTATCATTTCAAAGAATGGAATGTTGACGGTTCTACATATGCAGATGGTGCAATGGGCTACACTGTTACTAAGAGCGCTACATTTGTTGCTGTGTTTGAGGCTAATGAAATTATAATAACCTTTGATAAGCAAGGTGGCGTTGGCGGTATTAGCTCACTAACCGTAAACTATGATTCAGTTATAGCTGATCTTCTTTCAAACGACCTACCATCTAAAACTGGTTACACTTTTGAAGGCTTCTTCACCGAGGCAAACAAGGGTGGAACTATGTACTTTAACAATGTGGGCGAAGCTCAGGTAGAAACTTGGAAGCTTCTATCTGCCACAACTTTATTTGCTGGCTACACTGCTAATAAATATACAATCACTTTCAATGCAAATGGTGGAACACTGGGCACAGATAGCTTAGAGGTTGAATTTAACCAAACCCCTAGTGCTATAACTATCCCAACTCGTCCTGGCTTCACATTTAAAGGCTATTACTATGATGAGGTTAAATTCTTTGAAGCAGATGGTTCTGTTTCAGAAAGAGAAGGAAGCACGCTTTGGAACATTCCTGCAAGTGTTGAAATGACTGCTAGTTGGTCGGCAAACCGCTACACTGTAAACTATAATAACAACACTGGTTCTGGAACCATGGAGCCTTCTAGCCATATTTACGGAACGGCTAGTGCACTTTCTAAAAACACCTTTACAAAAATTGGTTATAGCTTTGAGGGTTGGGCACTAACTAATAATGGAGTAGTTGCTTACCAAGACGAGGCTTTAGTTTCAACACTTGTTACTGAGCCAAACGGAAGCATAACTTTATTTGCCGTATGGTCGAAAAATAGCTACAGAGTAACCTTAGTTGCAACTGATGCTACAACTGCAGGAACACCAACAATAAATGTTACATTTGATGAAACTCCATCAAATATTCCTGTTGTTGCATATAAAGAAGGTTATGAGCTTGCTGGTTACTACACCAAGGAAAATGGTCAAGGCGTTCAGTATTTTGACGGAACTGGTAAAGCAACAAAGATTTGGGATATTGATGGCAATACAACCCTATATGCATACTTCACAGCTTCAACTGTTAACTATACTGTTAACTACTATCTAATGAACGAAGATGGTGAGGGGTATAGCTTTAGAGAAAGTGAAGTTTTAAGAGCCGTTTCAGATCAATCAATCACTGTTTCTCCTACTAAAACCTATGATGGCTTTAAAGCCCCTGAGGCTCAGCAGGTAGAAATACATCCAGACGGTTCAACTGTTGTAACCTTTAACTACACAAGAAATAAATATCAGTTAACCGTTACTCCATCCGCTGGTATTTCTAATGTTTCTGTTACAAATGCAGAGGCCGTTGATGGTGAACCTAATGTTTATGAAATTTACTATGGCAGAGAGTTTTCATTAACTGCTAGTGTTTCAGCTGGTTACACTTTTGATGGCTTCTATAACGGAGAAATTAGCCTAGGCACTGCTTTAACCTATACTCATGAAAGTGGTATGCCACTTAATGGTATAACTATAGCTGTTCGTGCTACTGCAAACACCTACACATTAAGAGTTTATGGTAACTATGCAGGCGCAACTCCTGAGTATAAGGAAGTTACTTTAACATATAATGTTTCTTACACTTTATCAAACGCTGAAGAGTCTGACATCTCTTATAGCCGAGCTGGCTACAGCTTTATTGGTTGGTCAACAACTAGCGCAGGCTCTGTAACAAGAGAAGAAGGGGCTGAGGTTATTAACCTAACCACCACAAACAATGGCACGGTTAGCATTTATGCTAAGTGGCGCGCAAACACAAACACTGCTTATAAAGTTGAACACTATAAAGAGAACTTAACAACCGGCGAGTTTACACTTGCAGACACCGATAATTTATCTGGCACAACCGATACAACTGCAACAGCTACCGCTAAAAATTATGAGGGCTTCACTTATCAAGCTTCATATAGTGAGGGAGATAATCAAACTATTGCTAGCGGAAATATCGCTGGAGATGGCTCACTTGTATTAAAACTATACTATACAAGAAATTCATATACTGTTACCTTCAACACAAACCTAACAGGCACAACTGGTAGCGTTACAACTGAAGACCTAGACACACTTCTAACTTCAAGAAGCCTAAAGTACGGCGAGGCATTTGGTTCTCTTCCAGTTCTTGAAAGAAATGGTCAAACCTTTGATGGCTGGTATTTAAACACTGCCGCAACATATGCTTTACCTGGTGGAACTAAAGTTACAAGCGAAACCACATTAGATGTGGCATCAAATGTAGAGCTTGTGGCTGGATGGGTTGCTAAAACAGACACTGCTTATGCTATTGAATACTACACTGAAAAATTAGATGGTTCGTATGAACTAAACAGCAGAAATAGCAAATTAACAGGAACAACTGATGCTTTGGCAACTGTTGATGCTAAAGACATTACAGGCTTCACATACGACCCTTCTGTTGAGGGAACTGTAAACAATGTCACAATTCACGGAAATGGAACAACCGTTCTAAAACTTTACTATACAAGAAATGCTTATAAAGTTACTGTAGATGGTAGCGATGTTGGTTCATTTGAATTTGAAGCAACCGTAACAGTTAACAATACAACTAAAGTTGGTTATAGATTTAACAAGTTCACAGCCGAAGGCATTTTAGACACCGCTATCACTAACAATGGTTCAACTTCTAGCTTCACGATGCCTGCAAATGATGTTACCCTAACTTCATTGTTTAATGAAAACACCTACGAAGTTAGATTTAACGCAAACACTGGCTCTGGGCAGATGGCAAACCAAAGCTTCACCTACACTGAGGAAAAGGCGTTAACCGCTAATGCCTTTGATAAAGATGGCTACAGCTTTATTGGTTGGGCAACCGAAGCTAATGGTGCAAAAGCTTATGATAACCAAGAAGTTGTTAGTATGTTAACAGCTGTTCATGAGGCTACTATAGACCTATATGCTTTATGGCAGGCCAAAGAGTTTACTGTTGTGTTTAACGGAAACGGAAACACAAGTGGCTCTATGGAAAACGGAACATACATCTATCAAAGCACTACCCAAACTCTAAAGTTAAACAGCTTTGATAAAACTGGCTATCACTTCATGGGTTGGGATACAAACGAGGCCGGAGAAAGCGTTGTTTATACTGATGGTGCTAGAATTAGTGAAATCACTCCATATAGTGAAACTCTAAACCTATATGCCGTTTGGGAAGCAAACACCTACACAGTTGTTTATAATGGCAATAATGCAACAAGCGGTCAAATGGATGATTCTACATTTACCTATGATGTTAAACAAAACCTTGCTAAAAACAATTATTCAAAAGTGGGTTACACATTCCTGGGTTGGTCTTTATCAGACGAGGCAGTTTCTGCTACCTACACCGATGAGCAAGAGGTTTCAAACCTTGCAGAAAGCGGAAGCGTAACTTTATATGCTGTATGGCAGGCTGATAGCAACATTAAGTATGTTATCAACTACTATTTGCAAGATTTAACTGGCAACACACTTCAAGCTAACTACTCTCTATTTGACTCTGAGAGCTTGGCTGGCACTGCAGATAGCACAGTTAATGCTCTAAATGAATCTAAATATTTTACAGATGGCGAGTTTAACTCTGCAAGCCTACCTGGCAGACTTTATGACAGCGCTAAAACAGAGGGTGAGGGCAAAGTTTCTGGAACTATTGCTCCTAATGGTAGCCTAGTTCTTGAAATCTACTTCACAAGAGCTGAATTTGATGTTTCATACTCGGCACCAGATGCAAATGCTGGCTCAAGCATGACTAGTGAAACTTACTATTATGGTGCAAAGTTTAACCTTAAGGCAAATGCATATATTAAAGATGGTTATACCTTTGTTGGCTGGCAAGATGAAAGCTTAGAAACCTATGTAGACGAAGAAAGCGTTACAATGGGTGCTAAGAACATCAGCCTAACTGCAGTTTGGAGTGCAAACACCTATACTATTATCTACAACGAAGGTAAAGGTACTGGTGCTATTCAATCTGTAACTGTTAAGTATAATGAAAGCGTAACCTTGTCTAACGGCGCTGGCTTTAGCCTAGCTGGCTACAACTTCATGGGTTGGGCAATTGAAAATACATCGTATACAAAAGTGTTTGATGCAAACACTGCATATACTGGCGAATACCTTATTAAAAATGCTAATGGCGTTTCTCCTTATGCTTCTCAAAATATCACGCTTTATGCAATCTTTGAGCCAAGAACAGACACTGCTTATAAAGTTGAGCACTACACCGAAACTTTGGCTGGTGGAACTTACACTTTATTCACAACAGATGATAAGACTGGCAAAACAGATTCAAGGGCTACTGCAGAGAGCAAACCATTTGCAGGCTTCACATTTGATGACGACAATGAAAATAATGTAACAAGTGGCACTATTAGTGCAACAGAAGAACTTGTGTTAAAATTATACTACACTCGTAACTCTTACACTTTAACTCTTGTTTCTGAAACAGGTGTTGCAAGCGTTAGTGCAACTGGAAGTTATGTAACAGGTTCTTCTAGCCCATACACAGTTAAGTTTGGATCGAATGTTGAAATTACTGCAACTGTTTCAAATGGCTATACATTTGATGGTTGGTATAATGGCGAAAACAGGGTTACAACTAGCCTAGTTTATAGCATAGGTTCAATGGGAGCAAACCCTCTAACTTTAACCGCAAAGGTAACTGCAAACAACTTCACAGTTGTTTTGGATGCTAATGGTGGTGGGCTTAAAGCTGACTACGGGGAAGATGATATCCTTGTTTCTATGACCTACGATCAAGCTTCTAGCTTGCCTGAACTATTTGAAAGAAAGGGCTACACATTCTTAGGCTTTAGCTTAAGCAGAGTGGCTACTAGCGCCACCTACAATGCTGGAACATTGCAGGCAAGTAGCGTTAATGCCCTTTATGCAAATATAAATGACGATAACGAGGTAACTCTATACGCTGTTTGGGATGAAAACTCATACACTATTATTGTTCATAACAATATAGAGAGCGCAGCAGACCAAACAAAACAAGTAATATTAACCTACACTCAAAATTATGTGTTAAGTTCTACTTCTTCAGTAGGCTTTACAAGAGCGGGTTATGATCTTGCTGGTTTTGCTACAAGCGCTAGCGGAGAGGTTGTTTATAGTAACGGCGAGTCTGTTTCAAAACTAACGCCAACTGATGATGGAGTTATAACTCTATACTGCAAGTGGACAGCAAGAACTGACACTAAGTATACAATTAAATATTATCAAGAAAACACCTCTAAAAATGGTTATAACCTTCAAGAGTCGGTTGAAAAACAAGGAACTAGTGATACTATTTTAGATAGAGTAGCTCCAGAAAAAGTCTACATTGGTTTTGTAACTCCTAGTGCTAAGACTAGCGTGAAAATCAATGCTGATGGTTCAACTGTTGTTGAATTCTACTATGATAGACAACAATTAACTGTTACATTTGATAAAAATAGTGGCGCTATAGATACAGAAGTTACTGGCGATATGGAACCTATAACCTACACCTACGGAACAAACACTAGCCTAGCAATAAATGCTTTTAAAGCAAAAGGCTACAACTTCCTTGGTTGGGCTACTGAGCCTGTTAAGGTAAACGGTGCTGTTTCTTACTACAATCAACAATCTGTAGACACAATATTTGTAAACATAAATAGTCAAACGGAAGAAAAGTTGACTATCACTCTATATGCTGTTTGGGGGCAGGGCCGAGCTAACTACACCACTGTAATTAAGCGCGTAGACATCAAAAGCGATGGAACGCTTGCAAGCACCTACACCGACACTGTTGAAACTCATCCATCTACAACAGGTGCTAGAGTTTCTATTGCAGACAAGTATCAAAATTTCAATGATGGCATGTTTAGAAGAGATACTACAAAAACAAGTGTTATGGAAGGAATAGTTAAGGCAGATGGTTCACTTGTTCTAACAGTTTACTTAACCAGAGTTGAAAAACAAATTCTTCTTACAAGTGGTGTTGATACAATTGGGGGAACTCAAGATGTTCCAACCTACTATGGTGCAATAATTAGGAATGTGCTTCCTGTTCTTTGTGAGTTTAGTAATCCTGGTTACTATTTTAACGAATGGTTAATTGATATTGACGGAGAGGGTGTTCCTGCAAGCGAGCTAGATGAAAATGCAATTGTTGGCGAAGAAAATGTTACAGGTAAAGCATCATGGCTACCTAACGAGTATCAAGTTGTTTATGCTGGCAATGGTGGAAGCCTAGCATCTAGTGTGTCTTCATCAGATACCATTGAAAATGTAAATTACAAGGATAGCATTTATATTAAGGGCTACACTCTATACACATATCCTGGCTACACTCAAACTGGCTGGACCTACGGCAGTGGCGAAAGTGAAACCACTCTAACAAGCGGGCAACAAGTAAGCATTGCTTCGCTTGCACAGGCTCTAAACTTAACAGCTGGAAGTGAAGAAGTTCAAACTATCACTTTAAATGCTAAGTGGCAGGCAAATAGCTATACTATTACTTATCACATTAACACTGCTAGTGGAAGTCAAACTGTTTCATCTGATAGCTTTGTTTACGATCCTGCAAATGAAAACAAGATAACTTTAGCAGCAGCAAACACATTCACATTTGCAAACTACACACTTGCTGGATGGAAATTATCTAGCACTGCAAGTTCTGCATCCTACGCTGCAGGTGAAGAAATTTTAACAAATGGCTTAATAAGCGCGGCTAATATGATGGGCGGAAGTGGAAAAATAAATCTTTATGCTCATTGGACGCCTATGTCTTATCAAATCAGCGTAGTAAATAGAGTTGGCGATGGCGTTTCTAATGTTGGTGGTACAGCTCTTATTACCCATATCAATGCCTCTACTGTTTCTAGCGAGGCAAGCAAGAATATTGTTTACGCTAGCTACAACTATGCAGACAAGATAGAAACTGTAACACGCTTTACTGTTACAGCAACTGCCTTAACTGGTTATAGCTTTGTTGGCTTTAAGGTTGATGGGGAAGCTGTTTCAGGTGTTACTGGGCTATCACATGAATTTACAATGTATTCAAAAGCCACAACTATTTATGCTATCTTTAGGGCAAACACTGTAGAGATCACCTTAACTGCAACTGATGCTGATAATAATGCAGACAGCTGGGCAGATAACAGTGGATATTCTAACTCTGGCAAGAGTGCAACAAAAACTGTTACATATGATCAAACATATGGAAAACTTCCAACCCCAACAAGAACGGGTTACACCTTCAAGGGTTGGTTCACATCAACAGTATCTAACAGTCAAATAACTAGCACAGACACTGTTAAGATAACTGAAAACACTTCATACTTTGCTCAATGGACAGCTAATAGATACAATATTTCATATGACGCAAATGGAGGAGAGGGGTCTGTAGCTGCCGAAAGTCTTGTTGCTTACGGCACAAGCATAACTACTCCTGGCATTAGCTCATTTAGATTAACTGGTTATACTTTAGCTGGCTTTAAGCACAATGAAGATGGTGATAGTGCTGATTATGGCTTGTCTTCAGCTGTTAGCGTTGCGTTAATTGCAAGCAATGCAGGACAAACCGCAGGAAGTGCTTCTCCAATTGATATAGTGCTTTATGCACACTACACCGCTAATGCATATAATGTTACATTTGTTGCAAATGGTGGTACATTTGCAGAGGAAAGCATAACTTCGTTTACTGCAACCTATGATGAAACCTACAAAGTTTCAGAATATATTAAGGGAATTTCAAGAGCTGGTTACGACTTCGCTGGCTTTAAGGTTGGTTCATCTTCTACATATATTCAACTAGATGGAACAATTCATAACCTTGTTAGCGAGAACGATGATGCCGTTACTCTAACTGCAGAGTGGACTATTCATAACTATACTCTAGCTGTAGCTGCATCAAGTGGTGGTAATGCATATGCAGGGGCAAGTGGAACTAGCACCACAGCTTCATACAACTATGGTGCAACTTTCACAGCAAGGGCTATTGCAACATCTGGTTATCACTTCATTGGTTGGTACTCTGATGAGGGATATGAAACCCAAGTTTCTACCGATGCCACTTTCTTAGGAAATATGCCTGCATTAAGTGCAAATGGTAAAACTTATAACCTATATGCTAGGTTCGAGATTGATACCTACACAATTAACCTAGTTGTTAAAACATTTATAAACAATGTAGAAACCGACATGGTTGGAGGAACTGTTTCTTCAACAAACTACACTCCTAATTATAACGAAACTGTAACCTTAAGTTACACAGAAAATGCTGGTTATCACTATGTTGGCTACTATTCAAACCCTGAATGCACAACATCTATTACTATAACTGATGGACAATATACTGTTACTGCTCAAGGAAGCAACAACGCGGTAATCAATATTTACATAAGGTTTGATGCAAACACCTACACTGTAACATTCAATTCTAATGGTGGTGAATTAGAAGGAGCTGGTACAGAAGCTCAAACTTTCTATTACGATACTGAATATTCGGTTAGCGATTTTGTTACTAGCATAACAAGAGATGGTTATGTGTTCGCTGGTTGGACATATAATAGCAACACTTATCAAAATACCGATAAGTTAAAGAACTTAACTACGGTTAATAATGGGTCTGTAGAGCTAGTTGCAAGCTGGACTGCAAATACCTTTACTGTTGTTTACAACTCAAATGGTGCAAACGGCAGTGTTGATACTGAAACTGTTAAATTCAATGAAGAAATTGAAATTTCTAACGGAACTGGTTTAAGCCTAACAGGTTATCACTTCACTGGTTGGGCACTATCAAATAAAGGCGAAGTGGTTCCAACAATCACCGGAACTATGACAGGTGAAGAACTTGCAAAAGCCTATGGTTTAACTGCTCCATATGCAAGTGCAACTATAACGCTTTACGCTATCTTTGAAGCAAACAAGATAAATGTTATATTTAGTGCAACAGATGCAACTGAAAATGCATCAGCTTGGGGTAACATGACAGGCTTCACAGCTAGCGGAAAAACTGCATCTAAAGAGTTTACATATGACGAAACATACGGAACTCTTCCAACTCCAGTTAGGGAAGGATATAACTTCAAGGGTTGGTTTACAAGCACATCTTCAACAACTCAAATAACATCATCAACTCCTGTTAAAGTTACAAGTGAAACAACTTACTACGCTCAGTGGACTGTTAACACCTACAACTTAACAATTTATGTTTACACAAAGGTTGGTAGTGCTAACGCAACTGAAAGTAATGTTGGTGGTAGAGTTTCTGCACCAAGCAGTGTAAACTTTGGTAGCACGGCAACAATGACTGCTACTGCAAACACTGGTTATAGCTTTGCTGGCTTCTATGAGGGAGCAGGCGTTGGCGGAACCCTACATTCTTCTTCAAACCCTGCAATTACTGATGCTATGGGCACAAGTGGACTTGTTTACACCGCACTATTCACTGCAAACACCTACACAATTACCTTTGCTTCAAATGGTGGAAACCTAGTTGGAACAACAACAATTACTGCCGTTTACAGCCAAAGCTACCTAATTAGTAATTACATAACAAGTGCAACTCGCGCTGGTTATGACTTTGCTGGTTATCTTGGAAGCAACGGTCAAACTTATCAAAGCACATCTACATTAACTAACTTAGCAAGTTCGCAAGGTGCAACTGTTACCTTAACTGCTCAGTGGGATATTCATGACGAATATACCTTAGTGGTAGATGCTAAGCCAGACGGCAGCGGAACTGCTAGCATTACTAGATACAATGGAACTAGTGTTTCAGCTGTTGAAAGTGCTTCTAATGTAACTTATGGCACAGGCACAACTGTTACGGCTTCACCTAGTGCTGGTTATCACTTTATTGCATGGCATGAGGGCACGGTTAGTGGAACTCAAGTTTCTAGTAGTGCAACCTACACCTTCAATATGCCTGCACTTCCTAGCAAAGACAGCACCTACACATTAGTTGCTGAATTTGCAAGAGATACCTACACCATGAAGCTTGAGGCCGTTACCTTTATAGATGGAGTTATTTCAAGCGATCATGTTGGTGGAACTGTTGATCCAGAAGAGGATGAAGTTACCTTTGGAGATAAAGTAACAATAAGTGCTACGCCTAACGCAGGCTATAGCTTTATTGGCTGGTATGCAAATGCAAACTGTACAATTGAAGCTGAAGTTACTTCGGGTAGCTACACTGTTCCTGCTCAAGGAAATAATGGTGCAAGCTTAACATTATATGCTAAGTTTGAAGCAAACACCTACACCGTTACTTATAATAAAGTTGCTTCAGGAGCTACTGGAACAACTGCTCAATCTACCCACACCTATGACAAGCAAAGTCCATTAACCGCTAATGGCTTTAGCCTAACTGGTTATCACTTCTTAGGATGGGATACTAATGAGGCAGGAGCAAGCGTTGTATACACAGATAGAGCAAATGTTACAAACCTAGCTACAAGCGGTAATGTAAACTTATATGCCGTTTGGGAAGCAAACAAATACAACATCTCTTATGATGGTGTAACTGGCACAGAGTCTGTAACATATGAAGATAAGATAACAACAAATAGCGGTTCTTCTTTACATGAAGATGGCTACACATTAGTTGGTTGGAGCTTAAATGACTATGGTGTTGGGCTAGGCTCAGCAAGCTATGAGCTTTCAACAGAGTATAATGTTTCTAAGATTGCTGGCGATGCTGGCAAGGCTTCTGGAAACAGCGCTACTCAAGATATAGTGTTATACCCTGTTTACACAGCAAACACTTATACAATTAAGTACAGCTCTAATTATCCTACATCTCCAGACAGTAAGGACAACACTTCTATAACAGGTCAAAGCTTAACCTATACTTCAAGCGAAGCAGACACAACAACTCTATACACTCAGGTTAACTCTGGCTTTACCTACACAGGTTCTGTTATAACTAGTTGGAGAATTAAGGGAACTAGCACAACCTATGCCGTTGGTTCGGCTCAATCAATTCTAGCTATATTAACGGCTGCTGGTGTTATCAATAATAACGGCGCTGTTATAGAACTTGAGGCAATCTGGAGTGCAAATTCTTATAATCTAACTCTAACAGAAAGATATGTTGGCGCAACTAGTGCAAGCGAGCTCGACACAATTAGAACTGGCGAGACTGGCGGTACAGTTACAGGAGATGGAAGCTATAATTATGGTGAAACTGTTTCATTAACTGCAACTGCCAACACTGGTTACAGCTTTATTGGTTGGTATTCAAATGAGGCATGTACAACTCTAATCTCAAGCAGTGCAAATTATCAATATAAGATGCCTGCAAGCGAAACAACTCTATATGCTAAGTTTGAAATTCAAAAATACACTTTAACTATAAATGTATTTACAAAATACGGAACTGCAGAAGCAACCGCAAACACAAGTGGTGGTACAATAACTGGTACTCCATCACTAGCACTAAGCGGAACTGCTTATAGCGTTAATGTTTACTATGGTCAAACTGCAAGCTTAACTGCAAGAGTTACAAGTTCTAACTCTATAAACGCATTCACATTTACTGGATGGTATGTTGGAAATACTGCTACTGGAACTGCAACAAGCACTAGTGCTAGTTTAACAACAACTGCAATGACTACTAGTGGCTTAACATATAGTGCACTATTCACTGCAAGAAGCTTCACACTTAGTGTTTATACCTACACCCAAGTTGGTGGTACGGCTCCTCAAGAGAGCAGCGTTGGTGGTAGCGTTTCTGGGGCAGGTCAGGTTGTTTATAACCAAACTGCTAGCATAAACGCTGTGGCTTCATCAGGCTTCTCATTTGCTGGTTGGTATCAAGGCGTGGGTGTTAGTGGAGAAAGTGTTGGAGCTAGTGCTAGCCTAACCACAAGCGCAATGACAACTTCTGGCTTAAGCTACACAGCACTATTTACTGCAAATCTATACACCGTTACTATTCACGATCCAACTGCTGGTGGTTCTGGTATAATTGGAACTAGTGGTAACACTAAGGAGCAAAGTTTCTATGTTGTAACAAGTTCTCTTGCTACTCAAAGCGTAACAGTTACTGCTTCTCCTAGCACAGGCTATAGCTTTGACGCATGGTATACAAACTCTTCTTACACTGGTAAAGAGAGTGAAAGTGAAACCTACACCTTCAATATGCCTGCTAGCAATGTAAATCTATATCCAAGATTTACCATAAATAGTTATAACGTTACTCTAAATGTTATGACTCAGTATGGAACAAGCACAAATAGAAGTGAAACAAATGGCGGAAATGTTTCTGGTGGGGGACAAGTTGAATTTGGCCAAACAACCCAGATAACAGCAACGCCAAACAGTAACTACACCTTTGTTGCTTGGTATAAAGGAAATACAATTTCCGATTCAAACATCTACGCTGAAACTGCAACTACAACTACAGAGGCAATGGGAACAAGTGGGCTTGTTTACACAGCGTTATTCAAAGCAAATGAATACACTGCAACTATCTACACCTACACCCAAATTGGAGCATTAAGCCCTGTTAAAGCTTCAATGACGCTTTCTATAACAAGTAGTTACTCTACAGCTTCAAGAGATTCTTCAAATAATAGATATACTATTTCTATTCCTTACACAAAGAGTATATCAATTGCTTCTGGGGCTAACACTGGCTACACCTTTGCTGGAATCTACTCTGGCGAGGGCATAAGCGGTAGTGCATTAAGCACAACTAGCCCATACACAACAAATGCTCAAGGCACTTCGGCTCAAGTGTTTAGTGTATTGTTTACAGCAAACAAGTTTACTCTAACAATAAATAAGGGAACAGGGGTTAACTCTATAACCTATTCAACAAACACTCTTTCTCAAGCTACTATAACAAGCGAAACAGTGATAGACATATATGTTGGCGAAACAATCAATATGTCTGCAAGCATGCTTAGCGGATATCACTTTGCTTCATGGACAGCATCAACAGGAATTAGTGCGAATGGTTCTACAAATAGTTCTATTTCATTCACTATTCCAGCATCTGCAACCAACTATACAATCACTGCAAACGCAACGGCAGATACCTACAATGTTGTTTTGATTGCCTACACCGATGGCGTGGCATCTGAAACAGGTGGAACGGTTTCTGGCGCAGGTAGTGTTACATTTGGTGCAAGTAAAACTGTTACAGCTAGTGCAAAAGACGGATATCATTTTGTTGGTTGGTATACAGACGCTACTTTAGATAATAGCGTTAGCGACCAAGCTTCTTATAGATTCACAATGCATGCACTAGGTCAAAACAATGCAACCTACACCTTGTATGCTTCATTTGAAAGAAACACCTACAACCTTGCTCTTAAAGCCTACACAAATGGAACTTTAAGCACAACTGGTGGTAGTGTTCTAGGAGCACAAAGCGGGGTTCTAGACGGAACAAGTGTTACTGCTAGGGCAACAGCTAATAATGGTTACCACTTCCTTGGTTGGTTCACAACTACCGACTTTAGTGGAACACCAGTTTCTACTTCTAGTGAGTATACATTCACGCTAGACCATAACAGAGTTTCTAGCCACAACGGAACATACACTCTAAACGCAGCATTCGCTGTTAACACCTACACCATAACAGTTAATGCAAATGGCGGAAATGAGGAAGATATTGTTTCAGGCTCTCTAAACTACACAAGTTCTTACACAACTCCTGCGAACAATGCCTTCACAAAAACTGGTTATAGTCTAGTTGGCTTCGCTCACACTGCAAATGGTGCTAAAGCTTATGATTGTGGTGCTAATGTTAATGTTTCAACCATTGCAACCAATGCAGGGCTAAACGGCAACTACGCTTCAACAACAAACATAACACTTTATGCAGTATGGCAGGCAAACGAGTATGACTTTAATGTTGTAGTTTACACTCAGGTAGGCAATACTACAACTCAAAGTGATGCTGGTGGTAAAGTTACTGCTCCAAGCAAGATAACTTTCGACTCAACTGTATCTATGACAGCTAGTTCAAATTCTGGATACACATTTGTTGGTTTCTATAGAAGTTCTTCCTTTACTCAAACCAACCTAATTAGCTCAAGTACAACTGCTTCTTCTGATACATGCACAAGCACATCTGGGTTAACCCAATACGCACTATTTAGAGCAGTTACAAACACCTTAACTATTTATCTATCTCCAAGCATTGCAAATCTTGGTGTAACGCTTTCAACTAATAATGATAACTACAGCTTTAGCTATAGTTCGGCCGACTATAGATTTACTGTAAGTCTTCCAACTTCTGAAAGCATAGTGGTTTCTGCAAATGCGTTAACCGACTATAAGTTTGACGCATGGTACACAGGTAATGGTGTTGTAAGTGATAACAAGGTAGACGGGGCAACCATTGATAATCTTGAGATTACAATGACTGCTGGTGGATTAACCTACACCTTAAGCTATGTATCTAAGACCTATAACCTTGTGTATAACTACGAATACACTATTGGAAATGGTCAGCCAGTAACAAACACTCTTGCTGGTGGAACACTTGGCTCTAAGATGAGCTCTGCAGATGTTACTTATCAGCTTAATGCAAATGCGTTTAAAGATGCGTTTGACGCTGTTGGTTTAACCTTATCTGGCTGGAAGATTTCTAAGAGCGGTTCAACTGCTATCTACGAGGCAGGGCACAGCGGGCTTACTGCTAGCGGACTTGCAGACGCTGCTGGTGTTCGTGGAACTGATGGTGCTACCATCAATCTATGGGCTGTTTACACTTCTAAGAGTGTAACGGTTAACACAAGTGCAACTACTAATGGTTCAACTTCAACCACTGGTGGTAAGGCATACATAACTAAGCTTAATGGTAGTTCTATAACTCAAACCACATCTACCAGCGTGGCTATTTACACGGTTAACACAAGCTTAAATACCTTAACTAGAAACAACTTCACTGTTAAGGCAGAGGCTAATCCAGGTTATCACTTCAATGGCTGGACACCTTCAAACACCTTAACAGAAGTTACGGCAGATGTAGCCGTTTCTGGCAACACCTACACTGCAAACTTTGTTGTGGATACTTATACAATTGCATTCCATGTTGTTACATTTAAAGACGCAACCAACATTGAAACAAATATTAGCAATGTTGGTGGCAGCATAACTGCTCCTAGCCAAGCAAGTGGACAATACACTTATGGCCAAGTAATAACTCTACAAGTTAGTGCTTCAACTGGCTATACCTTTGGTGGATGGTTTACAAACTCTTCTTGCACAGTAAGCGCAACTGTGACAGATGGTGAGTATACTGTGCCTGCACAAAGTGCAAATGGTGCAACAATAAATCTTTACGCTAAGTTTACAGCTAATCAATACACAATTACATTCTTAGCAGAAGATGCAACCTCATGGAATAATACAACTGGCTTTACAAGCACAACTGGTGGTTATAGAAAAACTTACTACTATAACTCTACTCTAGATTCAACCTTGCCAACTCCATCTAGAGATGGTTGGGTATTCAATGGTTGGTTTACATCAAGAACTGGTGGCGACCAAATTCAAGGCGGTAGCGTTGTTAGAGTTACAGCAAATACAACCTACTATGCTCAGTTCACGTTAAACAGATTCTCTGTTACAATAACCAACTACAGCATTGGACTATCTGGTAGTCTAGTAGCAGACACTGCTGGAAACATTACAGAAGTTACTGGTGGTGCAGCTCACGACTATGGAACAGATGTTACTATAACAGCAACACCTGCAACTGGTTATAGCTTTGACGGTTGGTATAAAGATGCAACTTGTACTAATGCATACTTTACAACTAACAACAACGCTACAACTCAAACATTCACAATGCCAAATAATAATGTTGTTATATATGCTAAGTTTGTTATCAATTCTTACAATTTAACAATTCAAGAAAGATATCAAGCTGCGTCTAACGCAACAACTCTTGCAGCTTTGGCTAATGGAGATGTTGGTGGAACAACCACGGGCGAGGGAAGTTTCAAATATGGCGAAAGCGTAACAGTTACAGCTTCTGCTAAAACTGGATACACCTTTGTTGGTTGGTACACAAACGCAGATTGCACAACACTTGCAACAGGATCGGGCAACACAAGCACCTCATACACCTTCAATATGCCTGCAAATGGATATACACTTTATGCTAGATTTGTTATTAGTCGTGTTCAAGTTAGCGTAACAGCTAAGTATAAAGATGCAACTGGTGCTTCGGCTCTTGGTTCGCTTCAAACTGGAACAACAAGAGGAACAGCAAGCTTTGCAACACTTCTATCATCTAGCACTGTAACAAGCACAGCAACTGCTAATAATGTTACAAGCGGATACATTTTATATGGCACAAGCGTTACTGCAACTGCAAGTCCATTAACTTATAACGGCGTTCCTTATGAAGTTAATTGGTATTCAAATGCAGATTGCACAACTTCAAGCAATGCAACAGTTAGTGGTTCTAAAACTAGAGTATATGCACTATTTACACCTGTTAGATATAACCTAACTGTTACTGAGTACTATCAATCTGCAACAAGTGCAACTCAGCTTGGCTCACTAACCTTAGGACCAACTGGTGGATCGGTAGAGGGTGCTGGCACAACCTACCATGGACAATCTAGAACATTAACAGCTGTTGCTTCAACTGGTTATGTATTTGAAGGCTGGTACACAAACTCTGCTTGCACAACTCCATGGCAAGAAGAGAACAATTCAAATACTAGTCTTGTTGTTACAGTAACTGGTGCAACAAGCGTTTACGCTAAGTTTGTTCAAGCAAGATACACCTTAACATTAACTCCTATGTTCTTATCTCCAATTTCTGCAACTCAAATTGCTTCTACCCCTGTAGAGGGAACAGATGGCGGAACAGTTTCTGGTGGTGGAACATACTACTACGGTCAACCTATAGCAATCTCTGCTACTGCAGAAGACGGCTACACCTTTGACGGTTGGTTCACTAATTCTGCTTGCACAACATCTGCAAACGTTACAGATTCTATTTCTATAACTTCAAATAGAACTCTATACGCTAAGTTTACTGCTAGACAATACACATTGTCGTTGTCGGCTAAATACCAAGCAGCAACTAGCGCAACCGCTCTTGGAGATATTAAAGATGGTAATAATGGTGGAACAGTTTCTGGTTCTGGTAACTATTACTTTGGTCAAACCGTAACCTTAACTGCATCACCTGCAACTGGCTATATCTTCGATGGTTGGTATAACTCATCAAATAGCCGCGTTTCTCAAGACGCAAGTTATAACTACACAACAACTAAGGCAAATGTAAGCTTGTATGCATTGTTCGTACAACGCCAGTACACCTTAACTGTTGTTGCTAGATACCAAGCAGCAACAAGTGCAACTGCTCTTGGTTCACTTCAAACTGGCAATGATGGTGGTACGGTGGCAAATGGCGGATTAACCTACTATGGTCAATCAAGAACTGTGTCTTACACGCAAACTGAAGAACAGGCTGCTGCATATGTATTTGATGGCTGGTATTCAAACGAGGCTTGCACAAATGCACTTTCAAGTGCAACCATAACAGTTACTTCAAACACAACTGTTTATGCTAAGTTTGTTCAACGCCAATACACCTTAACCTTAACGCCAAGACATATCTCGGCGGCAAGCGCAACAACCTTAGCTGCTATTACAAACGGAACAACTGGCGGAACAGTTTCTGGTGGTGGAACATACTACTACGGACAATCTAGAACAATCACTGCTTCTGCTGCAACTGGCTATTCATTCAATGGTTGGTTCGAAACTGAAAATTGCACAGGAACAGCTGTTTCAACGAATGCTTCTTATTCAAGACAAATAACTAAGAGTGAAACCTTATATGCTAAGTTCACAGTAAATAGCTACAATTTAAGCCTAGAAGTTAGAACTCGTGAAACTAATAATGGAACTATAAGCTCAAGCGCAAATGGAAACACTGCGGTTATAAGTGCCGTTATAGGTGGAACAAGCGTTGCAAGTGGAAACATTTACTATAACCAAGCTGCAACTCTAGTAACTCAGGCTGCAACTGGCTATGTATTTAGTGGATGGTTCACAGATAGCAATTGTGAATCAGAAGCAACAGTAACAAGCGGAAGATACACGGTTACTGGAGCAAGAACGCTTTATGCGTTGTTCACAAGGGCTAGCTACACAATTGAAGCTATATCAAGGTTCCAAAACTCTGCATCAATTAACACTTTGGGAAGCTTAACCACAGGCGTAACAGGTGGATATGTTGGTTCTTCAAGTAGTTCTACCTACACTGTTTCAGCTTACCATGGTGCAAGTGTAAACCTAACTGCTACTGCTGGCACAGGTTACACATTCAAGGGTTGGTATAGTGATAGCGGTTGTCAAACCAGAATTTCTACTAACACAACCTACACAATTTCAAGCGTAACGGGCAATACAACTGTTTATGCTAAGTTCGTTAAAACTGCCTACACTGTTTCAGTTGTTGCAAGATTTGTTGGAGCAACTAATGCTACTACACTTGCAGACATTTCAACAGGAACAACTGGTGGTACAGTTTCTATAGCTCCTGCTATATATGACGACAACGATACTACATTCAACAGAATTCGCGGATACTTTACTGGTTATGATGTTACAGTATCTTATGATGCTGCTACTGGCTATACCTTTAATGGTTGGTTTACAAACGAGGCATGCACTCAATCTGCTAGTGTAACAGACGATGGTACCTACACTGTTGCTGGCAATGCAACCTTGTATGCTAAGTTTACAATAAACAGCTACATCTTAACCTTAACTGCTAGATACCAAAGCGCAACAAGTGCAGAAGGTCTTGGCAATCTAACAACAGGACCAAATGGTGGAACAGTTTCTGGTGGTGGGGCAACATATTATGGTCAATCTAGAACCATATCTGCCACTGCTGAAGGAGGCTACACTTTTGTTGGTTGGTATACAAACATAGAATGTACATCAGGTGAAAACACCAGTGCTACAAGAAGTGTTACAGTTACTGCAAACACCACCCTTTATGCTAAGTTTGTTCAAACTCAATACACCCTAACTGCAACAGCTAGATATCAAAATTCTGCTTCAATTAACACCCTTGGTTCACTAACCACTGGTAAAACAGGCGGAAGCATAGCTGGAGCTGGTAGCATCTATCACGGACAAGGCAGAGAATTAACTGCAAATGCAGCTAGTGGCTACACATTTATTGGTTGGTTCTCTAACGAGGCTTGTACAACAGCAATAACAACAACTGGCATTTATACTGTGAATAAGAACGTATTAAATGTAGATGGGGTTAGTGGAAATGTAACAGTTTATGCTAAGTTCGTTAAAACTGCATATGCACTATCAGTTGAGGCTATGTTTATAGGTGCTGAGAATGCAACAACAAAAGCAGATATAGCTCCTGGCACAACTGGTGGTACTGCAAATATTTCAACTTCTGCTTATAGCGGAAATGGAATGACGGGCTACTTCGCTGGCTACAATGTAACCTTAACTGCAAATGCGGCTACTGGCTACACCTTCACTGGTTGGTATAGCTCAGCAGATTGCTCAGGCACTGCATTAAGCACAGCAACAACATATTCTACTTATAGTAAAACGGCAACTAGTCAAACAGTTTATGCTTTATTTACTATAAATGAATACACACTTTCTGTAACAACAAGATATCAGGCTGCCGCAACTGCAACCACTTATGAATCTTTAAGCCCTACAGCTACTGGTGGCGGAACAGTTTCTGGTGGCGGAACAGTGCTTCATGGTCAGTCTAGAACTGTTACAGCAACGGCCAACACGGGCTACAGCTTTGTTGGTTGGTTCACATCTAGCGATTGCTCAGGAACAGCTGTTTCTACAAGCGCATCTTATTCAAGGACAGTAACAAGTAGTCACACACTATATGCTAAGTTTGTTCAATCTAGATACCAAGTAACTATTACTAATAGGTATCAAAGTCCAGCAAGTGCAACCACTCTTAACACCATAACCAATGGCACGGTTGGCGGTGCTACAAATATGGCATCAGTTCTAACAAGTGCTACTAACGGGAACACTGCTACAAGCTCGAACCAAACTAGCGGTTACATCCTTTACGGAAAGGCTCCTACATTCAATAATAATGCAAGTGCTAACTATACCTTTGTAGGACTATTTACAAACGCAGATTGTACAACAAGCTACACTGCTACTAATGCAATCACGGCTACTACCACAATTTATGCTATGTATGCACCTAAGACATATACTGTGAACATAGTTGTTTACACAAGAACTGCAACTGGTGCAACAAGTGCAGGAACTCCAGCACAAAACACTAATGGTGGTACAGTTAGTCCAACAACTAGAAACTTGTATATTTACGATACAAATATCTTGTCGTTATTTACAACTTCTCCAAAAACTGGCTATCAATTTGACGGCTTCTATACAGCAAACACCTTCGCTTCTAGCGCAAAGGTTACAGAGTATCAAGGCACGGCTACGGACACAACCTACACATTATATGCATTATTCACTCAGCCATCTGTTAGTCTAAACCTAGTTGCCGTACACAAAACCGCAACTAATGCCACAACTATTCCAGCTTCTTATGCAACTGGACCAAATGGCGGAACAGTTTCTGGAGGCGGAACAATCTATTATGGTCAAACAAGAGAAATAGTTGCTTCACCTGAAGATAACTATATATTCGTTGGTTGGTACACTGGTGCCAACAGCGGGTCGCTAGTATCAAGTTCTGCTACATATGATTACACAATGGCTTCAACAAGCACAGTAACCTTGTATGCTAGATTTGAAACTGCAACTTATCAAGTTAGCGTTGCTCCTTACTATAGAACTGCAACAAGCGCAACAACTGTTGGTTCTGTTCAGTCGGGAGAAACGGGCGGAACAGTTTCTGGCTCTGGAACCTATTATGTAGGCTTCAGCGTTACGGTTACAGCATCTCCTGAAACAGGTTATAGATTAACTGGCTGGTATTCAAACACTGCTTGTACAACTTCTGCAAGTAACACTATAAATGGAGAGGCTGGCGAAACTTACTACAGATATGCGTTATTCATCACTAGCACATACACTGTAACAGTAAGTGCAACTGACGCTTCAAACGACTCATCTTCTTGGTCGAACATAATGGGTTGGGAAATAAGTATATCTAGTAAAATTGCATCTATAACTCTTTATAGATACTCTAGCGGAACAATTAGTTTACCTACTCCAAGTAGAAATGGCTACACCTTTGCTGGTTGGTACACTGCTACTTCAGGGGGAATTAAGGTAACAAACGCTATCTACACTTCTTACACAAATAGAACATTGTATGCTCAATGGTATGCAAACAGAACGATTAACGTTACAGGTATTTCAAGAACTCCTGCTTCAATGCATGGTTCAACAATTACAACTCAAAGCTTAGCTGCTGCTAACACATCGGCAACAGGAAATGCTTCAAGTAGTACAACTGTAACTAGAATTTCTGTAACTGGATATACTTTCGTTGGTTGGTATAGTTCAACAACAATTAACAGTTCGAACCTACTATCAACTGAAACTTCTTACACTGTTTCAGCAACTGGCACAACCACGCTTTATGCATACTACACTCCAAATAGCACCACTATAACAGTTCGAACCTACTATCTAAACAGCTCTAGCACCTACTCGTTAAGTAACACTGGTGGTTCAATTGATATAACTTGCGGTTCTACTGCGGTAAGTTTAAGTGGCTCTAATGGAACCTACACCTTCACAGCATACTATGGCGGATCTTACAAAATAACTGCAGATCCTAACACCTTCTATGAAGCATATGGCTTTAACGCAAATAGTTCTTCAACACCTACAAGTGCTAGCACAACTGGTGCTACCTACACATTCACTCCATATAGCTCTACAACTGTAAACAATATTCAAGTTCTATTCAGAGGAAAAAATATCACAATTACATACAATGCTAATGGAGCAAGTGGAGTAACAATGCCATCTAGCGTTACTCAAAGATACGGAACAACAATAACTACAACTCTTGGCTTCAATGCCTTTGCAAGAGAGTATTACCAGAACCTTGGTTTCAACAAAACAAGTTCTGCAAGTAGTGCAACAATTGCAAGGTCTAGCAATGCAAGCTCGGCAACAGTTAGTTATGTTCTAAACAGCACAAATGTTACTATATCTGGAACAAATGGAACACTATACGCTATTTGGTCGCAACCAAATGTTTGGGTAACTCCTCTAAATAGCTCTGGTGGAACACTTGCACTAGACTCGTTTGATAGAGGATATAGCACAGTTAACGCGGCATTCACTGCAATAAGTGGCAACTCATCAGTTGCAAGATCTACAGTAACTGTTGTTACTACTAGCGCAACATTAAGTTCGGCTGTAACAATTTCTAAACCAGTTACCATTACAGCAAGGTCTGCATCAAACAGAATCACAGTATCTGGCAGTGCAAACTTTGTAGTTAATGCTTTAACAACTGTTAATGGTGTCACCATAGCTGGTTCAACAACTGCTACAAACGGCTTGTTCAATGTTGGCACAACAACTTTAACTGTAACAAGTGCTACTATTTCTGGCTTAACTGCAACGAACATATTCTTCTCAGATAACTCAACTGGCGTTATCAATGTTACAAGCACCTCAATAACTGGATGCACAACTGGGGCAAGCGGAACATATGGCTCTATTGTTAACCTAACAACAGGCGCAACCGCTACTCTAACTGGCGTTATAGTAACAGGGCATGAGGCTGTTGGCGTAACAATGTTTAACATAAACGCAAGCACTCTAAATGTTAATGGATGTACTATAGGAAGCTCAACAAGCGCAAACACCTACACGGGTTCAAGCTTCGAAGCAGTATTCTATAATACAAACGGAACGCTTAACATTGGTGCTAATGGATCTACCGATACAACTATCATCTGCGGCGATGTTCGCGCGGTTTACACAACTGGAGATAGTGCAGAAACTGAAGTTGATGCTGAAATTTCTTAACTAGACAAAGTAAGCTGGCTACGAAGAATAAAACTCAAGTGGGAAATATCCCGCTTGAGTTTTTTTGTCGTATAATAATAGTGCACCATAAAAATTTGCATAGAAATATAGAATGTTTGTTAAAAATAGGGCCTTTCACAGCTTCTTGACAACTTAGCCAATGTGATAGTATAATCTATCTTATGAAAAATGTTTTTGTTTATAACCCAGAAAGTGGCAATGGTAAGTTAAAAAAATACAAAGATTATATTGTTGAAAACCTCTCTAAAAAATTTGGGGAAATTGAGGTTATAGAAACAAGTCATGCGGGGCATGCCTGCGAAATTGCAAGGGAAAAGGTAGAGATTTGCGACTATTTCTTTGTTTCGGGCGGGGATGGAACGCTAAACGAGGTTATAAATGGCTTTAGAGAAAGCGAAAAAAAGCCAATTATAGGCTATATTCCTTGCGGAACTGTTAATGATGTGGCAAAGTCGCTTTCTATAAGTAAAAACATTAAAAAAGCGGTTAAGGGGCTGCTTGATAGCGAGGTTTACGAGCACGACATATTTAAGGTGAATGATAGATATGGAATATATGTTTGCTGTGCGGGGTTGTTTACTGGGTCTAGCTATCAAACGCCTAGAAAAGACAAAAAAAGATTTGGAAAAATCGCATATTTTTTTAAAGGTGCAAAAGAGCTTTTTCACGCAAAGCCCATTCATGTTGAGCTTATAACAGAAAATGAGAAAACAAACAGAAACTGTGCGATGATGCTTATTTTAAACTCGAGAAGTGTTGCAGGGTTTAAGTTAAACAAAAATGCAAAACTCAATGATGGAGTGGTTGAACTTGTGCTTTTCCACTCGCACGAAAACCATGTTAAATTAAGTGAGATAATGAGATGTATGGGGGCGTTTGCATTTGGGCTTGATAGATATAAAAATTCAAAAAAAGTAACCTATAGGCAGCTATCAAACTTCACTTTAAACATAGAGGAAAACACCATAATAAATATGGATGGAGCTGTCTCTTATACACATCTGACGCTGCCGACGATC
>ENA-OZAF01000146-OZAF01000146.1-human-gut-metagenome-genome-assembly--contig:-NODE-146-length-32048-cov-5.741443_pt1 | contig 32048 bp, 26 predicted proteins | sample MGYA00244207_ERZ653498 | MGnify/ENA primary metagenome ERZ653498 (study PRJEB26926, sample SAMN06165156) | human gut metagenome | biome: ENVO:00009003; feature: ENVO:2100002; material: ENVO:00002003... | reverse complement strand
CATGGAGTGAAGTGCGAATTCCTATAGACGCTGTCCCGAATCCGGCGCGGTGAGCGTCAGGTTGGATTCGGGACAGCTGATGGATAACTGGTGCCTGGCTGGACACCGTATGGTCAAGCCATGCCTGACAGCAGACTCCGTTGACAATATGGACGGCATCCCCGATGTGCCGCAACGCTTTGCCAAACATCGAAAACCTCTGATAGAGCAGCCAACGCTATGGACCGGGATCCATTTCATCCATTTTAAGTCCCGTGGCTTTAGCGCTGTTGCAAACTGATTTTATGCGCATGTTAAAATGAACGCGGGTGCGTCCGGCATCACGGGGACGGAACCCATATATCAAATGATAAAAGCGATGGCAATTCGAAGAAAAAACAATTCGCATTCTGCTGTATAACGGAAGAATTCATTTTCTTTCAAACTTTTTCCACGGGTCGTGCGTCTGATACAGTGAAGGGCTTAGACGTTGGAAAGAGAGGATTGTGTTGGATCGGAGCAAAGTATGGCCTCTATGTCAAATGGTGTGAAATTCCGTCGCGAGGCAAAACCCGGCCAATCTACAACGGATAAGAGAGGAGGATCACAGGGCGAAATTCACGGTTTCAATGCTGGTTCTCACCTTGATTCTTGCCTTCGCCGACAGCGCAATGGCAGTTGATTCCGGTTTGATAGAGCCACCGGCAGTACATCGCCGTTTATGACAGGGTACAGCAACGGTCACCATAATCCATGGTTTGCTCGAAACAATGAGGATACGGGCAACATGTGGTACACATTTACCAAAATACAACCAGTCCCCTAAATGGATGTATGACAGTCCATACGAAAGAGACCGTCCGCACAATACCGGAGGTGCTATGATCGTTTTCCGAAAGCCTCTGATGGCTCAACGATACTTTTGCATGAGGCGAGAGCAGCCTTGCCCCATGCAATGCGGAACGCATCAGCGTGGAAAGGATGACAGTCTATGAAAAAGAAATTTGCCGGATTATTCATTGCAGTGTTATGCATTGCTTTTATTGTTCTCGCTTACGCAGAGGAAGAAAGCGCCCCCTGTTATACGCCCGTTTTAATGGATTGGGACGCAAAAGACGGAAAAGATCTGGAACAAAAGATTTTGGAGTATTGGAGAACAAATGCACCGGGCTGGGAGGCCGGGTTATATACGCCTCAAAAGCGTTCCATGACCTTCCGTCTTGGCGGAACAACGGAAGAACTGATCGAGGACTACAGGAATTGGGATATCGCTATTGTTTCCTCCAAAGAAGTGAATTTGCAAAAGCTGGCGGACGAAGGCGTGGTGATCAGCTGCGCTTATGATCCCAGCCTTGGTCTAAGCCTGCACCACTGGCTTCTGCCTGAAGCGGTGCGAAAAAAACTGCCCATCCATCCCCTCTATGATTATATGGCTTACTGCTATGATTACAACCCGCAAACCGACGAGGCGATCTTTCTGGTTTGTAACGAAAAGAGACGACCCGCAGGTTCTCGGGAGAGCTGGGTAATGCAGATATTGAAGAAACGCGGCCCGGATCGAACGCGTGCGTTGGAGGGTATCTGCCGTGTGAATGATTGGACACAGACAGGTGTTCCGCCTTGCTCGGTGGATGAGCTGCTGCAAATGCAAAACGACTGGGATTGGGCCAGTCTCAGGATTGACGAAACGGACAGGCTGGAAGCCCTCGACCAGGAAGGGCTTCTCTATGATTTTTCGCAAGATTCATACTGGGTTGGCCGGGAGCCGGCCTGGCAGGAGCCCAAGGGGCTATTCAGCGCAGACGGCAGGATGATTGGGATTCCTTACAATCCCATCATAACTGGAGAATATGAGCCAAACACGATTCTGGTATTTATCGTAAATGCAAAAAGCGCACATTCATTGCGGGCGCTGGAGTATGCAAAGCACTTTGTGAAATCATATGAATGGGTATACAACGTTATCGAAACCGGCTGGAGCGATCCTGATATTGAAAAAAAGTATGGCGAGCACTCCATTTGCATTTACAAAGACGAGGTGGATTGGTAACTTTTCGAGACCGTCCGGACTCGCACAAAGTGCGCTTTACGGAGCTTCATGGTTCATTTTGCCGCTTATGATCCCGAATGTGCCAACGGCGTAACGCCAGGAGGAAGAAGCATTGTTTTGGATAGAGAATATGCGCCCTGCTGGCGTTCGTCCTGACATGTTCCGCCTTTCCCAGCTTGGGGACTTATCTACCTTCCCGTCGTTGGGAATACTCTTTTTGTCGTTAGTTTCAAAAAGCTCTGCGTTGTGAAATAAAAAGCTAACCCGCCGATTGGCCTGCGGAGTGTTGCGGTACAATACATAGGTAACAGCAGCCACACAAAAGAGAACCCGACTGTGGTAAGATAGAAGTACGAACAACCAACCCACCACAGAGGAGTTCTCCATGGACAAGATGACACAGGAAGCCCACTACAAACACATGCGCATGTACAGCCCGGCACACGGCCGCAGGCAGCTGGAGGTCTACCAGAGAGCGTCAAACGATCACATCATGACGTGCCCTGGCATGAGGTCGCCCAATCAACTGATTGAGCTGTATCTCGGCGTAATGTAGCGGCCAGGGCTGTCCGGCCCTTTGTGCCGGACAGCCGCATCCCATTCTCTTCTGTCTTGCTTCAGTCAAGGTCGGGTCGTATTTGCTTCGCAAATCTCCACCCTTCCCTTGACTTTCTCTCCGGTGTTGATGTGTAACCTATGTTTGACGCTCCTGCAATGGAGCTTTAGAAAAAAGATTCATATCATTGATTTCAATCGGGAAATGATCCTATAGGTGCGCAATAACGCATATGTTATCACGGCTTTGCCTTATCCATGAAAATGATTGGAGAAAATCTGCCTTGGAGGCAGGACGTCAAGCGGCCCGCGTGATGCGTCCTTTTCCGGCTGTCCGTTCCTATCCCTTCACGCCGCCTGCCGTCAATCCCTGCACAAAGAAACGCTGGCAGGTGATAAACACGAGCACAACAGGGATCAGCGTCATCACCGACATGGCGAACACATAGCCCCACTGGGTGAACTGGTGTTGTCCAAAAAAGCCGGCGATGGCGATGGGGAGGGTGCGAAGCTCGTTGTCGTTGATGACGGTATTGGCCCAGGGGTATTCCTCCCAGGCGGTGAGAAAGTTGAAGATGCTCACCGACGCGATGGCCGGCGCGGCCAGCGGGAGTGAGATCCGCGTGTATACGGTCCAAACGCTGGCGCCGTCGATGTAGGTGGCCTCGGTGATCTCGTCCGGGATGCCCTCCATGAAGCCCTTGATCATGAAGGTGGAAAAGGGAATCACCCAGGCCACATAGAAGGGAATCAGCCCCCAGAGCCGGTTGACCAGGCCCAGATGCGTGGCCAGCTCAAACTGCGGCACGATCATGGTGGTGCCCGGAATGATCATGGTGAGGATGATGAAGCCAAACAGCAGCTTTTTGCCCCGAAAGTGAAACTTGCCCATCACAAAGGCCATGGCCGAGGACACCGCCGCCGCCAGCGCCACCGAGGACAGGGAAACAAATACGGAGTTGAGAAAATTCAAATAGAACTTGCTTTGCGAAAGAATGTATTCGTAATTTTCCAGGGTAAGCGCCTCCCAGCGGGGAAAGAAGCGCGGCGGGTATTCGTAGAGCGCGCCGTTGGGCCGCAGGGAGGTGGAAATCATGTACACCATGGGCAGCACGCAGATCACCGTGCCTGCCGCCAGCAGCAGATAGCGCAGGATGTTTGCGCGCAGCCTGCGAAGGGATTTGCTTTTCATGCTCCGCCTCCTATGCGTCACGGCTGCGCATGGCCTTGAACTGTAAAATGGCCAGCAGCCCCAGGGATAGCGCCATGATGAAGCTCAACGCCGCCGCGTAGCCGAACTTGCCAGTGCTGAACGCCTTGTAATACATCCAGGTCAGCAGCGTATCGGTCTGGTGGGCGGGCTTGCCGCCGGTGATCATCTTGATGGAGGTGAACACATTGAACCCGCCGATGGTGAGCATGATCAGGGCAAAAAGCACCGTTCCGCGAATGGAGGGCAGCGTGACGCTGACAAACTTTTTCCATGCGCCGCAGCCGTCGATCTCGGCTGCCTCGTACAATTCGGCCGGCACCTGCTGCAGCGCCGCCAGAAACACCACCATGTTCCAGCCCACGCCTTTCCAGATGCCCAGAATCATCGCCACGGCCAGGCCGCTCCAGCGCGTGTCCAGCCAGCGCACATTGGCGGAGGTCACATGGACCACATTGGTCAGGAAGTAGTTGAGCAGGCCCTCGGTGTTGAACACGTAGCGAAACACCAGCGAGGCGATGACCCATGAGGTGATCACCGGCAGATAGTTAATCACCCGGAAGGTGACGCCAAAGCGCTTGATGCCATTGATGAGCACGGCGGTGAACAGCCCCAGCGCCATCTGCCCCGGCACGGTGACCAGCGTATAGACCACGCTGTTGACAAACACCGTCCAGAAGGTGCCGTCGCTAAGGACTTCCCGGTAATTGGCCAGGCCGATGAAGGGCTGGTCCAGCATGGAGGCGAAGCTCCAGTCGCAAAAGCTCATCCACAGCAGGCGAAAGATCGGGTACACCGTGAACATGCCGAATACCGCCAGCCCCGGCAAAAGCAGCAGCGCTAGCTGGACGCGGTTCCATCTGGATTTAAGCACCAAGGCCGGTCGCCTCCCTCTTTTTGTTTGGCGGGGCGGACACGCCGCCCCGCCTGGTTGACTTTATTTCATGCGTCGAGTATGATGGGTTTAGGGCTTGAGCAGCTCGTCAAAGACCACGGCCAGCTCATCCATGGCCTCCTGGGCGGTCTTTTCGCCGTTCACCACGGCGGTCATGGCGTTGGTCAGCTCATTGTCCATCTCGCTCCAGGCGGCGACGGTGGGACGCGCCTTGGCGGTTTCGATGGCCTGGATAAAGGGGGCGTAATCCGCGTTCTTGACGGTATCGCTCTCAAGTGCAGCCTTGTTGACCGGAATCTGGCCGCACTTGGCCATGGCGGTCTCGGCGTACTCGCCGGTCATGAACTGCATGAACTTCCAGGCTGCCTCGCGGTTGGCGGTATTGAACATCGCGATGTCCTCACCGCCCAGCACAGAGATGCTGCCGCCTTCGCCCGCAGGCATGTAGGCGGTGCCATAGGCCACGTCGGGATAGGCGCCCGCCAGCTCGGCGGTCTTCCAGGGGCCTTCCAGCATCATGGCGTAACGTCCGGTGCCAAAGCCGTCGGTCATGGGAATATCCCCGCTGTTAAAGCCGGTCAGCGCGCCCTCCTGCACCAGCATGGCAAAGGTTTCAACCGCCTTGACGGTTTCGGGGGAATTGATGTAGCCGGTGGCCACGGTCTGCTCTTCGTTGGTCAGGCTGCCGCCGAAGCTCCAGATGAAGGGGCAGATATTCCAGCCGCTGAGCGCTGGCTCGTTCCAGCCCCAGATCTGCTGGCCGTTGGCGTTGGTTCCGGAGAGCTTGCGCACGGCCTCTACCCATTCGTCCATGGTGGTGGGAACCTCCACGCCCGCAGCCTCCAGCATGGCGGTGTTATAGAACAGAATCTTGCTGTTGGTGTTCAGGGGCAGGGCGTAGTAGCTGCCGCCGATGTTGGCGGTGCTCAACGCGCTGTCCAGCAGGGTGCCGGCTACTTCGGAAAAGTCCGGCATTTCCTGATCCAGCGCCACCAGCACGCCCATCTGCTGGAATTCCGGCAGCCAGGCGATGTCCAGGCGGGCTACGTCCGGCAGGCTCTGAGAGCTGGCACTCACGAGGATTTTATCGTGCAGCTCCGCCCACTCATGCGATACGGCGTTGACCTTGATCCCGGGGTTTTCGCTTTCAAACTTCGGAATGAGATCGTTCATCAGCGTCTCATTCTCCGCCGACTGTGCGCTGTAATGGTGCCAGAAATTGATGGTCACAGGGGTTTCTGACGATTCCGCGAGCGCTGTGCAAGCCGCCAAGCCGAGGACGGCGCTCAAGAGGATCGCCAGAATTTTTTTCATGGTAGACATGGTTCCTTCCTCCTTTTATGAAATGATGATCTCAACGGCGTGCGCCGGAACCGTAACGGTTCCGCCCGCCGCCGCAAAGTCCTGTGGTTGGCCGCTTCGGTTGAACGCCGCGAGGATGCGTTCTTCCTGCGTGGCCCGTTCAAAGACGAACAGCCCTTTTTGACGGTCCGCAAGCAAAGTTCGGTACTTTCCCTTGCGAATGACCTCATGTTCATGCCGGAAACGAATCCAACGGCGCGTCCACGTCAGCAGCTCTTCGTCCATCCCATCCCAGGTCATGCCCGCCCGGCAGCCGGGGTCATTTTCGCCCTGCATGCCGATCTCCTCGCCGTAATACACCGCGGGGCTGCCCGGAAACAGCATCTGAAACGCCACGGCCAGCTTCAGCCGCCAGCGCTCGCCGCCGGCCTCGGTGAGGAAACGGGTGGTATCGTGGCTGGAGAGGCAGTTGTAGAGGCACAACGCCGTTTCCTGTGGGTATTTCATGAGCATGTGCCCCAGGCGTGCGTCCAGCTGTTCCTCGTCAATCGCCCCATGGGCGAAATAATCCACCATGGCGTCACGGAACAGATAGTTCATCACGGTGTCGAACTGGTCGTTCTCACAGAGCATGCGGGTGGCATCGCCCCAGGTTTCACCCAGCAGCAGCGCGTCGGGGTATTCGGCGCGAAGTTGCCGCCGCAGGTACCGCACGCAGCCGGGGTCCAGCTCGTCGGCCACATCCAGCCGCCAGCCATCGATGCCCGTGCGGTTGATCCAGTAGCGCATCACCGACAGGATGAACGCCTGCACCTGCGCATTGGCGGTGTTCAGCCGGGGCATGAAGGGGTAATCCCCCACACATTCATAGCAGGCGGCATCCACTGTGATGGGGTAGCGCTTGGGATAGAACCAGTCGCGGTAGCGGGAGCGCGGGCCGCTGGCCATCAGGTCGGCAAAGGGGGCAAAATGGATGCCCGTGTGGTTGAACACCCCGTCCAGAAGCACCCGCATGCCGCGCTCATGGGCCTGCCGCACCAGAGTTGCGAGTTCTTCCTCGGTTCCGAAATCCGGGTCGATGGCAAAGTAGTCGGTGGTGGCGTACTTGTGGTTAAAATCCCCGGCAAAGACAGGCGTAAGATAGAGGCAGTCCACGCCCAGTTCCTGTAGGTAGGGTAGTTTTTGACGGATGCCTTCCAGATCGCCACCCAGGTAGTTTTCCCGCGTGGGCGTCGCGTCCCACGGCACCAGCGTGTGAGATGGGGCCGTGCAGCCACTACGGGCAAAGCGTTCGGGAAAGATCTGATAGTACACTGTCCCCATGGCCCATTCGGGCGGCGCAATCACATCAGCTGGATTTACCTGGAGCAGCTCGAAGAAGCCTGTAGCTGGCTCTGTGTCCGAAACGCCATGCTCACAGTAGAAACGTTCCTCGCCTAAAAGGCCCGTCAGGCGGAAAAAGTACTTGATGTAGTGCGCTTCCTCCGGAAAAGCCACCTCCACCGTCCACTCGGCACGTGTCTGGTCCTGTGCGCGGATTTGTAGGGACCACTCGTTTTTGTGCAATGGGTCTGAGCGCTTCCAGCAGACAAGGCTGCACCGTTCGATGTCCTTGCGGGCCGTCAGCAGACGGAAGCGGATCGTATTTCGTGCAATCGGTTGCCTAAACAGCAACACGGGGACATGTTCAATAGCGGCAATGTTCATATGCGTTCACATCCTGCGGCTTGATTCTCTGTCAATCAGCGTGGTCCCCAACAAAACCTGTTGGCTGGGCGTATGATGATCGATGTGTTGAAACAGAAGGCGTGCGGCCTGTTCGCCCAGCAGGGCGGTATCCACGTCTACGGCGGTGAGCGGCGGGTCGGTAAACTCTGCCAGCGGATAGTTGTCAAAGGTGACCACACCTATTTCGCCAGGCACGGACAACCCCGCCGTGCGGACAGCCTTGAGCAGGCCAAAGGCGGTCATGTTGTCGTTGCACAAGAAGGCATCCGGCCGGGCAGGACTTTGCAGCGTCTCCAGGGCGGCGCGCTGAGCATCCTCGGCGGTTCCATCCGTGGGAAGAATCAAGGCTTCCTGCTTTTGCAGGCCCTTTTCATATCCCTTCACACGGCGCTTGCTAAAGCCCGTCCGCCCCTCTCCGCCAAGATACGCCACGCGTCGGTAGCCCTGCTCCAGAAGGTGCGCCACGGCCATTTCTGCGCCTTGGCTGTTGTTTACATCCACCCAGCTGACATCATGGTGCGCTGTTTCGGGCTGGCCCAGCACCACGCAGGGAAAATCTCGCAGCTTTTTCAGCAGCGAGGGCTTTACCGTGGAGGGTGGCAGAATCAGTCCGTCCACTTTACGCTCCAGCATCAGCTTTTCGATACTGCCCATGCCGCCCGCATGCTTGGCTCCGTTTGCCAGAATTACATGATAGCCGCGCTCCTGCGCCACCTTCTCCACCGCAAACAGGCTGCGGTTGAAAAACACGTTGCTGAAGGCTTCCGCATCCTCCGCGTCCACCACCACGCCGATGGCGCCACTCTGCCCGTTGGCCAGGCTGCGGGCCAGGCTGTTGGGGTGATAATCCAACTGACGCATGGCGGCATAGATTTTTTCGCGTGTTTCCTCCATCACGGTGGCCTTGCCGTTGAGTACGCGCGACACCGTGGAAGAATTGACGCCGGCCAGCCGGGCTACGTCATGAATGGTAGCGGCCATGGACGGTCCTCCTCAAAACTCCGGTCTGAATCTTTGATGCAACCGGTTGCCTTATGAAATGATTGTAGCAGACCCGGCCGGGCATGTCAAGAGGAAAGTATCAAAAAGACCCAGCATGTCGAAAAAGTCCGGCTGCGTCGGCCTTTCGGACTGTCAAAGAAGCCACATTGCATCGTCACAATGTGGCTTCTTTGACAGGAGGCCAGCCATCGGGCTGACTTTTTCTCATTTTGCAACGGAGAAGGCTTTTGGGTACCAGCGGTCATGGAACAACCGGTTCGTTATTCCGCGTCGCTTCTCGTGTATGCTCGTTGATGTGGCTGCTGATGGCATCCATCACATGACCGCAGACCGGGCAATGAATGTCGTAGCGACTATACGTAGCCTTGCTGTGGGCTGTCCTGGCGTGGAGCCGATAGTAGTGCAGTACGATCTCAGCCAGATACAATTCGTGGGACTTTGCCACAGCCTTTTCGTCCGTGGAGAAGAACATCGGAACTTTTTCTCTGCCATCAGTATCGCTATCAACCAGCGGATGATACTTGTATTTCGTCATGCTGTATCTCATTACCGTATAGGCTTGTCGTCAAGGTCGCGGTACCTATCCTTTCAGAATTCCATTGCCTCCTCGTAGCTGCTGAACACAGCATCGAAAGTGCCGTGAACGACCTTCCAAAGGGACACATCGGGGGTCAATATGGCGGGTGATGCCTACAGGCTTTCCGTCAACGGTGAGGAGCAGCCTGTGATAGCGAAAGACTCCATGGGAGAACATAGATTTATCGGCATCGGTGAATTTCGGCTTGCTGCCGTAGAAAAACTTGTGTCTCATTGAACAGCCTTCTGTACCCACTGGACATGAGGGCCGCGATTTTACGAAGCTTTCACGAAATTTTTGTCCTCCACCTTACGGCCACAGGAACAGCGGAATATGAGGATAAAAATAAAAAACTCCCATTCCATTTCTGGCATGGGAAAATGCGAGTGCTTATAGATTGAAATTTTCACGCATACATGATACAATTCTATTCAAGATGATTGTGATCACATGCGGAGGTGCTATTATGGCTGTCAGCTATAAAAAACTGTTTCACTTATTGATAGAACAAGATATGACGACTTCTCAACTGCAAAAGAAAGCGGGTTTTTCCGCAAATATCATTGCCCGTCTGAAACGAAACGGTTCCGTTTCTTTGGAAACCATTGAAAGTATTTGCCGTACGATGAATTGCGGAGTGGACGATATCCTGGAATTTGTTCCGGATGTAACCACAGACCATACGGAGGAAGTGTAATGGATAAAAAGCGTGTAGAATTGACGAAACAACAGTTCGATTTAGTTGTACATCATCACGAAGAAGCAAATATTGAATATTGGTTTGCCCGGGAACTGATGCCTTTGTTAGGGTATGAGCGATGGGAAAATTTTGATAAAGCCATTATTCGTGCAATGGAATCCTGTGAAACAAGTGGTATTGAGGTTACGGATCATTTTCGTGAGGTCACGAAAATGATAGAGATCGGTAAGGGTGGGCGCAGACCTGTCAAGGATTATATGCTGACCCGCTATGCCTGTTATCTGATTGCACAGAATGGAGATCCTAAAAAGAAAGAGATTGCTTTTGCACAGAGCTATTTTGCTTTGCAGACCCGTAAGCAGGAACTCATTGAGGAGCGCATTTCTCTGATCGAGCGAACCTAGGCTCGTGGTCGGCTCCGTGAATCCGAAAAACGGTTGTCTCAGAATATTTATGAGCGTGGCGTTGACGATGCCGGATTTGGCCGTATCCGCTCCAAGGGAGATCAGGCTCTGTTTGGCGGCTATACAACACAGGAAATGAAGAGCCGGTTGGGCGTGAAGGACAACCGGCCCCTGGCGGATTTCTTGCCGACCCTTTCTATTGCTGCGAAAAATCTGGCAGCAGAAATGACCAATTACAATGTGGAAGAAAAGGATTTGCAGGGGGAATACGCCATCACTGGGGAACATGTGCAGAATAATCTCTCTGTCCGCGAAATGTTGGGACAGCGTGGAATCAAACCGTAGGCTCTCCCTCCTGCCGAAGATATCAAGAAACTGGAGCGCAGAGTAAAATCTCAGGAAAAGAAAATTGCAGCTCAGTCCGGCAAACTTCCTGCTCCCGCAGAGGAAGGAGAGGAAAACGATGGCGAATAAACTGGAATTGACCTGGTACGGGAAGGACGAGCCGATCCGTGTTGAGCCGAGGCTTTTGATTGAAAATACGGCTCTCTCCAACACCGCGGCTGATCTGGACACCGAGAATATGCTGATCCACGGTGATAATCTGCTGGCATTAAAAGCATTGGAAAGCAAGTATGCTGGACAGGTGAAGTGTATCTATATATCCACCATATAACATAGACGCAATGAACGAATACTATGAGGACTTAATAGAACACTCTATGTGGTTGAATCGTATGCGACCACGCATTGAAATACTGCGAAACTTGTTGTGTGAAGAAGGTATTATTTTTATCCAGATTAGTGATGAAGAACAGGCTTATCTAAAAGTTCTTTGCGATGAAGTATTTGGCCGCAGGAATTTTGTTAACATGATCTCTGTTAACATGAAAAATGTTGCGGGAGCTTCTGGTGGAGGTGAGGACAAAAAACTCAAAAAGAATTGTGAATTTATTTTAGTATATGATCGGGGAATGTCCTGGTTTCCTCATCATCAAGGAGGAGCAAACAAGCCTGTGCTGGAGCGACGGCCGGCGCTATTTCATCCTGCAGGGGCACAGCATGGACCGGAAAACCCTGATGAGCGTCGCCAGGAGCGTAAAAAATATTTAACAATCAGCTTGCATGTAACAAACGCCGCCTCCTTTGTGTCTAATCATAATGGAGGGTGCAAAGGAGGTTCTTTCCGTCATGAAAAGGCTTGTATCACTTCCCGCGGCGCATCAGAATCGTGGTCAACGGAGAATCCAGAGCGGAGGTCTTTCCGTGAAAAAGTACGCGATGATTTTGCTTGGGGCAATTTTGGCATGTTTGTTTGGCGCGGCTTTGGCCGCGCAGGATTTTGTCATCCCGGCCATTGAAGCCCCTCAAGGGGGGGAAGGAGCTCCTTCATTCGATGGCCTTAAGCGACACGGCGTACCTTCTCTCCGCCTCAAAAAACTTCTATATCCTCGATGTGCAGACCGGGGAGGCTCAGCGCCTCTCCTTGCGCAGCGCCGGCTTGCAATATGAGCAGGTCCCGCAGACAGCTTTGGATTTTTATGATCTTCCCGACGAAAAAGCCGTCCCCGAATGGCTGCAAAAGAGCGCCTCCCTCGTCGATCTTCTGATTGCGGAGGGGGAAACGCTCTATGGCCAAAACGAGCTAAGCGGCGCTTTGTACCGCGTGGAGATTTCCGGCAAAGAGGCGACGCTTTGTCCCCTGACTATGCTGGACTTCTTTTCGGGCGCCGAAGGGGACTGGATGCCCGCAATTTCCACCAGCGCGGCCTGCGACGGAACGCTGTTCCTTCTGATGTGCCTGGCGGCGGAAGAGTCGCAGCCGGCACTCTACCGTTTCGACATGGACAGCGGGGTACGGGAGATGGTCAGGGGGCCGGGCATGGTCGCTGAAATAACCCGCTATCGAGACGGACGGCTGCTGCTGCTCGAAAAAGATGACGATTCCCAATGGCAGATTCTAATCTTTGATCCTTCCACCGGCGATCAGCATGTGCTTTTTGAAAGCAACAGGCTCAAGCTCGGCGATGCACGGGGGCTTGTCTACGATCCCTGGCGGGACCGGGTACTGATCTGTTGTGGCAACGAACTTTTGCACCTTGTGAGCGAAACCGCCTGCGAAGCCGTCGCCTTTCTGCCGCCCCTGCAGCCTTCCTGTCAGGCCATCACCCGGGACGGCACGCTGGTGCTTATGGACGATGCGGCTGTTTATGGGATCTCCGCTTTGCAGATGGTCTCCAGGCCCCTTGAGATAGCGTGCAGTCAGATGGAAAGCTGGATGGAGCAGGGCTTTTCGCAGGCCTACCCAAATTTTCCGGTCAGGCACAGGCAGGTCTATGAACACGAGGCCATGGCTTTGTTTGCTGAAACGATCGCCATCCAGTCCGACGAGATTGACATCTTTGAGCTTCCCATCGGCATGGCGTCGCAAAACGCAATCGAAAAGGGGTATTATGTGCCGCTCACCCAGTCGCAAATCATCCGGGAAACAACGGACGGATATTGCCCCTCATTCGCACAGACACACTCAATTAATTACTAGTAATATTACTAAATTAGCAAGCATTTAGTCGGCAGCTGTTTCTGGAATATTCCACGCAACAACGAAGTATTCCAATAATTGCGCGAAACCTTTGTTGTGTGTTTCTTCATATACAGTCTCGCAATAATGGTCTAACTGAAACGGGCAGTTTTAACCAAAGCGAAAGTGATAACCGCCACCACAAAACTGCCCTATAGCAAGGGACAGACGGTTTACCACATTAGAAATCATCATCGTCTGCTTTTTGCACGGACTCCTGGCGCAGCCACATATAGTACTGCTTAATTTTGTTATAGACCTTCTTGAATTTGGAATCCTCCCGGGCAAGAGCTTCCATCAGTGGAGTGTTTTTTGCGTTTCCTTCAAAGATTGATCCAAAGTGGAAGCGATATCGATAACCACGGACCAGCGAATTACCCTTTGCATCATACAACAGGCCCTCATATTTTTTACCGTTATTTTCCGATCCTGAATCAAGTATTCTGATCGGCAATGGTAAGAGCATCGGTTGCGAGCTATTTTTTCCTATCTGTTGTTCAACAAGAACATCGCTGATAAGGCTCTGGTCAGCGAACTGATCGACAGAGTCGGGATAGACGATTACTGGACGCAGCTCATTCAATTTGCTAATAAGCTCATAGATTATGGAACTCACTACGCAACCGTTAAAGTCGGTGAAGGTGTTCTCCTTCGCTTCATATTGACCTTTGAACGCGTCATTAATTACGTAGAAGAAGAATCCCCCGTATGCCGTATACATAAACTTCCAAAACTTTGCATCTTCATCTATGTTTTCGTCCCCCCATATTTTATCAAGGAATGGGAGGATGATAAACTGTTCAACTTTTTCCGGCGCCAGGTCATGGAGCATGCTGAGTGCCATATCGCCAAAGCCTTTACCGCGGTGTCTGCCTGTTCCATTATTCTCCAATGATTCTCCCAGTTTTCTTAACGTAGTATCATCCTGTCGTGAATAATAGTCAGCAAAGAAATACTCTTGGAAAGAGCGATGCAGAAAATGATAGCTCTGGCTCTCCTCGTACATGAGGCATACGCTGTGAAGAGCATCAAAAAGGAAGTTTTCCATCTTCATTTTTGACTTATCCAGACGGGTGATGGATTTTAATTTACCGAAATACGCCTCGAAAGACTTCCTGTCAAATTCAAAATCACCCCGTCGATAGGATTTGGCACAAAACTCTCTAAAGACGGTCGTGAAGTCCGCAGGATCATTTACGCTATGAAAAACACGCCGATACGCGATCTTGTCAGCATCATGTCGCATTAGGAGCGTATCGTATGCCTCAGCATAGAAGAGATGCATTTTTTCCGGAACACCACCAAAACGCCGATAGTTCATAAGCATTAGCGTAAGCAGCAAAGGATTGGTTGCAAATTCCTCCTGCTTTTCAAACAGATCGCCATCAAGTTGTTCGAGAAATTTTTCTTTCAGCTTGGGTTCATCCTCGCAGAAATCCAGCTTGCGTACCAATTCCAGGGACTGTTCTTTTGTAAACGGCATCATACCCATCAGGCTGAAGCGCGGAATTTCAAGAAATGCAGACATTTCACGCGAGGACATCACAAATTGATTCGCTGCATATCTGTCAACGAATACTTCCAGCTCATGTTGGAATCTCTCCAGTTCGCTGTATTTGATTTCATCATAGCCATCCAATAGAATCAGACAGCTGCCCATCCTTAACATTTTGTACAACCGTTCCTCAGAAATCGAATCATCAAAACGCTGCACGGTGTGCAATACCAGGTCTGTCAATTTTTCCGATTGCTCAGTAGCAAACTCACGAAGCGTGATCAGGATCGGAAGGACGCCGGTTTTTCCATATGTTTCCAACGCCGTCAGGAACAGATGGCGCATCATCATGGATTTCCCAATACCGCCCATACCTACAAGCAACACATAGCGGGCATACTTCAACAAACGCTCAGGAGTCACATCTTCCAAGAGAGATTTACGATTCTTTTTACGCCGTCCCTTACCAATGATGTATTGTGGCCAGATCGTATTGCAAACGAAAAAATCGTAAAACGGTTTTGCTTCTGAGGTGTACAGCAGCGTCTTAAGCGTTGAATACTTCTCACGGGTGTTTTCAACATACTGCGGGAACTCAATCGCATGCTCCAATTTTTCCTGATACATGGTGGCTACAATCATCTCTGCTTCACCGTGTTTAGTGATTAGCAGGTGGAATTGAGCAGCCAACGCAGCAGCAAAAACATACTTGTTCGGTTCCTCCGCGCGAGTTACATGAATACCAAAGTTTCCCATGACCACAGAAAGGGTGCTGTCATTCAGCTTGTTTCTGAGTTCGAAGGCAAACCTCATCTCATCAAATTTTTCTTCCATGAGAACATACAGGTCTTCACTGACATGCCTGTCGCCTGTAAACACCTTCCGGAACCAATCATCCGTATAGATAAGTTGCTGACTTTCATAATCATTCAAGGCAATAGTCAGAAGGTATTCCACAATACCACTCTGTGAAGTGACTCGTTTCAGACCGCCAGTCTTGCCCTGACCAGTATAGAAGCCTTGGCAAAAATCCTTGAACTGCATTCTGTACCTCCAACCACACAATTGGCAGCTTTGTCCTATCTGTCCGAATTCTGTCTGAGTCATGTCCTACGACATGGTTTTTTTTGTCACATGTACTATAACAGACAGAATTCGGAAAATTTCTTATCATTTTGGTGTGCAATGGATCAGGCGCACCCCATGCAAAAATTATATCAGATAAATGTCTGCCCAACAAGTTGCTAACGCCGAAAACCATTGTATTTTCAAGAATTTATCTAACTGTACAGCCTGAACAAGCCGATTAGCTATCGGTTATATCTTCCCGTTCAGGCTGGAAGACCTGCACACCGTGGGAAGACGGTGTCTGCAGCCCCGCGAAGGAGAAAATCCATTTTCGTGTCGGGCTTATTTAAGTCTGCTCAAAATCGGGTCGGCTCCTTCGAAAACGCATCGAAGCGTTGAAGGAGCTGCATTTGCCTCTCTTTGACGCTTCTGTCCACCAACGACAACAAGCGACAAGGAGAGGTAAAGATGAAAAAACCGATTCCGTATATTCCCAAGCAGTCCACCGACTTCAGACGCACGCAGTACATCTACTGCGAAAGCGAGACCAGCTCAAAGCTCGTCACGCGCGCTGTTTTCATGCGCCTGCTGGAACAGCAGCCCTGTCCGATGGCGCAGGTCAACATCGACCTCGAAGGCGGATACGCATACCTTTTCCCTTACTGCCCGGAAAGGGCCGAAGCCTTCATCCAGATGAACCGCGAGATGGCTGCCACATACAAGCGTCATTACCGCAACTGGCAGAAGCTTAAGGCAGGTATGCGTAAACCTGAACTTAGCCTCGACATGGAGATGACGGAAGACGGCATGACATTAGGTGATCAGCTTTCAACTGACGAAACTCCCGAAACGCTCTTTCTTATGAAGGAGTGCTTCATGGGCCGTCGTGCCGCTTTCAATGCGCTGGCTGAAGCCGACCGCGAACTGCTTCTTGCATACCTCAGTGCAGACTGTAACGCTCGCGAGCTTGCCCGCCGACTGGGCAAAGACCCGTCCGGCGTGACCAAGCGACTCAAACGCGCCGCCCAGAGGCTTAAGGACAATATTGAGAAGAATTCTTGACACATGTCCACATCCCATACCTGCATGTCCGAACGGGAAAGTGTCAGGACGCCACAGCGCCGGATCGGAGGTGGAAATCATGGACAAGCACAATCACAAACATCAGAGCCAACTTTTGAGAGGAGGTATCCCGTATGTCCCGCATGAGCGAACTGTCAGGCTGCGCCGCCGACCTTAAGGCCGCGGCGGCGGCGCTGATGTCGGCTGCGGAAACGCTGGCTGTGCTGTACTCCGGCGAAGATCCCGCCCAGGACAAGCCGGAGTCCAGGCTCATCAGCAAAGAGGAAGTCCGGGCGGAACTGGCTGCCAAGACCGCCGCGGGCTACGGCGCACAGGTGCGCACGCTTCTAAAGAAGTACGGCGCGGCGCAGCTTTCGGCGGTCAGAGCCGAGGACTATGCCGATCTGCTGCTGGAGGCGCAGGCCATTGGAAACGGGGTGGCCGCGGGTGGGTAATCACGCGGCGCTCTCCGCGTCCTCGAGCCATCGCTGGATGAACTGCCCACCATCGGTCAGGCTGACGGAGCATCTGGCCGATTCCGGCAGCGTGTACGCCGCCGAGGGCAGCGAGGCGCACGCGTTGTGCGAGTACAAGCTCCGACGGGCACTGGACTTGGAGGCGCAGAATCCGCTCGAGCGCCCCGGCGGGCTGCGGCATTACAACAGCGCCATGGAGGACGCGGCCACGGGCTACGCGGCCTTCGTGCTGGAGAAGATGGAGGAGATCCGACGGACATGCCCTGATCCGCTTGTCATGGTGGAGCAACGGCTCGACTTCTCCCGCTGGGTGAAGGACGGCTTTGGCACCTGCGACGCGGTCATCGTCGCGGACGGCACCCTGCGAATCGTGGACATGAAGTACGGAACCGGCGTCGCGGTCGCCGCAGAGAACAACAGCCAGATGCGGTTGTATGCGTTGGGCGCGCTGGAGATGTTCGGGGAACTGTACGACGTCGACACCATTGCCATGACGATCTATCAGCCGCGGTTGTCCAACATCAGCACGGATACGATCAGCAAGACCGACCTGCTTAAGTGGGCGGAGACCGTTCTTCGCCCGGTGGCCGAGCTGGCCTATCAGGGCGAAGGCGAGCTGAATGCCGGGAACTGGTGCCGCTTTTGCAAGCTGCGATCGACCTGCCGCAAACGTGCGGAGGCTAACCTCGCGCTGGTACAGCACGAATTTAAACTGCCGCCCACACTCTCGGATGAGGAAATCTCCATCATTCTCGGCAAGCTGGACGATCTGACCGGTTGGGCCGCGGACATTCGGGAATACGCGCTGAGCGCGGCGCTGTCCGGCACCCGCTTTGACGGGTGGAAGCTGGTGGAAGGTCGCGCGAATCGGCGCTACACCGACGAAGCCGCCGTGGCGCAGGCGGTCATCTCCAGCGGGCGCGACCCCTACGAGCGCAGGCTGCTCGGCGTCACCGCCATGGAAAAACTGCTGGGCAAAAAGCAATTTGCAACGCTTCTGGCCGACCTGGTGGAACGCCCGCAGGGCAAGCCCACCCTTGTACCGGCAAGCGACAAACGACCTGAAATGACCAACGCGAAGAACGATTTCGCCAACGACTGATATGGAGGTCCAGAATTATGGCTAAAAACATGAATCCCACCAAGGTAATCACCGGCAAGGACACCCGCTGGAGCTACTGCAACATCTGGGACCCGAAGTCCATCAACGGCGGCACGCCCAAGTACTCCGTCTCCCTGATCATCCCCAAGGCCGACACCGTTACCGTGCAGAAGATCAGGGCCGCCATCGAGGCTGCCTACCGCGACGGCGAGAGCAAGCTGCGCGGTGCCGGAAAGGCAGCGCCGCCGCTGGTGGCCATCAAAAATCCCCTGCGCGACGGCGATACGGAGCGCCCGGACGATCCCGCCTACGCCAACGCCTTCTTCATCAACGCCAATTCCGCCACCGCGCCGGGCGTGGTGGATGCGGCCTGCAACCCCATCCTGACACGCAGCGAGGTGTACTCCGGCGTGTATGGCCGCGCCAGCATCAGCTTTTACGCCTTCAATTCCAACGGCAACCGCGGCATCGCCTGTGGGCTGAACAATCTGCAGAAGCTCCGCGACGGAGAGCCGCTGGGCGGCAGGGCTTCCGCGGAGAGCGACTTCGCAGACGAGGACGACGAGGACTTTCTGTCCTAAGAGGAGGTGACGAGCGATGGCTGTACTTGGAAATTTGCTGCTGAGCATCTTCGTGGGCGCCATCATCGGTTTCCTGATCGGCTGCGCGATCATTGGGCTGATGGATCTATACGATATGTACAAGACAATGAAGCGCGACAGGGGAACAACCGGTAAGAGATGACCTGTTGGGCGGCGGTCAGGGATCGCCGCCCTTTTTCAGCGGAGGCGACGATGAAAACACTTTCTTTGGATCTGGAAACGTATAGCGGTGTCGATTTAGGAAAGTCGTCGGTGTACCGCTATGCGGAAAGCCCCGACTTTGACGTTCTGCTTCTGGGATATAGCGTGGACGGTGGCGAGGCGCGGGTCATAGATCTGGCGCAGGGGGAGCGGATACCGTCCGATGTGATCGGCGCACTGACCGACGGGCGGGTGCGTAAGTGGGCGTTCAACGCGCAGTTTGAGCGCGTGTGCCTGTCCCGGTGGTTACGGCGCAACGGCTACCCGCTGCGCAACGAAAGCTACTCAACGCCCGGGGATACCTGCATGGACTATCTGAACCCGGAGGGCTGGTACTGCACGATGGTCTGGGCGGGTTACCTCGGCCTGCCGCTTTCACTAAGAGACGTAGGAACGGTACTGGGGCTTGACAGGCAGAAGCTCACCGAGGGCAAGGAACTTATCAAGTATTTCTGTGTGCCGGGCAGGGACGGAACGCGGTGCATGCCCGCGTCCGCCCCGAAAAGGTGGGAGGATTTCAAGGCATATAACCTGCGTGACGTGCAAACCGAAACGGCCGTTCAGGCACGGCTCCAGAAATACCCGGTGCCAGAGGGGGTATGGTCGCAGTACCATCTTGACCAGCAGATCAACGATCGGGGCATCGCCGTGGACAGGACGCTGGTACGCGGCGCGATCGGCATCGACGAGCGATCCCGGGAGGAACTGACCGCCAGGCTGCAGAAGCTGACCATGCTGGACAACCCCAACTCCGTGCAGCAGATGAAGGACTGGCTGGCCGCCAACGGCCTTCGGACGGACACGCTGGGCAAAAAGCAGGTGACCGGGCTGCTCAGGACCGCTCCGGAGCCGCTCAAGTCCGTGCTCGTGCTGCGTCAACAGCTGGCGAAAAGCTCCGTGAAAAAGTATCAGGCCATGGAAAACGCCGTCTGCGCGGATGGGCGCGTGCGCGGATGTTTTCAGTTTTATGGCGCGCGAACGGGGCGCTGGGCTGGCCGCAACATTCAACTGCAAAACCTGCCACAGAATAAGATGCCCGATCTGGAACAGGCGCGCGCACTCGTCCGCGCCGGGGATTACGACTCGGTACGTCTGCTCTACGACTCCACCCCGGATGTGCTCTCCCAGCTCATCCGCACCGCCTTTTTACCCAGGGAGGGCGGTACGTTCTTCGTGGCGGACTTTAGCGCCATCGAGGCACGCGTCATCGCCTGGCTCGCCGGGGAGGAGTGGCGGCAGCAGGTGTTCGCCGAGGGTGGGGACATCTACTGCGCCTCCGCCAGTCAGATGTTCCATGTGCCAGTGGAGAAGCACGGTGTCAACGGCCATCTGCGCCAGAAGGGCAAAATCGCCGAACTGGCGCTGGGCTATGGCGGCTCCGTGGGAGCGCTCAAGGCCATGGGCGCAATCGAGATGGGACTTCGGGAGGAGGAGCTAAGGCCGCTGGTGGACGCCTGGCGCACGGCCAATCCCAGGATCGTCAGGCTGTGGTGGGAGGTGGACCGGGCCGTCACGCGGGCGGTCAGCGATAGAACTGCCACGGAAACACACGGCATCCGTTTCACCTGTCAATCAGGGATGCTGTTCATCGCGCTGCCGTCCGGGCGGCAGCTGGCCTACGTCAAACCGCGCGTCGGAGAGAATCAGTTCGGCGGCTCCGCCATCACCTACATGGGCACAAATGCAGCAAAACAATGGGCGCGGCTGGAGAGCTACGGTCCGAAATTCGTGGAGAACATCGTTCAGGCGATCAGCCGGGACATTCTGTGCTATGCCATGCAGGCGCTGCGGGACTGCGCGATTGTGGCGCATGTCCACGACGAGGTGATCCTCGAAGCCGATCCCGGCATGTCGCTGGAAGCGGTGTGCGAGCGGATGGGCAGGACGCCACCCTGGGCACAGGGGCTGGTACTTCGCGCGGACGGGTACGCCGCACCGTTCTATAAAAAAGAATAAAAATCGGGCGGAATATCCGCAAATATTCCTGCCCAAACTTGATTCGACGACCTATTGTTTTCGACGTTTTCAATCATGAAATGATAGGAATGTAACCCCGCAGGGGAAAATGCGCCAAATACATCGCACCAATGCTGCAACGGCTTGGCACTTGCCGCAAAGCCAGTAACAACACTGTCAAAGCCATATTCCTGTGCCTTGTCAATGCAGATGGAGAAAAGATGACCACCTGTGCTCACATATTTTGGCTGACCGACAAGTTCCCTGTTGTTCTGTGGCACAACACACATCCAAGCTATATATGGCCTGACAGTCCTCACTCTTTTCCTTCGGACACAGCCAAAGGAACGTATCAAAGGGTTGTGGCCACTGAAAACGCCTGACTGTCTGAGGCATGTGGAGCGCCTCAGCAATTCCCGTTGAGCTCTGGTTGTTCCCGCCCCACATTTCTGCCGTTGGAGCGGATGGTCTCCGCATACCATCGCGCCGAATCCTTGGGGATCCGCCGGAGAGTCTGGTAGTCGACATACACCAGTCCGAAGCGTTGGGTATACCCCAGACTCCATTCGAAATTGTCCATCAGCGACCAGGCAAAGTAGCCCGCCGTGTTCACGCCGTCATGGGCTGCGCGGCGATAGGCGGCCAGATAGCGCGAAAGATAATCGATCCGGTTGGGGTCGTGCACCTGTCCGTCCAACGATACCGCATCGTGGCAGGACATGCCGTTTTCGGTGATGAGGATGGGCGTGCGGTAGCGCTCATAGAGAAAGCGCGGACCCCAGTACAGGGCTTCGGGAGTGACGGGCCATCCGGCGGCGGTGCGGGGCGCGCCCTGCGGGAGAGGCGCTTCCTCCCATCCGCCGGGTGTATCCGAGGCCCGGACAGGATAGCCGTTGTAGATGTTCTGGCCGTAGTATTCCAAGGGCTGGCACATGCTTTCAAGGTCCTTTTCCCATCCCGGCGGCAGGTAGCGGCCATACAGCGCAAGTCCATCCTCTGGATAGCGGCCCAGCATCACCGGGTCGCTCCACCACGATACGTTCCAGTACCAGCGTTCCACATCCCGCGGCATGGAGAAATAGGCATTGCGTGCCGCGCTCACATCCGCCGGGGTCAGAGGAATGGCTGGGTTGCCGCAGGGCGCGTATCCCACCCGGCATCCGGGCGCTTCCGCGCGCAACGCCTGTACAGCCAGCGCATGCGCCCGAAGCACATGGTGTCCCATCGGCACGGTTTCCGAGGGCGGCAGCCTAAGCCCCGGCGCATGCTCGCCGGTGACATGCCCCAGGCCGATAAAGCACTGGGGTTCGTTGATCGTGATGAAATCCAGCACCCGGTCGCCAAAGCTGCGCGCGCACAGGGCCGCATAATCGGCGAACCATTCCGGGCTGTCCGGCGAGGCCCAGCCCCCGCGAACGGCGAGCGCGCAGGGATAATCCCAGTGAAAGAGCGTAACGAAGGGGCGGATGCCCTTTTCCAGCAACGCATCAATCAGCCGGTCATAAAACGCGGCGCCGTCGGGGCTGAGCCGCCCGCGCCCGTCGGGCAGCAGGCGGGGCCAGGAGAGGGAAAAGCGGTAGCAGGGGATGCCCAGGTCGGCCATCAGCGCCACATCTTCCCGAAACAGGTGGAAGTGATCGCAGGCGCGCTCGCCGGTGCTCCCGTCCACGATCCGACCGGGCACTTTGGAAAAGCGATCCCAAACGGACGCCCCCTTGCTCCCTTCATCGGCCGCACCCTCGATCTGATAGGCGGAGGTGGCCACGCCCCAGAGAAACTCCTTTGGGAAGCTCATCTTCTCACTCCTTCACGCCGCCCACCGTGACCCCGGCCACGATGAACCGGCTCAGCAGCAGGTAGACCACGATGACCGGCACGATGGCGATGGCGATGAACATGTAGACCTTGCCCATGTCGAATTTGAGAAAGTCCGCGCTTCTGAGCTGGGCGATCAGAATGGGCAGGGTTTTTTTGCGGCTTGAGCTGATGATGAGCGCGGGAACAAAGTAGTTGTTCCATTCCAGCACAAAAGTGAAGATCGCCTGCACCGCCAGGGCGGGCTTAATCATGGGCAGGACGATGTGGTTGAAGGTGTGAAACTCGCCCGAGCCGTCGATGCGCGCGGCCTCCACGATCTCCATGGGCAGGTTTCCCTTCATGTACTGAATGATGAAGTAAAACACCGTAGGCGCGGCGATCTTGGGCAAAAACAGCGGGATGAGCGAGTCATCCAGCCCCATGCCGGTGACCAGGCTGACAAATCCCACCGCCGACACCTGCGTGGGCATGGACATAATGAGCAGGATAAAGGTCAGCGCCAGGTTTTTCAGCCTGAAGGAATAGGCGTGGATTCCATAGGCGGTGAGGCCGGAGAAGTACACCGCCAGCAGCGCCGACATTGCCGAGACGGTCAGGCTGTTGAGGATGCCGCTCACCACGGGAATGTTCGCGTCGGTGAGGGCGTTGTGAAGGTTTGTGGAAAAGGAGGTTCCGGGCAGGAACGAAAATCCCTTCTGCACCTCAAAATGAGAGTGGGTGGCGTTGATCACCAGCACGTAGAAGAAAAACAGGCACAGGAAGCAGATCACCGCCAGCACAACATAGCATAGCGTCCGCTTGAGGTTCAGCCGGGCGCGGGAATCTTCCCGCGAGCGCACAGCCTGGGTCATTTTCCTCGTCCCCCTTTGCGCACATCGTCGCTCATCGTCCGCATAATCACTACGCACAGCACGCCGCACACCAGAAACAGCACCGTGGATACCGCGCCCGCCATGCCCAGGTTCTTGGAAAACATGTGGTTGTTGAGATACATGATGAGGGTGGTGGCACAGCGGTTGGGCGTGCCTTTGCCGTCGGTGAGCACCTGCGGCACATCAAACATCTGCAGGCCGCCGATCAGCGAGGTTACCAGCACATAGACCAGAATGGGCTTGAGCAGCGGCAGGGTCACGCGCCAGAAGGTCTGCCGCGAGGTGCACCCGTCGATCTCCGCGGCCTCAAAGAGGCTCACGTCGATGCCCATGATGCCCGACATCAGCAGGATGGTGGTGTTGCCAAACCACATCAGAAAGTTCATCAGACCCACCAGCCCCCGCGTTCCCGCGACCGAGGAGAGGAAGCGGAACGGCTCCTGCGTCACGCCCATGGACATCAGCGCCGCGTTCACCGGGCCGTTGTCGGAAAACAGGGTGAAGAACAGCATGGAAAAGGCGGACGCCATGATGAGATTGGGCATGTAAATGACGGTCTTGAAGAACGCCTGGCACCGCAGCTTCAGGCGCACGTCCGTAAACCAGGCCGCCAGCATCAGCGATATCACGATTTGCGGCATAAAGCCGATCAGCCACATGAGCATCGTGTTTCCAAAATACTTGGGCAGATCCGCCGAAAACAGGCGCGCATAGTTCTCCAGGCCCACGAAGTTCGGACCGATGATTTTCAACCCGCTGCGGTAGTGCTCAAAGAAGCTGTAATATACCGTGGAAAACAGCGGAATCAGCTGGAATACGGCGAAGGCGATAAAGAAGGGTGCGATGAAGAGATAGCCCCATTTGGCGTAGCTGACGCCGCGATGGCGGGGGGCCGTTCCGAGTCCGGGCTGCATAGGATCACCCTGTCCTTCTCATGAGTCGGTGGGGAAAACGTCGTGCGGGGGCGGGCGCTTGGCCCGCCCCCGCCGGATGGATCTGTTTGCTTACGGCCAGACGACTTCGGTCAGGTCGGGATACTTTTCCATGATGAGGGTTTCAAAGTTGGCCTTGGCGGTATCCAGATCAATCACGCCGTTGAAGTAGTCCTTGAAGGCGGTCTGGATGCCCTCGTTGCAGCCCTGATCGTAGGGACTGACATTGCTCATGTCGATCTCCGGCGCAGCGGCGGCAAAGAGCGCAATGTGGTTCTGCCCGCCCAGGAACGCGGACTGATAGTCGCTCGCGGCCAGCTCGTTCATGGCGGAGACGCAGTTGGTGTAATCCTGCGTCGTCTCGGTGATGGCCAGGGCGATTTCCTTGTCGCAGGTGAGCTTGAGCATCACGTCGAGGATGGTGGCGACGTTATCGGTGCCGGCGGCGGCGCAGATCCAGGTGCCGCCCCAGTAATAGGGCTGCGGGCCCTCGCAGACCGCATAGTCTCCGAAGCAGCCGTTGCCCGCTTCCTGCGGACCGTCGGCGTCGGCCAGGGAGTTGCCCAGCAGGGTGAAGTTGATGCCCCAGGTGGAGTAGAAGAAGCCGAACACCTTTCCTTCGGGCCCCTGATCGGCAGCCCACACGCTGTCCCACAGGCTGGACTTGTTGTTGTATCCCTTATCGGTATAGGTCTTGGTCTGCTCGACCCACTTCATGATGTTGGCGTCGACAACGACGGTGGTACCGTCCACCCAGGGGGCGGAAACGTTGTTGGAGAAGGTGCGGAAGCTGTCGTCAAAGCCAGAGAGCATCTTGTATCCCTTTTCGCTGGCCTTGGCCGCCACGGCGTCGAACTTGTCCCAATCGCTCAGCTGCGCCTGAACCTCATCGGGATCGTCGGTGCCCAGCACGTCCTTGGCGATGGAGCGGCGGTAGGCGAACAGGCCCGGGGTCGCCTGCCAGGTCACGCCCTTGAGCACGCCGTCGGCGGAGGCGATTTCCTGGGTATAGGCATACTGATCGGCCAGGTCCTCATCGGTCAGCCCGATGTCGGCGCGCACGTCCAGGGTGTAGGGGGAATCGACATATTTGAGGGCGTAGTCGGCTTCGATGAGGAAGATGTCGATTTTTTCGTCGGCCGGGGCGTTTTCCTGCGCAAGCAGGGCGGCGTCCAGCTTATCCTGGTAGTTGTTGTTCGTGTTGGGGTTGATGGTCCATTTCACAAGGGTGCCGTCGTTGAGGGTGGTGGTGGATTTATCTTCGGCGATTTCCTTCACCTCGGGATAAAAGTCGTTGAAGCGGCTCTGGAATTCGTCATTCCAGCACCAGATGTTGAGCACCTTGCCCTCCTCCTGAGCCAGGGCGGGAAAGCACAGCGCCGTCAGCGCCAGCGTAAGTACGAGAAACACGCACAGTCCTTTTTTCATGGATGGATGCCTCCTTTTTATTGTTTCCCCTCCCTGCAGGCAGAGGGAATCCTTCGCTTTCATCAGCCGGCGGCGGTGGAGGGCCGGGCGACCGTCGCGCCCTCCAGCAGCCGGCAGGGAATGGTAATCAGCTCGTGATAGGTGGTTCTGGGATGCTCGATGAGGTGCACCAGCTGGCGCGCGGCCTCGCTGCCGATGCGCTGGGTGTCCTGCTCGACGGTGGTCAGGGCGGGCGCGCACATCTGCAGCAGCTTCACCCCGTCAAATCCGGCCACCGACACATCCTCCGGGATGCGCAGCCCGCAGGCGCGCACGGCCTCCATGCCGCCCAGGGCGGCGTAATCGTCGGGCATGAGGATGCAGGTGGGACGCGGGCCCTGCTTGAGAAGGCGGAGGGTGGCTTCGCGGGTCACGGCGGGGTTGTGATAGGCTGCGGGCACCAGATAGCCCGGCGGCACATCCAGCCCCGCCTCATTCATGGCCCGGAGGAAGCTGACCGTGCGCACGTCCGTGACCGAGCTCTCCTCGCCGGTCACATAGGCGATGCGGCGGTGTCCCCTGGCGATGACGTAGCGCGTGAGCTCCTCCATGCCCTGGCGGTTTTGCGACTGCACGCAGGTATGGTCGTGAAACACATGGTCGATGGTCACCACCGGCAGGGAGCTGGCCACCAGCTCCACCACCTCGGCGCTGGAGAAATGCGAGCAGACGATGCATACGCCGTCGACATTGCGGTAGCGGCAGTGCTCCAGGTAGGTCATGCGGGTATCGCCCATGTGGTGGGTGATGAAGGTGATGTCGTACCCGCGGCGCTCCGCCTCGGTCTTGAAGGCCTGAAGGACGGGGCTGAAATAGCTGTGGGTGAAACCGCTTTCGGTATCGTCGGAATACAGCACGCCAAGGTTAAATGTGCGGCCCAGCTTGAGGCTGCGCGCCTGGGCGTTGGGGCGGTAGCCAAGCTGCTCGGCGGCCTGGCGCACCTGTTCGCGGGTTTCCTCGCTGATATCGGGATATCCGTTGAGCGCCTTGCTCACGGTGGATACGGAGAGGCCGCAGTGGGCGGATAACTCTTTGATGGTCACTGACATTGGTTTCCTCTTTCCCGTTGTCATTGTTGAACGAAATTGTTTTCGTAAAGGATTATAACCCAGGTCGTTCCAAAATGCAAGTGGTTTTGAAAAAAATATTTGATTAGTCTTTTTATAAACCATTTTCTACATTATAGTGCCCGGAAATTTTTCTTCCGGGCCGTGTTCCGAGTGGAATACGTTTTCGTCCATCGCGGGTTTTTCACAGGAAATTTTCAGATAAGTCTTGATTTTTTGGGATATTCATTGTATATTGTCTGCGTAAGGCGCCGCCGTTACTAAATCGTATTCGTTCAATGAACATAAGGCTTATAGCCATAAATGCAGGGAGGATCGCCATGGAATACGGCTATTTTGACGACGCAGCCCGGGAATATGTCATCACAAGACCGGATACCCCCTCCCCCTGGATCAACTATCTGGGCAGCGAGGCTTTCTTCACGCTCCTGTCCAACACAGGGGGCGGCTACAGCTTCTACCGCGACGCGCGCCTGCTGCGGCTGACGCGCTACCGCTACAACGGCGTGCCCACCGACGCGGGCGGCCAGTATTTCTACCTGCGCGACGGCGACAGCGTCTTTACCCCCGGCTGGATGCCCGTCAAAACGCCGCTGGACCGTTACGAGTGCCGCCACGGCCTGGGCTATACCCGCATCCTGGGCGAAAAAGACGGGCTGCGCGCCGAGCAGACCTCGCTTGTGCCGCGCGGCGAGGACGCGCTGGTCACCCGCCTGACCCTGGAAAACCGCACCGATCGGCAAAAGCGGGTCGATGTGTTCAGCTTTGTGGAGTTTTGCCTATGGGACGCACAGGATGACGCGACCAACTTCCAGCGCAACCTTTCCACCGGCGAGATCGAGGTGGAGGGCAGCGCCATCTATCATGTCACCGAGTACCGCGAGCGCCGCAATCACTATGCCGTCTATGCGGTCAACGCGCCCGTCATCGGCTTTGATACCGACCGGGAGACCTTTTTGGGCGCCTGCAACGGATTTGACCATCCCGCCGCCGTCGAGCGGGGCGAAAGTTTCAACAGCATGGCCAGCGGCTGGTCCCCCGTGGGCAGCCACCACCTGCGGGCCGATCTTGCGCCCGGGGCGCGCGTGAGCTATCTGTTTGTGCTGGGCTTTTGCCAGAATCCCGATGCGGAGAAGTTCTCCGCGCCAGGCGTGGCCAACAAGACCCCCGCGCGGGCGCTGCTTTCGCGCTTTTCTACGGAGGCGCAGTTTGACGCCGCCTTTGAGGCGCTCGCCGCGCACTGGCGCGCACTTCTGTCGGGCTATCAGGTCGCAAGCGGCGACGCGAGGCTGGACCGCATGGTCAACCTCTGGCATCAGTATCAGTGCATGGTCACCTTCAACCTGTCGCGCTCCGCCAGCTATTATGAAAGCGGCATCGGGCGGGGCATGGGCTTCCGTGACTCCGCGCAGGACCTGCTGGGCTTTGTGCACATGATTCCGGAGCGCGCGCGGCAGCGCATTGTGGATATTGCGGCCACGCAGTTTCCCGATGGCAGCGCCTATCACCAGTACCAGCCGCTCACCCGGCGCGGCAACTTTGACGTGGGCGGCGGATTCAACGACGACCCCCTGTGGCTGATCTTCGGCGCCGCCGCCTATGTCAGGGAAACCGGCGACGCCTCCATCCTGCATCAGGCCGTTCCCTTTGACAACGACGAGCGTCTCAGCCAGCCGCTCATGGAACACCTTCGCCGGTCGTTCCACTTCACACTGGACCATCTGGGGCCGCACGGCCTGCCGCTGATTGGCCGCGCGGACTGGAACGACTGTCTCAACCTCAACTGCTTCTCCACCACCCCGGGCGAAAGCTTCCAGACCACGGCCAACATCGAGTCCGGCGTGGCGGAATCGCTCTTCATCGCGGGTATGTTCATCGGCGTGTGCGCGGATTATCAGGCGCTCTGCCGCCTCTATGGCTGGGAGGACGAGGCGTGTCAGGCCGCCGCCCAGGGCGAAAAGATGCGCCAGTCGGTGCTGGCGCACGGCTGGGACGGCGAGTGGTTCCTGCGCGCCTATGATGCGCACGGCCGCAAGGTGGGAAGCCGGGAATGCGAGGAGGGCCAGATCTATATCGAGCCGCAGGGCTTTCTGGTCATGGCAGGCGTGGGCATCAAGGAGGGCTATGCCCAGCGCGCGCTGGATTCCGTGCGCGACCGTCTGCTCACGCCGCATGGCGTGGCCCTGCTCGCCCCGCCCTATACCCGGTATCATCCCGAGCTCGGCGAAATCAGCTCCTATCCTCCGGGATACAAGGAAAACGGCGGTATCTTCTGTCACAACAATCCTTGGATTGTTCTGGCCGAGGTCATGCTGGGACACGGCGGACGGGCCTTCGATATTTACTGCCGCACCTGTCCGGCCTATCTCAGCGACCCCGCTTTGCACCGTACCGAGCCATATGTCTACAGCCAGATGGTCGCGGGTCCCGCCGCCCCGCGCTTCGGCCAGGCCAAAAACAGCTGGCTGACGGGCACGGCGGCATGGACTTTCTATGCCATATCGCAGGGAATCCTGGGGATCAGGCCGGACTATGACGGCCTGCGCGTCGATCCCTGCCTGCCCGCGCAGCTGAGCGAGGTAACGGTGACCCGTCGCTTCCGGGGCAGCCTCTACCGCATCCATATTCGCAACCTCGCGGGCGATGAGAAGGGCCGCCTGACCCTGACCGTGGACGGAAAGCCCGTCGAAGGCAGCCTCATCCCCGCGGACGCCGCGCCCGCGGAGCATGAGGTGGAGGCTGTGCTCGCCTGACTCCGGGCAGCGGGGGCAGATCGCGCGTCCATGCAGGGCCTTTCGGCATCGCGTGCATGCGCGGATTCGTCAAAAACATCTCGGGAGAACGGGCGGGCCGCGGGCCCACCGCTCCAACCGCATGAGAGGGCGCCGTCCGCGCCCTCTCTGCGTACTGACAAAGTGAGGGGACAGGGGGCCTGCCCCGGCTGTCCGATCATTCGCGCTTCCCTGCGGTATCCCAAGCCTTATGCCGCAGGAAACGCGACTTTCCTCAAAATCAGGATTTTTCAACGACTTGCGCCGGGAGCTTTATGCCCCCGGCGCAGCATGTTGTTAACGTTTTCTTTTGCGCGGCCTGATGGCAAGCCACGCGGCGCACATGCCCGCCGCGGAGGCCAGCAGCCCCGCGCCAGCCAGCGCCGCAGGGCTTGTCACGCCGGTCACGGGCGGTCCCTTTGTGCTTTCCACCGTGTTGACAACGGTGAAACCGGACGCCGCGTCCCCTTCGATGTTCAGGCGGATCAGCGCGCCGCCCGACACAAAGCGGTCCCCGTCCTCATAGGCAACGCCTTCCACGATCTCCCGCACCGTATAGGTGCAGGCCTGTCCGGCCGCGTCATGGCGCTGGAGGTTTTCAAAGACACCCTCCCAGCCATTGTGCTCCCCAAGGAGCAGGACATGGCCCTCCATTTTTTCACTGCCATCCGTCCCGCGGTAGAGCTGCACCGTCACACTGGCGCCCGCGCCGCCGCGCCATACCTTGCGTACCGGCACATCCAGCAGCTCCCCGTCGCTGCGCACCACGTTGCGCACGACAAATCCGCCTCTTTCGGCCGGGGCGATGGAAACGGCGGTTGTTCCGCCGCCGGGTGAAGCAAACACGTCGCCGTCCGTGTAGCTCTCCCCTCCGACGACCTCGCGGACGGTATAGACATAGCTTCTGCCCTCCGCATCATACTTGGGCAGATCTCGAAACTCCACCTGATAGGACCCGCTATCATCGCAGACGGGGTTTTCCACCCGAACCGCGCGGGAGGCATCCTCCCCCGGCACGTGGCGGTACAGCTCAAAGGTCACAGGATATTCGTTCATGCCGGCCCCCAGATCCCACGTCTTGTACACGGGCACGGCGACCAGCCCCGCCTTCCACAGGGTATTGGTGATGATATATCCATTTTGCTGGTCGCCCGTTATCTCGATGCCGGTATGCGTCTCACCGTAGGCAAATTCATCGCCGTCGCCGTACGAGTGACCGTTGATGATTTCTTTGATCGTGTATTCATATGGCTGGCCATAGGCGTTTTCCGCCGGCAGATCCTCAAAGCTGCCGGACCATGCGCCCTCCTGCGTCAGCATGAGGGCCGCCATACCTACGCCGTTCTGATAGAGCCGGACTGTCACAGAATAGGGGGCAAGCCCGTCGGCGTGCAGATCCCACTGCTTTTTGACGGAAACGCTGAGTGTTTCTGGACCGGGCGTGCTGCCGCCCTGATGGCGATTGGTGATCAGAAAGCCGCCCGCAGGCGCGCCCTGGATGGATACGATGTAGGTATTCCCGCCGTAGATCAGCTTGTCGCCGTTGCCATACATGAGGCCTCCGATGCATTCCTTCACCTGATAATGGTAAGCAGCGCCGTTTTTGTCGTACTTTTCGATATTCTTGAATACGCCCCACCATCTATTGCTCTCATTGAGTGTGAGGGAAGCGCATTCCTCCTGGTCGCCCTGTGCGTCGATGCGGATCAGGACCGCCTCTACCTCGAACGTCTCGTCCGACTGCCAGTATTTGCCCACAGGTATCTGCATGGTGTCTCCGCCCGGATCGGCACTGTACATTGTAAGGTCCGTGCGGTGTGATTCCGCCCCAACGTCGATGTTTCTGGCGATGACCGTTCCGTTCAGGTTGTGCTCCAGCGTCACATCTGCCTCCGGCGCCAGAATGTGCGCCGCCACGGGACCTTTGTTGCACACCGTTCCCCGGTAGAGGCGATCCGTCTTGGAGGAATCGTACAGGTTCCACAGCACGTTGCCCGTCTGCCACTCCGTCACCTCACCGTTCGGCGCCCTGCTTCCGTCCGCGTAGAGAAGATCCGTACCGGGCAGAAGGAACTCTTCAACGCCCGCGAGATCCACATTCAGAATCAACAGTCCCGGCCGTTGGCTGTCAAAGTCCTTGCACTCAATGCTGGTGTCCTCCTTAAAGGCGTGCGCA
>ENA-OZAF01000136-OZAF01000136.1-human-gut-metagenome-genome-assembly--contig:-NODE-136-length-33576-cov-20.093523_pt1 | contig 33576 bp, 37 predicted proteins | sample MGYA00244207_ERZ653498 | MGnify/ENA primary metagenome ERZ653498 (study PRJEB26926, sample SAMN06165156) | human gut metagenome | biome: ENVO:00009003; feature: ENVO:2100002; material: ENVO:00002003... | reverse complement strand
AAGGCATACGCTACCGAATGCAGGAGGGTCTGTACAAATACTCTGTAAAAAACACTATCGGCTATTACCGAGATTATTCAGGCAGGGTGAAAATCGAGCCTGCGGAGGCAGAAATCGTACGGTACATATTCGACAGCTTTACAGAGGGTGCTTCACCGAGGGAAATTGCGGAATCCCTCACGGAGCAAGGGATACGCTCTCCGAAGGGTATGGATTATTGGCGGCAGGCTACCATCAAGAGCATTTTGCGTAATGAGAAGTACTGCGGTGATGTCCGATACCAAAAAACCTACTCCAAAGACTACCTTACCCACAAAACGGCTAAAAACCGCAATATTTTGCCACAGTGGTACTGGGAGAATGACCACCCCGCCATCATAAAGCGTGAGCAATGGAACAGGGCGCAGGAACTGCTCGATGCCGGAAATTGGCGTAAAAGCAGTAAGCCGTTGGAGGCTATGAAGAAGAAATTCACAGTGGCCAAGGTCAAATCTGGCGTCCTGCGAGGGTATTTTCTCCTCGATATGATGTGGTCAAAGGAAGAAAGAGACCAGTTCATACAAATTATCAACAGTATTAACGAGCTTGACGATGGTCAAGAAGAAAGGAACGAATAATTATGGCAATCAATTTTTCTAATATCAACCTTGAGGTTATCGACATCAACACCAACGCTACCCCTGACATCTTCATCAATCAGAACGGCATCACCTTCAGCAAGCGTGTTCTGGAGGACTTGAACTACCCGCAGAATGTCCAGTACTGCTTGGACGCTGCACACAAGGTGTTCGCAATCCGTGTCTGCAAGGGCAACGAGGCCAAGGCTACTCCGTTCTCCAAGCCGAGAGCCGAGCAGACCGCTACGCTCTCCTGTGGCAACAAGAATCTGCGTGATGTTATCGTTGCGATGATTCCCGATTTCGATACCAAGAAGCGTTACAAGGTGACCGGTGAGTACGATGCTGAGAATCGTGTCATGTATTACGATATGACCACAGCCGAAGAGTCCAATTTCCGCAACAATGTGGCAAAGGCTGAATAAGCGGTAATTGTGGCATCACAGAAAGGTGGTGATATAGAAAAAGACCACACAGCAGACATTGTAGCCTGTTGTGTGGTCTTTCTGTTGGCACCGCTTGAGGACGTCACTCAAAAATTATCGTTGTTTTCTATAATCCCTAAGTGAGCGCTCCAAAAGGGTGCTTTTTTGTTATTCTCATAAGCGGGGTTAAAGCGCATCCGAGCCTGTGCAGCAAAGCGCTGCCTCCCCTTTCAGCGCTGATGGCCACACAGACCAACAGCTTTGTATCCATTCTCTTTATTGTAGAAAAACACTCTCCAACCGTGATATTCCTCACCGTCTTCCCCTTTGCTATAATCAAACCAGAAAGCAGCGCTGCTTCAAATGAAAAGGAGCATACATAACCATGAAACTTCAACTCGGTAAGACTCTGAAACGCCTGCGCAGAGAAAAAGACATTACGCAGGAGGAACTTGCGGAAATTCTGGGAGTCTCCTTCCAATCTGTTTCCCGTTGGGAGCTTGGGGTGTGTTACCCCGACATGGCCCTGCTGCCGGCAATCGCAAGCTTTTTCAACATAACGGTGGACGCTCTGCTTGGAATCGACGATGTCACGGCGCGCCAAAAAGTGGAGCAGTATCTTTCGCGTTTTCAGGAGGCGCTCGCCAAGGGGGATGTGGATGCCTGCATTGCAATTGCGCGGCAAGGCATTTCGGAATTTCCCAATGATTATGCGCTGCTGAACAAGCTGATGTATGCGTTGTTTCTTTCCGGCGATGCTGACGGAAATCTCCCCGGCTGGGAAGAAGCGATACAAAAGAACGACGCTGAAATCACCGCACTCGGCGAACGCATCATGAAATATTGTCCGGATCAGGATATCCGTTTGGAAGCCACAGCCCGCCTCGCCTTCCACCACTGTGAAATGGGCCGCAAGGCACGGGGTCGCGAAATCTATGAATCGCTGCCTTCCTGGGAATTCAGCAGGCAAAACCAGATTTGGTGGGCGCTTGAAGGCGAAGATCGTCTGGAGAACTGCCGGGAGCGCATCCGTGCGGGCTATGCGCTGATCTGCGGAGGGATTTATAACCTTGGTTATGGAAAGCTTCTGCCGGACGCAGCGCTTGCCACAGCATTCCAAAAATCATTTGCGTTGGAATGCTGGATGTATGACGGCCGGGGTGCTCCATACCGTTTTCCACAAATGCGCTGCCAGTATGCCGGGGTGCTCGCGAGGCTTGGCAAGCCGGATGAAGCGTTCGCACAGCTGAAGCTTGCCGTTGACGAAGCAAAGGAGTTCGACGGCCGGCCGGACACATGGACAGCCGCCAGCCTTTTGCTGGGAGAATGGCGGGAAACGCGCGCCGGCTTTGAAACGACCGATTCCCGGCCCTGCCGTGAAATCATGCGGGACAAATGGTTACAGCATCCGGATTTTGACCCCATCCGGGGCATGGCGGAGTTTAAGGAAATTGAGGCGGCACTTTCCGCATAACCTCATGTGCCGTCAGCTTTCGGAAATGGAGCAGGGAAGGGGTTCTCCCTTCAGGAGCCCTTCCCTGCTTTCTTATTCTGTGCTTTTGCAGCCAAAAGCTGTACCCGTTCCCCGCTGCGGCGGCAGCGAGAGCTTTCCCAGCACAGCCGCCTCCCATGCGCCCGTCACGCCCGGCAACACGTTTGCGCAGCCCCGCCGGCAGCAATCCGCCAGCAGCGCAAAGGCGACCGCCTCCTTCGCATCGCTGGAAAAGCCCAAGTTCTCCTGCGTCATTACGCGGATTCCATGCGCCGCAAACCGCCGCTCCAGCATGCGGAGAAGCGTTTGATTATAGCTTCCTCCGCCGCCTGCGATCAGCTCATCTGCCCGGGTGTGCGGCAGCACATAGCGCTCGTATGCATCCGCGATCGACCATGCCGTGAGCTCCGTAACCGTTGCAAGCAAGTCTTCCGGCGAAAGTCCGTCTGCTTCCGGCCATGCCAGCATTTCTGCCGTATATTGCGTGCCAAAGCGTTCCCGGCCCGTGGTCTTGGGCAGGGGCAGCGCATAATAGCCATTCTCCCGGAGCCGGGCAAGCAGCGCTTTATTTGTGCGCCCGCGCGCGGCGATTGCGCCGCCCGCGTCATAGGTTTGTCTGCCGTCCGTTACAGCCGCAGTTACCGCATCGATAATCATGTTGCCGGGGCCGGTGTCAAATGCAAAGATATCCTCCGGCCGTGCTGCCGCAGGGAGCACCGTCATGTTTCCAATGCCCCCGATATTTTGCAGCAGAATGGTTTTATCTTCCCTGCGGTACAAAAGATATTCCGTGAATGGGACAAGCGGCGCGCCCTGCCCGCCGAGCGCCATATCCGCCACGCGAAAATCCGAAACCACCGGCACGCCCGTGCGCGCTGCGATGACGGCGCCTTCGCCGATCTGCACCGTATAGCGGATTGGATATCCATCCTGTCCTGAGGGTTCCGGCGCATGCCAAATCGTTTGCCCGTGCGAGCCGATGAGGTCAATCTCTTCCGGCCGGAACCCTGCTTTCGCAATCACGGAAAGCGCCGCTTCTGCATAAAGTTCTCCCAGGAGGAAGTTCATATAGCCGACGCGGTCCACCGTTGCGGCTTCCGGGCGGAACAGCGAAAATATTTTCTCCCGTACCGCCGGTGGGAATGGCTTGTTTTCAAACGCCAGCAGCTTCACGCATGTGCTTTGCGAAATTTCCACCAGCGCAGCGTCGATTCCATCTACCGACGTGCCGGACATCATCCCCACCACCCTGCGGATGGCCTGCTTTTGCTTCTGCATGCTGTGTCCCTTCATTCCGTCTCGCGCAGATAGGCGTCCAACGCATCCGCAATGCGCAGCACCGTATCAAGGCAACGGGTGTCCTCCTTCCTGTATCGCTCCATCAGCGCGCTGCATTCGATGCTGCCGCATTCCGCCTCCACTTTATTTACAAAGCCTGCGGAGAGCTCCTTAAAGCCCTCTGTGGCATGTGCCCTTCCATTCGCGCGCAGGCAGCCAAGCGCCGCAAGCGCGCCGCAAACCGCACCGCAGGCACGCTCGCAGCCCATACCTGCGCCAAAGGCGCTCACAAGCCGGTGTGCGCCCTCTGGAAGGCCCAGCGCATACGCATCGTTTGCAGCAAGCAAAAGAGTTTCCGCGCAGTTGTAATCGCCTTCGAGATAATACGTTTCCACAAAATCGCGTATCATGCGTTTTTCCTCCATAGCCGAATATTTTTTCCAGTATACCACCTTTCTGCCTTCCGGCAAAGCCTTGCAGCGCGCCCCGCCGTGCGTTATACTGTTGTCGAATCCTGTTGTGCAAAGGAGAATCCGCATGATTTATTACAACCAAAACGATTACGCCCATGTTCCTTATCCCTCTGAAGCCCGCCCGCAGTCCAACATTAAAAGCAGCGGCTGCGGTGTATGCTCTGCCTGCATGGTCGTGGAAAGCATGACCGAGCACAAGCTTTCCGTGGAAGAGTGCGCAAAGTTTTCGCTTTCTGTCGGCGGACGCGACAACGACGGAACGAATATGGAAAAGCTGGCCCCCCCGCTGTGCGAACGTTTCGGCCTTGCGTTTGAGGCGACGGACGATAAGGAAAAGGTGCTGGAGTTTCTGAACAACAACCGCGGCATGGTGATCGCCAACCCAGGCGGCGATCGGGAAGGGCACATCGGCCTTTTCACAACAAGCGGGCACTATATCGTGCTTGCGGAGGCCCGGCAGCGCACCGTGCGCGTCCTTGACCCCAACCTCAAACCCGATAGTTTTGACCGGGAAGGCCGCAGGGGCATGGTGTTTGTGGATGGCGAAAACATCTATTGCGACATCGATGTAGTCGTGGAGGATTGCCTGAACCGCTCCCCCGCGTTCTTCCTGTTCCGAAAAGCATAATTTGCATTTCATGCCAAAGGCGGCCGCGTATGCGGCCGCCTTTGTTGCGTGTGTCAAAAAGCCCTGTTCGCGTTTTCCAAAACTGCGGTTATGCGGACATTCCGTTAAGCTGCTCCCATTCCAGGCGCGTATACTGTTCCAGCAGCACCGTACCGTCGCCGCGGCAGAACGTTATGAACTTCGTTTCCTCCCGCCCATACAGCGCACGGGATACGATTTCTTCCCCGGCGAGATCCCGCTTCACGGTTTCCACGATCAGGTATTCCGTGCCCGGCAACGGCACGATCTCTTCCGGCAGCGCACCGGCATCGTATTCCGTCCGCGCAACAACGGCATGTCCCGCATCCATCTGCAAAACGTTGATCCGCTCCGCCGGGAACTTCGATTCGATGCGAACCGAAACCGAAGCGCCGGTTTCCACGGATTTTCCATCCACCGTAACCGTTTCCGTTTCATCGAACTTCGTGCTGAAGCTTGCCCCCTCTGTCATCCCTCCCGCAAGAGAAGTTCCATGCCCCTCCGTAAGGTACACGCTTCCGTCCGTGCTTTGATAAACCGGGTTGAGATACCAGACGACCGTCTCCGTTTCAGCAGCTGCTTCAACATAAAGCACTGCCTCAAGGTCAATCCGCTTCGCCTCTTCCGTATCGGTTATGGCCTGATGAACGCCGCTGATCCCGGGATCGGAGATCATATGCGTGGTGATGCCTTCCTCCACGGCAAAATAACGGATGCCTTCTATGCCCTCGAACGTGCAGTCAAACCGTTCATGCTGTTCGCCTGCATCGTCGGTGCGCGTTTCCCGCGTCAGCGTCGCATACAGCCGGCCTTCATACGCCGCAGTGTCTGTTTCGTCAATGGCATGCCCGCCTCCGGCAAGCGCCCCCGCGTTGTCGTTAAAATATCCTTCCCAATCGAACAGGTCCAGATGTTCCCTGGTCAGGAACACGCCGATCAGCCTGTCGCGTTCGGCGGACTCCGTTTCGCCGCCCTCCTCCTTTGCAAGCTGACAGCCCGCAAACAGGAACAACGCCAAAAGCGCAATGTCCAGCACAAGGATTCTCTTATATTTTTTTCTGCATTTCATGTTCCTCTTCCTCCAGTCTCCCATCGAATTTCAGGATATCCCCCACATCGCAGTGAAGGAAATAGCAGATGCGGTTGACGGTGCCGAACCGGATGCCCTTCGCCTTCCCGCTGCGCAGGATGGAAAGGTTGGCCTCCGTAATGCCCACAAGCGCACACAGCTCCTTTGAAGTCATGCCGCGGGCTTTCAGCACATCTTCCAAGTGAACCTTGATTGCCATAAGCGCGCCTCCTCAAATAAAGCTGTCGTTCTCATCCTTCAGGCGCTTGTTTTCCCGGATATATTGTGAAAGCAGCAACACAGAAAGTACAAACGCGGCGGACAACAGCGGAAGTTCCGCAACGGCATCCACCGTAAGCAGGCGCGGAAGGAAGATAAGCTGCAGCAGGTTGAACGCGATGTTCACCAACATGCCGGCGGCAAGCGCCCGGCCGCACAGGCGGGAAAGCCGTTTTGCAGCGGCAACGGCCGCTTCCGAATAGCGCGAGAGCGACTGTTCCCGGAGCAGTGTGAGCGCCGCGCACGCCACAAGCACATTCAACACATACGGCAGCGCATCCGCAATGTAGCGCAGCACAAGGAACGTATAGCTCAGCGCAAGGCCCTGTTCGTTTCCGACATTTCCCTCCCGCAGCGCGGCAATGGAATCAACAAGTTCCCCGAAGCACGTGCCGAACGCCGCACAAACGAACAGCACGCTGAGCGCATACAGCAACACTGCAAGGCACTTTTGCAGCTGCGGAAGGTCTGCCGCAAAAAAACGCCGGAGCGTGCGCAGCACAGCGTATCCCAACAGCACGGAATACACGATGATACCAAGCACAGCCTTTCCGAAGGGCTGACCCTCCGCACTGCCGAGAAACGCCCCCAACAGGCCGGGGTTTATCATCCAATACAGAACGGGGAACAGCACCGCGCTTAACACGGGCAGGAGCGCATCCTCCGGACAAAGGCCCCGCCTGCGCCGGATGAGCAGCAGCGTGCATGCCGGAAGGAGGCAGACCATCCCATACAGCGCAAGTGCCGCCGCGTTGCCCGCACTGCCGGAAAGCGAAAGCGCCCGCAGGCCGAGCCCGATCTGCTCAAACGGGAACGCTGAGACCGCAGTAAAAATTCCTGGCAGCGCCGCATCCCCCAATTGCGCCGCCAGGCAGAGCACCCCTGCGGCAGCAAGGACAGCATAAAGTTTATTTTGCTTCATAACGCCTCCATAATTATTGCCAAACGATAATCTATATCTTTAGTATAGCAACAAATTATTGTTTGTCAATAATTTTTTGGCATATTTCCATGAGATCCCTTCTTCCCAAACGGAGTCCCGTTTTCTCCGCAGCAGAAAGCCGGAGCATCTGCTCCGGCTTTCTGCCTGGTGTGCTTTATTTGCATATCTCAGGATATTTATTTCCCATGGCACTTGCCCGCATAGGGGCAACCGCAGCACCCGCCGCCGCAGCCGCCTTCGTGCGCATGCTTCTTTTTGTCGCGGCGCATGGCACAAAGGGAAAGGGCCAGCAGCGCCGCCACGGCGAGGCCAACCAAAAGGGTGGCGAGATGATCCAGAATGAACTGCAGCATGGGGGAACCTCCTTTTTCTGCTATGTTTCATACGCGGCGGATCACGCTTCAAGCTTGGTTTTCATGGTAAGGTGTTCGGATTCGCGGTAAGGCCTGATCAGCATGTAAAGCAACGCCACAAGGCAGAGGAGCGCTGCTACAGTGCCCACGCCAAACGCACCGGTCGAAGCCCAAATGCCGAGCTGGTATACAATGAGCGAGATCACATAGGCAAACACGCATTGGTAGCCGACTGCGAAGCAGGTCCATGCGGCATTGGCCATTTCACGCTTGATCGCACCGATCGCCGCAAAGCAGGGCGCGCAGAGCAGGTTAAAGATCAGGAAGCAGTATGCGCCAAGCGGGGTGAACACGGCCGCGATGGGCGCAAGTTCGTTGAACATGCCGTTTTCAACCAGCTCCAGCGCGTCGCCTGCCACACCGTAGAGCACGCCAAACACGCCCACAACCTCTTCCTTTGCGACAAGGCCCATGATGGTTGCCACGCTGGATTGCCAGGTGCCAAAGCCCAACGGCTTGAAAATGGGGGCAATTGCACCGCCGATGGCGGCGAGGATGCTTGCGTTCATGTCCTCCACCATCTGGAACGTGCCTTCCACAACGCCGAAGCTCTTCAGGAACCATATGAGGATGCTGGATGCCAGGATAATGGTGCCCGCCTTTTTAATGAAGGACCATCCGCGTTCCCACATGCTGCGCAGCACGTTCATTGCGCTCGGCACATGGTAGGCGGGAAGCTCCATGACAAACGGAGCCGGGTCCCCGCGGAACATCTTCGTTTTTTTCAGGATGATGCCGCTGATGATGATGGCCGCAACACCAACAAAGTATGCAGAGGGAGCAACCCACCATGCGCCGCCGAAGATTGCGCCTGCGATCAGGGCAACAATGGGCATTTTCGCGCCGCAGGGGATAAATGTCGTCGTCATGATGGTCATCTTGCGGTCGCGGTCGTTTTCAATGGTGCGGGAAGCCATGATGCCCGGGATACCGCAGCCGGAGCCGATCAGCATCGGGATGAAGCTTTTTCCGGAAAGGCCGAACTTGCGGAAGATGCGGTCCATGATGAACGCTACGCGCGCCATGTAGCCGACGTCCTCCAGGATGGCCAGGAACAGGAAGAGGACGAGCATCTGCGGCACAAAGCCGATCACCGCACCCACACCGCCGACGATACCATCCACGACGAGGCCAACGAGCCAATCTGCGGTGCCGATGCCTGTGAGCCACTCACCGAGCGGGCCCTGGATCCATTCGCCGACGAATACGTCGTTGGTGAAATCGGTCACGATGCTGCCGATGGTGGTAACGGAAACGTAATATACGAGCGTCATCACAGCAACGAAGATCGGCAGCGCCAGATAGCGGTTGGTCACAATCCGGTCGATCTTATCCGAAACCGTCAGGTGCTCCTTGCGGGCCTTTTTCTTTACGCAGGCCGTCATCAGGCGGCTGATGTAAGCGTAGCGTTCGTTGGTGATGATGGATTCCGCATCGTCGTCAAGCGCCTTCTCGCACTCCGCAATATGCTCCTCAATGTGAGCAAGCACACCGGCATCGAGGTTGAGCTGATCCTTCACGCGCTCGTCCCGCTCGAAGAGCTTCACCGCATACCAGCGCAGGTGTTCGGGCGCGACTTTGCCTTCCAGCGATTCCTCGATGTGCGCGATCGCGTGCTCGACCGTCCCGCCAAACACAGAGGGCAAATTTGCACGTACTCCCGCTCTTGCAAGCTCTGCTGCGCGCTGTGCAGCCTTTCCGCTGCCTTCGCCCTTGAGTGCGGAAGTTTCGATAATCTCGCAGCCGAGCGCCTCGGAAAGCTTCTTCACGTCGATCCTGTCGCCGTTTTTGCGCACAAGATCCATCATGTTCAGCGCGATCACCATCGGCACGCCCACTTCGAGCAGCTGCGTGGTCAGGTACAGGTTGCGTTCGATGTTGGAGCCATCCACGATGTTGAGGATTGCATCCGGCTTTTCATTGATGAGATAGTTGCGTGCGATGACTTCCTCCAGCGTGTACGGAGAAAGCGAGTAGATGCCGGGCAGGTCCTGGATGATGATATCCTTTTCGCCGCGCAGTTTGCCTTCCTTCTTTTCCACAGTAACGCCCGGCCAGTTTCCCACGTATTGCGTGCTGCCAGTCAGGTCGTTGAACATGGTTGTCTTGCCGCAGTTCGGGTTGCCGGCAAGTGCGATTTTAATGCGCATCGTTTCTCTCCCCCTCCTTATATGATCTCGATCATTTCGCAATCGGCCTTGCGCACGGAAAGTTCGTAGTTGCGCACAGTTACCTCAACAGGGTCTCCCAGCGGCGCCACCTTTCGCACATAAATTTCCGTGCCCTTGGTGATCCCCATGTCCATGATGCGGCGTTTCACAGCCCCTTCGCCGTGCAGGCGCGCCACAATGGCCGTCCCGCCGACCTTCACATCTCTCAGCGTTTTCATCTTAAGCCCCTCCTTTTTGTTTTTGCTTCAAAACACCGCCTGCTGGACGGTTAAACCAGAATGCGGTTTGCCATGCCGCGGTCAAGCGCAATGCGCGTCCCCTTTACGGAAAGGATCATGTTCCCGCCGGTTTCGTTTATTACCGTAATGCATTCGCCCACCACAAAGCCAAGCTCCGCAAGATGTTGGCGCACCTCGTCTTTGCCGGTTATTTTTTTGATGAAATTGCGCTCTCCGTTTTTCGCCATCGTCAACGGCATCATTGGATCCTCCTTCCACTTGTTTAGTTTGTTTAACCTAACTATAGTTCCAAATATATGGGTTAGTTTGTGCTAACCCTTTCGCCGATTCGTAGTTTAATTCATCTAACCGTTTTTGTCAATAGCTTTTCCTTCTTTTTTTGCTGTTTCAACCCATATAGCCCTATACCCCGCAAGCGCAATAATTTGGCGAATCCTGCCTTCCTCCACAGGCTCTTTTGCACGCAGGGTAACACGCGCATGCGGAACATCCGCCCGTGCCAACATGCCCTCCTTCTGCCCATGGAATGCGTTTTCAAGGCGCGTGGCACAGTTGCCGCAATGCATACCCTCCACGGTGATTTCATATGCATAAGGATAATGCGTCTCATCCGAATCCCGCGCGCCAATGCGCTTTTCCTTCTCCACGCTTGTGCCGCAGCAACCGGAGGAAAGCTTTTTCATGTAGGACTTTACGCCGAACACAACCGCTGCCACAAGAACCACGATCAGAACTGCCGTTCCCATACCGTTTCTTTCGCTCTCTTTCGTTTTATTTCGTGCAGTTAGTATAATCTAACCTTGTATCAGTCTAATCCATCCAAGCCCGTATTGTCAACCACCTGCAAGCGCAGAGCACTTCTTTAAAGCTTTTGCTTGACAGTGAAAGGCCACCATGGTATGATTGCGTTAGTTAGATCATTCTAACCTCCGGTGTCACCCCAATTCGGGAGGGCGGCGCCATCCGCTCTCCCGGCTATGGGAACTTAACTTTGCCAACGTCTCATGGTACATGGAGTCTCTTTTCAAAGCGGAAGAGGGCCGTGCTTATCACGGCCCTCTTCCGCTTCTTTGCGGCGCGTGCAAATTGACATGCAACTTCCTTGATGATATATTACACATATCAATTCAAACGAGGTACCGCTATGTATCAGCAACATCTGAAAGATGAAAAAAGCACCTCCCTTACGGACTTCCTGCTCGTTATCGTATTCCTGCTGCTCGCCATATTCATGCGGCAGATTGTTGATTTTTGCGCCTCCCTGCCTGCTCCCTGGCGCAGCATAAGCCAACTTGTTCTGTTCGCTGTGTTTGTCGGCATCTGCCTTTTCATCTATAAGCGCCGCATTTGCGCTTTCCGCTATACCGTCATCTTCCAGCCCGCCCCGGAAGGTCAGCTCGACAAGTTTGGCAACCAGCTCGTTTGGCCATGGCCCATCGGCACAGTGCTTTTTGAGCGCATGGTTGGCGGCAAAGGAAAGATTGCACAGGAAATCGCGCCTTCCGAACTCGTTGCGCTCGTAAAGCCGGATGCGGTTGGCCTGTTTTCATCGAAAGCTATGCTGAAAAAACCCGGTTTTTTCAACACCGAGCGCCTGACGCGCTTTTCGTCCAAGACGGCAAGCATGCTCGTGTTCGAGCGCGGCGGGAAGATTGGCTACATCCTCTTCCACCCGGATGAAACGCTTACAGGGCACATCGAAGTGTTGCTTGCCGCAAAGCGGGAGGCAAAGGCCGAGGCTGAAGCCGGGGATGCGGACGCGGGGCAGGCCGATGCATAACGAAATTCCCCGCACCCTGCCGGAAACCATCGGCGATTATGCTGCAGCAGGTGCGGCACGCTTTCATATGCCCGGCCATAAAGGGCAGGGCATGATGGGCCCTTTGGGGATGGCGCTCGCCCCTTGGGATGTAACAGAGCTTCCCGGCACGGACGACCTCCACGCGCCGGAGGGCGCAATCCTTGCAGCCGAGCGCGCTTATGCCGAAGCCTATGGCGCACGGCACAGCTTCCTGCTCGTAGGCGGCTCCACGGCCGGCATTCTTGCGATGCTCCTTGCGCTCGGCAAAAACAAGCGCGTGCTGCTTGCGCGGGATTGCCACAAATCCGCTGTTGCGGGCGTGGCGCTCGCCGGGCATGCATGTGATTTTATTTATCCCGAAACCGCGGTGGGCAGGCCGTTTTGCGGCGTTGTAACGCCGGAGGCAGTCGAAACAGCGCTTGCCCGCAGGCGGGCGGACGCCGTATTCATTACAAGCCCAAACTACTATGGCGCATGTGCGGATGTTGCCGGCATCGCCAAAGTCTGCCGCCGCCACGGCGCGTTGCTGCTGTGCGATCAGGCACATGGCGCCCATTTCCCGTTTGTGCCGGGTCTTTCCGCACATGCCGCCTCCGCCGCGGATCTTTGGTGCGTCAGCGCACATAAAACGCTCCGCGCCATGACGCAGTCAGCCGTGCTGCATGCATCCCCCGCGTGTCCCCTTTCGGATGCGCACATCCGCAAAACCCTCTCCCTCATCGAAACCAGCAGCCCCTCTTATCCGCTGATGCTCTCGCTTGACTGGGCGCTGAACCAGGCAAAAACCGGCGAATGGGAACGCCACGCCGCACGCGTGCTTGCCCTGCGTGCGCGCTTTGCAGCGCACCCCGTCGCAGGCGTTTCACTGCTTGAAGCTGCCGTTCCCTTTGCGGCGCTTGACTTCACGCGGCTCGTGTTTCTGGTAAACGGGCGTGGCATCAGCGGCGCAATGGCGCAGGATGCGCTCATCGGGTGCGGCGTTGTGCCCGAGATGGCGGATCTTGCCTCCGTGGCGTGCATTACCTCCCCTGCCGACCCGGACGCCTGGTATGCCAGGCTTTTTACGGCTCTCACAGCGCTGCCGCTGGGCAATGGGCAGTTTTCATATCTCCCGCCCGTCGCAGTACAGAAAACGCCTGTGCTGCGTGTACGGGATGCATTGCTTTCCCCTTCGGAACCTGTTTCGCTGGAAAACTGTGCCGGGCGCGTCTCCGCGCAGGCTGCGGGAGCATACCCGCCCGGTGTGGCGACGCTTTTTCCCGGCGAGCGCATTGAGGAAGCGGATGTACGGCGCATGCTTGCGTTCCGGGAGGCAGGGCTTTCGCTCTTCGGCGTGACGGAAGGCCGAACTGCTTGCGTGAAAGAAGAAAAAGCGGTATAATTATGAAAAGTCATTCCGTATGATATTGTAAAGGAGTTTGCGTTGCTTTTATACCAAACGGTTTTGTTCGACCTTGACGGCACGCTCATTGAATCCGCCCCCGGCATCTTCGCCTGCGCGCGCGCTGTGATGCAGGAAATGGGGCTTCCGCCCATGACGGATGCGCAGCTGCGCCCCATGGTCGGCCCGCCGCTCGCCGTATGTTTCAGCGACGTAATCGGCGTTCCAAAGGATCGCGTACAGGAAGCGGTGGACCGCTACCACTTGCTTGCGAAAACCGTCGGCCTTGATGCGATTCACCCCTATCCCGGCATTCCGGCCCTTCTCGCAGGGCTTAAGGCCGCGGGCGCATGCGTATGCGTCGTTACCTCTAAGGTGACGCCCACCGCACAGGCCCATCTTGAGCGCTACGGCCTCGCTCCCTTTATCGACCGCCTCTGGGGCGGCATCCCCGGTGGTAGCGCGGAAAAAACCTTCCTGCTGCAAACGGCGCTGGATGCACTTCATGCGGAAAAAACTTCCATTGTTATGGTGGGTGACAGGCATTATGACCTGCGCGCCGCACAGGCCGTCGGCATCCCTTCCATCGGCGTGCTGTATGGCTACGGCAGCGCCGAGGAGATCGCTTCCTGCGCGCCGACACACACCGCAGCAACCGTAGAAACCCTCGGCCGCCTGCTGTTATCCGGCAGCGCAACCTTGCAATAACATCCGAAAGGAGTGCATCCTATGAAACTGATCTTCGCAATCGTACAGAACGACGATTCCAAGAGGCTCGTAAAAGCACTTGTGCAGCACAACATCAGCGTAACCCGCATTTCGACCACCGGCGGTTTCCTGCACGGCGGCAACACCACGCTGATGATCGGTGTGGAAAAGGAAAAGGTTCAGGAAACGTTGGATGTGATCAAAGCCAAATCCAGCACCCGCAAGGAGTTTATGGTGATTCCCTCTGCTTTGCCGGGTTATACGGACAGCTCCCCCACGCCCGTGCAGGTCACGCTCGGCGGTGCGACCGTGTTTATCGTTGATGTGGAGGATTTCCAGAAGTTTTGAGCAAGGCCTTTCAAAGGGCTGAGGAACGCCTGCTCTCCGCCATCGGCGCAGCGCGTGTTTCTCATGCCTTTTTTATTTCAAGTCTGGATTCGGAACCAGCAGTCCGGCTGGCTCGCCGCGCTGCCGCGCTCGTTTGCACGGGCGAGGCGGACGAAGCGCGCCTTGCACAAAGCGCAGGGTTCCGTGCATATGACGGCGCGTCCATGCGCATAGATGATATAAGGGAATTGATCGCCGGGCTTGCGCAAAGCCCGCTGAATGGGCAAATGCGCTGCACGCTCATTGAAGCTGCACACGGCATGAGCATCCCCGTGCAGAACGCGCTTTTAAAAACGCTGGAAGAACCGCCTTCCTCTGCGGTTTTTATTTTAACGGGCAACATCGCGGGCGTTCTCCCCACGGTTGCTTCCCGTTGCGCCGTGATACGCAGAGGCCTGTCCTCCGCATCCGAAATTGAATCGTTGCTGCTTTCGCGCGGGGCTTCCCCTGCGGAGGCGCGGTTTTATGCGGCGGCAGGCGGCGGCAGCGAAACGCGCGCGCTCCGCTTATATGAAGACGAAACCTTCCGCACGCTGCGCGATGATTCCCTTGCGGCAATCATTGCCCTGCTGCGCGGTGAGCTTCCGCTCGGCGCTGCAAAAAAGCTCTGTGCAAACCGCGGTGCGGCAGATGCCTTTGCCTTTATGCTTTCCTTCCTGCGCGACCTGCTGGCGCGGCTTACCGCAAGCAGTATGGCTCCTGAAAATCCGGACCGGCAGGATGCAATCGCCGCATTCGCTCCGCGCTTTACAATCGGCCGCGTAACATGTATGATAGAGATGCTCTCAAAAGCAACGGGAGACCTGTATTCCGCAAACGCAGGCGCTTTGATGGATCTTGCAGTTGCGGACAGGCTCTTTTTAGAAATATCGGAGGCAGTAACAAACAAATGAAGACCGTAATCGGCGTAAAATTTAAAGACGGCGGCAAAATGTATTATTTTGACCCCGGTGAGTTTGATGTAAAGGAAGGTGACGGCGTGATCGTCGAAACGGCACGCGGCACCGAATTCGGCGACGTGGTCGCCCCGCCGCAGGAACTGGAGGATGATAAGATCATCGCTCCGCTCAAAAGCGTCTTGCGCGTGGCAACGCCGCATGACCGGGAACAGCGGGACAAGAACCGTGCCCGTGAAAGCGAAGCCTATGCCATCTGCATGGAAAAAATCCAGGCGCATCAGCTTGATATGAAGCTTGTGGATGTGGAGTACACCTTCAACGGTTCCAAGGTGGTGTTTTATTTTACCGCGGATGGACGCGTGGACTTCCGCGAGCTGGTAAAGGATCTTGCAAGCGTGTTCAAAACCCGCATTGAACTTAGGCAGATCGGCGTGCGGGATGAGGCGAAGATGCTCGGCGGGCTTGGCTCCTGTGGCCGCCCCGTATGCTGCAAAGCGTTCCTTTCGGATTTCACGCCCGTTTCCATCAAAATGGCCAAGGAGCAGAACCTTTCCCTTTCGCCCACAAAGATCTCCGGCATATGCGGCAGGCTTATGTGCTGCCTCAAATATGAGCAGGATGCTTACGAAAGCATGCGCAAGCAAATGCCGCGCACCGGGCGTGAAGTTCTCACTCCGGATGGAAGCGGAACGGTGCTTGAAAACAATGTCATCACAGAGCGCACGCGCGTTAAGGTTGCGCTTAACGACGGCACGTTTGATGTGCGTGAGTACCCGTTCCGCGAGCTTCGCGTAAAAAACGCATCCTCCCGCCCAAAGCTGCCCGACGAAGAGAATGCCTCCGTGAACACGGAGGAAGAAGCGGATGCCTTATCTTTGGAAGCCGAGACGGGGCTGCCCTCCCCCGCCTTCGGCGATGACGCTCCAGCCTCGGAGTTGAAAAAGCCCCCCAAGAAGCAGCAAAAACGCTGCGCCCCCACAAATGGACAGAAGGAGCCAAAGGAAACAGCTTCCCCGGAAGCCCCTGAGAGCTCTGAACTGGCAGGCGATCGGCAGGAAAAGCCGGACGGCGCTCCCGCCCGCAGGCGCGGCAGCCGCGGCGGCCGCAGGCGCAACAGGGCAAACAGGCCCGCAGAGGACAGGCAGCAGGTGCAATCTCAGGAGGGAAGCGGTTCCTCGTCCAAAGAATAACAGGCAGCACAAGCAGGGATTGCTCTTGATTTTTCGTACATATATGTTACAATATACGGGAAATCAACACTGGAGGTAAAACAAAATGGCATATGTAATTACCGATGCTTGCATCGCCTGCGGCGCGTGCGAAGCGGATTGCCCGGTTGGCGCGATCTCCCAGGGTGACGATCGTTACGTGATCGATCCTGAAAAGTGCATCGAGTGCGGCGCGTGCGAGGGTACCTGCCCCGTTGGCGCTCCCAAGGCAGAATAACAAAACGAGCTTAAAAGGCGGGCTGTGCAAGCGCACAGCCCGCCTTTTCTTTTCTCCAGGTCAGACGGTTTGCACAAGCGCAGCGCGCTTCCTGTAAAGGAACAGAAACACGCCTGTAACGATAAGGCAGAGCGCTTCGCTCAGCGCAGGGGCATACCAGACGCCAGCCCCGCCCAAGAACGCCGCAAGGCCCATCAGGGCAACCGTAACCGTTATAAACCCGCGGGAAAGAGCAATGGTCATCGCGGGTACGGGCAGCGCCATGGCTGTAAAGTATCCGGCGCTGAGCACGTTGAACCCAAGCACCAGGAACGTGAAGGAGAACGCGCGCAGCGCCTCTACCGTATAAGCAAACGTGGGGCTGCTGCGTTCGAACAGCAGCGATACGATCCATTCCGGGAACAGCTGGCAAACTGCAAAACACAAAACCGCAGCTGCTATGCCGCCCGTAAGCGCATAGCGGAAGTACCCACGGCAGGCTGCACGGTCCCCACGCCCCAGGTTGAGGCTCACAAGCGGCTGCATCCCCTGCGTGGTGCCGACAACGAGCATCAGCACAAGCGTGTTCACATATCCGATCAGCGAATAGCTCACGATACCGGTTTCGCCGATGTACATGCGGATCACACGGTTGAACAGGAACGTTGTGTAACCGAGCGCAAATTCGGAAGAAAACTCCGAAAGGCCCAGCGGCAGGATGCGCCGGTACACGTTGAGGAACGGCCGCGAAACCCGGAATTTCATGCGCGAACGGCCGCGCAGAAAATGCGTCAGGAAAATGAGGAAGCTCATCCCCTGGGCGATCCCCGTCGCAAGCGCCGCACCTTGTACACCCATGTGGAGGCGCATCACGAACACATAGTCCAGCGCGATGTTGGTAAGGCAGCAGGCTGCAACGCCTACGATTGATACGGAAGGATGCCCCCCCGTCTTGACCATCACCTCAAAGCAATAGGAAACCATGAAAAACACGGCAAAAGAACTCACGGTCTGCAAATAAGTGATCATGTAGGCGCGCGTGCCGTCCGTCGCGCCCAAAATACCTACGACTTGGTTTGGAAACAGGTGCACCACAAGCGTCAGCAAAAGTGCACACGCCCCCACCACAAAAGCATTCTGCGTGAAGGTTTTGTTCGCGGCCTCCTGTTCGCCCCGGCCAATATGGATGGCGCACACCGTGGAGGTTCCCACCGAAAGCAGCACGGCCACCGCAAACATGGCGTTGATGAACGGCATGCACAGGTTTACGGCCGCAAGCGCAAGTTCCCCTACACCATGCGTCACAAAAATGCCGTCTATGATGGAATACGTTGAGAACACAAACATGGAAGCTACAGAGGGCAGCACAAAGCGAAGAAATTCTCGCACTGACCAGGTTTTTTTTACTTTTCTTTCATTCCGTTTCATATGTCACCTCTTTACAACCCATCTTAAACCTTGGTATTATACCAAGGTCAAGAGAAAATTTCAGGAGGTCTTTATGAAGCGATATTACAAAATCGGAGAAATTGCGGCTCTTTACAGCGTTTCCCCGGATTCACTTCGCTATTATGAGGAGATCGGCCTTCTTACTCCACGCCGGGACGCAAACGGCTACCGCATGTACAGCATCGAGGATATCTGGCGGCTCAACGTTATCCGTGACATGCTCAAGCTTGATTTTCCAACAGGACAGATCAAGGAATATCTCGGCGCGCACACGCTGGCCTCCACACAGGCTTTGTTGCAGCGCGAAAAGGAAGCTGTGGACACGCGCATTGCAGAGCTTCAGGCCATCCGTGCCGGGATCGAAGCGCGTGAAGGCGAAATTGCGGCGGCTGCCGCGCGCCCGGTTGGGAAGTTCAGCATTAAAACGCTGCCGGAACGGGGGCTGCTGCGCATGGCGGGCGAAGCGCACGAGGATGCGGAGATCGACTTCCTTGTAAAAAAGCTGCACAAGCGCTATGAAGACGAGCTGTTTCTCATCCGTAACGGGGCAACGGGCGCTCTGATCCCGCTTTCCGGCATCAAGGCCGGCATATTCAACCGGTATTCAAGCGTATTTATGCTGCGCGAAGGCGGAGAGCCCTGTGACGTTAAGGTACCCGCAGGCGAGTTTGCAACCGTTTGCTTTCGCGGGGCATATCAGAATACCGCACGTTTCATGCCAAAGCTCCTTGCATACGCAAAAGCGCATTCCTGCGTGCCGTGCGGGAATGCGCTTGAGTTGTATCTGATCGACATTCATGAAAGCGGTGATCCATCGGAATATATCACCGAGCTTCAGCTCCCGGTTTCGGCGGCGCCTGATGCGGCCGTTCCTTTGCGCCGCCCAGACAGCACCAAACCGTGATCGTTGCCACAACAACGACGGAGCCGAGAATCGCAAACATGCCGGGCATCTCGCCGAGAAAAATCCAAACCCATACCGGGCTCAGGATAATCTCCAGCGAAGCGATGAGCGTGCAGGCCAGCGTGGGGCAATGCTTCACCGCAATGCTGTAAAGCGCATAAGGCAGGCCAAGCTGCAGCACGCCCATAGCGATGACCGCAAGGACGGAGGTGACGGTAACTTCCGGCGGATAAGCAACCGTAAACGGGATGCCAACGGCTGTGGTTACGGCAAGCCCCAGGAAAATGCCGGAAAGCCTGCGTTCCTCATCGGATTCGCCGGTGAACAAATACACGCCGCCCATCGTAACACCGTCAATGAGCGCAAGGATGTTGCCAAGCATGCCGCCGGGCGTGAGTTGGTCAAAGAAAAACAGCGCAATGCCGCAGACTGTTATGATTACCGTAACATAATCCGCAGCGCGGTAACGCCGCCGGAAGATCAGCATGGAAAGCACCACAAGAAACACCGGGGACGTATATTGCAACACGATGGCGTTTGCCGCCGTGGTCAACCGATTTGCAATGAGAAACAGAATGGAAGTACCGCTCACGCAAAGGCCGATGAGCACCGTCCGCATATCTATGCGTACCCTGTAATGCATTTTGCGCATAAACAGCCAAAGCGTCAGCGTTGCAGCAAGACCGCGCCAGCCTGCAAGCACCATGGAATTCCACGGCACGCTTTTGATGAACAGCCCCGCCGTGCTCCAAAGCACCGCGCACACAAGCATCAGGCCAACGCCCAGGCCGGGGGAGCGCTTCTCCTCACTCATGCCTCCGCCTCCGCATCTGCACCCAACGGTTCAATATAGCGCGTATAGGTACGGCGGAGCAGCATAATGCACACGAAAAGCGAAACTCCCTCCGCAATCAGGAACGCGTACCAGACGGCGTCAAGCCCCCACTCCATCGCGAGGAAATACGCAGCCGGAATCAGCACGATAATCTGCCGGCAGAGCGACATGATCATGCTGTTCACGCCCTGGCCGACGGCCTGGAACAGCGTGGAAAGCATGATGCCAATCGCCGCAAACGGGAAGCAGAAGCTGATGGTGCGCAGCGCGCGCACGCCAATCTGCATCATATGGTCGGAAGCATCAAACAGCGCAAGAAGCACATCCGGGAAGAGTTGGAACACCAACAGGCCAATGGTCATGATCGCAAGTGCATACAATGCCCCGCACTTGAGCGTCTGCATCAGGCGCTTTTTGTTGCGCGCGCCGAAATTATAGCCCATGATGGGCATTGCGCCGCTGTTAAGGCCGAATACCGGCATGAATACAAAGGATTGCAGCTTAAAGTATACGCCGAGCACGCTCACAGCCGTGGGTGTAAACAGATACAGGATTTTGTTAAGCGCAAACGTAGTAACGGAACCGATTGCCTGCATCACAATGGAAGGAAGCCCTACGCGGTAGGAGTCTGCAACAACGCTCCACTGCGGGCGGAAGCCTTTCAGGCGAATGGTTACAAGGTTGCCCTTGCGGAACAGGAAAACGAACCCGAGCACCATGGAAACAGCTTGTCCGCCAACGGTAGCAATCGCAGCGCCCGCAACGCCCATGGCCGGAAAGCCGAAGTACCCGAAAATAAGGATCGGGTCAAACACAATGTTGAAGATTGCGCCCGCAAGCTGAATGAGCATGGGACGAATGGTATCGCCCGTAGCCTGAATGGTCTTTTCCGCCATGGTGGCGAAAATCGCAAAGCCGCAAAGCCCGCCGCAAAGCCTGAGATATGTCGTTGCAAGATCCAGAATTTCCGCATCGTCCGCAAAGGAAGCAAGGAGCTGCCGCGGGAACACCGCATACACGAACATAAACACAAGCGCGCTCACCAGCGCGAGGAATTGGCCTGTAGATGCTGCCGTATCCGCATCCGCCTGCCGGCGTTCGCCGAGCCTGCGCGCGATGAGTGAGTTTACGCCCACGCCGGTGCCGACCGCCACGGAGATGAACAGCATTTGGAACGGGTACACCAGCGAAACGGCAGTGAGCGCATTTTCGCTGATGCGCGATACGAAGATGCTGTCCACGATGTTGTAAAGCGCCATCACAAGCATGGAGGCCATCATCGGCAGCGACATTTTGATCAGAAGCGATGGAATGGGCTGCACGCCCATTTTGTTCTCTCGTTGAATCGTTTCCACAGGGTATCTATCCTTTACTTGAAGAATCGCCTGCTTTCAGGGGAGCGCAATGCCGCTTAATGGCGGCACCCCTTTCAGGCCGTAAATTTGATTATATCATAATAAATGTACAATTTCTATATACATATTTCCCGGTTTTCTATTCATATTATTCCAAATTGCCAAGGCAGCGTTACAGCAAATGCAGGAACAACCGTGCCGTCAAAAAACCGATCAGCCCGCAGCCGGGGAATGTGCACAGCCAGGCGAAAAGCATTTCGCGGGCAGTGTGCCAATGGACATGGCTTTCCGGGCTTGCTGCACCCACGCCGAGAATTGCCGCAGTCTTGGTGTGCGTCGTGCTTACCGGAACGCCAAAAACCGTCGGCAGCAGCAGGCAGAGCGAAGCCGCAAGGTCCGTTGCAAAGCCCTGCCGGGGGGAAAGCCGCACCAGACCGTATCCCATTTTGCGGATGATGCGCCGCCCGCCCATCGCCGTGCCAAGCCCCATCGCCGCAGCCGAAAGCAGCATCAGCCAAAGCGGCGGCTGAATGGATGTCACACCGGTTTGCCCCATGGCAAAGGCGCGGCCCAGCAGCAAAACGCCAATGAACTTTTGCCCATCCTGCGCGCCATGCAAAAACGCGGCGCCCGCCGCGGCAGCCCGCTGTGCCTGCCGAAAAAAGCCCTGCGGCGCTTGGTGCAGAAGCCGCTTTGTCAGCCACTGTGCCGCTGCGCCCAACGCGAAGCCCATCACTCCGGAGATGAAAAGCCCCCATACCACCTTTTGCCATTGCGCACCATCCACACCGGAAAAATCCCCCATAAGCGCTACGGCCGCTCCCGTTATTCCAGCAATGAGTGCGTGGCTTTCGCTCGTTGGGATGCCGAAGCGCCATGCCCCTACCGCCCAGGTTACGATTGAAAACAGCGCCGCGCACAATGCTATGGCCGCAGCGCGGGCATCCGTACCGAACTCCGCCATATTGCAGATGGAGGCTGTGACTGCGGGGCACAGGCGCGCCATCACCAACACGCCCGCAAGGTTGCAAACGGCTGCCATTCCGATGGCTGCATTCATTTCCATCGCGCCCGTAGCGACGCAGGTGGCAATGGCATTCGGCGCATCCGTCCACCCGTTTACGAAAATCACCGCAAGCGTCAGCGCAGCCGTGACTGCAAACACGGGGTTCGCGGCCATCTGGTTCAAAAAATCGGAAAAAGTAAGCATACCGGCGCCCTCCTGTGTTTCCATACATAGGAAGGCGCGCGCGCATTTATGCCTGTTGTGCGCCATCGCCCGTTTTTTCATATGCATCTTGCGGGAAAAAACACGCCCCGCGCATGCAGGCGCGGGGCAAAGTGCAGGTCAATGTTTCATGCTACACCATAACGTCGCCTCCCCAGTCGTCCGTAGGTGCTGGCGTGGGCAGCGGGATGTCCTCTCCTTCTCCGCCTCCGCCGGATGGCGTCGGCGTCGGTTCTGGTTTCGGCGTGGATGGTGCAGGCGTTTCCGGACGCGGTGTAGATGGTTTCGGTGTGGATGGCGCAGGCGTTTCTGGACGCGGTGTAGATGGTTTCGGTGTGGATGGCGCAGGCGTTTCCGGACGCGGCGTCGGTTTCACCGTGGGTTTGGCCGTGGGCTTCGCTGTCGGTTTAGTCGTTGGCTTTGCAGTGGGTTTGGCTGTTGGTTTCGCCGTTTCCTTCGGTTTTTCCGTTGGCGTCGGCGTCTCCTCCGGCTGCGGGGTTTCCGAAGGCGCAGGCGTTCCGGAATCCGCAGGGGTCTCAGTCGGCGCGGGCGCCGCTGTGGGCGTAAGTTCCGGCGTGGGCTCGGGCAGCGCGGCGAACAGCGCCTCCAGCGAAGTGAGCGGCAGCCATGCGCCGCCTTCCGCCTCATATTCCACCATGCCCGCGTTGAAACGCACGGGCGGCAGTGCATCGTTTGGATCGTCGTACACCGTGAGCTCAGCCGGCGTATTGCCCGCTCCGGCGCCGCGCGTGCTCAGTGCAAAAATGAGCGCAGCGATCAAAAGTGCAATCACGATTCCCATCACAAGTATAATCTGGTTATAGGTTTTCCGTTTTCTGATCATATTCCCCATCCTTCCGATGCTTCATCCCTGTCCGTTTTCCACATAATCGATGATGCGATTGAGGAAGATTCCTTCCTCAGAGTCAGCGGCATAGTCGCCTCTTTCCATATGGATTTTCGCTATGTTGTAAATGCTGCTCCGCCTGGGCGGGCCGTACAGCGTGAGCGTATCCGATCCGTTTGAAAGTAGGATGTAGGCTCGGAATGGAAAATCCTCCGCCAGCCGTTCATCCGGGATGTCAATCAACACAGAGGCGAACCGCAGCCGTTCATTGACCGTCTCCACCACCCGGTCGTTCAGCACACCGTTTTCCGTCCAGTAAGCGCGTCCGGAAACGGTCAGCCCGCTGCCGCGCACAAACGGATAGTACGGTTCTCGGGCCGCATCCGTAAACACAAGCGTGCCGTATTCCACAAGCTTGTATCCCGCGATGCCCTCGTTCAACAGCGCCTTGCGCGTTGCCTTTGCAATGCCGCTCTTAAAGCGGATGCCGCTGTTTCCGCGGATGCGCACGGAGAAGCCATGGTAGGAAAGCAGGTCGTCAAAGCCGCCGACGCGTTCTGCCGCATATGCGCCCTCCGTTTCCGCAAGCGTGAGCTTCCATACCGCCATGCCCACGGGGACGGTTCCATCATACCGATAGAGCACCGCATTGGTTGCCGTCCCGGTATATGCTTCCGCAACCAGCATGCCATCACGCAGCGTTCCGTTGTGCTGCACGCCGTCGATCCACAATGTTGTGTCGGCATAGCCCTCCGGCACCGGCACGCTCACGCGATAGGCCGGTATCGCGGCTTCCTCTCCGGCGGCAGCAGGCGTGAGCAGCCGTGCATATTTGCAGAATACGTAGCCTGGCTTCCCGTTATACATGATTTTATGCCAACCGGTCTCTTCATTTGCCTGCACAAGCGGGTAAACCTCGTTGAGGCATGCCTGTCCAAGGCTATCGTATTGTGTTCCCGGCCCTTTGCGCACCTGACAATAGCTTTTCAGATTGATGATCTGCACCTTGGTGTAAGCAGGTGTTTCGCATGCTGCATTCTTAATGTAGCCCGCATCTTCGCCGTAGGTGATCTTTGTAAACGTATCGTTTGCCGCAAGCGCCTCCACGCATTCCCCTGCACGGAGTACGCCGCGCACGATAGAGGTTTCATTTGCGCGCGCGTAAACATAAGCGTCATGCGACAGCACGCGGTAATCTTTTTGATATTCGCCCGCCGCAGGCAGCTCGGCCAACGTGTCCGGCGCGGCAATGCCGCTGTGCGCCATCAGTTGACAGCCTTCAAAATAAAACCCAAGGATCGCATCGCAGGTCCATTTGTGGGTTTCTGCCATTTCGATCGCGCCGACCTGGCTCAGGCCAACGCCATGGCCGTAACGCGCATGGCGGATGATGTAGTTTTCCCCGGCTGCATCCTCCAGCAGCCAGTATTTCCCTAGCTCGCTGTTCATAAAAAAGCCGTAGGGCTTGCCGCTTGCCGGGTTGACGTACAGGTCGGTATCCGCAATGTGTGCTATCTCCTCAAAGGGCACATCCGTCAGACGGTCCGCCCCGTTTGCAAGAACCGTGCCGGTGAAGGTTACGTCGATGCCGCAAAAGTGGGAGCATGTAGGTTCCGTGACATGGTGCCGCCTGCATGCGTCGCTTGTGCAACTGTTGTTCACAGCCATCGTGATGCCGGAAACGCGAAGCTCCGCCGCCGTTAAGGCCGGGTATTCCGCAAGCGCAGGCAACAGCGCGTTGTTCACAAGCGCCTGCACCGCCGCTTCATCCCCCGCGGGCTGTTTGGGAATTGTTACCGTTTCAAGATAAGGGTTTCTGCCGGAATTGTAAGAATGCGTGCTCGCGTATGCAAGGTCATACGGATCTTCCTTCACGACGTCGGGGCCGGAATCATTCTCGTTCGTCCACTGGTTGTTGGCGGCTTCCGTATAGCCGCCGTTGCTGGCGGAAAAATATGCCTTAATGGGCGAACCGTTGTAAAAAAGCACCTGCCCTGCCGTCGCCTTCACCGCTTGCGGGGTGTTTGGCGCATTGGAGGGAATGCCGCGGTAAACCTGGCTGCGGCTCGTATCGTAAACGTCGAAGATATTTGTGGATCGGATGCTGCGCACAGCGTAATTGCGCGCAACGACAGCCTGCGCTTTGAGCGCTTCCGCCGGCGCATCGTCGCCGATTTCAAAGGGCAGTACGCCGACAAGATAATCCTCAATGTAGACGCGGTTTACAAGGAAAAGGCCCGTTGCAGCCGTTTCAAGGCCGTCCTCGGCTTCCGCATACCAGCAGTTGAGTTCGCCAAGGTAGCAGTTATCCGTTCCGTTTACGTCATAAACCTTATAATAGAAACATACCTCAAGTTGCCTGCTGTTAAATCCCTTTAATTACGGGCTTTTCGAGGTAACAAGAAGTAGTTACAAGTAGAGAAATGTAGGTAACTCGTGCATTATTTCTATACTACTTCTACACCTATATTCCTACAAAATAAGAAAGCCTCTTCACTGCGGGAGTGTCTTCGGATGCTCCTTCTTTGAGGAGGCTTTTTCTTTTATGATACAAGCTATTTTATTTTTTCCATTTCAGTCTTCAGCCACTCGAATTCTCGCTGTGTGTAGACCTTTTCAGTGATATCTGAGATCTTGTGACCTACCATATACTTGATAGCATACTCGTCAAGTTTATATTTCTTAGCCATCGTAACAAAGTGTTTACGACCATCATGAGGTCTATGATCTGGATTAAGTTTCAACTCATCTCTAATCATTCCAAAACACTTTTGATAACGAGCGTAAGTTAAAGCCGTACTCTTGAGTCGAGCGTTCGGATTTACATAGTTGAACAAGTATATGCTACCAAGTTCCTGTGCTTCTTTATATTTACGCTCAACAAGATACCTTATACGAGAATGAATAGGTACAACTCTTCCAGTACCGGCATCGGTCTTCATACCACCACTAAAGGTCCAGTTCTCTAAGTCTACATCTTTTAATTCAAGCAAACCAATTTCTTGTGGACGCCAACCCGAATAGCATTGAATGAGTAAGACATCAACCATCATTTTATCATCTACATGCTGCCAAAGCAAGTCCATCTCTTCATCGGTAAAAGGTATGTGCTCTTGCTTAACAGTTACAATCTCTTTTATTGTTTCATCACTGAGATTGAATGTACGAGAATAATTGCGGTCTACAAGTTCATATTCGAGTGCGTAGTCCAACATCATGTTAAACAATGACTTGATCTGGTTCTTCATCGATGCAGTTGGCGTACGAGTTTCACCTCTGTAAGTTGAAGTACCTTCTTCCATACAACCTTTCACATGACGAGCTCGTAAGTCCTTAACTCGCATATCGTATACAGCCGTACAATAAGACCATGCCGATTCAATCGCTCTTGTGCTTTTTACAGTTTGCTCGTATTCCGGTAACCATTTATCATACAGCTCTTTGACTGTAATAGACGGCTCCAAGTCGTACGGGTTCTTGTTATATTCTACGAGTGCAGCGTAAGCGTCGTTGTAGGTGGGAAAATACGACTCAGGTTTAAGCGGTTTACAAATAGGTCGTCCGTTCGCGTCCTTACCCACACTTACCATGGCTCTGAAAGGATTACGAAGATTCCTATTCTTAATCTCGCTGATCTGCCCAAAGCCATTTGGTAGTCTACGGCGTTTATTGTTCTTATTTCGAGGTTTTCTCGGTTTTATATTTGGCTGCAATGGAAAACCACAATGCGGACAGGTTATAGCTTTATCACTTACCTGCAATTCACATTCGGGGCATTTTATAAGCATTGTTTATCACCTTCCTATTGATTTGCTATTAGTAATCATATATCATTATGTAGGAATTGTCAACTCCTACACTAACTTTTTTAATTAAGCGAAAAGAGATGAAATATGATTAGTAATAACGAATCAACCTGCCCTAAATGCGGAGGTGGACTGAAATACTACGATAGCGTAAAAAGAATCGTAAGGACGAAATACGGTCGAAAGACTAAAGTGAACATCAGGCGTTTTCGATGCAAGCAGTGTGGGTCCATGCACCGAGAATTGCCTGACTTTATATTTCCCTATAAACAATATGAAGCTGACATTATTATCGGAGTTATTGAAGGATTGATTACTTGTGAAACTCTGGGCTTTGAAGATTATCCATGTGAGATGACTATGTTTCGTTGGCACCTCTTTCCACCGAGGTTGTTTTTACTGGAAGCCGTTTCTAACCTAGAATAGCGGTTGAAAGGAGGCAACAGCCAATGAACGAAATAACATTTGCAGCAGGATCTGTACCTGTAGCCGTGGCAGCACGAGTTTATGGAAAGGACGCATCCTGGATAAGAGCCGGTATAGTATCTGGGTGGTTACCAATCGGCAAAGCCACAAGAAACGGTAAATTAGTCACTAAAATCGAGGAAATGAACTCCAAGTACGGACGCATCAACTTTTATATTTCGCCTAAACTCTTGTGGGAGGAAACGGGCTTTATATGGAGAGGTGAGCGAGTATGAGTACAACGATTAGACCAGAGTTATCACCTAAGAACTGTTATTGGATAGACAAGCATCGTTATTACGAGCTTAAGCACTTCTGTCTTCAGTATCCTATATGGAGGCGTAAGTACAATTCTTTAATAAGTTATCCAAGCGGATGGCCACAGCCAGTTCCACCAGCAAAAACCAATGCATTTACTGACCCTGTTACCAAGCATCTTGAAGAGCGTCTGTACTATGCGGATCGTATGGGCCTGATTGAGCGTGTAGCAAAAGAAACTGACGAGCATCTTGCTTGTTATATTCTCAAGGCAATTACCGAAGGCATCTCCTACGATCATCTCAAGGCAAGAACTGATATTCCTTGCTGTAAGGATACTTACTACGAATTGTACAGACGATTCTTTTGGTTGCTGAGTAATGAGCGTAAATAGGTTCGCATGAATCGCAAGCTCCTTTATGAAAGGAGAGGAAATAACGGTTATATCTTGTTCGGCGATTTTACGAAGTTCTATGACAACATCATTCACGAAATTGCCAAGCGAGAACTTCTCAAGTTGTTTGACGATGATGAATTCATAGACTGGTTATTAACACTGATATTCGACGGTTTCAAGATTGATGTGTCCTATATGTCCGATGAGGAATATGCAACTTGCATGACCGACACATTCAATAAATTGGAGTATCGTTTGATACCCAAGGAATTTCATACCGGCGAAAAGATTATGGAGAAATCCATCAATGTTGGCGACCAGTTAGCACAAATCATTGGTATCTATTACCCTCATAGAATTGACACCTACATCAAGTATGTTAGAGGTCAAAAATACTATGGGCGTTATATGGATGACTGGTACATTATGTCACCGTCTAAGGAGGAACTGCTTGATCTCTTGGATAATATTCGAGCGATTGCAGCCGAATTAGGAATTCATATCAATGATAAGAAAACCAGAATCGTCAAGATAAGCAGTACATACAAGTATCTGCAAATTAAATATTCTTTGACTAGCTCAGGCAAGGTCATAAAGCGTATCAACCCTGAGCGAGTAACGGCGTTGAGAAGAAAATTGAAGAAGCTTGCCATTAAAGTTCAAAATGGCGAGATACCATATGAAAACGTGGAAAACGCGTTTAAGGGCTGGATGGGAAGTTTCTACAAACTCCTTTCTAAGCAGCAACGAGTCAATTTAATCACGCTTTACGAGGAATTGTTCGATAAGTCTATCACCATTCTCAACAAGAAGATGATTATAACTGACAACGCCAAAAAATGTTTATAAAGGAGGTAAAACCCATGGAACCCTGGATTCAATCAGTAGTCACAATCATTTGTGCTGTTCTGGCTTCTTCTGGATTTTGGGCATTTCTTCAGAAGAGAGCCGAACGCAAGGCTGCTGAAAACAAGCAAACAAATGTAGAAACACAAATGCTCATTGGACTGGCTCATGATCGTATTGTATATCTCGGTATGCAGTACATCGAGCGAGGCTATATCACACAAGACGAGTACGAGAATCTGTATGAATACTTGTACAAGCCTTACGAGAAGCTCGGTGGTAATGGCTCCGCTAAAAGAATCATGACTGAAGTTAACAAATTACCCATTCACAAATCTACTTATACAGAAAAATAAGGAGGATCGTTGAATGAAGAAGATCTAACGGAGGTGAGATCATATGAGTTACAACGTTACCGGTACAACTATCACTTTGACCCGAGGTGATACTTTCGAGGCTCTGGTCTCAGCTACAACCAAAGACGGTATCCAGTTTACTCCTTGCGAAGGGGATACCCTCCGATTCGCGTTGAAGGAAAATTACAGTGATGCCGCACCGTTGATTGTCAAGGATATTCCTATATCCACAATGATGTTGGTTCTTCAGCCTGAAGACACGAAGAGACTGAATTTTGGCAAGTATGTCTATGATATTCAGCTTACTCGTGCTGACGGTCGAGTTGACACCATCATTGCGAAAGCGGTCTTTAAGCTTACTGAAGAGGTTGATTAAGCATGGGTAGTTACTGTGCTATCGGGTCTGTAAAAGGTCAAATTGTACCTGTGCCTACCTTAAAAGGTAAACTTTCTATTCCGCCGTATACACTTTGCTCTCACGATGAATATGACGGTGAATACACCATTATTCCGGGAGAGGAACAAATTGTATTAGCAACAGCGGGTAAACTGCTCACACATGACATTGTAGTTGAGCCATCTCAAGGTGGTACGATGCCTCCTGGTTCGTCTATGGCTACGGACGAGGATATCGACAACCTTATTGATGATGTATTCGGAGGTGAAGCTGATATGCCTGAGACTGAGGATACTCCTGTCTACGACGAAGACGATATCGCTACTGACGAAGAGCTTGAAGATGTCCTTACGGATATTTTCGGCTAATTTTTTGCCCTAATTTAGGGTGTAACTTTCTTATCGGTCACAGCAGCGCCAAAACGCTGTGGCAAATATATTTTATTCCAAGGAGGAATGTACTATGGCAGATACTATTAAGATCACAACCCTGGAACAGTTGAAGGTTGCTCTTCAGGCAGCTAAGACTTACATCGACGGTCAGATCGGTGGACTGGGCAGTCTGGCAGGCAAGAGTGAGGTCGCTTATGACGATCTGGCTGCTGCGCTGAAGACTCTGATCGACGGCAAGGCTGACGGCTCTGTCGTTACTACTCTGGTCGGTGAGGATACCGGCAAGTCTGTTCGTGCTATCTCTGCTGAAGAGGTCGCTAAGATCGTCGCTGGTGCTGACGCTAACTACGACACTCTGAAGGAGATTGCCGACTGGATTATGAGTGACACTACTGGTGCCACTAAGATGGCCAACGACATCACTCGTCTGGACGCTATCCTGGCAGGTATTGGCGGCGACAGCGAGTACGCTACTGTTGTAGCTTATGTTGAGGCTATGATCGCTGCTCTGGGCATCGCAGACTATGCTAAGACTGCTGATGTCAACGCTGAGCTGGCTAAGAAGGTCGACAAGGTTGACGGTTCTCGTCTGATGACTAACGCTGAGGGCACTAAGCTGGCAGGCATTGCCGAGGGTGCTCAGGTTAACGTGATCGAGAAGGTCAAGGTTAACGGTGTTGAGCAGACTGTTACCGACAAGGCTGTTGACATCAAGGTGCCTACTGGCGCTCTGGCTGAGCTGGATGAAGTGTCTGAGGACAACCTGAATTCTGCTCTGAAGGAGAAGGTTAATGCCGCTGCTGAGGGTAACCACAGCCACTCCAACAAGACTGTTCTGGACGGTATTACCGCTGAGAAGGTCGCTGCTTGGGATGCTGCTGAGCAGAACGCTAAGGACTATGTTGATGGTCTGGTTGCCACTAACGACGAAGTGACGGCTATGTGTGCTGAAGTATTCGGTGCTTAAGCAGATTCTTCGACCTAACACGGGAGGGTGAAATATCCCTCCCTAATTCTTTCAAAGGAGCATAAATCGAATGGCTGACAACAAGATGGTATCTCTTGAAGGAATGAAGGTGGTCGCTCAACAGTCAAAGGCATATACTGACCAGAAATTTTCAGAGTTGCAAAACCGTTTTGATGTGTTGGCCGACGAATACTGCATCTATAAGAATGTAGAAGACTCTGACGGCGCAACCATCGAAGACAGTAACGGTGACACTGTGATTGGCAAAGTCGTATATGCTATTCGATGACATTAGAAGCAATAAAATGTAGATTACTTCTGCATTATTCCTACACTTTGGCTAAAAAAGCCTGTAAATACGGGATATTTTGCTTCTAAAATAAAAACTATATAAATGCCCATTTCTAAAACCACTTACCACAGAATAGGAATTCCGTGGTAAGCAGGATGGATGTGGCCTGAAAGGAGGTGTCCCGTGCCAAATGGCGTTTTCATGCTCGTTGCTGGATTATCTTGCGTTGCGGATGGGGCTTACTTATCTTTCCGACCTGCGGTGCGCTCCGGTTGATGCCGCGCAGCTCGGCCGGATTCTGTCCGCCATCCAACCGCAGCGTTTCACAGAGCGAGAATGGTTGGATGCCTGTGAATACATCACCGGCAGGAAAGCCGGCTCTTCCGTTGAAGCGCGAGAATTTCTTTTTTGTTTTGCGGCAAAAAGAACAGCTTGAAAACGCTTGGAGCGCAATGCGGAGCTATACATGCCACGCGAAAACGATTTAACCGGCTGCTGTTTCGGTATATTGGCAGCATGCAGCGCATGTCCCTGAAGTGGTTTTGCAGCATGGTTGCTGTGGAAGCTACGCAATACTTTGTCAATAAATAATCCAAGGAGGATATAAATAATGAAACATCGTATCACAAAATTCTCATGCTTACTGTTGGCTTTGCTGATGGTATGCGCGCTGCTGCCGGCTACGGCATTGGCGGCCAGCTTGCCCGTTGCACCAAGCGACATTGAACTTGGTGTAGGCGATAGCTATGAAGCTTTTGCCGGTAAAATCCCACAGTTTGTGGTATCCTGTGCATATTGCGGAGGCGATTTGTATACAGCCACCCCCGATGCCAGAAGCGATTACGAGGACATATCCATCAGTTCTTCTTCTGCGGGCGTCGTGACTGGTTTAGGGTATGACTTCGCAAATACGACGATTACAAGCGATCCTAACCACACCTATGAAGCTGTCACACTCCATTTCACTGCTGCAAAGCCGGGAACAACCACAATTACAGTTCAATGTAAAATCTATTTTAGTATTCCGAGTCTTGGCAACGGTTACTACAATTGCAGTGATTGCGGTTATCCCGTTAAGTATTATGGATATCAGGGCTATCAGACAATTACACGAAGATTTAATGTGACTGTCAACGATTCCACGCCCACCGCCCCTTCAAACGACACTGTCAACAGCATCGTTGATGGCGCGGTCGTTACGGTGGATTGCACCAACAGCGAAGTAGCGCATGCCGATGCCTCCTATGCCCTGCTTGATGGCAGCTTCACCGTTGGCGCTGTGCAGGGAGACGCGTCCACCGGTTACACCGTGGGCGTTACCGTTGCTCCGGATGCCTATGTCGCCAAGTACAATGCAGATGTCGCCTCCGGCCATTCCCTCTCCCCCGCTTCCCAGAGCGGCACGATCACGTTGGCCTATAACGCTGCCTCCAAGGTTTGGGAAGTGCAGTCCGGCAAGCCCGTAACATTCACCGTCGTTTGCGAAACGCCGGTTCCCACGCCCACACCCACGCCGGATGTGACGCCTACGCCAGATGTAACGCCTACACCAGATGTAACGCCTACACCAGATGTAACGCCTACCCCCAAGCCCGAACCAGAGACGCAGTATTGCTATATTGAGGCTACCGCGGAAGGCGCCGGCCGCATTTCCCCCAAGGGTACCATTGCCGTGGCTGAATATGACGATCAGACCTTCCGCATGGTTGCGGAGCCCGGCTCCGTCCTTGTGGATGTGTTGGTGGATGGCGTAAGCGTCGGCGCGGTCAGCGAATACACCTTCCGCTCCGTAACGCGTGACCATACCATCCATGCTGTGTTCCAGTCCGTCACACCTCCCACCACCGGCAGCGATTCCGCCGTGGTGCTGGGCATTGCCCTCGGCCTGATCCTCGCCGCAGGCGTTGTCGTATTTGCCCTGCGCCGCAGGAATGAATCCTAACGGAACAATCAACGCGGGGCGGCTGCATTTTGCAGCCGCCCCCTTCTGTTTTGTGCGGATCATCGATCATATTTTATAACGCGCCCTATCCTGCGGCACGCGGGTTGAGGGTTGCCTTATTTTGGCAAGGGTTGCGATTTACGGCAATCCCCCGTCAGCACCTTCGGTGCTGCCACCCCCTTTCTAAAGGGGGC
>ENA-OZAF01000117-OZAF01000117.1-human-gut-metagenome-genome-assembly--contig:-NODE-117-length-35234-cov-5.171750_pt1 | contig 35234 bp, 33 predicted proteins | sample MGYA00244207_ERZ653498 | MGnify/ENA primary metagenome ERZ653498 (study PRJEB26926, sample SAMN06165156) | human gut metagenome | biome: ENVO:00009003; feature: ENVO:2100002; material: ENVO:00002003... | reverse complement strand
CGAGATGACGTCGAGTCTCGTGGGCTCGGAGATGTGTATAAGAGACAGTCTGTGGTCCGTGTTCCTGTTCGGGCTTCTGCCGCTGGTCTTTATCCCCTGCCTGTTCGTGCCCTCCTCGCTGGATGTGATCCGCTATGCGTTTCTGGGCCTGTGTGTGCTGGGGCTGGGCGGCATGTGGTACCGGCAGATGTTCTCCTCCGTCACCCGGCTGATCGTGAGCATGGTCTATGTGGCGCTGTGTATCGTCACCGTCGCCATGATGATGCAGGGAGGCCGCGATGTACTGCGCACCGGCGCCAACAGCGGCCAGCCGGCCTCCGTGCAGTCCAGCGTCGCGCCGGACGGAAACGACGCCGCCGCGGCCGTCCCCAGCGAGACGCCTTCGCCCACGCCGGTGCCCACACCCTCCGGTCCGTCGGAGGCTGAGCAGCGGCTGGAAACCTTCATGGCGCTGTGGCAGAACAACAATCCGCAGGAGATGGTCAGCCTGGTGCAGCCCAGCTGGGCGAGCGCGCAGGAGAATCCCTCGACCGCCCTGTTTGTGCTCCTGGCCAACCGCACGCCGGAGGACTATACCATCGAGGAAATCTCCGGCACGGACCAGGATAACAGCCGCACCGTGACCATGACCGCCACCATCAACAAGAACAATGGCAAGGACCCCTCCCTCTACCGCTTCATGGTCATCATGACCAAGGAAGGCGACGAATGGTACGTGGACCCCAACTCGCTGGCCACCAATGATGAGCTGCAAAGCAGCGAGGAAAACGTGGTCAACAACCTGAGTGTGGCGGATGCCACCGCAACCCCGCGGACCACCGTGACTCCGGCTCCGGCGGGAGACACGACTTTGTATTACAACCTTAGCGGCGGCAGCTTCTATCATCTGGACCCCTACTGCTCGAGCGTGGCGGAAGAGTATCAGCCGCTGACGGGCACCTTCCCCTACAGCGAGCTAAGCCAGTATATCGGGCAGTACAACCCTTGTCTGGTCTGCAACGCGCCGACCAGCACGCTGGACTGATGGCTGACCGATTTGCAAAAGAAGGAGCTTTTCCGTGGACAAGACCAATGTGATGCGCCTGCTGGACGGCATGGGCATCCCCTACACGCCGCGTTCCTATCCTGCGGACGGGTCTGCGCCAAGCGGCGTGGAAGCGGCACGCCTGATGGGCGAGGACCCCTCGCACGTGTTCAAAACGCTGGTGACGCAGGGCGCGTCGCGGCGGTACTATGTGTTTGTGATTCCGGTGGCGGAGGAGCTGTCGCTCAAGAAGGCCGCCGCGGTCGTGGGAGAAAAGAGCGTTGCGATGCTCAAGAGCAAGGATCTTCTGCCCCTGACGGGCTACGTTCATGGCGGCTGCTCCCCCATCGGCATGAAAAAGCCGTTTCCCACCGCGGTGGATGAAACGGTCGAGCTGTGCGATACGGTCATTTTCAGCGCCGGCAAGATCGGCTATCAGGTAGAAATGACCCCGGCGGATTTACAGCGCGCAATATCCTGCACCCTTGCAGATTTGACGGTCTGACGGCACACAAAAGGCGCGGAGCGCGTTTCCCTTGATTGGGATGCGCGCCCCGCGCCTTTTCCTTTACAACTTTTTGACCATGAAAATCTCGTCCAGCAGCGTGCCGTCCCGCAGGCGGATGGCGTCGGGCCCCCGGCCCGTTTCCACAAAACCCAGCCGGTCGTAGAGGCGGCGTGCCCGATCGTTTCCCTGCGCATAAGCCAGCTCCAGCTGCATCACGCCCCGTCCGCGCGCAAAGGCCTCCATCTCCTCAAACATGGGACCGGGAATGCCCTGTCCCCAGTACGCCCTGCGCAGCGCGATGGAGATCGTGGCGCGGTGCCGGGTCTTGACCCGATTCATGCAGACGACCTGGCACGTGCCGGCGATCTCGCCGTTCACGTCGCACACCACCATCAGCTGATCCGTCTGCCGCGCCATGTCCTGCAGAAGCGCTTTCTCCGTTTCCACGGGGATATCCCATTCCTCCGGCACACGCAGCAAGAAATCCGTCTCCTCCGCGCAGGCGCGCAGGTAGGCCAGCATTCGCGGCGCGTCCTCCGGCACGGCGGTCCTGAGCACGGCGGACGCGCCGTTTTTCAGCGTTATGTTTCGGGGAAGCATGCGGTTTCCTCCTTACAAAAAATGGCGGGAGAGCAGCCGGCAGCCGCCCTCCCGCTTCGTTTCACCCAATCAGTACGTATAGGCCATGACCACGCCGCCCATGTTGTCCAGGCTGGCCAGGTAGCTGCTGGCGGGATTGGGCACGGGCAGCTGCACGCTCTGCGCGTCGTCCGCGATCTTGATGCGCACGATCTCATACTTGAGCGCGCCGTCCTCATAGACGCAGATGTGGGGATGCGCGATCAAAAACTCGATGTATTCCTCCAGGCACATATCCATCACACGCATGGCGGCGGAATGCGCCTTGCCCACATAGCGGTAGAGGTTGAGCTGCGCGGAAACGCCGGTCTTGTAGCTTTTATCCTCCCAGCCCTTGGGAAAATCGGTCGTGGGGAAGCGGAAGATGATGCCGAAGCGCCAGCAGTTCTCCGTCAGCCACGCGCCCTGCTCGGATTCAGCCTGGAATTTCAAGTTGTTGAGCTCGGCGTTGTCGCGCTGGTAGACGTCCATGCGGAAGGACATGCCGGTATGATAGTCGCTGTTGCCGGGGTAGTTGACTTTTTTCTTGGTTTCCTCGATGAGGGTGTTGCCGGAATAGCGGGAAGAAAGGCTCTCCATTTCCGCGTTGAAAAGTTCCTCCTGCGCCTCGACCGAGCGGTAGCCCTCCATCACGATATAGTACTCCAGCCCCGCCTCGTCCTTGGCGGCGGTGAGGGCTTCGCTTAGCGCGTCATAGGCAGGCTGGAACACCTGCACGCTGTTGTCCTGCACCTGAATCTGGAAGTTGCTGGCCGTGCCGATGCTCACCAGCCCGTCGGTGGAGAAGTCCGACGGCAGCGAATGCCAGGGGTTGACCAGCAGCAGCCCGCCGTTGATGAGAGACGCGCGGTCCAGCGTGATGGTGCTGGTGTTTTCCAAGCCAGCGTTGCTTTCATCCTCGATACGCCAGAGGGTGTCGTTGAGCGTTTTTTCCCAGGACGGCAGGTCCGCAGAGGACACCACGCCGGTACTGGGCGCAAGCGCGGCGTTCTGCTCGGCGCGCAGCTCGTTCATCATGGCGTTGAACTCCAGCTCGGCCTCGGCGTTTTCGTTTTCGATGCGGTTGCGGGTGGAGACGTAGTCATTCGTGACCGCCAGGGAGCACAGATAAAACACGCCGATGCCCACCACCACCACAATCGCCAGGATGCCGGCAGCGCGAAGCAGGGTTTTGTAGGGATCTCGCTTCATTTTGTGGATCTTCTTGTTGGAGTTGACTCGCATACGGCGATACCACCTTTCCGGGCTTAACCCAGCAAACGTCCGATCACCTCGTAGAGGTGTTCCAGCTCCTGTGCGCTATTATAGGAAAGCGTGATTTTTCCCCGCGTCTCCGTGCCGGAGAGCGTGGTCTTGAGGCCCAGGGCCTCGCGCATGGCGTTTTGCAGCGCCAGCAGTTCGGGGCCCGCCTCCCGTTTGGGGGCCGTCTGGCGCGCGGCAGGACGGGCCTTGGCCATCTCCTCGAGCTTTCGCACGCTGTATCCATGCAGCACGCACTGGTGCGCCAGCTCCAGCTGGCGCGTCTCACTGTCCAGCCCGGCCAGCACGCGCGCGTGCCCGGCGGACAGGTCGCCCGTAACCACCAGATCGGTCACGGCCTTGGGGAGATTCAAAAGCCGCAGCGCGTTGGCGATGGCCGGACGGCTCTTGCCCAGCTTGCGCGCGGCCTGCTCCTGCGTATAACCGCATTCCTGCATGAGGCTGCGGATGGCGGCGGCCTCCTCGATGGGGTTGAGGTCCTGACGCTGCAGGTTTTCGATCAGCGCGGCCTCCATCTGCTGCTCGTTGGTCATGGAGCGCACAATGCAGGGCACCGTTTCCAGCCCCGCCAGACGCGCGGCGCGGTAACGGCGCTCGCCCGCGACGATGCGGTAGCGCATACCGTTTTCCACCACCAGGATGGGCGAAAGCACGCCCGCCTCGCGGATGCTGTCGGCCAGTTGCTCCAGCGCTTCCTTGTCAAAATCCCGTCTGGGCTGGGAGGCGTTGGGGTCGATCTCGTCGATGGAGATATCGCGCACCACCGTTTCCAGCAATTCGCCGCTCTGTGGCAAAAGCACGTCCAAGCCCCTGCCGAGTCCGCCGCGTTTCATCTCTTACCGACTCCTATCTGTTGCGCTGCAAAAACTCCTGCGCCAGCCTGCGGTAGCTGTCCGCCCCCAGGCTGCGGGGGTCGTACAGATGGATAGGCAGGCCGTGGCTGGGCGCTTCGCCCAGGCGCACATTGCGCGGGATCGCCGTGGCGAACACGCGGCTTTTGAAATGCTTCTTGACCGAATCCACCACCTGGATGCCCAAGTTGGTGCGCGCGTCCAGCATGGTCAGCAGCACCCCTTCGATATCCAGCCCGGGATTGAAGGCATGCTTGACGCGGTTGACGGTGTTCATCAGGCTGGATACGCCCTCCAGCGCATAGTATTCGCACTGGATGGGGATGAGCACGCGCTGGGCCGCCGTGAGGGCGTTGACCGTGAGCAGCCCCAGCGAGGGCGGACAGTCCACAAAGAGGAAGTCAAAGTCCCCCTCGATGGTCTTGAGCAGGTGCTTCAGGCGGTATTCTCGCCGGTCCAGCTCCACCAGCTCCAGCTCCGCGCCCGCCAGACGGATATCCGCGGGGATCAGGCTCAAGCCCTTTACGCAGGTGCTTTGCAGGCAGGCGGAAAGCGGCGTGCGTCCCATCAGCGCCTCATAGACCGAATGGGCGCCTGCGCTGCCGCCGATGCCGCTGGTGGTGTTGCCCTGGGGGTCCAGGTCTACCAGCAGCACGCACTTGCCCGCTTCGGCCAGACAGGCTGCCAGGTTGATTGCGGTCGTGGTTTTGCCCACGCCGCCCTTCTGATTGGTGATGGCGATCGTCTTGCCCATATCAGCCCTCGTTCATATCCATTCGTACGCCTTTGCGCCAGGGACCATTGTACCCTGTTGCACGAAAAAAGTAAAGCGCTCCCCCTCAGAACACGAGGGATACCTCCGCGTCGCCGTCCTCGCCCAGCTCATCCAGCACGTAGCTTTCGGGCGGCGCGTTCAGGCGGGAGTACTCGTAGGCCAGCTGCTCCTCCACATCGCCGCCGCGGCTTTCAAACTCGGCCACGGCCTCCTGGGCCTCCTCGGTGAACTCCTCCAGCGTCATGCCGTTGGCCATGATGTAGGAAGCGATCTCCTTGCCCACATAGCGGAAGTGCCACGGCTCAAACTTGATGCCGGTCACGTCCTCCTTATCCTCCAGAAAGCGCAGGATAAAGCCGAAGGTATCGCAGTTTTCCTTCATCCACTGGGCTTCGGGTGTCCATTTGAAATCCTGCGTCATGGTGGGGCGGCCGGCGTAGTCGGCGTTGAGGATGTCGGCGCAGATCCCGGTCTGGTGCTCGCTGGTGCCGGGCTTGGCCACGTAGCCGTCGTCCACGTTGTTGTTGCGCGCCAGGTAGTTGGCATAGGTGGTGGACTGGGTGCCGTAGCTGCGGTAACCGCTCTTGAGGTAGAGGACCATGCCGGTTTCCTCATTGTAGGTGGCGGTCTTTTCCTTGCCGTTTTCATTGATGTAGACGTATTCCGTCACGGCCGCGGCGGCGTTGAACATTTCCGTGAGCGCCTTGGCCGCCGTTTCTTCCAGGTAGACGGCAGCGGACGTGGCCCGCTTCACCCCGGTCACCTTCACCAGCGGATCGGGCTCAAAATCCTTCTCCAGCATGTTGTCGGCGTTGACCAGCATCGCATACTTGGACTGGATCTCCGTCAGCGATACGGGATAGGTCCAGCGCACCTCGGGCAGATCGCTTTCCTGCGCGAGCGCCCCGACAGCAGACAGGCACAGGATGACCGTCAGAATACCGCACACCAGCTTGTTCATGCGAGCACCTCATTCATTCGTAGCTTGATGGATCAAAAAATCATACACGCCCAGCTTGTAGCCGGTCATGTAGGTTTCCATGGGAACGCCGGATTCATAGATGGCCCGGGCCTGCTCTTTGCCCACATAGCGAACGTGCCAGGGCTCGTACATATAACCCGTCACGTCCTCGTATTCCTTGAGATAGCGCACGATAAAGCCGAAGCGGTGCGCGTTGCCCGCCACCCACTGGCCCTCCTCGGTTTCGGCGAAGGCGGTGTTCAGCTGGGAGCTGTTCTTTTTGGAAATATCCATCGCCAGACCGAGCTGGTGCTCGCTGGTGCCGGGGCGCGCGGACACGCGGTCCGCCTCCTCCTCGCCCTGGCTGGCCTTCTTGCGCGCATAGATGGTGGACTGCTTGGAATAGCTGCGGTAGCCGGATACGGTGGAGAGCGTTACACCCTCCTCCTTGGCCGCGGCAAACATCTCCTCCAGCGCCGTGGCCGCGTCGTCGCGCATGGACTGGGACATGCCGGTGGCCTCCACCTTGCGCAGGGCTTCGGGCACAAAATACTCGCTCACCGCGTGCTGGCGGTTGATGAGGAACATGGTTCCTTCCATATTTTTATCCGGCATCGCCGCTTTCATACTCCCGTCCAGCAGGGCGGCGGACGCGGCGACGATGGACAGCACCTTTCCCAGCAGCAATCCTCATCACGACCTTTCACTTCATTGTATCATTTCCGTAACATTTACGCAACTACATCTTTTCGCCGCCCAGCACCTTTGCCCCTTCCCGGCAGGCAAATTTTACATTTTGGGGCGTGATGCGCATGCGGATCTCCACGCCCTCCTCGCTGTGGCGCTGTTCCAGCACGCCGCCCATGGCGTGCAGGCGGCTGACCAGGGCGTATCGGCTGAAGGGAATCAGCAGACGTACCTCCTGCGCGCCCGCCTCCAGCTCGCTCTCCACGCGCAGGAGCAGCTTCTCCACGTTCTCCCCTGTGGATGCGCTGATATAGAGCGCGCCGGGAAGGAACTGCGCGTCCGAAGCGATCAGGTCGCATTTGTTGACGGCCTCGACGCGAGGGGCTTCGGTGGCGCCCAGGCTGTCGAGCACCTCCTCCACGGTGCGGCGGCGTCCTTCCATCTGCGCGTCGGCGCCGTCCAGCACCATTATCAGCACGTCGGCCAGGCGGGCCTCCTCCAGTGTGGCGCGGAAAGCCTTGACCAGTTCGTGGGGCAGCTTGCGGATAAAGCCCACCGTGTCCACCAGCAGCGCCTTGCCGCCGTGGGGCAGCTCGATGGGGCGACTCACGCTGTCCAGCGTGGCGAACAGCTGATTTTCCACGTACACGTCCGCGCCGGTGAGGCGGTTGAAAAGCGTGGACTTGCCCGCATTGGTGTAGCCTACCAGCGCCACGATGGGCACGCCGTTCTTTTCCCGGCTCTGGCGGCGCAGGCCGCGCTGGCGCTCAATCTGTTCCAGCTCGCGCTCCAGATCGGTCAGGCGCTCGCGGATTCGGCGGCGGTTGACTTCCAGCTTGCTTTCGCCCGGGCCGCGCGTGCCGATGCCGCCCGCCAGCCGGCTCAAAACCAGCCCCTGGCCCAGCAGGCGCTGGCTGCGATACCTGAGCTGGGCCATCTCCACCTGCAATTTGCCCTCGCGGGTGCTGGCGCGCGCGGCGAAGATGTCCAGAATCAGCGCCGTGCGGTCCACTACCTTCAGGCGCAGGGTCTCTTCGAGGTTTTTCTGCATCACGCCGGAGAGCTCCTCGTCGAAGATGACCAGATCGGCCTGCGCAGCCTGGCAGCGCAGGCTCAACTCCTCCGCCTTGCCTTTACCCACGCAGTAAACCGGATCGGGCTTGGGACGCTTCTGCAAAACGCGCAGCACCGTTTCCGCGCCCGCCGTTTTGGCCAGCTCCTCCAGTTCGTCCAGCGATTCCTCGCTTTCGATGCCCACCAGCACGGCGCGCTCCCGTCCCGTCCGCGTGGCGGGATTGGCGGCACGGTACGCCGCGTCCGTGCGCTCGATTTCCGCAAGCCACTCCTCCTGCGGCAGGCGGCGGGCGCTGATGAGCTCCGTGCGGCGCACATGCCCCTCGCTTTCCGCATCCAGAAAGGCGCACTGTACGCTCGTGGGCCTGCCGTCCTCGCTCACACCCACGGCGCACATGGCGTCAAAGCGCATGCTCAAAAGCGCGCTTACGTCCACGTCGCTCAATTCGCCCGTGGCGCGGGGATGCGTGTGCACGCAGCGCACCATGCTCAGCCGCCGCTCGCCGCGTCGCAGGCGCAGGTCGGGCAGGTCGATGCTGTCGGCCCGACCGATGAGCACGTCGGCGACCTCCCCAAAGCGCGTGATATACACCGCAATCTCACGGTTCATGGACGCAGAATAGCCGCAGAGACTTTGAAGCAAGTCCTGCGGCATAAATTGGCCGGGTTCGAGCTGCACGTCATAGAGCATGGCCAGCTCGTCCAGCACGGTTTTTCGGATTCCCTCGGTGTTGCCATGAATCTCTGGCATAGGCCGTCCTTTCGGCGCCCCTGATTATTCCTTGGGGTGCTTTTTCTGATAATCCTCCACCGCGGCGTGGATCGCCTGCTCCGCCAGAAGCGAGCAGTGCATCTTCACCGGGGGCAGCCCGTCGAGCGCCTCGGCCACGGCCTTGTTGGTCAGCTGGAGCGCCTCGTCGATGCTCTTGCCCTTGACCATCTCGGTGGCCATGCTGCTGGTGGCGATGGCCGCGCAGCAGCCGAAGGTCTTGAACTTGACGTCGGTGATGATGTCGTTCTCCACCTTGATATCCATCTTCATGATGTCGCCGCACTTGGCGTTGCCCACGGTGCCGGTGCCGGAGGCGTCGGGGATTTCGCCCACGTTGCGGGGGTGTTCAAAATGCTCCATCACTTTTTCGCTGTACATGGTCGTTCCTCCTTCAAAAACAATGGCGGTTCTTACGTTTCATGCCCGCGCGTCAGGGCTGGAAGCTGTTTTGAGCGGACAGGGCGCTCATCTCGCGCAGATCCTTGACGATGCCAGGCAACTTTTCAATCACGTAATCGACGTCAGCCTCGGTGGTGTCGCTGCCCAGGGACAGGCGCAGGCTTCCGTGGGCGATCTCATGCGGCAGGCCGATGGCCAGCAGCACATGCGAGGGATCAAGGCTGCCGCTGGTGCAGGCAGAGCCGCTGGACGCCTCCACGCCCGCCAGGTCCAGGCGCATAAGCAGGGCCTCGCCCTCCACATAGCGCACGGAGACGTTGACGTTGCCGGGCAGGCGCTGCGTGCGGTGGCCGTTGAGGCGCACGTCAGGGATGTTTTGCAAAATGCCGTCGATCAGCCGGTCGCGCAGCGCGGTGAGGCGCTGGGTGTATTCGGGCAGCTCGGAAACCGCCAGCTCGATGGCCGCCCCCAGGCCCACGATGCCGGGCAGGTTTTCCGTACCCGCACGCAGGCCGCGCTCCTGCGCGCCGCCGAAGATCAGGTTGGAGATCTTCACACCCTTGCGGATGTAGAGCGCGCCGATGCCCTTGGGCGCGTGGAACTTGTGGCCGGAGAGGCTGAGCATGTCCACGTTCCAGTCGTTGACGTCGATGGGCACGGCGCCCACGGCCTGCACCGCGTCGGTGTGGAACAGAACGCCCGCCTCATGAGCGACCTTGCCGATCTCGCGGATGGGCTCGATGGTGCCGATCTCGTTGTTGGCGGCCATGATGGTGATGAGCACCGTGTCCGGGCGGATGGCGTTTTTCACGTCCTCCACGCTCACCAGGCCGTTTTCATCCACCGGCAGGTAGGTGACCTCATAGCCCTGCTTCTCCAGGTACTGGCAGGTGTGCAGCACGGCGTGGTGCTCAATCTGGCTGGTGATGATGTGCTTGCCCTTGGCGGCCAGCGCCTTGGAGGCGCAACGGATGGCCCAGTTGTCGCTCTCGCTGCCGCCGGCGGTGAAATAGATTTCACGGGGCTGCGCGCCAAGCGCCGCCGCCACCTGCTGGCGGGCCTTCTCCACCGCGCGCCGCGCGTCGCGGCCCACGCTGTGGATGGAGCTGGGGTTGCCGTAATGCTGGGTGAAGTAGGGAAGCATGGCTTCCAGCACTTCGGGACGGGTGGCGGTGGTTGCCGCGTTGTCCATATAGATGATGTGATCGGTCATGGCTGTTCTTCCTCGCTTTCGCATGCCTGGGTGAGCATATCGCTGAGTTTGATCTTTTCCAACTCCGTATTGATGCTGTCGGTCACCCGCTGCCAGACCCACCGTACCGGACAGGTGCCGGATCTATGGCAGGCGTTGTCGGCCGAGGCGCACTCGCTAAGCTCAATGGGGCCCTCCACCGCGTCGATAATATCGCGCAGGCTCACGGTTTCCGGCGCGGCGGCGATCTGATAGCCGCCCTGCGCCCCGCGCACGGTGCTCACCAGCCCCGCACGGCGAAGGTTGCCCAGAAGCTGCTCCAAATATTGCTTGGGCACGCCGCCCATCGTGGAGATGCTCTGCAGCGGGAGCGGCCCCTCGCCCGCGTGGGCGGCCAGGTAGTACATGGCGTACAGGCCGTATTTGCCCCGGGTGGATAGCTTCATTCCGCGCTCCTTTCGGAATCCCGACTTTTTTAATCGGATTTCCGACTGGAAGGATAGCACGAACCTGAACGCGTGTCAATAGGGGCGGAAAAATTTTTTCCAGGAGCCGGAAAGCCCCTGCGTATCCGAGGCGAAAAAAGGGGAGGACGGCCCCATCGGGCACGCCCTCCCGCTTCCTATTCCCATTTGCACAGGCTCACGCGCACGCCGCCGTTGTCGGCTACGCGGATATCGGCATAGGCCACGCCTCCGCCGAACCGGTCGCAGACCGCGCCGGGGTTGATGAGGTACATGCCGCGCTCCAGGTCGATCTGGGGGCGGTGCGTATGGCCGTAGAGCGCCACCTGCGCCTGGCATTCCATCGCGGCGTAATACAGGCGGTCCAGCCCATACTTGACGTGCCACTCGTGGCCGTGGCAGGCGTAGAAGCGCACGCCGTTGACCACAAAGCATACGGCGCGCTCCTCGCGGCTGCCCCAGTCGTTGTTGCCGCGCACCGCGTGGCACAGCGCGCCGGCCTCCATCAAAAGCGGCTGTACGGCGGCAAAGTCCGAAAGCCCGTCGCCCAGAAAGGCCGCCGCGTAGACGGGCCCCACGCGCAGGGCCTGCTCCACCGCGGTGCGCAGGCCCGCCCTGTCCCCGTGGGAATCGGAAAGCGCAATCACCCGCTTCATGCTCACAGCGCCTCCATGAGCACGCCGCGCATCTTCCCGGCGGCCACGGCGCGGTGGCTGACGGCGTTCTTTTCCTTCTCGGTCATCTCGGCAAAGGTCTTGCCCGTATGGTAGCGAAACAGCGGGTCATAGCCGAAGCCGCCCTCGCCCGCGCGCTGATAAAGCAGCTCGCCCGGGCACTCGCCGCGCAAAATGCGCGTCTCCTCCCCCGGCAAAGCCAGCGCCATGGCGCACACAAAACGGCATGCGCGGTTGGTAACGCCCTCCATATTTTTGAGCAGCAGGTCGTTGTTGGCCTGATCGTTGCCATGGTCGCCCGCGTAGCGCGCGCTGTACACGCCCGGCGCGCCGTCCAGCGCGTCCACGCTCAAGCCGCTGTCGTCCGCCAGCGCGGGCAGGCCCGTGGCGCGTGAGACGGCCTCGGCCTTGATGACGGCGTTCTCCTCGAAGGTGGTCCCGTTCTCCTCGATATCGCCCTCGAAGCCCGCGTCCTTCATGCTGATGAGCTCCACCATGCCGCCGAAGATGTCGCCCAGCTCCTTGAGCTTGTGCGCGTTGCCGCTGGCCACCACCACGCGGCGCGGGGGCAGGAGCCATTCGCCCATGCCGCGCAGCGCCTCGCGCTGGGCGCGCATCATGGCGCGCACGCCCGCGCGGCCCAGGTCCAAAAGCCGGTTCAGCTCCCGGTTGGTAAAGGGCCTTCCCTCGCCCGTGCCCTGCAATTCGATGAACTCGCCCCGCTGGTTCATCACCAGGTTCATATCGGTCTGGGCGCGGCTGTCCTCCTGATAGCACAGATCCAGCATGGGCCGCCCGTCCACCACGCCCACGCTGATGGCCGCCACCTGCGCGATGATGGGGTTTTTGTCAATCAGCCCGTTTTGCATAAGCTTGTGCACCGCCATCACCAGCGCCACATACGCGCCCGTGATGGAGGCCGTGCGCGTGCCGCCGTCGGCCTGCAAAACGTCGCAGTCCAGCGTGATGGTGCGCTCGCCCAAAAGGCGCATGTCCACCGCCTGCCGCAGCGACCGGCCGATCAGCCGCTGAATCTCCACGCCGCGGCCATCCTTCTTGATCCCGTCGCGCGCCTTGCGCCGCCCGGTGGATGCGGGCAGCATGGCGTACTCGGCCGTCACCCAGCCGCGCCCCTCGCCGCGCAGGAACGGCGGCACGCCCTCCTCCACACTCGCGGTGCAGATGACGCGGGTCTTGCCCGCGGTGATGAGGCAGCTGCCATCCGCCGTCTCCACAAAATTGGGTACAAGGGTCAGTTGGCGGGGCTGCGCGTCCCCGCGCCCATCGATGCGCTCCATGCCGGTCGCTCCTTTGTCAAACATGCTGAAAAGCCGCGCGGGCTGACGCTGCCGCGCGGCTCCCATGGCATTATACATGGGCGCAAGGGAAAAGTCCAGCAATTAGTCCAGCTCCACCACGCCGGGGTACTGGGCGATGACCTCTTCCTCGGCGTTAATGAAGGTCGTAGCCGCGTCGGGCTGGGCTTCGAGCTTTTCCCCCTCCACCTGCACCTCGACCTTTTTCACACCCGGAAACTGCGAGCAGGTGAACAGGATGGCGCGCACCGCCTGCTGGCCGCCGTCGGAGCTTTCCATGGCCTGCTTGAACTCCTTGGAGAAGTTCACGGTCACCACGCCGTCCTTCATGGTGACGGATTTCACGCCGCAGTTTTCCGGCAGGGCTCGTTCCAGACCGCTGTCATCCTGCGGACCCTTGGCCAGCTCCAGTACGGCCGTGGTCGGATCCGCGTCGCTGAACACGGCGCGCGTCACGGGCACCAGCAGCCGTCCCGTCTGCGAGGGGAAGTAGAGCTGCACCAGCCCCGCATCTTCAGAGAAGGTCTCCACGCTTTCCAGGTTCAGGTTGCCGCCGGTAAACACGCCGCTTACGTCGGTGCCGTAGGTGAGCTTGCTGCGCTTCTGCCCGTCGAATTCCAGGGTGACCTCATCCACCGTGGAAAAGCAGGTGAGCGCGTTGGTGATGGCGTCCACCATCAGGCTTTCCTGCCGCGCGTCGATGCAGTTGAGCGCTTCCTTGCTCACATTGACGTTGGCGCGCCCCTCGCTGATATCGATGTCGAAGGTCGTGCCCTCGGGGATGACCGTGCGCAGGCCCAGCCTTGCAGCCTGCATGTCGTTTTCCGCGTCCTTGACCATCAGCGCGAGCGTGGCCTTGGCGATGCCGTCGGTCTTGGGCACCTGGCGCGTGACGGGCACCAGATAGCCGTCGCCGTCCTCATAGAAGACCACGGTGGACACCGTGTCCTCCTGGGCGAGGGTCTGCTCGATGGGAATCGCCGTCTGCTCCACCAGCACCTGCGAGGTGGTCTGGTCGTTGCTGCGCAGGGCCAGCACCACCACCAGCGCCGCCGCGCACAAAATCAGGATACGCTCGATATCGGCCCGTTTGATCTTCATGCCTCTTCCACTCCTCACGCAGTGATTGCACTCAAAGGGTATGCCCCGTCTTCCGGTTCCATGACGGACAGGCGCGCATGATTGCGCTTTTTTGCGCGTTGTGCTATCATCCATCCATGCTTTTGAGTGAAGGAGGGGGTCTTGGCCATGCCGATGGATGGCTTTACCCTGTCGTATATGCGCCGCGAGCTGCTTTCCGCGCTCCAGGGCGGGCGGGTGGACAAGGTCAATCAGCCGGAGCGCGATGCGCTGGTGCTGCTCATCCGCAGCGGCGGCGGCAACCACAAGCTGCTTTTGAGCGCCAACGCCAACCAGGCGCGCGCCCAGCTGACCGCCCAGGCCTATGAGAACCCGGCCGAGCCGCCGATGTTCTGCATGCTCATGCGCAAGCACCTGCTGGGCGCGCGCGTGAGGGATGTGGGGCAGGTGGCCGGCGACCGCATTTTGACCATCGCTTTTGACTGCCTGGACGAGCTGGGCGACTCCGTGGAAAAAACGCTCTATCTGGAGGTGATGGGCCGCCACTCCAACCTGACGCTCGTGCGGGAGGACGGGGTGATCATCGATGCCATCCGCCACGTAAACAGCGAGATGAGCCGCGTGCGCACCGTGCAGCCCGGCGGCATGTACCAGCTTCCGCCCCAGCAGGACAAGCTGGCCCCGGAAAACCTCACGCCGGACGCTCTGACCGCGCGGCTGACCGCGCAGGGGGGCACGCTGGCCAAGGGGCTGATGGCCTGCGTCGCGGGCATGGCCAGCGTATGCGCCAGGGAGATCTGCGCCCAGGTGGGCGCGGACGCCGCCGCTCCCGTGAGCGAGCTGGACCTCGGCGCGCTTTCGCCCCGGCTGGTTCAGGCGCTGCGGGACATTCCCGCCGCGCCCGTGGCGCTCTATGACGAGGCGGGGATGGCGGTTGATTTCTTTCCCTTCCCCTACCGCACCTTTGCAGCGGAGCGCCAGAAAGCCATGCCCAGCCTGAGCGCGGCCATGGACGCGTTCTATCTGGGGCGCGACCTGCGCGCGCGCATGCAGCAGAAGAGCGCCGGCCTGCAGCGGCATATCAAGAGCGCGCTGGAGCGCACGGAGAAGAAAAAGGCCATCATGCTCGATTCCATCCGTCAGAGCGACCTGGCCGAGCAGGACCGCGTCTTTGGCGACCTGCTGACCGCCAATCTGCATCTGATCGGACGGGGCGTGTCCAGCGTGACGGTGCAGAACTACTATGAGGAAGGCTGCCCGGAAGTGGACATTCCCCTCTCCACACGCCTGACCCCCTCGCAGAACGCGCAAAGCTACTATAAGAAGTACCGCAAGGCCAAGGTGGCCGAACAGTACGCGCGCGAACAGCTCGTCACCATCGAGCGGGATCTTGCGCTGTTGGAAAACGCGCTGGATGACCTGGACAAATGCGAAACCACCGCCGATCTGGGCGAGGTGCGCTACGTGCTTTCGCAGGCGGGCTTCCTCCGGCCCGAACCCTCGCGGGGGCGCGGCGGCAAGCCCAAAAAGCTGCCGGAGGGCAAGCCCTGCCGCTTCACCGCGCCTGACGGCACGGTGATCGAGGTCGGCAAGAACTCGCTGCAGAACGACCGGCTCACCCTGCACGCGCGCGGCGGCGAAACCTGGCTGCACGCGCAGGGCATTCCGGGGTCGCACGTGCTGATCCGTACGGAAAGCGACCCCTCGGACGAAACGCTGCTCTACGCCGCCAAGCTGGCCGCCTATTTCAGCAAGGGGCGCAACCATCCCCAGCTGCCGGTGGATTACACCCGCCGCAAGTACGTCAAGAAATCCGCCAACGCGCCCGCCGGGCTGGTGACCTACACCAATTTCAAAACCCTCATCATCGGCCTCACGCCCGAAGATGTGGCAAGAATCATCCGGGAAGGAGGCGGCGGCAAGTGACCATTCAGCTTCGCATCGCCACGCCCCAGGACGCGCCGCTCATCCATGACACCTTCGGTCATTACGTGCTCGCCTCCACGGCCACCTTTAACGAAGTCAACCCCAGCGTGGAGATTCGCGCCGAGGAGATCCGCAGCCAGCTGGAAACCTATCCCTGGCTGATCGCGGAGGACGAAACGGGCCGCTTTCTGGGCTATGCCTGCGCCGAGTCCTTCCGTCCGCAGACGGGCTACCGCTATTTTGCCGAGCTGACCATCTTTCTCGCCCCCGACGCGCCGCGCCGCGCAGGCGTGGGCCGCAGGCTCTACGAGGCGCTTCTGCCCTTTCTCGCGCGGCAGGGCTTCCGGCAGGTCCTGGCCGTCATCACCTCCACCAACGAGGCGAGCCTGGCCCTGCACCGCGCCTTCGGCTTTGCCGAGGCGGCGCGCCTCACCTCCAGCGGCTACAAGCACGGGCAATGGCTGACGTCGGTCTGGATGGTCAAGCAGCTCAACGATTTTGATTCCTCCCCTGCGCCCATCACGCCTTTCTGCCATTGCCGCGGGGAAATGGAAGAGCGCCTCGCGGCGCTGAATGCGGAGGCATAAGGTATGGACGAAGCGTTTCGGGAATGGCGGGAGTGGCGCGAGGCCACCCGCGACGAGCCTTTGGAGGGCATGGGGGCTTTCTTTGACGCGCGCGCCGGGGATTACGAAGCCCACATGGCGCGCTGGGAAGCGCACTATCGCTGGATGGCCCGTCTGCTGCCGGATGGCATTCGCACGTTGCTGGACCTGGGCTGCGGCACGGGCCTGGAGCTGGACCGCATCTTTGAACGCTTTCCCGGCCTGGCGGTGACGGGCATCGATCTTTCGCCCGATATGCTGGGCCGGCTTGCCCGCAAGCATGCGGGAAAGCGGCTCACGCTGCTGTGCGCGGACTATTTCGCCTGCGATCTGGGCGACTGCCGCTTCGACGCGGCCGTTTCCTTTGAAACGCTGCATCACTGGCCCGCCGCGCAGAAAACAGAGCTGTTTGAGAAGCTCCGCCGCGCGCTCAAGCCCGGCGGATGCTATCTGGAATGCGACTACATCGCCACGTCGCAGGCCATGGAGGATGCGGCCATGGCCGAGTGCGCGCGCAGGCGGGCGCGGGACAACGTGCCGGCGGACGCCTTTGTTCACTTCGATACGCCGCTCACCTTGGCGCATGAGATGCAATGCCTGCGCGAAGCGGGATTTGGCAGCGTGGAGCTGGTGGGCTTCCTTGAGGGCGACGGTCACACCGCCATGCTCAGGGCGCTCAAATAGGCGCTTTGCCGACAGGGCATAGAAAAAGCGCCCGGAACGCGATACGGCGTTCCGGGCGCTTGCTTGCGTCCGGGAAATTACTTGATTTCGACGGTCGCGCCGACCTCGGCCAGCTTGGCCTTGATCTTCTCGCACTCTTCCTTGGAAGCAGCTTCCTTGATGGTCTTGGGAGCGGATTCCACGAATTCCTTGGCTTCCTTCAGGCCCAGGCCGGTCAGCTCGCGCACGACCTTGATGACCTTGATCTTCTCGCTGCCGGCATCCTTCAGGATGGCATCGAACTCGGTCTTCTCCTCCTCGGCAGGAGCGGCGGCGCCAGCAGCGCCAGGCACGGCCACAACAGCGGCGGCGGCGGACACGCCGAACTTCTCTTCCAGAGCCTTGACCAGGTCGTTGAGCTCAAGCACAGTCATTTTCTCAATCTCGGCAATAAATTCCTCGTGAGTCATGTGAATAGCCTCCATTCTATCATCGGTTTTCGGTTAGCTTGCGCGGGGAATGGGAAGCCTGTCAGGCTTCGGGAGCGGCCTCGGAATCCTTCTTGGCGATCGCGTCCAGCACGCGCACGAAGCTGGCGATGCTGCTCTGCAGGCTGCCAACCAAGCGGGCCAGAAGCACTTCGCGGCTGGGCATCTCGGCCAGGGCCTTGATCTGCTCCATGCTCATGGGCTCGGTGCCCAGCAGGCCGGCCTTGATCTCGATAGCGTCGCTCTTCTTCTTGACGATGAAGTCGTTGATGATCTTGGCGGGGCTGACGGGGTCGTTCATGCCGAAGGCGAAAGCCGACGGTCCGTTGAGCACCTCGTCCAGGCCTTCGATGTTCAGCTCCTTGAGCGCGCGGCGCACCAGGGTGTTCTTCAGCACGCAGTACTCAACGCCGTTGGCGCGGAACTGGGCGCGCAGCCCGGTCACCTGCTCCACGGTCAGGCCGCTGTAGCGGACCACGATCACGCTCTGCGCATCCTGGAACTTCTTGACGATGTCGCTGACGACCTGCTTTTTCAGCTCGATGTTCTTGCTCATTGGGGTTGCACCTCCTTTTTGAAAAGCTGCGATTCCAAAAAGAAAACCCTTGCAGGCGCAAGGGCGAACAAGTCGCAGGGGATTTCTCCCGCCTTACACCTCGGCGGGGAGGTTTTACGGGGCCGTAGCCGCCAACCCGCTGTCTTCGGCATAGGTTTCCAAAAGAATCGACATCTATTATACGCAAAGGGCGGCGTTTGTCAAGCGCAAAAGGCGTTTTTTTCTTCATTTGCCTTGAAAACATTTGTCAGCGTATTTTCAGCCCGCAGGGCCAAAATAGCGTTGAACCCACTTGAGGAGGTGAACAACGGATGGTGAACCGCCAGAGCACCGGCAAGAGCAGCCGGCCCGAGGCGCCTCAGGCCCGCGCCGCCCTGGACAGCATGAAATACGAAATCGCCAAGGAATTGGGCATCAATTTCAAGCAGGGCTATAACGGCGACCTTAGCTCCAGGGACAACGGCTACGTGGGCGGCTACATGGTCAAGCGCCTGATCGAGCAGGCCGAGCGCCAGATGGCTTCCCAGGGAGGCAACACCATGCGCTGAGGCGCAAATCATTGATGAGGTGAAGGAAAAATGTATCAGAATCAGCAGAACACCACCAGTTCCAATCGCACCATGGTTCCCGAAGCCAAGCAGGCCCTGAACAACATGAAGTTTGAGATCGCCAACGAGCTTGGCATCAACCTCAAGCAGGGCTACAACGGCGATCTGCCCAGCCGTCAGGCGGGCTACATCGGCGGCTACATGGTCAAGCGCCTGATCGAAAACGCTGAGCGCGCCATGAGCGGCGGCCAGCAGTAACCGCGCTTCAAGCCAGAAGGAGGAGCGGCCGTTGGAAAGCGGCCGCTCCTTTTGGCATGCCCCGGATGCGCGCGGCGGGCGTCTCCTGGGCAGGTTGCGCGCTCCACGGCTTTTTCATGCGGGCGGCTTTCGGGCTGTCCCCGCCTGCATCTTTCGCGTGCCGGGCGCATCTTCTTTTGCAGGCAGGCAGGAAAAGGGCGGTTGCGTCTTGAACCCCTTGCGCATGAAAGACGAAGGAAAGGCGGCGGCAGACATGGCGGCATATCCGCTCATCGGCATATCGGGCAGCATCGACGCGGAGGAGACGCGTCACTTCATTCTCAGGGACTATTTTACAGCGGTGATCGCCGCAGGCGGCGCGCCCCTGCTGCTCAGCCCCGACATGGAGGGCGGCATGCTGGAAAACTGCCTTGCGCGCCTGGACGGCCTCCTGCTGGCGGGCGGGAACGATGTATCTCCCACGCTCTTCGGCCAGCAGCCCATCGAGGCGCTGGGCGAGGTCAACCCCCTGCGCGACGCCTTTGAAATGCGCCTGGTGCGCCTGGCGGCGCAGCGCGAGCTGCCCACGCTGGGCATCTGCCGGGGCGTGCAGGCGATGGCTGCGGCGCTGGGCGGTTCGCTATGGCAGGATCTGCCCAGCCAGTACCGCACGGCGGATGGCATGCCGCCCGCCGCGCACCGGCAGACCGCGCCCGGGCATTACGCCAGCCATGCGGTGGATGTTTTGCCGGGGACGCTGCTGGAGCGTCTGTTGAGCGGGGCGGAAACGCTGGCCGTCAACTCCTTCCACCATCAGGCGGTGAAGGAAGCCGGCAGCCTGCGCGTGTGCGCCCTGGCTCCGGACGGTGTGATCGAGGCCGTGGAGCATGAATCCCTGCCGTTTTTTCTGGGCGTGCAGTGGCATCCGGAACGGATGTACCGGCGCGACCGCAGCGCGGCGGCGCTGTTTGAGGGGCTGACGCGCGCGGCGCGGAGCGATAGACGGGCATAAAAAAAGTGAACCATCTGCACGAAGCAAGACAGCCCACCCTGGCAGGGGCAGAAGGATTCGAACCCTCAACAAAGGTTTTGGAGACCCACGTGTTACCATTACACCATGCCCCTACGGAACGATTTGAAAGTATACACGACCTTTCCCGATTTGTCAACAAAAAAATCCAAACATCTGTTTTTGTGCCGCCGGTCCCGTCCTGCGATGCAGCACGGGACCGGGCGGGGCTTATTCCTCGCCGTCGCGCTCGGGCTTCTGCTCGTGAATGGCATAGAGCTCGGCATAGCTGTGGGCCTGACCGGCCGTGCGCACGGCGGAGGGAATCAGCCCCGTGCATTCCGTGGCCGAGGCCAGCTCCGCCACCTCCGGCACAGGCGGGTTGACCGGCGTTTGTCTGGCGCGTGGTTTCATTTTCAATCTCCTTCCGTTATGCTTTCCGGGGCAGTGTGCGCCGGTCAAAAGCCGATTATGCGCACGGCTTTCATTTCCTTTTGACATTTGATGGAACCCGCCGTATAATGATGCTACCCTTTTCTGTTTACCAAAGGAGCGATGCGCCTTGAAGCACAAGGAGCCAGCCGGCCGCTCCGGCTACTATCCCCACGGGCTCTATGCGGGTTCCCCGAACCGGCGGCAAAAAAAGCCCCTGCGCAAGCCCGTCTTTTATGTGGTGATCGCCGCATGCGTCTGTGTATTTGTCACCTCCGCCGCCCTGCTGATTCGCTATTATGCCGATATCGCCGCCTCCCGCAACGCCTCGGCGCAGCTGAACCAGCTCTACCAATCCGCTCAGGAATCCTCTCCGGCCACGGCTGCCCCTTCAACTGCACCATCGGCCACATCCGAAGCCGCACCTTCGGCCGCACCCACGGCAGCCCTCGTCGCGGCCTCCTCGCCCGTTCCCGCCGCATCCATGGACCCGTCCCTCCTGCTTTCCTCCGCTTCCGGCACGGACAGCCTGACCGTCGAGGAGATTTGGCCTACCATCTATCCGGACAATCCCCGGCTGTCCGTCTCCTCCGTCTTTGACGAATTGCAGGAGCAGAACCGCGACATTGTGGCCTGGCTGAGCATCGAAGGCGAGCTTGATGAGCCCGTGGTCCAACGGAACAACGAATTCTATCTCACCCACAATGCTCTACAGCAGGAGAGCGTAACCGGCGCGCTGTTCCTGGATGAAAACTGCGATCTCATCCATGTGCCCACCCAGATGGTCATTCACGGCCATAACATGAAGGAGGGCGCGATGTTCGGCATGCTCAAAAAGTACAAGGTCAAGGGAGCGGAATTTTATCGCGAGCATGCCTACATCAATTTTAACACCCTTTATGAAAACGGTCGCTATGTCATCTTTGCCGTGGCGGAGGTGGATATCCGCGCCGGACAGCCTCATTACCTGCCCTTCTGGCACTATTCGCGCTTTGACAGCGTGGAGGCCTTCAACAGCTACGTGGAAACCGCGCGCGCCTGCTCTCTGTACCACTGCACGGTGGACGTGCAGCCCGGCGACAGGCTGCTTACCCTCTCCACCTGCACCGGCACGGACGACAACCTGCGCCTGGTCGTGATGGCCCGCAAGCTGCGCGAGGGCGAAAACCAGCTGGACCTGAACATGGAAGTCATGAGCACCTACGACCGCTGAGAGCGCCTCTTTACAAGGGGCAAAAACTGTGCTATCATACCCCCTAGCGGCTATGATGAGGACGGGTGCGCCTTTCTACCGCAGCCAAGCGAGTCCGGGGATGATGCGAGCCGGACGCTGTGGCGGCGCGCCGGATCACCTCGGAGCCATCCGCATGAGGGCGCCTCGCGCCGTAAGGCGGGTCGGGCGCTCCCGTGACAGGGCCGGCCGGTGCATGCCGGCCATGAGTGGACGGCGGTATGCCGTCAAAATGGGTGGTACCGCGGAAAAGCGTATTTTCCGTCCCGTTGCGCGGGGCGGTTTTTTCATGCCCCGAATTCCCCCACACATCCCAAAGGAGGCACGGACCCAATGTACCGCAAAGTATCCACGGACATGAACTTCGTCGAGCGCGAAAAGGAAGTGCTGGACTTCTGGAAGCGCGAAGGCATCATCGAAAAGAGCTTCCACCACCGTGACGGCGCGGAGCGCTTTACCTTCTTCGACGGCCCGCCCACGGCCAACGGCCGCCCGCACATCGGCCACATCGAGACGCGCGCCATCAAGGACCTGATTCCGCGCTTCCAGAGCATGAAGGGCAAGGACGTTTTGCGCAAGGCCGGCTGGGACACCCACGGCCTGCCCGTGGAGCTGGAGGTGGAAAAGCTGCTGGGCCTGGACGGCAAGCCGCAGATCGAGGCCTACGGCATCGAGCCCTTCATCGCCGAGTGCAAAAAGAGCGTGTGGAAGTACCAGCACGAGTGGGAGGAAATGTCCGACCGCGTGGCCTTCTGGGCGGATATGAAGGACCCCTACATCACCTACAAGGACGACTATATCGAGTCCGAATGGTGGAGCCTCAAGGAGATCTGGAAAAAGGGCCTGCTCTACAAGGGCTTCAAGGTCGTGCCCTACTGCCCCCGCTGCGGCACCGCGCTTTCCAGCCACGAGGTCGCGCAGGGCTACAAGGAGGTCAGCGACGTTTCGGCCACGGTCCGCTTCAAAGTGGTAGGCCGTGAGGATACCTTTATTCTCGCCTGGACCACCACGCCCTGGACACTTCCCTCCAACGTAGCCCTGTGCGTCAACGCGCATGAGGACTACTGTGAGTTCCAGTTGGACGGGCAGACCTACATCCTGGCGCAGGCGCTTTTGCACGCCGTCTTTGGCGAGAAGGCGCACGAGGGCCAGGTGCTCAAGACCATGAAGGGCGCCGAGCTCTGCGGCATGGCCTACGAGCCGCTCTACCGCTTCGAGGGCGTGAGCTATCCCCGCGAAAAGGGCTGGTACGTGGTCAGCGACGACTATGTGACGCTGACCGACGGCACCGGCATCGTGCACATCGCCCCGGCGTTCGGCGAGGACGACGCGCGCGTGGGCCGCGACAACCAGCTTCCCTTCGTGCAGCTGGTGGACACGCAGGGCAAGTTCGTGGAGGGCACGCCCTGGGCGGGCGAAGGCACCAAGCAGGTCAACGAAAAGGTGATCGAGGACCTGCGCGGGCGCGGGCTGCTTCTGGCCGCTCTGCCCTTTACGCACAACTATCCCTTCTGCTGGCGCTGTGACACGCCGCTGCTCTATTACGCCCGCGCCACGTGGTTCATCCGCATGACCGCCGTGCGCGACGAGCTGGTGCGCAACAACCGCACCGTCAACTGGATGCCCGACAACATCAAGGAAGGTCGCATGGGCAACTTCCTGGAGAACGTCGTGGACTGGGGCCTGTCCCGCGAGCGCTACTGGGGCACGCCGCTGCCCATCTGGGTCTGTGAGGATGGGCACATCCATGTGATCGGCTCCCGTCAGGAGCTGCGCGAGATGGCCACCACGCCCGTGGGCGATATCGAGCTGCACCGCCCCTATGTGGATCAGGTCGAAATCACCTGTCCCGAGTGCGGCAAGCCCATGCACCGCGTCAAGGAGGTCATCGACTGCTGGTACGACAGCGGCTCCATGCCCTTTGCCCAGTGGCACTATCCCTTTGAAAACAAGGAGATCTTTGAAAAGCGATTCCCGGCCAACTTCATCTCCGAGGCCATCGACCAGACCCGCGGGTGGTTCTACACCCTCATGGCCATCTCGACCCTGATGTTTGACCGCGCGCCGTTTGAAAACTGCATCGTGCTGGGCCACGTGCAGGACAAGGACGGCCAGAAGATGTCCAAGCACAAGGGCAACGTGGTCGATCCCTGGAGCGTGCTGGACAAGCAGGGCGCGGACGCCGTTCGCTGGTATTTCTACACCGCGGGCGCGCCGTGGCTGCCCAGCCGCTTCAGCCCCGAGGCCGTGGCCGAGGGCCAGCGCAAGTTCATGGGCACGCTGCAAAACACCTACGCTTTCTTCGTCCTCTACGCCAACATCGACAACTTCGACCCCAAGGACCATCCCATCGAAAACGTGAAGCTGACCCTGATGGACAAGTGGGTGCTGTCGCGCCTTCATCAGCTAGTCAAGCGCGTGGACGACGACCTGTGCAACTACCGCATCCCCGAGCCCGCCCGCGCCATCACCGAGTTCGTGGACGATTTGAGCAACTGGTACGTGCGCCGCTGTCGCGAGCGCTTCTGGGGCAAAGGCATGGACGACACCAAGGAGGCCGCGTTCGTCACCCTCTATACGGTGCTGGTCACGCTGTCCAAGGTGATCGCTCCCTTTGTTCCCTTCATGGCCGAGGAGATGTATCAGAACCTCGTGCGCAGCGTGGACCCCTCCGCGCCCGAAAGCGTGCATCTGTGCGACTTCCCCGCCGGAGACGAAAGCCTGATCGACGAAAACCTCAATACCCAGATGAGCGCGCTGCTAAGCGTCGTCGGCCTCGGCCGTGCCTGCCGCGCCGCCGCAAACCTCAAGGTGCGCCAGCCGCTGAGCACCCTCTACGTCAAGGGCACGTCCTTTGACGAGGCGTTCAGCGCTTTGGCCGAGGACGAGCTCAACGTCAAGAAGGTCGTCTTTACCGACGACGCGCGGGCCTTCACTACCTACAACCTCAAGCCCCAGATGCGCACCCTCGGCCCCAAATACGGCAAGCTCCTGGGCCGCATCGGCCAGCACCTCAAGGAGCTGGACGGCAACGACGTGGTGGACGCCTTCAATCGCGGCGAGAACGTGACCTTCACGCTGGACGGCACCGAGGTTACGCTTTCCAAGGACGACGTGCTCACCGAGGCCACGCAGAAGCCCGGCTTCTCCGCCCAGACGGAGGGCGAGGTGACGGTGGTTGTGGACTGCAACCTCACGTCGGAGCTGATCGCCGAGGGCTACCAGCGCGAGATGGTGTCAAAGCTGCAGAACATGCGCAAGGACGCCGGCTTTGAGGTCAGCGACCGCATCGAGGTGACCTACGAGGCCGGGGACGAGCTGGCCACCGCCATCGAGGCCGGGCGCGATTTCATCATGCAAAGCGTGCTGGCGACCTCCTTTGCCCGCGGCGCCGCCCCAGAGGGCGCCGTCTCCCAGGAATGGGACCTCAACGGCAAAAAGGCCGTTCTGAGCGTGCGCAAGGCGTAAGCGATTGACGGGGGCGGAATGAAACCGCCCCCTTTTTCCCCCACCGACGACGAGGAGCGAATCAGATGTTTCTTTGCGATCAATGGCGCGATTACGAGGTGCTGGACACCGGCGACGGCGAAAAGCTGGAGCGCTGGGGCGATATCGTGCTGCGCCGCCCGGACCCGCAGGTGATCTGGCCCAAAGCCGACCCCGCCCTGTGGGACGCGGCGCAGGCCACCTACGTGCGCAGCGACACCGGCGGCGGACACTGGGAATTCCGCGAAAAGCTGCCGGAGCGCTGGGTCATCGGCCTGAACAACCTGAAATTCTACGTAAAGCCCACCGGCTTCAAGCACACGGGGCTGTTCCCGGAGCAGGCGGCCAACTGGGCCTTCATGCAGGAGCGCATCCGCGCCGCAGGCGCATGGGGCCGCCCGCCGCGCGTGCTCAACCTCTTTGCCTACACGGGCGGAGCCACGCTGGCCTGCGCCGCCGCCGGCGCGCACGTCACCCACGTGGACGCGGCCAAGGGCATGGTGCTCTGGGCGCGCGAAAACCGCGATTTGAGCGGCATCCCGGAGGAGCGCACGCGGCTGATTATCGAGGACGCGAAGGCGTTTGTTAAGCGCGAGCTTCGCCGCGGCAACCGCTACGACGGCATCCTCATGGACCCGCCCAGCTACGGCCGCGGGCCCGGCGGCGAGGTGTGGAAGCTGGAAAACGAGCTCTACCCGCTGGTGGACCTGTGCGCGCAGGCGCTGTCAGATACGCCGCTGTTTTTCCTGATCAACGGCTACACCACGGGTTTTTCCGCCTCGGTGCTGGGCAATATCGCCCGCCGCTGCCTCGTGGACCGCTACGGCGGCAAGGTCGAGGCGGACGAATTGTGCCTGACCGTGACGACGGGGGGCGTGCTGCCCTGCGGCACGACCGCGCGGTGGCTGCCCGATGCCTGAAATCGTCTATGAGGACAACCACCTGATCGTGGCGGTCAAGCCGGCCGGCCTGCTCACCCAGGGCGATGTCACGGGCGACGACTGCCTGCTCGACCAGCTCAAGCGCGACATCAAGGAGCGCTACCACAAGCCGGGAGACGTGTACCTGGGGCTTGTGCACCGGCTGGACCGACCCGTGGGCGGGCTGGTGGCGTTCGCGCGCACGAGCAAGGCCGCCTCACGCCTGAGCGAGCAGCTGCGCACGCATGCCATGGCGCGCGAATACCTGGCCGTGGCCGAGGGCGGATCGTCCATGCCGGACGCGGGCGACCTTCACGACTGGCTCATGCAGGATGAGGCGGCGGGCCGGGTGTGTGCTGCAACCCCCGGCGCGCCGGGCGCGAAGGAAGCGCGCCTCTCCTTTTGCGTGCTGGGCCGCGACGAAACGCAGGATACCGCGCTGGTGCACGTCCGGCTCCAGACCGGGCGCAAGCATCAGATTCGCGTGCAGCTCGCCCACAGCGGCCACCCGCTGCTATGCGACATGCGCTACGGCCGCGGCGCGCGCGGCCAGTCCGTGGCGCTGTGGGGCGCGGTGCTCAGGCTAACGCACCCCACCCGCAAGGAACCCATGACCTTTTTGAGCGCGCCGCGCGGCGACGCGTTCTTCCCCTATGCCGCCCTGATCGACGGCTTTTTGAACGACCAACGGAAGGGAGCCGACCTGTGAGCCAATTTTCCTTTGAGGTGCTCAAAACCTGCAAGCAGTCCGGCGCGCGGCTGGGCCTGCTTCATACGCCGCACGGCGACATCCACACCCCCGTCTACATGCCCGTGGGCACCGCCGCCACCGTCAAGGCCATGACCCCGCGCGAAATGCTGGAGATCGGCACGGAGATCATGCTGTCCAACACCTACCACCTGCACCTGCGCCCCGGCGAGGATCTAATCCGCGAGGCGGGCGGCCTGCACCGCTTCATGAGCTGGCCCAAGCCCATCCTCACCGACAGCGGCGGGTTTCAGGTCTTTTCCCTCGCCGGTATCCGCAAGATCCGCGAGGAGGGCGTAGCTTTCCAGAGCCACCTGGACGGCAGCCGCCGCTTCATCTCGCCCGAGGTGAGCATGGACATCCAGCACGCGCTGGACTCGGACATCATGATGGCCTTTGACGTGTGCACCGCCTACCCCTGCGACCACGCCACCGCCGAGGACGCCATGCACCGCACCCACCGCTGGGCCAGGCGCTGCCAGCAGCACCACACCGACGACTCTCAGGTGCTCTTTGGCATCGTGCAGGGGGCGTTCTTCGAGGACCTGCGCATCGAGAGCGCCAAGACGCTTGCGGACATGGACTTCTTCGGCTACGGCATCGGCGGCCTGTCCGTGGGCGAGCCAAAGCCCATGATGTACGATCTGCTGGAGGCCATCATGCCCCACATGCCCGCGCTCAAGCCACGCTACCTCATGGGCGTGGGTTCGCCCGACTGCCTGATCGAGGGCGTGCTGCGCGGGGTGGACATGTTCGACTGCGTGCTGGCCACGCGCATCGCGCGAAACGGCACCTGCTTCACCACCGACGGGCGGCTGGTCATCAAAAACGCGCAGTATGCGCATGACTTCCGCCCCATCGACGAGGAATGCGACTGCTACGCCTGTCAGAATTTCAGCCGCGCCTACATCCGCCACCTCTTCAAGGCGGGCGAGATCACCGGCGCGCGCCTGACCAGCATCCACAACCTGCGCTTCCTCCTGCGCCTGATGGAGAAGGTGCGAAAGGCCATCGAGGAGGACCGCCTGCTGGATCTGCGCAGGCAGTTCTACGAGCGCTACGACATGAGCCGCAACTTCTAGGAGGGCGCCATGGAGATCATCGAGGTCGCCGCCGGGGTGGTGCGCCGGGCGGACGGGCGCGTGCTCATCTGCCGCCGTACGGGGCGGCTGGAAGGGCTGTGGGAGTTTCCCGGCGGCAAGCTGGAACCCGGCGAAACCCCCGCCCAATGCCTGGAGCGTGAGCTGATGGAGGAGCTGGAGCTGCCCGTGACCGCCGGAGAGACGCTTGGCGAGGTCAAACGGGAGGAAGGTGGGCGTATGATCCGCCTCATCTTCGTCGCCGCCGAGCTTTGCGCAACCGAGGCGCTTTCCCTGCACGTGCACGGCAAAGCCGTGTGGGCGCTGCCGTCGGAGCTGAACCGGTATGCGTTTTGTCCGGGGGATGCGGCATTTTTGAGCCGGGGGCTTTTGTAGCGCCCCTGGCTTTGTTTTGATGCCCCAATATGATTTGTCGAGGACCGGCTTTACCGGGCTGACCGCATGCCGCATCACGGCTGCGGCAGCTCCGCGCGGTTCTTTCCATGCAGGTCGGTTTTGGCTTCGGCTTATAAAAGCGCAAAGCAAAGGGGGTGCTGCCGCCCGCTTCACGCAGGCGACAGCACCCCTGTGGTTTGGTCCGGATGATGCGTTATTCAGCGTCAGCCGCAACGGCGTTGGCCGCGGTCCTGCCGGATACGAAGATCTCGACGATCGCGTTGCCGCCCAGGCGGTTGCCGCCATGGATGCCGCCGGTCACCTCGCCCGCAGCGTACAGGCCGGGGATGATGTTGCCTTCGGTATCCAGCACATGGCGCTCGGTATCCACCTCAACGCCGCCCATGGTGTGGTGCGTGGAGGGAGCCATCAGGCGGATGCGCAGCGTGGTGTTCTCCAGATCGTAGGTATCCACGTTGTAGCTGCCGTCCTCGTTCTTTTCCACGTCGCCGATGGTGCGGGAGGCGATCGCCTTGCCCACATCCTCAAACTCGCCCTGGCCCATCACGGCCATGTCGTAGTTGCGGATGGTTTCGAGCACCACGTCGGGATCGGCCGTCACGCCAAGCTCTGCAAACAGTTCGCCCAGCTCGGTGGCCTTGCGGGTGTAGTAGCGGCCGTCGAAGTCGCCTTCTTCAAGCTGGATCGGGCCGGGGATGGGCTCGGTCACGTTGTAGATTTCAATGAATACGCCCTTGGTGCCGTTGACTTCCATGCCGTTCTCAAACTCGGCCAGGGACAGCACGTCGCGCTCGGAGCCCTCGTCCACGAAGCGCTTGCCCGTGGTGGGGTTGATGTACACGGCGTAGTTGCCGCCGCCGAAGGCCAGGTTGCCGTTGTCCACCCAGGAGATCGGCATCAGCTGGGTGAAGCCCATGCCCGTGGTGGCCGCGCCGACCTCCACCGCCATGTCAATGCCGCTGCCGGTGAGGGATGAGCGGTTGGTGGTCTTGGTGGCCTCGGTCAGGTACTCGCTGGACCAGTACACGTTGGTGTCGAGCACCATGTCGATGTTGGCCGCATAGCCGCCGGTCGCCAGGATGACGCCCTTGGTGGCGTAGGCGGTGACCTCGGTGCCGTCATAGCGGGTCGCCTTGACGCCGATCACGCGGCCGGTGTCGTCGGTGATGAGGCTCTCGGCCGTGGTGCGCAGCATGATCTCGTTGGCCTCGTTGGCGGAGAGGAACTCGTTCATGGGAGCCACGAAGTAGGTGCCCCAGCGGCCGGCATAGCTTTCGGTCTCGCCGTCGCCGTCGGTATCGACATCGGCGCCGATGAACTCGTTCTCACGATACCACAGAGCGCCGATCAGCGTGGGCTGGGTATCCTCGATGAAGGTGGAGCCCATCTCCTCCAGCCAGGGCTTGAGCTCCTGACCGTCCTCGATGAACTGGGTGACCAGGTCGATATCGCCGTAGATCCACTCGCTGCCGTCCGCGCTCTGGCGCAGGCCGCCGTAGTAGGTCTGGAAGATGTGCAGGTTCAGCGTGGAGAACAGGGTCAGCTGGTTTTCCGGCACGCCCGCATCCAGCTGGGGCTGCGCCCAGTCCAGATAGGCCTGAATCTCGGCCTTGAGCTCCTTGAGCACGGGCAGGTAGTCGGCGTGGACGCCGTGCTTGGACAGCTCCTTCATGTCGCCGGCCACAAATTCGTGATCCTTGTAGTAGTCCGCGTCGAACTCCTCTTCGTTCCACTCAAGGATGGCCTTGAGCTCGTCGATGCAGCCCTGCACGGACTTGACCTTGTTGTAGGTGTTGCCGTCAAAGCCCACGCCGGTAGTGGCGTCGGGATCTTCGGGGTCCCACACCAGGTAGGGCATCACGCTCTGGTACTGGCCGCCGGAAACCAGGGTGTTGCCGCCGACCTCGGCATTGGTTTCGATGACCAGCACGGTGTCGCCGTTCTGCGCCGCCTGCGCGGCCGCGGCGATACCCGCGCCGCCCGCGCCCACGATCACCACGTCATGGGTGACCTCGATGGGCTCCTGCGCCTCGTAGGCGAAGGGCTTGGCGCCCGCCTGCAGCGCCGCCACGTCGCAGCCGGCCTGCTCGGCCGCCGCGTTGACGGCGTTAAAGACCGCGCGGCTGGTGAAGGTGGCGCCGGACACGGCATCCACGCCCGTAGAGGTATACTCGATGATTTCGGGGAACAGGATGTCGTAGGCCACGTCGCCGACGTGCTCCGTCTCAGCGGAAGAGACGACCTCGATGGCCTCGATGGCGTCCTCGGAGAAGGTGACGCTCAGCACCACGTCGCCGTTGTAGCCGGCGGCGGTGCCTTCATAGGTGCCCGGCGTGAAAGCGATTTCCGCCACTTCCTGCGCCTCGCCCCGTGCCTGCGCCAGGGCATTGCCCACGGCGGTCTTGACGGCGGTGCTGGTGATGGTGGCGCCCGCGACGCTGTCAACGCCGTCGGCATCCGCCTGGCTCACGTACGCCGCGCTCATCTGCTCGATGGCCGCGCCGCCCAGCGCCGGGGTTTCACCGTCGCCGGTGATTTCGATGGCGGTGATCGCCTCCTCGTCCACCGTCACCGCAACGTTTATCGCCCCGCCGAAGCCCTGCGCGGAGGCTTCATAGGTTCCCGGCGTAAACGCCGCTGCGCCGGCGGTCATGGATGCGCTCAGCAGCATGACTACCAGCACAATACCCGTCCATTTTCTGATGTTCATTCTCTTTTCCCTCCTGTAATGACATAGGGTTGAAGATTATCCATATTTAATATAATCATCAATCGAACGAGTTGTCAAGGTCTTTTGTCAATTCCTTCACAAAGCGGGATTGCCTCTGCCTCGCCCGGTTTTTTCATTGACACGGCCGCCCGCGGGTGCTATACTTATAGAAGATGTATTTCGTTAAAACCGTTATGCATCAAGCACTTTTTGACATTCATATCATCATGGTCAAAGGAGGCCGCATCATGCAGATTCATCTTTACGACTCCGCCGCCCAGGTCGGCCAGGCCGCCGCGACGCTGATCGCCGCGCAGATCATCGCCAAGCCCGACTCCGTGCTGGGCCTTGCCACCGGCTCCACCCCCATCCCCACCTATCAGGAGCTGATCCGTCTGTGCAAGGGCGGCGTGTTGGACTTCTCCCGCGTGCGCTCCTTCAACCTGGACGAATACTGCAACCTGCCCGTGGATCACGAGCAGAGCTACCACAGCTTCATGCGCCAGCAGCTCTTTGACCACATCAACATCGACCCCGCCAACACCCGCGTGCCCGACGGCAACGCCCGCGACCAGGCCGCCGAGTGCGCCAGCTACGACACCGCCATCAACCAGGCCGGCGGCATCGACATCCAGGTGCTGGGCATCGGCCGCAACGGCCACATTGGCTTCAACGAACCCGCCGATACCTTCGTCTACGGCTGCCATATCGTCAACCTCACCCAGAGCACCATCGAGGCCAACCGCCGCTTCTTTGAAAGTGAAAACGACGTGCCCCGCCAGGCCATCAGCCTGGGCATCGGCAGCATCATGAACGCGCGGCGCATTCTGCTCCTGGCGACCGGCGCCGACAAGGCCGAGGCCATCCGCGCCGCCGTCTACGGCGACATCAACCCAAGGACGCAGGCCAGCATCCTGCGCACGCATCCCAATGTGATCTTCCTGCTGGACAAGGCGGCCGCGGGGCTGCTCTAACAGCGTCAGGGCCGGAGGGCGGAGAGCCGCCTTCCGGCCTTTTTTGCTGTGCGCGGTTTGTCATTCCCTGCCGTCTATGCTATACTGAAGTACCAAATGCTGCATGCTTGGAAAGGAGGGCGCGCTGTGCTCAAGGTTGTGATCGCCGACGATGAAGCGCGCATTTTGAGCCTGATCCGCCTGCTGCCGGACTGGGACGCGCTGGGCATGGAGGTGGCCGGCACCGCGGGAAACGGGCTGGAGGCGTTGGCTCTGATCGAACGCGAGCGACCGGACATCCTCATCACCGACATCCGCATGCCGGGCTGTCAGGGGCTTGAGCTGATCGAGCGGGCCCGGCGGGCCGTTCTCGATATTGAAATTATCATCATCAGCGGCTACGCGCATTTCGAATACGCGCAAACCGCCATCAAGCTGGGCGTGGGCGACTATCTGCTCAAGCCCATCAAAAAGGACGAGCTGACCTCCACCCTCGCCAAGCTGGCCCAGCGCTGCCATGCCAAGCATCCCAGCGCCCCCGGCGCGGAACCGGAAGGCGAGGGACGGGCCAGGGCGGCCCTTGGCGAAAAGCTGGTGCGCGAGGCCATATCTGACCGCCTCTTTCCCGCCTCGGCGGAGGCGCTAAGGCAGACCTACGGCTTCGGCATGCCGGGCGGCGCGTACCGGGCTTTCGTGCTCAAGCTGGACTACCGCGATTTGGGCCGCGAGCCGCTGGAAATCATCCACGGCAAGGCGCGCGAGCTGTTGACTCCCCTCGCGGCCCTTTCGGACGTACAGCTGGCCTGCGCCCACGATGAGGACCGTCTCACCGGCGTGGTGTGCGCTCCGCCCGACGCGCAGGCGAATGTCCGGCGCATGCTGCGGCAGGCGCTCAACCAGCTGGAGGCCCAGAAGGGGCTGTTGGGACCGGTATCGTTCTCGCTGTCGCTCAGCGAGGCCGACGCCTCTCCCGTCCAGATTCCCGCGCTGGTGCGCCAGGCGGACCAGCTGATCGACGAGCGGTTGCTGGAGGGTACCGGACGGCTGCTGGAGGGTGCGGCAGCTGCCTCTGGCCTGCGGGATGCCCGTCTTTTGGAGCGCTACGGACACGAGATCGAAAAAGCCCTTTCCACCTTGGATACGAACCTGGCGGTGGACTGCACCAACGCCCTGGCGCGCGAGGCAATGGGCTTCCCCGGCGTGCGCGGGTATGAGCTGACGGAGCTGGTTCGCTCGGCGGGCAGTCTGTTTGCGCTGCGCCTTGGGCTGGACGGCGGGGAGGAGGCGGCCTTCGCGCGGGAGGCGGGCCTTTCCAGCCGCGCAGACGAGCTGTTCGACTGCCTGATCCGCTTTGAGAAAAAGCATATGGAGGCCGAGGACGTTCGCCGCCGCAGCGAGGCTCTCCGCCCCATCCGCATCGCCAAGCAGTACGTGCAGGAGCATTACAGCCAATCCATCACTTTGGAGGACGTATGCGCCGCCACGGGATTCAGCGTGAGCTATTTCAGCGCGCTGTTCAAAAAGGAAAGCGGAGAGGGCTTTTCCAAGTACCTGACAGGGGTTCGCATGGAACACGCCAAGGAGCTTTTACAGGAAAGCAACCTGCCCGTATCCGAGGTCTGCGCGCAGGTGGGTTACAGCGACCTCAAGCACTTCACACAGACCTTCAAAAAATACACCAATTTGAGCCCCGCACAGTACCGCAAGCTCTACGGCTAAGGAGGCGAAGGCATGAAACACCGCTGGCGGATGCTTTCCTTCCGCGTGGGCGTGTTGGGAGGCATAGCCCTGACGGCGCTGGCCGTCGCCGCCGCCCTGCTGATGCGGCGCGACCCGCTCGCCGCCGCTCTGCTGCTGTGTGCCGCGGCCGGGCTGGGATTGGCGGCCTGGCTGTGCGTGGTCCGGCCCTACCGGGCGCAGGAGCGGGCGATGCTGATGTTTTTGGAGGGCTATACGCCGCCCCGGCAGGACGCCGCCTGCGCCCTGTCCCCCGCGCAGGCGCGCTTGCAGGAGCAGGTGGCCGCCATTCTCAATCCGGAGCAGCTCTTCAACCTCAACAAGCGGCAGGCCCAGTATCAGGCCCTGCAAAATCAGATCAATCCGCACTTCCTCTATAATACCCTGGAAAGCATCCGCGGCGAGGCGCTCTTGTCCGGCATGGACACCATTGCCGATATGACCGAGGCGCTGGCCACGTTTTTCCGCTACACCATCAGCAAGGTGGAGAACCTGGTATCCGTGGAGGAGGAGCTACAAAACTGCGAAACCTATTTTCACATTCAGCGCTACCGCTTTGCCGACCGGCTGGAGCTGCACATCAGCTGCGACCCCGCCGACCGCGAGGCTATCTACCGCTGCCGTCTGCCCAAGCTGACCATCCAGCCCATCGTGGAGAACAGCATCATCCACGGCACGGAGCTCAAGCTGGGCACCGGCCACATCCGCATCCAGCTGGAGCGCACGCAGAAGCGCCTGCTCATCCGCATTTCGGATGACGGCGTGGGCATGGACGCCGAAACCCTGCTGCGCCTCAACGAGCGTCTGGGCAAGAGCGCCATCGCCCAGCCGCCGCAGAGCCGGGGCGGCCTGGCGCTGGCCAACGTGGACAGCCGCATCCGCCTGCTCTTTGGCGACAAGTACGGCCTGCACGCCTTTTCCACGCCGGGCGTGGGCACGGATGTGGAGATCACACTGCCCATGATCGCCAGCGACCGCGACATCCCCAACCGGGAGGCGCTGGTGTGAGAAACGAAGTGCTTCGCCTGGAAAAGGTCACTTTGCGCGAGCAGGGCGTAACCCTGCTGGATAACCTGAACCTGCATATCTTCGAAGGCGAGATCATGGGCCTGGTGCCCATCGACACCCACGGCCTGACCGCCCTGTGCGACCTGCTGCGCGAAAACCTGCCCCTGCACTACGGCTATGTGTTCTATCGGGAAAAGCTGATCAATACCTGGCGCTCACCCCAGCCGCACTATAACCGCATCAGCGTCATCCAGGCCAAGAGCTGTCTGGTGGACGGGTTGAGCGTGGCGGACAACATCTTCGTGCTCCGGCCGGGGTTTCGCGGACGGCTGATGCGGCCGGCGGCGTTCCGGCGACAGCTGGAGCCCTTCATGCGCAGCATCGGCATCTCCATCGACGCGGACGCGCGCGTGGAGGATCTTTCCGTCTTTGAGCGCTTCGTGGTCGAGCTGCTCAAGGCCGTGGTAGCCGGCAGCCGGCTGATCGTGCTCAACGAAATTAGCACCCTGATCAATGAAGCCGAGCTGGGCAAGCTGCACGCCATCCTCCGCCACTACGCAGCGGAGGGCATTTCCTTCCTGTACATATGCTTTCACTTTGAGGAGCTTCTGCGAATCAGCGACCGTACCGCCCTGATGATGCAGGGCCGTGTGGTGAAGCTCCTGGAGGGCAGCGAGATGATTCCCCAGTCGCTGCTTCCCTATTCCGCCGCCTATGAGCAGATGGTGGCCAGCCAGCTGGCGCGCGGCGCGCACAAGATCGGGTCGGAGGTGTTCAGCGCCTGCCTCCCGGAAGCGGCGGACGG
>ENA-OZAF01000115-OZAF01000115.1-human-gut-metagenome-genome-assembly--contig:-NODE-115-length-35946-cov-7.583907_pt1 | contig 35946 bp, 28 predicted proteins | sample MGYA00244207_ERZ653498 | MGnify/ENA primary metagenome ERZ653498 (study PRJEB26926, sample SAMN06165156) | human gut metagenome | biome: ENVO:00009003; feature: ENVO:2100002; material: ENVO:00002003... | reverse complement strand
ATATTGATATGATGTAAAATAAAATTATTATATGAATTTCGTGCGCGTGTACGCGTAAAAATAAGGAGAATTATGGACGAAAAAATTTTGACGCTTGTGAAAAATTGCGATTTATCGAAGCCGATGTTTCGTGCTCGTTCCTCGGAAGTTTTCGACCTTGGCGACGAAAAGGTGCTGAAACTTTACTTCGATTCCGTATCGAAAGAAAACGTCGATATCGAACTTCTGAACACGACCGTCGCGTTTGAAACAGGCTGCACTCCGATGGAATGTTTCGGCAAAGTCGAAGTAAACGGAAGACAAGGGCTCGTTTTCAAAAAACTTTACGGCGAATCCCTGACGAACATGCCGATGAAAAACCCCGCGATTTTGTTCAAAGCAGGGAAAATCATCGCCGCGCTTCACACTCATGTTCATTCCGCGCACTCCGATAAACTCCGCGACGTCCGACAAGTCGCGCTCGAAACCCTTGACAACGGGCTTTTTACTTTTCTTTCGACAGAAGAATCCGAAAAACTTAAAAACTATATTTCCGCCCTGCCCGAAGCCGACAACATAATCCACCTCGATTTCCACACCGACAACATTATGTGCGACGGCGACAAATATCAGGTCATCGACTGGATGACCGCCTGCAAAGGCCGTCCCGAGGCGGAACTTGCGATGATGCACTTTCTGTTCCACGACGCGGAACTTTTCCCCGGCAGTTCCAAACTCAAAATATTCCTTATGAGTACCGTCCGCGTGTTCATTTACAACGGATTTATCAAAAACTACGTAAAGATGAACAAAGGCTTCACAAAGGACAGCCATAAGCCGTGGGACGTCGTCGCGTACGTTCTGCGTTTGGGCATCTGGGACATCGCGTCCGAGCGCGAACTTTTGCAAAATAAAATAAAAGCGGAAATCAAAAACATAAAATGAGCGATTTTGAGAAAAAAGTCAAAAAACTGAAAGAACTTGACGACAGAATTACCGCCGAAGAGAAAAACGGTTGCATTTACCTTTCGGGCGAAGTCGACGACTGGAACACCGTCGTGAAGGCGGGGCGCATCGCCGTCGACAAAAAATATATCGGCGTCGTCAACGACGTGAAACTGAAAGGCTTTGTACAAAAGCAATACGTTCCCCCGATTACCGACAACGCTCTGGACGGACTTTCCCCCGACGTTCTGATTATCGGCGCGGGGCTTGTCGGCGCGGCAACCGCAAGGGAACTTTCAAAATACGACCTTGACGTACTTGTCGTCGAAAAAGGCGCGGACGTCGCGGCGGGACAGTCCTCACGAAACGGCGGTGCGGTGCACGTCGGCATAAACTATTCCCCGTCGTCGCAAAAACACAAGTATAACTACGTTGGAAACCGGATGTACACCGACCTTGCGCGCGACCTTGACGTCCCTTTTGAAAGGCTCGGTCATCTTTTGCTCATCGCAAAAAAGTGGGAGCAACTTCTTCCCCGCCTTCTTGTGCTTAACTCCAAGCGGCTGAAAATACCCGGCGTCAGATACGTCGACAGAAAAGGACTGCTGAAAATCGAGCCTTACGCCCCGTCGTGGGCAACGGGCGCGCTGTATATGCCCACGGGCGGATTCACGTCGCCTTATAAAATGTGCGTCGCTCTTATGGAAAACGCCCTTGAAAACGGCGCAAAAATCGCGCTGAACACGATGGTTTCGGGCATGGACGTCGAAAACGGCAAAATCACCGCCGTAAAAACCAACCGCGGCACGCTGCACCCGACGATCGTCGTAAACTGCGCCGGCGTTTATACCGACGTCATCGCCGATATGGCGGGCGACAGAACCTTTACCATTCACCCGAGAAAAGGCACGGACATAATCCTTGACAAAAAGGTCGGAAAATACATCAACACGACGGAAGTCAAGTCGCCGATAACCGTTTTGTCCGACGAAAAACTGTCGCTGAAAAAACGCATCGATATGACGAAATTCGCCCTGTCGCACGAAAACACGAGCAAGGGTATCGCCGTCATTCACACAGTCGACAAAAATATGATAATAGGACCGAACGTCCTTGAAACGCCCGACCGCGAAGACGTCACAACCGACAAAGAAACCATGGACTTTATCATAAGCGAGCAAATGAAAGTCGCCGAAAATATAAAGCCGTCCGACGTCATCGCATACTTTTCGGGAGTGCGCTCGCCGACCTACGAAGAAGATTTTCAGGTAAGAAAAGGTATTTTCACCGAAAATATTCTGGAAGCGGCGGGGGTACAATCGCCCGGCGCGACCGCCGCGCCCGCAATCGCCGTCGACCTTGCGAAATGGGCGGTCGAATACGTGTCGAAATTCAAGGCGGTTGAAAAGAACGCTTCCTTCAACCCGGTAAGAAAAAAGCACCCGCACCCGAAAGAAATGTCGGAAAGCGAGCGCGACGCTCTGATAAAACAAAACCCTGCGTACGGCGAAATCGTCTGCCGCTGCGAAGAAGTGTCGAAAGGCGAAATTCTGGACGCGCTGGACAGTCCGCTGCCCGTATATACCCTTGACGCGATTAAGCGCAGGTGCCGCCCCGGTATGGGCAGATGTCAGGGCGGTTTTTGTAGCCCGACGGTCGTGAAAATTCTGGCGGAAGCGAAAGGCGTCAGTCCCGAAGAAATCAAAAAATCGTCGGAACGCGCCGTCATACTTTTCGGAAAAACCAAACGCGCGCCGCGCGAATAATGGCAAAAAAACCTTGCTTTTTTCACGCGCGTGTGATAACATCAATATACTAAATTACGGAAAAAATATACAAAATCTTTTTTGATAAGGAGTTTTATTATGAGTAACTTTGCAAAAAACATCGGCGAAAAACGCACGCCCGTCACGACGCCCGCGCATATCGTTGAAAACGGCGTCGCGCATTACGGCACGTTCAGCGAGCCTTTTCAGGACTTAAACCTTCTGGATTGCAAAAAACCTTTCTTTATGAAAACGCCGTCGTTCATCAAACGCATGCGCCTTATCAAGTGGGAAGCGTTTGAAGTCAATATGGACGAAGGCTCTCTCATCAGCGCGTGCTACAACATGGGTCCCATCGGTTTTTCAATTTTCGTATGGCACAACAACGCCGACAACAAAATTTATGCCTGGCGCAATCTCGTGCCCGTGAAACGCGCGAAGGTCGCAAAACAACTTTTGTCCGACAACTGCTACTGCAAAACCAAAAAGAGCGAATATAAGATTATCAACGATTTCGCAAACGGCAAAGCGCAATGCGTCGGTCATACCAAAGGCAAATCCGGCGAGTTTGCAATCGACATTTCGTTTGAACGTCTTTCGCCCCTTGCCAACGGCGTTATGCCCCTTATGAAAAACAAGGACGGCTCGTTCAGAAACCCCCTTTACAGCGAAAAAGATTTCTTCAAGGCGACGGGTACGATTACGTTAAACGGCAAAACCTATAAAACCAACGAGCGCTCGGTCGGTATCATCGACGACCACAAAGGATATTATCCCTTCTTCTCGCACTACGACTGGCTCACCACGATGGGCAAGACCGAAATCGACGGCGAACAGAAGTTCTTTGCTTTCAACCTGACGAGAAACCAATCGGTCGATCAGGTCAATTACAACGAAAACGTAATCTGGCTGGAAGGCGAATCTTTCCCGATGCCGCCCGTGGTATTCACCCATAAAGACGGCAAAAAGAAAGCGAACGAATGGCATATCCGCGACGAGGCGGGACAAGGGCTTGTCGATATCACTTTCAAAATCGACAACGTGTTTTATATGCCCATTCCCGTGGCTGTTTATTACGCCCTGCCTTACGGCAAGATTTACGGCTACGTCACCGACACGAACGGCAAAAAATACACCGTCGACGGCATGGTCGGTATCGGCGAAGACAAAACAACTCGCATTTAACTTTGAAACTCCAAACAAAAAGCACTTCTTTGCGAAGTGCTTTTTTTTGTGGTAAAAATTTGGTTTTTTACATAAACATTTTCAGTTTGTTCGGCACGACTTTTATGTCAAGGTATCTGTCCTCGATAATCTCGCCGTCAAGCTCAAACCGGCTGTCGTCCAGAGCCTCGATAATGACGCGGTCGGTGCGGAATTCTTCAACGGTTTTGTCCTCGACGTGTTTGCCTTTCATAAATTTCAGAAGCATCGGCGGAATCCGTCTTTTTTTCATTTCGTTGACGATAACGACGTCAAGTTTCCCGTCCGACACTTCCGCGTGCGGGCAAATGGGCAATCCGCCGCCGATAAAGCCGCCGTTGCCGATTCCGATCATAAACACGCTTTTATCCATCGTTTTTCCGTCGACAATCAGGCGGAGTTTGTGGAAGCGGGTATGTAACAGGGTGTAAATCAAGGCGTAATTATACGCCGCGCTGCCTTTCAGTTTTTTGACGGAGGCGTATTTCACAAGGACGTCCACGTCCATGCCGCCGCCCGCGACGTTCAAACACCTTGTCGTGCCGAGGTCCATATAGTCGACGTAACCGACGTTGCCTTTCAGAATCACGTCAAGGGCTTTTTCGACGTCTTTGGGGTGTCCCGACTTTTTGATAAAGTCGTTGCCGCTGCCGCACGCGATAAGCCCGAGCGTAACGTTTTCAAAGTTTTCAATGCCGCAAAGCACCTCGTGGAAGGAGCCGTCGCCGCCCATTGCGATGATTTTTGTGTCGGGCTCATGCGAAAGTTCCCTTGCGATTTCGGTTGCGTGGCGCGCGTGTTGCGTTTCATGCACGATATACGGCACTTTTTTGGCATCCAACAATTTTTTGACCGTTTGCAGCGCTTTCTGGCTTTCTCCCTTGCCGCCGACGGGATTTATAATAATATGATACATGGTCTTCTCCGAAAATATTGTTGTATATATTTTATCACCCGTGCGGCGCGCTGTCAAGATTTGGCATGTTTTGCGGGCTTTGTCGGTCGTACGACTTAAATCTGTCGCATATATAATTATTTTTAATCAAATACTTGCAAACTTATTCGCAGTGTGCTATATTATCTCTCGAAAATCAAGTTATGGAGCACACTTTATGAAAAAGAAACACGAATTCAAACTTTGGCAGGAATTCAAGGCGTTCATCAATCGTGGCAGCGCCCTTGACCTTGCAGTAGGTATGATTATCGGCAGCGCGTTCACCGCAATCGTAAACTCGCTTGTCAAAGGTATACTTCAACCCCTTATCAATATGATTCCTTTGGGACAAGACGGCAAGAGCCTTCAAGTCGTCCTGAGAGATCCCGTCATCGACGCGACGACAGGCGCAGTCGTAAAAGAAGCGGTCATTATGGACTTCGGCGCGGTTATTTCCGCAATCGTTACTTTCCTTCTCACCGCGCTTGTACTCTTCCTTATCGTGAAAGCAATCAATAAGGCGCGCGAAATCGGCGGCAAAGAAAAAGCAAGACTGGAACAACTTGCACAAAAAGTAACGAAAAAGAACGGCGATGCCGAAACGACGGAAGCCCCCGCAGAAGTCGCGGTCGCAGAAGAAGCCCCCGCAGAACCCGCTCCCGTTGAAGTCGCGCCCGTTGAACCCGCTCCCGACAAAACGCAGGAACTTCTTTCGGCAATTCTTGACGAACTCAAAGCGCAACGCGCCGACAAGGAATAATCAAAAAACAATGAAAAACCCCGAAGCAATTCGGGGTTTTGTTTTATTGTTGCGAAAGCAACGTGGTTTTCGCGCAACACGCGCTTTGTTGACACTCCTCAGGATGGCAATTTGCACGTCATTCCGAGCGTAGCGAGGGAATCTCCCGGAAGGGACACCGCTTAACAAACATTCTTTGTCAGTTGTCTGCGCTCTTCTCGACCGTGATTTCGCCGTCGGTGCATTTTACGACGATTGCTTTTTTCGGTTTTTCTGCAATGCTCACTTTTGCCCATTCGGCTTTCGTCCCCATATAGCGGAACTCGGTGTTGTAGGCATTGTTTAGGAAACTAATTTCAACGACGCTTGTCGGGATATTCATTATTTGTGCATAGTCGTTGCTGATATTTGCGCTTATTACGGGCAATATGTATCGTATCAAAACGAATTGTCAATAATTTTAAGTTGTTGCGCCTTTCAAGACTTTTCGGCTGCCGGGCAAAAATAATACAAACCTTGTTCGGCACGCATTGACAACGCCCCGAAAATCGTCGTATAATCTGTTTATCACCTACGAAAAAAAGGCAACATTACTTTATGAAACTCGATCTGAACGGAAAATGGCAATTCAAGTCGTCAAGGGACGCGAGCTTTTTTGACGCGGTCGTCCCCGGCACGAACTTTCTGGATCTTATCCGCCTTGACCGCATGAAAAACCCCCTTGTGGACGTTTTGCCCGAAAACACGCGCGATAACGAATGGTTTTTCCGCGCGGGCACGGACGACTGGATTTATCGGAAAACTTTCAATGTGAGCGAGGACTTTTTGAAAGCCGACAAGGTTTTCCTTGTGCTGAACAAAATCGACACGCTCGCTTTCGTCGTTCTGAACGACCGGGAGGTCGACCATTCCGAAAACGCGTTTCTGCCTTTCCGCCGCGACGTGAAATCGCTGTTAAAGCCGGGCGAAAACGTGCTGGAAGTCAGAATCTGCGGACCGGTTGCTTTCGTCGTCGGCGCAACCAAACTCATCAAAACGCCGAAAAATCTCAACGGACTTTCGGGCGACGTGCATATAAGAAAACCCGCCTTCCACTTCGGCTGGGACTTTGCGCCCTTTGCCCCCGCGTCGGGCATCCGCGAAGACGTGTATCTCGAAACGGCGTGCGGCGCGGAAATTTCCGATTTCAGAATATCGCAAAAACACAACTCGGACGGCGCGGTAACGCTGTCGATGACGGCACGCGTCGAAAGATACAATACGACGGACGATTTTTCAACCTTCTTTTCGGTGCTGTCCCCCGATAAGTCGGAGTTCAACGCAAAAGGCATCGAAATCGAAAACGGCTTGTTCAAGGCGGATATCGAAATCAAAAACCCCGAACTCTGGTGGACAAGAGATTTGTCGGATAAGCCCGAACAACCTTTGTACGAAGTCGTGGTAAGTCTGAGCCGCGGCGACGAAATCGTCGACGGCAAAATCGTGAAAATCGGTCTTCGCGACCTTGTTTTCGACAACAGCCCCGACGAAATCGGCAAAAACTTCCGCTTTACGTTAAACGGCGTGCCCCTTTTCATAAAAGGCGCGAATTACGTCCCGCCCGACGTCACAGACGTTTTCGACAGGGAAAAATGCCGCCGTTTGCTTTCCGACGTCGAATTTATGAATATGAATATGATAAGAATATTCGGCGGGAGCGGATACGAAAACGAGTTTTTCTATGACGAGTGCGACAAGCGCGGTATCCTTGTGTGGCAGGACTTCCCGTTTGCGTGTCAGGGATATCCCCTTTTCCTGCCCGCATTTATGGAAAACGTAAAAAAGGAAGCGGAATATCAGGTGAAACGTCTGCACTTCCACCCGTCGCTTGCGCTGTTCTGCGGCAATAACGAGATTGAGGCGATGTCCGTCAACTGGATGTTTTTCTCGCGCTATATCGACGCGGCGGAACCGTTTTTCTATTACGACCTGAAAAAAATCGTGCAAGAAAATTCCGACGTAGCGTATATCCCCGGCAGCCCGTCGGGCGTGTCGTATATGTTCGGATACGCCGCGGACAACGTCGGCGACGCGCATATCTGGGCGGTGTGGCACGGTATGAAGCCCGCGACTTATTTCAAAAAACGTCTGCCACGCTTTGCAAGCGAATTCGGCATGATGAGTCTGCCGTCCGAAAACAGCATGAAAAAAATTCTCGGCGACGACGAAAATATAAATTCCAAAAAACTGAAAGCCCGCGACTTTTCACAAGCAGGCGTCGGCAAAATCAAGTATTATACCCTTGAAAGGTTCAACGCGCCGAAAGATATTTCGGGCTGGGTTTACGCCTCGCAAATCGCACAGGCGGAAGGTCTTCGCGAAGGGGTGTCGCATTTCAGGCGCAATAAGCCCACCGTAAACGGCACTATCGTCTGGCAACTCAACGACGTGTTCGAGGGGCTCAGCTGGTCGGTAAGAGATTTTGACGAAAGTATTAAAGCGGCGGGGTATTATTTAAGGCGTTATTATGCGCCCGTCGCAGTCAATATTGACGCAGTGGACGGCGGTTTTTACGTCCATACGTTCAACGACACAAATAAGGATATTTCAGCAAAACTCACGTTTAAAGTGTGCAATTATGACGGTGAAGTGCTTGTTGAGAAACATAGCGACATCACACTTGCCGCCAGAGAAAGCAAAATGCAACTTGCACAAGGTATGGCAATCGTGAGAAATCAGAACAAACGTTTAAGGTGTTTTGCTTATGCTGAACTTGAAACGGAAGACGGGAAATATACCGACACAAGGCTTGTAAGACGGGAAAAATACGCGCGTCTGCCGCACCCCGTCATCAAAAGAGAATACGACTTTATCCGCGACGGCGTGCTTAAAATCACACTTTCAACGGACGTGTTTGCGCGCGGCGTGTTCATCAGAAACAACATTAACGGCGCAAATTTTTCGGACAACTTCTTTGACCTTGTCCCCGGCGAAACAAAGGAAATCACGGTAAATCTCGGGCGCACTTGCCCCATAAACGGTCTTGACGAATCGCTGCCGATAACGTCCGCCGCCGACATCGAAATCAAGGGAAATTCCGCCGCCGCGTTCTTCACAAGGCTTTTCGTGTCGCTGCACCCCGTAAACTTTTTTAACAGGATTTATTACAGAAAAATCCCGCGTGACGTAAGGAAACGCATCGTCGCGTTTTTCGACGAACAGGAAAAAGAAAAAGAAGAATAAACGCACAAAGAAAAACCATCGGGAAAAACACCCGATGGTTTTTTGATTTTCGCCGCTTATTCCACGACGATTTCTTTTATCATGACTTCGTTGCCCCTCAAAAGATAAGTCCTTTCGCTTTTGCAATACGGGCAGATTTTGCCGTATTTGACCGTTTCGTATTCTTTCTTGCAGTCTTCGCAGTACGTCACGGCTTTCACCGGTTCGATTTCCAGCACGCAACCTTTCAGAAGTTCCGTACGGTTTGCGTTCCAGTTCCAGCAATCGATAAGCTGGTCGTTGACGACCGTCGATACTTCGCCGATTTGCATGACGACTTTTTGGACTTTCGTCGCCTTGTTTTCGACCGCGACGTCGCGCACTATGTCCGCGATATGGAAGACCACCCCGAGTTCGTGCATAAATTACTTATCCTTTTTGGCTTGTTTTGCCGCTTTTTTCGCAGCCTTATGGCGTTTTTGCGAAGCCTTTTCTTCGGGCGTTTTCTTGCCGAAAGCGATTTTCATACCGCGTTTTATGGCGTACGGTAAAATCTCCTTGAACTTATCTTCGCTTCTGCTCATCTTGGAGCATTCGGGATGTTCGCGATGCAGATGTATTGCGTCGAATTCGCACTTCGTGGTGCAGATACCGCAACCGATACATTTGTTTTCGTCGACGATGCTCGCGCCGCAGCCCAGGCACCTTGACGCTTCGATCCTGACCTGTTCTTCGGTGAGAGTGCCGTGCAGATCGCGGAAGGAGTGCTTGTCGCCGTCGAGTTCTTTCGCTTCCTGTCTGCCTGCCGTATCGTAGCTGTCGATGACGATGTTGTCTTTGTCAAGCTCGACAAACTGTCTTCTGTTGCGGCCGATAGTCATGCTCGTGCCGGGCTGTACGAAACGATGCAGCGATACCGCCGCGTTCTTGCCCGCTTCGATTGCGTCGATTGCGAATTTCGGTCCGCTGTACACGTCGCCGCCGACGAAAATGTCGGGTTCCGCCGTCTGATAAGTCAGAGAATCCGCAACGGGATAATTACCGTGATGGAACTCAACCTTCGTGCCTTTCAGCAAGTCGTTCCAGACAACGGACTGACCGATTGCGAAGATAACGTGTTGCGCCTCGACCGTAATCGTGTCGTTTTCGTCGTATTGCGGGTTGAAGCGATTTGTCTTCGGGTCGATGACCGACAGGCATTTCTTGAACACGACCGCTTTAACGTTGCCTTTTTCGTCTTTCAGAATCTCTTTGGGACCCCAACCGTTGTTGATCGAGATGCCGTCTTCCAGCGTTTCTTTGATTTCGTTTACGGACGCGGGCATTGTTTCGCGCGATTCGAGGCAGTACATGCCGACTTCTTCGGAGCCGAATCTGACAGCCGTACGAGCGCAGTCCACCGCAACGTTGCCGCCGCCGATGACAACCGTCTTGCCGACAAGTTTTCTGTCGTGGTTTTCGGTTGCGTCGTGCAGGAACGATACAGCCATATCCGTGCCGATCGCGTCTTCGCCGGGTATGCCGGGGAGTCTGCCGCCCTGGCAGCCGATTGCAACGTAAAACGCCTTATAGCCTTGTTTTCTGAGTTCATCGATGGTGACGTCGGTGCCGACGTTCACGCCGCATTTAATTTCGACGCCGAGTTCGCGCAGTACGTCGATTTCAGCCTCGATGACGTCCTTTTCGAGTTTATAGGAAGGAATACCGTAAGTGAGCATTCCGCCGGGACGCGCGTTCTTTTCAAACACGGTGGGCTTGTATCCTTTCGTCGCAAGATAGTATGCACAGGAAAGTCCAGCAGGTCCCGCGCCGATGATTGCGATTTTTTCGGACCATTGCTTATCGACGTTCGACGGAATAACGACTTCGGGAACGAATCTCGTTTCCGCGTGCAGGTCTTGTTCCGCGATGAACTTCTTGATGTCGTCGATTGCGACGGCTTCGTCGATGGTGCCCCTTGTGCAGGCGGCTTCGCAACGCTTATTGCAGACGCGTCCGCAGATTGCGGGGAACGGATTGTCCTTTTTGATAAGTTCCAACGCTTCCCTGTACTTGCCTTCTTTGGCTTTTCTTATGTAGCCCTGAACCGCGATGTGAGCGGGACATGCAACCTTACAAGGCGACGTACCCGTTTCATAGCAGTTGATGCGGTTGTTGTCGCGGTAATCTTCGTCCCACTTGTCGGGTCCCCAGCTGAGATTGTCGGGGAGTTCGTGCTTCGGATATTTGATTTCGCCCTGTTTCGTGCAAAGTTTTTGTCCGAGTTTTACCGCTCCGGCGGGGCAGTATTCCACGCACTTGCCGCACGCCACGCATTTGTCTTTTTCAACCCTTGCGACGTACGCGCTTCTGGACATATTAGGCGTGTTGAAAAGTTGCGACGTACGCAGAGCGTTGCAGATATTGACGTTGCAGTTGCAGATTGCGAAAATCTTGTTTTCGCCGTCGATATTCGTGATCTGATGTACGAAACCGTTCTTTTCGGCGTTTTTCAGAATTTGCATTGCCTCGTCGTAAGTGATATCGCGGCCTTTGCCCGTTTCGCGGCAGTAATCCGCCATATCGCCGATACCGATGCACCATTCTTCACAGCTGTCGCCGCAGCCTTCGCCCAGTTTCGCCCTGCCGTAACGGCACGAACAAATGCCTACGCCAAGGTGACCTTCGTACTTTTTGAGCCAATACGAAATATGCTCGATATCCATTGTGCCGTTTTCCATCTCGATTGCTTTCTCGACGGGGATAACGTGCATACCGATTCCCGCGCCTCCCGGGGGAACCATAGGCGTGACCATTGTCAGGGGAAGATACGTCATACGCTCGAAGAACATCGCGAGTTCCGGATGATCGTCAAGCTGCTTCTTTATCATGTTCGTGAATTCCGCAGAACCGGGAACGAACATCGGTAATGTATAACGACGGATTTTCTTTGCGCCCTTAATGGGACCGTTGTGGTCGTAATTGTCGCCGTAATCGTATTCCAGAATACCGATTCTGCTCATGTCGTCAAGCAACTTTTGAAGCTTTTCTTTCCCGAGTTCGGGATTCTTTGCAAGAAGGTCTTCAAACGTGTAGTGATGACGCACTTTCATTTTCAGCGCGACGTCCGCCATTTCGTCGGTAACCACGCAGGCAAGTCCCCAGTATTCGGGATCGTTTACCGTGACGCCCAGAATCTTATGGTCGACGCAGTCGGTGATCTTTCTTGCGAGTTTGAGAATTTTTTCACGCGGATTGGGATCGCCCATAAACTCCGGCGTGTAGGCTTTACTCATCTCTGCCATTGCTGTTTTCTCCTTTGAAAATTTGTTTTATAAATTTCGTTTCGAGCGCGGCTTTTCGTCGCCCTTCCTTGCACATACGATAAATACTGCGCGCGGTAGGGCTTCAAAATTTTTGCGTCGTTAAAACCTTTTTTGTAAAATTCGGGTGTTTTTGATACGTACTCTTTTGCAAGAATTATCGGATTTTCCGTCCGAAATTGCCGCATTTTCAATATACCCTTAATATAATATCTTTAATATATTTTTGCTTACACTATGAATAATAATACGGAAATTAGGGAATGTAAAGTATTTGCACGATTTTTTGTGATTGTAAAGATTTGGTAGAAAACCGAAAAATCCTATCACCCGCGCCTTTTTTAACTCGTTTGTTCATTTTCTTCAATAAAAAACCGCCCGCATCCGGACGGTTTTGTTTGTTGTTTTTTGACTTTGCGTTTACTTCTTTTTAAGAACGTCGTCGAAGAGTTTCAGGTTGTCGAAAGACGGTTTGTACTTGCCTTCTTCGATGCCGCGGATTATTTCGACCGCCCTGTCGTTGACGGGAGTCGGCACGCCGACCTTTCTTCCGTACTCGCTCACGACGCCATTGATTGCCTCGACCTCGCAAGGTTTGCCCTTTTCGATATCCTGCAACATACTTGCGCGGATAAGGCGGTGTTTTTTGATTGCGACGGGAATTATCGCAAACGAGATTTTTTGTTTAATCGGGTTGTTGTAATCCAAAAGTTTTACGACGTCTTTGCCCTGAATCGGCTCAATATGAATGCCGCCCGCGCGGGTTGAGTCGATGATTTCTTTTATGATGCGTTGCGCGCAAAGTCTGCTTTTTTTGTTGTCCGCGACCTCGCCGAAATTGCAGCCGAGCACCGCCGACATTCCGCTGAATGCGGAGTTTACGAGAAGTTTTGACCACCTTACCCCTATGAAATTGTCTTCAACCTCAACCTTGCCCATAATGGACAGTATACGGACGATTTCCTTGAAATGCTTGTCTTCCTGCGCTTTTTTATTGAGTGCGCCGAGCGCGAAAACCAAAGCGTCGGGTTCCGACGTGAGTTCGCTGACGCCGGGAGCGGTCATTTGCGCGCCCCAGCCGATTGCACAACCGTACGTCCTGTCTTCACCGATTATTTCGGACACACTGTGTTCCGGAAGACCGTTTTGCATCGTACATATTACACCGTCGTCCGCCAAAAAGTTTGTGAGCATTTTCACGACTTCTTTGTTGTTGAGCTGCTTTGTCATAAGGAAAATTATGTCGTATTTTTCCTTCATTTCTTCGGGCAGCATCGCGTTGACTTTCACGTTAAAATTCGCTGTCCCCGTGATGATTGCGCCGTTCTCTTTCAACGCGGCGACGTGCGCTTTGTTCCTGTTGACAAGGTCGATTTCCTCGCCGCTTTTCGCGACGTATGCTCCAAGTACCGTTCCGAGCGAACCCGCTCCGTAAATGCAAACTTTCATATTAACTCCTTAAAATTTTCAATCAAAGATATTTTACCACGAAAAATCCTTATTTACAACGGTTGACAATAATTTATTCTTTTTTCGTGGCATTTTCACGGCAGCGGTCTTTCATAAGTTTCGACGAAATCTCGTTGACAACCGCCCTTTACTTCTATATAATGCAATCAAATGAATAATCTCGCCGCCGGGTGAGCGCGTCAAATTGCATCGTTAGGCCTTTGAAGATGCAACCTGGCGCTTTTTTATTTGTGGAGAAAAAATGAAAAACCAGACTTTGAAAGAATTTTTTAAATACGTGTCGGCAAACGTGATTGCCATGATCGGGCTATCCTGCTATATTCTGGCGGACACGTTTTTCATTTCTTTGAGTCTCGGGAAAACCGGGCTTGCCTCGTTGAATCTGGCAATGCCTTCGTTCAGTATCGTTTTTTCAATCGGTCTTATGTTCGGCATCGGCGGAAGCACGAAATTCGCCATATACAAAGGCGCGGGGGACGTCAAAAGCGCAAACAAAGTGTTCACTCACACCGTTTTTGTCGTCGCGTGTTTTGCGGTCGTATTCGTGCTTCTCGGCGCGTTTTTAAGCGGTCCCGTGGCGTCGCTTCTCGGCGCGGACGGCAAAACGTTTTCGGGGAGCAAAACCTACGTGCAGATTATACTTTGCTTTGCGCCCTTTTTTATGTTCAACAACGTTCTGCAAAACTTCATCCGCAACGACGGCGCGCCCAGACTTGCGATGACCGCGTCGCTTCTCGGCAACCTTTTCAACATCGTTTTCGACTACGTTTTTATTTTCCCATGCAAACTTGGCATGCTCGGCGCCGCCCTTGCGACAGGCATTTCGCCCGTAATCAGCATGCTTATTCTGATGATTTTCTTTTTCCGAAAGAAAAACACGTTCCGTCTTGAAAAGACGAAACTATCTCTTAGCGTGTTCGGCGAGATAATCTCGCTGGGACTTGCTTCGTTCATTGCGGAGTTCGGCTTCGGACTCGTGATGATGCTCATCAATAAGTTGTTCAAGTCGCTTGGCGGGGATACGGCGGTGGCGGCGTTCGCCATCGTCGTCAACGTGTTTTACGTGATAAACGCGATTTTCAACGGGATTTCGGCGGGCACCCAGCCTATAATCAGTTTTTCATACGGACAGCACGATTTCACGAGAATACGACAGGTGCTGAAATATGCCCTGATTACAATCGGCGCGACCGCCGCCGTCCTGTACGTTATTCTGTTTTTCTCGGCGGACGGCATCGCGGCAATCTTCAACACGGAAAAATCGGCAGACCTTCAAAAACTTGCCACGACCGGCATAAAACTGTATTTCATTTCCTCGCTGTTTTCGGGGTTCAATCTGTTATTTTCGTCATACTTTTCGGCGTCCGATAAAGGCGTATGTTCGCAAATCATTACCCTTCTGCGCGGAGTCGTGCTGATTATTCCGCTTGCTTATCTTTTCGCATATCTTTGGAAAATCTCGGGGCTTTGGCTCGCAACGCCCGCCGCCGAAATGCTGACGCTCGTTGCGGCGATTATCATATTCTTTATCTCACGCAAAAAACGCGCCGACACGGAAATCCCCGCCCCCGTTTCGGAACAGGAATAATCCGCCGTACGCGTTCCCGTTTTTTTCTGATTTTATTTTTTCTTTCCTTTTGTTTTCTGTTTTTTGACGGTAACGACAAGTATTATCGTCTCGATAACAATCATCCCGATGCCAGTGAACAATATTATGATGATTTTGGTCACCTTTCCGAGCGGCGGCTTGTACCTTTCGGGATTTTCCGACGCGCAAAGGGAAAGCGTGAGATCGCCGTTGGACAGTTTTTCAAAACACGCCTCGTAAACCCCGCCTCGGTCTGCGATTCGTCATACGGAACGAATCCGAAAGGAAACCGGCATCTTGTTTCGCCAGTCAGATTTGTCGGATTGCGGAAAGTGTATTCGGCTGTAACTATGCCCCGCCTGCCGTATTCCTGCACGGGGATAAATCGGTCGGCGGAATAAATATGAAAAGTCAGATCTTCCGTGTCGACGACTATCGGACTGTTTTCGGTCTTGACGATAACCCCGCTTGAATCGTAGCCTTTCGTTCTCTCGGCGCGGAATTCGCTTCCGAGACGGCGGACGGCAAGAATACGATCGACGAAAATAACGTCAACGCTATGGTCAGAAGAAGGATTATCGTCTTTTCCTGTGTTTCATTTTTGTCCTATTCTATTTCGGAAAACAATTCTTTTCCAACTCCGCATACGGGACAGACGAAATCGTCGGGCAAGTCTTCAAACTCGACAAGCGGAATCCCGTTTTCCTTGCAACTTTCTTCGTCATATACCCAACCGCATACTTCGCAAATGTACTTTTTCATTTTCTTTCTCCTTTTGGTTTATTTGTATTTGATTTATTTCATAAGTTCAAACGCCGACGCGTCGTGCTTGCATATCGGACAAATGAAGTCGGGCGGCAGTTCTTCGCCCTCGAAAACGTAGCCGCACACTTTGCAAACGTACGATTTCTTCTTTGGCGCAACGGGCTTCGGCTTCACGTTTTTCTGATATTCCGTATAAGTCAGCGTGTCGAGATCGGAAAACACCGCCGCTTCTTCAACGGAACAAACGAACATGTCGTGCGTGCCGAGGTCGATTGTCTGCTCCACCGCAAGGGATATGAACGCGTTGCAAAACTCCGGCATTACGACAAGCCCGTTTTCGCTCCTTTTCGGCGTTTCTCCGAAAAACTTATCGACAGTTTTGCCGCTTTGGAAACCGAATCTCTTGAAAACGTCAAAGGTCGCGTCGACCGACAAGCAGTTGATGTTCATTTTCAGCGTTTCCAGAATCGTCCCGCACGAGTAATTCTGTTTGTTTACGCAAACGGCGACTCTCAACGGATTGCTTGTGACCTGCATTACGCTGTTTACGATGCAGCCGTTGTCTTTTCTTCCGTCGTTGGTGGTCAGAACGTACAGTCCGTAGCCGATTCTGAACAATGCGGAAAGGTTAATTTTCTCTTTTTCGTTCGTCATATTTATTCTCCTTTGTTTAATTCTCGTTGTTTGTTCGCACCGTATACAACCGCCGCCGCGCCGCACAAGGACGCATAGTATCCAAGCCCCGAATATTCGATTTTGACGGTTTTATCAATCGGAAGAAACAGTTTATCGTTGATTTCTGCGATAATGTCTCGTCTTTGAACAGGTCAAGGCTTTGGGATACTCTGCCGCCAAGATAACATACGTTCACGTCAGGAAAAGTCGCGGCTTTCGCAATGACCGCACCCTGTGCTTTTGCCGCGCGCCGCCCACCAGAACTTTTGATCCTCCGATGTCGATTGCAAGACACTTTTTCATTTTTCTTCTTCTTTCAGATTCCTGTCAAAAGATAATCCGAACTTGCTTTTCATGGACTTTTTCGGTTTTCTGCAACAAAAAAGTGAAAGGAAATAAAATTTATTCCGATTGCGCTTTGATAATTCTTCTCATAGGCGGTTACCTCCGTCGCGGGGTAAACTTCCGATTAAAAATAATTATCGTTTGCTCCTTCCTGTTTTAGGTATAAATATTTTATCACTAAACTTTGTTTTTGTCAATTTGTCGCGGTATGTCCGTAAGGCGTTGTTTTCGCTTCTCAAAGGTGCTCGCGGTTCTTTTTACCGTTTACGTTTCCAAGCGTTATTTCGACAACCGCCCCGTTTTTCGTTGCTTTTTACGCCGTCGGTTTATCTTAACGCTTTATCTTCCTTATGAATGATTCCGCCGTTTGTCGCGTCGATGCGGTAAGTCCACTGCGTTTGTCCGTCGTTGAACACGAGATTGAAATACGGGGTTTTGATGCCGCCGTCAACCAGCTCTTCCACGGTGAAAACGACCTTTGAGTTTTCTTCAATCGCGGCGTCCTGCAAAGCGGTTTCCTTTGCTCTTTCGATATTGATATATCTGCGGTTGTAAATCACTTCGCCGGTCTTTGCGTCGATTTTATAGCTGAACTGGTACTTTTCGATGTAGAATTCCAGAACCCAGCACGGACGTCCCGAATTTCTGCTCAACACTTCTTTTGTAAACACGACTTCGACTCCTTTCGGAATTTCCGCGTCCGTTAGAGCTATCTCTTTTGCCTTGTCCAGAGAAACCATAAGGGCTTCTGCGTTGCTGTACATAATGCTGCCGTCCGTCGCGTCGATGCGGTAAGTCCACTGAGTTTTCCCGTCGTTGAACACGAACAGATAGTACGGGGTTTTAATGCCGCCGGCAACCAGTTCTTCCACGGTGAAGACAACCTTGCTGCCGTCGGAAAGGACCGTATCTTGCAGCGCGATCGTTTTGGCTTTCTCAATGCTCACGTAGCGGGTGCTGAATAAGATTTCTCCCGTTTCGGCGTCGATGACGTAGGAGTATTGATAATTTTCGTTGTAAAACTCAATAATCCAGCACGGGCGTTCGGGACCTTTGTTCAATTCTTCCTTTGTGAAAGTAACTTCGTTTTCGTCCGTTATGCCGGCGTCTTTCAACGCGATTTCTCTTGCTTTCTGCAACGAGACGAGTAACGCGACTTCGCTCTTGTCAAGCACGTGACCTAACGTTGCGTCGATACGATAAGTCCACTGCGTTTTGTCGTTATTGAACACGAGATAGAAATACGGGGTTTTAATGCCGCCGCCGACGTATTCTTCAATGGTGAACGTGAGTTTTGAAAATTCCTCAAAGACACCTGCGTCTTGCGCCGCGATTTCTTTTGCTTTCCTTATATCGATATGGTATTCGAAAAAGAACACCTCGCCGGTTTTGGCGTCGATTTTGAAAAAGTATTGGAACTTTGTCGTATAAAATTCCAGAATCCAGCACGGGCGTCCCGAATTTCTGCTCAACTCTTCTTTGGTAAACACGACTTTTTCTTCGTCGTTATCGGCAAGCCCCGCGAATTTCAGAGCGATGCTTCGAGCGTTTTCCAAAGATATGAACAACGCCACTTCGTTTTTGTCGAGAATGTCGCCGTTGATTGCGTTGATAAGGTATGTCCACTGCGTGTTTTTGTCGTTGAACACGATGCGATAATAAGGATATTTCGCGCCGATGTCGACAAGCCTTGCTTCGGTAAATTCCACTCTCGTTGTGCAGCCGGAGTCACTTAATGCGATCGCTTTGGCTTTTAAAATGCCGATATAGCCGGAAACGATAATTTTGGAATCAATATCTTTCTGCAACCGGACAAGCTCGTCAAGGGGCAGATTTGCAAGTTCTTCTTCGGACATGCTGCTGTTTTTCTTTGCGTCGGCGATAAGTTGGGCTTTGCCTTGCGATACGCCGTATTTTTTCGCGATAGCTGCCGTTTCGTCGCTGTTTGCAGCAGATGCGTAAACCACCGTGTGGACGGACTTGGTTTTTTCAAGCGCACGCCGCACGTTCTCGGACACGGACTCTTTCAGTCTGGCGTTTTCGCTCAGCTTTTTGTCGAATGAAATCAGCACGGTATCGTTGCTTTCCATAAAGCCCGCCGCCTTGTATGCTGCAACGGTAAGAGCCACCGCTGTATCGAGACTTTGCCCTTTCAGCGCGACTTTTGCAAGCGCGCCTTCCGCGTCGTCGTTCAGGAAGCGAACTTCTTTTACTTTTCCGTTTCGGGTGATCGTGTATTCAACCCCCGGGTTGATTTCCATCGTTATCGTGCCCGCCGCCGTGTTTCCGACCGCAATCGGGGTAATCACGCCGACCGCAAGCAATAACACAAGACACTCCGCCACTGCCACCGCCATACGGCTGAACTTTACTCGTTTTTGTTTTGCCCTGACCTCGGGCTTTGCGTCCGCAATCATCTTATCGTCAATCTGACCGATTGCGTTCAATAATTTTTCCTTCTTCATAGGTAGATTTCCTCCTTTTCGAGATTTTTTTTGAGATCGACGCGCATACGATACTAAATGGCCTTGACCTTGCTTTCGCTCATATCGTGCATTTCGGCGATTTCGCGGACGGGATACATATACCAGTATCTTTGCACGAATAAGTTGCGTTTCGTTTTGTGCTGGGCGCGTAAAAAGTTGTTTATCACTGCAACGAGATGCGCTTCGTCCATCGCCGTCTCGACGCCGCTTATGTCGGGAACACAGTTTTCAAGCTCGGACAAAACGATTTCCACCTGTCCGTTCCCGCGCTTTGCAGCCGATTGCCGCTTATAGCGATTGATGGCGAGGTTGCGGGCGATTTTTCCGAGAAACGCCGTCAGGTTGCCGGGCTTTTGCGGGGGGATACTGTTCCAGGCGCCAAGGTAAGTATCGTTAACGCATTCTTCCGCATCGAAATGATTGAAAAGAATGTTGTAAGCGATGGTATGGCAGTATTTCCCGTACTTTTCCGCCGTGACGGATATCGCGCTCTCGTGCCGCTCCCAAAACAATTCGATAATTTTTTGGTCGTTCATTTTGCTTCTCCTTCGACGTCGAAAAACCGTTTGCGATTTTGTCGACGATCAAACGCTGCGTCTAACTATAAAGACAACAAAAAATCCGCGTCGTTGCGTGAAAGTTAAAAAATCTCAAAAACTTTTCACGCGGCGCGGATTATAAAGTGGATTAAATTTGTTTTCGCTTTTAACTTTCCGTTTATATTCACTCCTAACGTTATTATAATATAAAATACGAAAAATTAAAAGAGGTTTTATGCCAGAATCGACACCGACAGCAGGCAGAAAATAATGAGCGACAGCGCGTCCCGAGTGCCGATTTCGTTCAGCGCAAGCGACCTGATTATGGTAACGGACGCCTGCGAGACGGGGTTCACGCCGCAGGCGGCGCGATGCACCGTGTCGTTTTCTTAACGCTCTCGTTCAAATCCCTGTTGTTAAGTATCGAAAAACAAAAACGGACAAGCGAGTTTGCTTGTCCGTTTTGTTTGGCGGAGAAACAGGGATTTGAACCCTGGCTACGCTTCTCACGTACTACTCCCTTAGCAGGGGAGCCCCTTCGGCCTCTTGGGTATTTCTCCTTAAACCGAAAACGCATCATAAAAGATGCTTAATTATAATAGCATACGAGTTTGCATTTGTCAAAAGCATTTCGCAAAAAAATGCTCAATATGTGATAAAGGTTGAAAAAACAATTATATTTTATCAATCGAAAGCATTTTGAAAAGGTCATCCTCGGTGAGGGTAAGGACGTTTTTCCCGCGGCGGACTGCGGACTCAATCGCCCTTTCTTCTTCTTTTGAGGGGTTGCCCGCAAATATATCGGCGCGACCGACGTGCGATTCCATAACGCCGCCCCTGTCCCGGACTTTTTCGACGATAAGCAACATCTCGCGGAAGTGATTGTCAAAGTAATTTTTGGACACCGCGACGTGTTTTCCGAACAACGATTTTTCAACCGAAGAATCCGCGATAAAGTCTTCCAGAAAGTGTTTGTATTTGTTTAAATTACTGCCGCGCATTAAATTGCTTCCCGACGTACTGTTGCGGTTTATTGCACAAATAAGGCTTTCTGCGCGCGTTTTGTAAAGATAAACCGTGTTATACGCCTTATGAACGCCCATACAATTCGGATACTGCGCGATAAGTTTATTAAGCGACAGCCCCAGCTCTTCGCAAAAGTTTTTGGTGACGAGCATCGACACTTCGGCGTCGTCGTCGCTCTTATGCGGGACGTATTTGTTGACGTCGAGGTTCAGTTCTTCCACAAGTTTTTCGGTGCTGAACGGGTTTATGAGATTATTGTAATCCTTATGAATTGTCTGCACGTCCACGAAGTCGTAATCTATTGACGGCAGATTGTAACGCTTGCAGGCGTTGTCCAGAAACACGGTGTCGTTTTTGTGCGAAAACCCGATGACGGTCTGATCCTTATATTCGATAAGCGCTTTGATCTTTTCGTACAGCGCGGGGAAAGTCGGGCTTTTCAGAAAAACTTCTTTCGGGTACGCCATTTCGATGCCGGGGTAGGCTTCCCTGTTTTTCTTGCCCCAGGCGCCCGTATGGAAAATCGCCTCGGGGTTCATCAGAATATCGTCCTTTTCAAGTATGCGGAATTTTTCGTCGGTCAGAACGTAACCGAAACTGCACATACTTTTACCTTCGCTGCACTCTATGTCGAAAAACAAATATCTCATAACGGCGATTAGTATAACACATCTTTTGATACTTTGAAAGCAAGACCGTATATTTTTTGTAAATTTGCGGATACTTTTTTCGGAGGTATTTATGAAAAATCTGAAAAACAGCAAAACTTACGAAAATCTGGCGCGGGCGTTTGCCGGCGAATGTCAGGCTCACGTCAGATATATGTTCATCGAATACGGCGCGAGAAACGAAGGCTACGTCGCGTTGTCCGAAATTATCGACAAAGTGGTTTACGAAGAATTCAATCATGCACGCATGCTTTATTCATTCCTGCAAACCGCCGACGAAAACGTCATCAAAAACATCGATATTTCCGCGGGCTTCCCTTTCAAACAAAAATGGAATCTCCTTGACAACCTTGCATTTGCCGCGGAAGACGAAAAAAACGAGGCGGAAAAAATCTATCCCGAATTTATGGAAACCGCGAAAAAGGAAGGATTCAATGATATCGCGGGGCTTTTTGAAAACCTTATTCAGGTTGAAACCTGCCACGAAAAACTCTTTCTTGACCTGCACGAGCAGCTGAAAGATTCCACCCTTTATAAACGCCCGAAGGCGGTAAAATGGAAATGCTCGGGCTGCGGCTATGAAACAACCGCCGAATCCGCCCCGAAAGAATGTCCGCTGTGCCACGCAAAGCAAGGCGCGTTCATGCTGAAATTAAACGACGGAAATTAAATCAAATTGATAGATTTATTATCAGGAAAAATCAATTTTAATAATTGCGAAAAAAATTAGCACTCGGCTATTGACACTGCTAATTATCGGTTGTATAATGCAGGCGTAAAGAGGTGAACGATATGAAAAAATCAACTTCAATTTTATGGTTTTTAGCAAGTATTCTGATGATTGCCGCGGGTATCGTGTGCTTTGCGCTGCCCGTTGACACCACGCTTACGACGCTCGCATACGTAATCGGCGCGATCGTACTCGTAATCGGCGTTGTGGAAATCGCAATGTTCTTCACAACGGTCGGGCTTTTCGGCGGCGGAGCGTTTCTTGCGGACGGCATAATCACGACGATTCTCGGCATAATCATGCTTTCAAACGAAAACGTCGTCGCAGGTTTCCTGCCCTTCATTTTCGCAATGTGGTTTATTTACGAAGGCATTTCGGAATTGTCGATGGCGATTGCCGCGGGCAAACTCAGACTGCCGTACTGGTGGGTACTTCTGATAACTTCGATATTCGAAATCGTTTTCGGTATGCTGGCGTTCTTCAATCCCGTCGGCGGCGCGATATATCTCACGGTACTTCTGGGCGTGTTCCTGCTTGTACACGGCATATCGATGCTGGGCGACTGGTGCGTCGCGTTCAGGGTCAAAAACTTTTTCAGAAAGTGGATGGGCGATATGAAAACAAACGCCGACGAAATCGACGGCTGACAAACGAATATCCATTCAGGGGACGGGTTTTTCCGTCCCTTTTCTTTTGCCGAAAACTTAATTTTTTCAAAAAAATTCGCGTCGGGCGGTTAATATCCTTGCTATTATTTTAAGATATGTATATAATACAAAAATCAAACGAGAGATAATAATATGAAAAGAACAGATTTAAGAAACATTGCAATTATCGCCCACGTCGACCACGGCAAAACCACGCTGGTTGACGAAATGCTTAAACAAGGCGGCACCTTCCGCGAGAATCAGCAGGTTGAAGATCGCGTTATGGACAGCAACGCCCTTGAACGCGAACGCGGCATCACCATCCTTGCGAAAAATACCGCAATCCATTACAACGGCGTGAAAATCAACATCATCGACACCCCGGGACACGCGGACTTCGGCGGTGAGGTTGAACGCGTCCTGAAAATGGTCAGCGGCGTGCTTTTGCTTGTCGACGCCGTCGAAGGACCGATGCCCCAGACAAGGTTCGTTTTGTCAAAGGCTTTATCGCTCGGGCTTAAAATAATCATCTGCATAAACAAAATCGACCGTCCCGACGCGCGTATTCACGAGGTCGTGGAAGAAGTTCTGGGACTTTTGATTGACCTTGACGCCACCGACGAACAGCTGGACAGCCCCATCGTCTATTGCAGCGGCAGAAAAGGCACAAGCACCCTTACCGAAGGCGCGGAAGGCGAAAACCTTATCCCGCTTTTTGAAACGATTCTGAGCCATATCCCCTGCCCCGAAGGCGACGACCAAAAACCTGCAAAACTGCTGATTTCCGCAATCGACTACAACAACTACGTCGGTCGTATCGGTATCGGCCGCGTCGAACAAGGCGTCATAAGGACAAACTCCGACGTCGTCGTCAGCGACTGGCACAACCGCATTCAACCTTATAAGAGCAAAATCGCCAACCTTTATCAGATCGAAGGCTTAAAGCGCGTTCCCTGCGAATCGGCGGCGGTCGGCGACATCGTATGCGTTTCGGGCATCGAAAACATCAACATCGGCAACACCGTGTCAAGCCCCGAAAACTCCGAACCGTGCGAGTTCGTCAAAATTACCGACCCCACCGTGCAAATGACTTTCTCCGTAAACGACAGTCCCTTTGCCGGCAAGGAAGGTAAATTCGTCACCAGCCAACGCCTGAGAGAAAGGCTTTATTCGGAACTTCTGAAAGACGTTTCCCTGCGCGTCGAAGACACCGACAGCACTGACAGTTTCAAAGTATCCGGACGCGGCGAAATGCACCTTTCCATTCTTATCGAAACAATGCGCCGCGAAGGCTATGAGTTTGCGGTATCCACGCCCAAAGTCCTTTTCAAAAAGGAAGGCGACACTCTGCTTGAACCTATCGACAGGCTTGTCATCGACGTCCCCGGCGACTGCAACGGCTCGGTCATGGGCGCGGTCGGCGCACGTCGCGGCGATCTCGTACACATGCAGGCAATCGGCGACAGAATGCGCCTTGAATTCGATATTCCGTCGCGCGGACTTTTCGGCTTTAAGAGCGAACTTTTGACGCTTACCCGCGGCGAAGGCGTAATGAGCAGCATATTCCTTGAATATCAGCCGTATAAGGGTGATTTCCCCCGCCGTAAAACGGGAAGCCTTATCGCTTTTGAAACGGGCGAGGCGGTTACTTACGGATTGTTCAACGCGCAAGAAAGGGGCGTCCTTTTCGTCTCCGCAGGCGAACAAGTGTACGAAGGCGAGGTCATCGGCTATCCCCCGACGCTCGGCGATATTACCGTCAACGTCTGCAAGAAAAAACATCTGACGAACACCCGCGCGTCTGGCAGCGACGACGCGTTGCGCCTTATCCCCGTCAAAAAACTTTCCCTTGAAGAGTGTCTTGAATTCATCGCCGACGATGAGTTGTTGGAAGTCACTCCCAAGAGTTTACGCATCAGAAAACGCATCTTAAACCACGAGTTGCGTATGAAAGCGCGTTTCGCAAACGCATAATCAAAAATGGTATATCTCTTTTTCGGCATCTGCATAATCGCGGCGACTTTCTGCCTCGGCTTCCGGTCGCTCAATAAAAACTTCTGGGGGCTCGTCGCAAAATATATCGCGTCGCTATCGTTTCTGATAATCGGAATTGCCGCATTCGCAAAAAACCCCGCCTGCAACATGAACTACTTCGTTCCGCTGTTTCTCGGGCTTATCTTGTGCCATGCCGGCGACGCTTTCCTTGGCGTTAAGGAACTTACTCCGACGTACAGAAAACGCCTTATCCCCATCGGTTTATTCGCGTTCCTTCTCGGCCACGTCGCCTTTTCAACGGCGTTCAATCTGACAAGCGGTTTTTATTTCGTGACGGCAATCGTCGCGGCGGTCGCGGCAATACTGACGTTTGGCGGCTCGTTCGTCTTTAAGTTTGAAATCCCGCTGTGGATGCGCATACTTATCACCCTTTACTCCTTTACGGTAACGTTTACGGCGGTGTCCGCATGTTATCTGTACGCGGTGCAAAAGACCGTCGGCGGGCTACTTGCGATGATCGGCGCGCTTTTCCTGCTGTTCAGCGACACGTGTCTGTCGTTCGTGTACTTCAAAGAATGGCGTGCAAACCGCACTTTGTCCGTTCTGGAACTCGCGACCTATTTCGCAGGACAGGCTTTAATCGCATTGTCGATAATGTATGTGTGAAAAAACAGTTGCAAATTTCAAAAAATATTATATAATATAGCAGTACGGCAAAAACCGCCGTATTACCGGGGTGTAGCGCAGATGGTAGCGCGCATGGTTCGGGACCATGAGGCCATGGGTTCAAATCCCGTCACTCCGACCATAAAAAACACACACGCATTGTTTGCGTTGTGTGTTTTTTATTTGCCCGCAATAAGGGATTTGAACGATGTTGTAAATTGAAATTTTTTTGCAATGAAAAACCCACGGCGCGCCGTGGGCTTTATAAAGTATTTAAGATTATTGTTGCGGTTGAGGTTCGGCAGGCTGCACCATATTTCCGTATTTCACGCGGTCTGCAACCTCATACAGAAGTTTCGGGTTGTCGGACATAATGCAGTCCGCGCCGTTTTTAATGAGCGTTTCCATCTGGCTTGCCTCGTTAATTGTCCAGAACTGGCAGGCGATGCCGTACTTGTGCGCGTAATCGATGAACGACTTGCTGCCAAGGAACGGGAACCAGCTCAAATAAGGAATTTGCAAAACGTTGTATTTCACCATGCCGAGGTCGCGGTTCATAAGGTAACTCAAAAAGATTTTCAGAACTTCGAGAATACCTGCGGAGCGGTTGATTTTGCCGTTGTACACGTTGGCGTTGAGATAATCGAAGTAATCGCTGATATCGCCGTTGAAGGTGCCGACAACGACTTTGTCGAACATCTTATACTTTTCCATAAGTGCGCAAAGTTGTTCCGCCGCGTATTTGCCGACCGAACCCTTGTCCTTGATTTCGATGATATAGCGATATTGTTTGCCCGCATTTTCCGCCGCGACAATAACTTCTTCCAGCGTAACGACGCGTAAATCGTTTGCGTCGACGCCGTCCGGCAAAGCGTTCAGATCTTTGTAAATACGCTTATCTTCAACCTGGACGCTGCCCCTTTCGTACGGGAACCAGTATCCGAAGTTCAGCTCTTTGATTTCTGCAAGGTCTTTGTCGCGCGGCAACACGCCTTCTCTGCCCCAGACTTCGACGCTGTTTGTGGTGCGGTCAAAATTTTCGTCGTGAAGAAGGATAAGCTCGTTATCTTTCGTCAGGTGCAGGTCGAATTCCAGAATATCGACGTCGTAACCTTCGTTCATACTGTTCAGACAGGTTTTGATTGCCCTCATCGTGTTTTCGGGATCCTGTACGCCGCCTGCGCGGTGAGCCGAACGCAAAAGCCCCGTCGTGTTGTAAACTATGTACGGATTATCGTTGTTGGTTTTCGCATACGAAACGCTGTCGCCTGTCGTTGTGACGTTCCCGCCGGGCGCGGTCAATGCAAACGCCGTTACCGAAAGAGCGACGACAAGCACTGCGATAATCGAAAATGCCGTAATCTTAAATATTGACTTTTTCATAACGTTTACTCCCTTTTTATATAAGTGTTAATTGTTTTACAAATTGAATTTTTTTACCACTTCGTCTTTCATGGCGGCAAGGTCTTTTTCCGCCGAATCGAAGGAATCCTCTTTCGTGGCAAGATAGATTTTGAGTTTCGGCTCCGTACCGCTCGGGCGGACGCACATCCAGCAGTCGTTTTCAAGCGTGTAAAGCAGGACGTTGGACTTCGGCAAAGTGATTTTTTCCTTTGTTCCGTCGCATTTCGTCGTAACGCCCGTAAGGTAATCGCTGAGCGCAAGGACTTTTTTGCCCTGAACCGACGAAATATCGCTTGTGCGGATATCGTTCATAATCTTGTTCATTTTGTCCATGGCGTCGATGCCGGTGAAGCCGAACGAAAATGCCCTTTCAAGGAAATATCCGTATTCCTTATAAATCTTTTGCAGCCTGTCGTAAACGCTCGAACCTTCGTTTTCTTCAAAGCAGGCAAGCTCCGCAAAGAGCATCGAGGCGACGACGGCGTCCTTATCGCGGGCGTGCGTGCCCGACAAACAGCCGTAACTTTCCTCAAAGCCGAACATAAAAGTATATTCGTGAGTCTGTTCCCACTCTTTTATTTTTTCGCCGATGAACTTGAACCCCGTCAACACGTCGAACACGGTCGCGCCGTAATCTTTTGCGACGACGTTTGCAAGCCTTGTCGTAACGATGGTTTTGACGACGGCGGCGTTTTTCGGAAGCGTTCCTTTGTCGCGGTTGCGCCTCAAAATATAATCCATAATAAGAACGCCCGTCTGGTTTCCGTTCAGAAGGACGAACTCGCCCTTGTCGTTTCGTACCGCAACACCCATTCTGTCGCAGTCGGGATCGGTGCCGATAACAACGGCGGCGTTGACCTTTTTCGCAAGCGCGACAGCCATCGACAGCGCGTCGGCTTCCTCGGGATTCGGCACGCGCACCGTCGAAAAGTCGGGATCGGGGTTGACCTGCTCGGGAACGGTAACGACCGGCATACCCATTCTTTCAAGCATTGTCGTGACGGGCATATAGCCGCTGCCGTGAATGGGGGTGTAAACGATTTTCATTTTGTCGCGCTGCGCTCTTACGGCGTCTTCGGACAACATAAGTTTTTCGATTGCCGCAAAATAACGCTCGTCCAGAGATTTCCCGATGACGGTGATATTTTCGTACGTTTTGCCGTCGGCGTTTCTTATGTCGCTTTCGGTAATGCCGATTTTTTTATACGGCGCGAAATAATCCTTTTCTTCTTCGATAAACTTCACGACGACCGCCGTGTCTTCGGGCGACATCTGCGCGCCGTCTTCGCCGTAAACCTTGTATCCGTTGTAAATTTTGGGATTGTGCGACGCGGTAATCATAATGCCCGCAACCGCGTTCAGATTGCGGATTGCAAAACTGCAAACGGGCACGGGACGTACGTTTTCAAAAAGGTATACGCGTATGCCGAAAGAATTCAGGACTTCCGCCGAAACAATCGCAAACTCCGTCGAAAAACGCCTTGTGTCATAGGACACCACGACGCCGCGACGCATCGCGTCTTCGCCCCTGCCGATAATATACCTTGCAAGTCCCTTTGTCGCACGGGCAACCGTGTACGCATTCATTCTGTTAATGCCTGCGCCAAGAACGCCGCGCATACCCGCCGTTCCGAATTCGAGTTCCGCCCCGAAACGGTCTTTTTGTGCGTTTAAGTCATCGGAAATCGCCGATAATTCCGCCTTTTCGTCGGCTGTCAATGCGCCCGATGCAAGCCAGTTTTTGTAGATATCTCTGTAATCCATAGCCTTTTTGCGATTTTTAATCAAGTTGTCAACAATAAAATCACCCGATGTGGATAACTTTGTGGATAACTTGCCCCTATTGATATTTTACTGCATTAGTATTATATATGATAATGGAAGTAAAGTCAAATTATCCCCGCAAGTTGATTTTCTTTATTGTTATCGTCCGCCGCTTTTTTGGTGCCGCGCGCCACGACTTTTTGTTGCGATTTATAAAAGTCTTTCCGGATTTCCCTGCGGAACACGCATTCCCCGTTCATATACTTTTCCATTATTCCGCGGCTTATTACGCCGTCCGCCCCCTCGGCAAGCACAAGTTCCTCGCCGACGTTCATCGTGTCGTCGTCAATATATTTCACGTCCCGCGGCGCGCTTCCCGTGATTTCCGACACAAGCCGCACTTCATAGTTCAACGGGCTTCCGTATATTTCAACGTACAATTCGTCGTCTTTAACGTACGATTTAACGTATATCGGATACCTTCCGTCGTTTGCAAACTTAAAGTCGGTCATCGACGACACCATCGCGTCGAAACTTGCCGGCACGTATTTTACGGGGAGCGAGTGGCGCGATACGCCGATTATCGTCAGATCCGCATACAGCACGGCGTTGTATAAAGTCGTCGATACCTGACATACGCCCCCTCCGATGCCGCCCTGAAATTTGCCGTCTACGATGACCGGAGCTTCCAGAAATCCGTTGTCAAGTGTCCTTGCCCCGATTCTTTCGTTGAACGAAAAAACTTCGCCGGGGTATACCGTCGCACCGTTAAGTTTTTTCGAGGCAAGCCCGACGTTCGACTTTCTTGCGTCCGAGCTTCTTTTGAACGCCGTCGAAAACTTTCCGCGAAGAAGGGTGTTTTCGCGCAAATCTTTTTCGGTGATTTCGGGATACAGTACGTCGTACGAAACGCTTACTACGCTTTGCGCGCCGATTACGTTTTTCACGACGTCTTTGATAAGTTTATCAAGATCCGCCTTGCGCCCCGTTTTCTCGGGGACGTATTCAAACGTTTTTTCACCGTCCGGGTTGAACGTTACGCGGGCGTTTTCGGGCGGCAAGTATTTTTCGTTCGCCAGGTTTTCAAGCGAGCGAAGAAGCGACGGAAAGGTTTTCAAAAGCGCGTCCTTTTCGGAATAACCTTGCCTTAAAAGCCCCGTCAGTCGCTTTTCGACGTTGAACCCGAACAGCCGCTTTAACGGCGGAATACCGTCGCCGTCGGCTGAAAAAGTTTCATCAAAACATATCTCCGCCCCGTCCACAACGATGACTCGCATTTGCGTTTTCGGCTTTGCCGCAACGCTTACCGCGCATAAAAAAAGCAGTACGACCAAAATAATTCTTACCTTTGCCATACCGCTATTATGTGTATATATTAAGTTTTTACTTTCGGATAAGGTTTTTTCGGAATATTTTTGCAATCACATTATCGGGAAACGATAACGCTCACTCTTTGTATGTCATTGCGAGCGTAGCGTGGCAATCTCCCGGAAGGGACACAATATAAAAGCGATGATGCGATGTTTTTGCCTTTTGCAAAAGCGATGCATCTTCGGCGCGATGTATGCTTCTGGCACGTTGCAGATAAAAAGCACCCCGTTCGGGTGCTAAACATTGTTTCCCTAAAACGGCGAGAATTTGATGAGATTGTGTTTTTCTCGGCGGGTTCTGAAAAATCCAGTGTACTTGGCGTACACGATTTTTCGGGTTCTGCCGAAAAAGCAAAATATCGCAAATTATCGCTGTTTTACAGTCCGAGTTTTTTGAGAGAGCGCATGTCAACCCTAGTACAATCGTACGTCGGCGATACGTAAAGGTTCGCGTCGTGCAGGTCCGTGCCTGCGGTCGTGATGAGATTGTACTTTGCGGCAAGGCTCAAAAACCTTTTCGTATCCGTTTCGTTGAAGGTGGAATAATAACATTCAAGCCCGTCAAGTCCGTACGGCACCAGCCCCGCGACAAGAAGTTCCAACTTGTCTTTCGGGATATACACGGGGTGCGCGACAACCGCAACGCCGCCGTATTTTTTGATGAGTTTCACGCCGTCCATCGGGCGGAGTCGGTAGCCCGGAATATACGCTTTTTTGCCGGAACCCAAGTATTGATAAAAGGCGTCGGACACCGATTTTGCAATCCCTTGTTTTACCATTTCTTTGGCGACGTGGACGCGGCCGAGATTTGCGTTTTCAAAGTCGAGCGCGCTGTCGTCGAAAGGCACGTTAAGGGCGTGCAGTTTATCGACGGTCTTATTTATTCTTTGACGTCTTAAATCCTTGACGTTTTCAAGTTCCTGCACAAAATCAATGTTTTTGTAGTCAAAATTGTATCCTAAAATATGGATTTCGCAAACACTATAACACGAAAGTTCGATCCCGGGGAGCACTTTCAAGCCGTATTTTTCGCCGGCGCGGATTGCCTCGTCAACGCCCGAAACGTTGTCGTGATCGGTAAGCGACATGGCTTCGATGCCGTCGTCGCGCTGGATTTTCACGACTTCTTCCGGCGTGAACACACCGTCGCTTTTAACGCTGTGCGTATGCAAATTTACTTTCATAATTCCCCCTCGGAAAGTTCCGCCGCGATACCTTCGTCGTCGGTGGTAACCTTGTCAAGTCGTTTCTGGATATATTCGGTACGCTTGCCGGCGCGCTCGATTTCCGTCGTGACTTCGCCCAGCTTTTTCTGCGTTTTTTCAAGGATCTGACAGAAGGTTTCAAAGTCCTTTTTGAACGCGCCCAAAAGTTTGTAAATCTCGCTTGAACGCTTTTCGATCTGCACCGTCCTGAACCCCATTTGCAAACTGTTCAGAAGCGCGGCGAGCGTCGTAGGCCCCGCAAGAATTATGCGCTGATTGTTCAGAAGTTCGTCGGAAAGCCCGCGGATTTGCATGGCTTCGGCAAACAGCCCCTCGATGGGCAGATACAGTATCGCGAAATCGGTGGTTTTCGGCACGCGGATATATTTGCTCTTTATGCTGATTGCTTCGGCGCGGAGTCTGACGGCAAGCGCCTGTTTGGCTTCCTTAATCTGCACTTCGTTTTGCGCGTCAAGGACGTGCTGATAGGTTTCGAGCGGGAATTTCGCGTCGATGGGCAGCATAACTTTGTCGCTGGTTTTCCCGGGAAGATTGATGACGAAATCCACGCGGTCGGCGTTTTCCGACTTGGTAAGCGCGACGTTTTTGTCGTATTGCTCGGGCGTCAGAAGTTGCGACAGCAGGTTATCGAGCGCCATTTCGCCCCAGGTGCCGCGCGTTTTCACGTTGGACAAAACCCTTTTAAGGTCGGACATTCCGCTTGTAAGGGTTTGCATTTCGCCAAAGCCTTTCGTGATTGCGTCGATTCTTTCGGACACCATCTGGAAAGATTTCTGAAAGCGTTGTTCCAGATTTTCGTTCAGTTTTTCGTCGACGGTCGCGCGCATTTTGTCAAGCTGCTTTTCGTTGCTTTCGTTAAGTTCTTTTAAGGAGTTTTTGAGTTCCGTCGTGAGTGTCGCAAAGCCTTCGTAAACGTTCGTCTGCAACCTTTCGGTGCGCTCTTCTTCCTTTCGTACGGTGTCGAGAATGGCGGTTTGGTTTGCGTTCAGCGCGTTTTGAATGGACGTGTTTTGAAGCCCCATCGCGCTCAGCACGTTTTCCCTGGTGTTTTGCCCGTCGCGTGCGATTTCGCCCTTGATGATGTCGACGGTCGCCTGCCCGATTTCGACGGACGAGTCGTTCTTTTTCTTTCCGCCACGAACCGTAAGCGCAAGCACCGCAATAAGAAGTATGACGGCGACGACGCCCAGAACGAGTGCGACTATACTAATTGCTTCCATAGTTTAATCCCCTTAAATATTGAAGTTGCGATTCCCGCGTGCGACAGTCTTCGTGCAGGACGGCGTGTTCCAGAATTTTACGCATCGCCCAGGCGCGCTTATCCTCGGGAATTTTCGTGCCGACAAGGTCGTTGCCGTCGACTTTCAAATCGGAATAAGCAAGCGGAGTGCCGTCGGTCAGCATCTCGCGATAAATCTTATTGATTTTTTCGGCGGACACCGACGTTGCCGACGCGTCGCCTTGGGACGCTTTTGCGTCCGCCCTTTTCAGCGCGATTATATCGTTGATAATTTCAAGGTTGTCGACAACGAACATTCTGATTTTTTTCTCGCTTGTCAGCCCGTCGATGTCGTACATGTGCGTGTCGATAAGCCGCAGAATTTTGTTCACGTCTCTGTTCGACATTTTCAGCCCGTCGCGGCCGAGAATTTTTTTGGCGATTTCCTGTCCCGTTTTGGCGTGCATATGCATATTGCCGTACTTTTGCACCGAAAGCGGTTTGCCGACGTCGTGCAGAAGCCCCGCAAGACGTAAATCGGGCGGGCAATAACGCACGGTTTCGATAAGATGGTTGAACACGTCGTAAACGTGAAAGTCGGGACGTTGTTCCATACCCTTTGCGGCGGAAATGCCGGGCAGAATGTATTCGAGCGCGCCGATTTCGTCAAGCACGCGCAGTGCTTTTACTTCGCTGTCTTTCGTCCTGTCCGACGGGTATTTTCTGTCCGCGCGCAAAATTTTCAAAAATTCCTCGCGCTTTCTTTCGCCCGAAATATCTTTCAGAAGATGCACTGATTTTTTTGCGCCGTCAAGGGTTTCTTTGTCGATGTTGAAGCCGAGTTCCGCGGCGATTCTTACCATACGCAAAATACGCAGACCGTCCTCGGAAAAAACCTTTTCGGGCGATTGCGTCGTCCTTAAAACGTGCTTGTACAAATCGGGAATTCCGCCGGTGTAATCGACGTATTCCGCCGTGTCGATGCTGTAATATATAGCGTTTACCGTAAAATCGCGGCGCAGCGTGTCCTTTTCGATGTCGCGCGTGAAAATTACGTCCGACGGCGTATGCGCGCCCGAATTTACGGGATAACTGTCAATGCGGAAAGTCGTGTATTCCGCCTGAAAACGTCTGTCTTCGCGGCTCAGAATTTTGACCGTGCCCAGTTTTTTGTTGAAATCTTTTAAGAAAAATTCCGTGTTGGAAAGCGCGGTCGCAAGTTCCTGCACGGTGTATTCCGCCGCAAGGTCGACGTCGCTCACGGGAAGATCCAATAAAGAATTCCTGACGTAACCACCGACGATGTAAAGCGACGGCAGATAATACGACAGAATTTTCAGTTTTCTCGGAAGTCTGATATCCATTTTTTTATTTGTTTTCGTAAACCCACGGCGCAAGTACGCAAACGTCTTTCAGCGCGCGGTAGTCTTCGTTGTAGTCGAGCCCGTATCCGATGACGAATTCGTTGGGAATTTCAAAAAGTTTATAGTCGGGAACCAGGTCGACCTTTCTGCGCGCGGGTTTATCGAGAAGCGTGCAGATTTTAAGCGATTCGGGCTCGCGGCTCAGAAACACCTTTTTAAGGTAATTGAGAGTGATGCCCGTGTCCACGATATCTTCGACGATGATTACGTTTTTGCCCGCAATCGGCGTCGAGCAGTCTTTGATAAACTTGACTTCGCCTGTCGAGACCGTGCCTTCGCCGTAACTCGAAACCGCGATGAAGTCAACCTGCGCGTTGACGTCGTATTCGCTAATTTCCCTGACAAGGTCGGCGAAAAACATAAACGCCCCGCGTAAAACGCAAATGAACAGAACGTCTTTGCCCTTATAGTCGTCGCCGATTTTTTTCGCGACTTCTTTCAGTCTGTTTCTGACGTCTTCGTTCGTGATTAAAACTTTTTCAATTTCTTTGCCGTACATTTAATTGTCCTCCGATGTAATTTCGAAAATATATTCGGGTTTTGTGTTTTCGTTGATTTTTACCTTGTCGGAAATTTCCGTGCCGACGACGATAAGTACGTCTTTACCGATTGCGACAAGGGGAATTTCGTCCCTTTCTCTTTTGGGGATTTTTTTGTCGGTGAAATAATCGCCGAGTTTTTTCGTGCCGCCTGAAAACTTTGTGAAAACGTCGCCGTCTTCACGCGTGCGAATTACCGCGCCCGCGGGTATTTTCGACAGGTCGAAAGTAAGCGTTTTTACGCCGTCCTTGCTTTTCGCGGTTTTGTCGATTATCACGGTTTTGTCCAAAAACGCGACTTTACCCGTCGCAAACGGCGTTGTAAAGGCTTGTTTCTGCTTGGATTTTGAAAAAACGATCTTGTCGTATTCTTTCGTGACGACGACGCCGTAAGGCATATCGACGCTTGCGCCGTTTTCTTTTTGCAGCAAATCGAGAATGATGAGAACGTGCTTTTCTTCCACGTCCTTTTCGACGCCGAGCGCCAAAAATGCGTTCCTTATCGCACGCTTCAAAAGGAAAACGGGCGGGTTTTTCACGTCGATTCCGACGCTATCCTTCGAGATTTCAAGCGGCAGATCGAGCGTACTTAAAAACTCTTCCGTGTCGGCGGCAATGCGCGAAAGTCTGTTGAGGCTTCCCGTCGCGTCGCCGGCGCGGTTCAGAAGCGGCATAATTTCATTGCGTATTAAATTTCGGGTTTTGTCGTTTTTGAAATTGGTTTCGTCCACGACGTACGGCACGTCGTATTTTTTTTGGAAGTCGAGTATTTCTTCCTTCGACACGTCAAGGAGCGGACGGACGTATCCGCGCGTTTCCTTTTGCATGCCCGAAAGCCCTTTTATGCCCGTGCCGCGGATTATACGCATCAATACCGTTTCCGCCTGATCGTCCTCGTGATGAGCGAGAAATACCTTGTCACAATCGCCGTCGATAAGCAGTTTTTGGAAAACGCCGTACCTTAAAACCCTTGCGGCTTCTTCTTCCGTCTCGCCAAACTCTTTCGCGCGGCGCAATGAATCAACCTTGAACGTGCGGCACTCTATGCCGTGCGAACGTGCGAAATCCGCAACGAATCTGCTGTCGTTTTCGGACGACTGTCCCCTTATTCCGTGTTCGATATTAACAATGAAAAATGAAAAATCCGTCGATTTTTTCGCTTCGATAAGAGCGCGCAAAAGCACCATCGAGTCAACCCCCCCGCTGACGCCGACGGCAATTCTTTGATTTTTCGCTGCCTCCAAAACGTTTTGGATAATCTTTTCTTTCACGAATAAAATTATACCTGTCTCTTATACACATCTCCGAGCCCACGAGACTCGACGTCATCT
>ENA-OZAF01000105-OZAF01000105.1-human-gut-metagenome-genome-assembly--contig:-NODE-105-length-38874-cov-5.724645_pt1 | contig 38874 bp, 38 predicted proteins | sample MGYA00244207_ERZ653498 | MGnify/ENA primary metagenome ERZ653498 (study PRJEB26926, sample SAMN06165156) | human gut metagenome | biome: ENVO:00009003; feature: ENVO:2100002; material: ENVO:00002003... | reverse complement strand
GGCGCGTCTGCGCGGCGAAAACGGCGGCAGCGGAAGCGGAAAGAAAAAACAGGCCTACAGCCCCTATCCCATGATGGGGCCGCTGGCCATCGTGCTGCTGCTCTGCGGGATGTTCACAGCGCTCATTTACGGCCCGGAGCGGGCGCTGGATGAGCTGCTCGTCATGTGGTTCAACGTCTTTGTCGTCGTCTGCGTCTACTACCTCGTCCTTGCACTGCTGCTGCCCCGGCTCAGGGAACACATCAGCGCTTGGGCCTGCGCCGTGCTCTGGCTGCTGCCCAACATGCTGTATCTGGTGCAGATAAACAGAGTAGTTCAGGGAAAGCCGCTCTTCGTCATAGAGGTCTCGGGTGGGCTGGCTTTTGCGCTGCTCGGCCTGTGGGTGGGCGGCTACTGCCTCGTCATGCTCTGGAAATGCGCCGAACACCTCGCCTTCCGCCGCCGGATACTGCGTGATGCAGCGCCCGCGGAGGACTGGGAACAGGCCGTCTATCAGGAGGAGCTGAAGCGGGTGAATTTCAGGGGACGCAAGCCCCTGCTGCTGCGCTCTCCCGCCGTGCAGTCGCCGCTGTCCATAGGGCTCTTCCGCCGCTCGACGCGGATAGTCCTGCCGGAGCGCAGCTACTCGGAGGACGAGCTGCGGCTCATACTCATTCACGAGATCGTCCACATCTGCCACGACGACGCCTCCACCAAGCTCAGCCTTGTGAGCACCGCCGCCATGTGCTGGCTGAATCCGCTGGTCTGGTTCGCCATGCGCAGGAGCGCCGAGGACATCGAGCTCTGCTGTGACGAGGCCGTCACCTTCGGCGCGGACAGGGACGAGCGCAGGCGCTACGCCGACCTCATCCTCAACTCCGCCGGGGACGAGCGCGGCTTCACCTCCTGCCTCTCTGCAAAGGCCGTCTCGCTCCGCTACAGGCTAAAAAACGTCATGCAGCCCGGCATGAAGGGCTCCGGTGTGCTTGCCATCGGCATCGCGTCCTTTCTGCTGTTCATGGGCTTCGGCCAGATCGCCCTGGCCTACGGCGGCGGGGCCGGAGCCGAGGTCATCTTCCGCGGCGACAACCCGGCGCTCTACGTCCTGGAGGACGCGCCGGAAACGGATGTGTCGGGCCTGAACGCCTACCTCGCCTCCCTGGAGCTGCGTGAGCTTGGCAGGGGCTATGAATACGACCCGGACGAGGGCAATTACCTGGGCATCGTCTACTCCGGCCCGCGCGGGCAGCTCTTCATTGGCATCCACGACGAAGCCATAGAGTGCCTCCAGCCGGTGAGCAAAGGCAAGGCCCGGCTTGAATGGTACTACGTCCCCGGCGGAGTAGACTGGGAACAGATCGAGAGCCTTTTCCCTGCTCAGAGCCCGTAATAGTCCCGCGCCTGGGACTCGCAGGCCCTGCTCTGACGCGAGACATATGCTTGACTGTCCATGGCCGCGAACCAGAGCCGCAGCGGGAACTTGGCACGGATATCCGAAAAGAGATAGCTCCCGTCCCTCGGCTCCCAATACTCGACCAGTTCATAGCCATCCTCTGTACGCTCCACTGTTATTGCCGTCGCCACATGTGAGGCTCTGCGCAGTTCGAGCTTCCCGTCGCACTCGTATTCGCCATAGTACACCCAGGCGTAGACGGTGGTGCGCGCGCCCCGGCTCTCGCTGCCCAGGGCTATCCAGTTCTGCGTGCAGAAGCGCTCGGGGCTCTGGCTTGCGCTGTAGTTGTATTCCAGTATCGCCTCGTCGATGCAGCTTTGCATCCCGGCATCCATATGTGCCGGCGCGGTGGCGAAGCACACGCCCGCCAGCACGGCGGCCGCAGCAGCGACAGCCACGAACCAGCGCGTGGGCTTTTTGAAGTCCATAACCCGCTCTATGCGCTGCCTGACGCCCAGTTCGCCAAAGGCCGGCGGACAGGCGAGGGGTTTTCCATCCTCAATACTGAGCTCCAGCAGCGCCGTCGAGTATGCACGGCGCTGCTCTTTGTCCATGCCGCGTATCACGCTCTCGTCGCAGGCGGCCTCTATGTCGCGCCGGAACCTGCTGTACGCCAGCCAAATGAGGGGGTTGAACCAGTAGACCGCGCGGAGTATGTACCCGACCAGCATCCACCAGTTGTCCCGCCGCCGGATATGCGCCCGCTCGTGCCGGATGACAATGTCGGCTGCCTTGCCCTCCAGTCCCTCTGGCAGATAGATGAGCGGATGCACAAGGCCCAGGACGAAGGGCGTGTCCACCTTCGCGCTCCGGTATATTCCCTCAACCGCCGGCACGGCGTCCGCGAGCTGCCTGCGGAGCCGACTGTAGCTCAGGTATGCGCGCGCCAGCATGGCGGCGGCTACGGCGAGCCAGAAGAAAGCTGTGATCTGCGCTATGCTAGGCCACTTCCCCAGGTCGATGCCCAGGCCGGAGTTCAGCGCGTCGTCCAGCAGCCCCAGGCCGCTGTCAACTGCGGAACTGCCGGAGGCCAGGAGCCGGTCAGGCACCGGCTGCTCCGGCGGCAGCAGGCTAAGCGGGCTGTATATGCGCACGGGCACGGCCAGGCGCAGTCCTACCAGCGCCCAGAGGCAGCAGGAGATGTTCGCCGGAGCTCGCCTGAACAAGTATCGGAACACGAGCACTATGAGCACCAGCCAGCTCGCAGAAAAGCTGATGTTTACAAGATAGAGGAATGCATTTCCCACGGTCCACCTCAGCTCTCTATGATACGGCGGAGCTCCGCGACCTCTTCCTCAGTCAGCTTCTGCCTCCGGGCAAAGGCCGCGATAAAAGCCGGGAGCGAGCCCTCGAAGGTCTTTTCAAGCAGCTCGTCCATCTCCGACACCTGCACCTGCTCCTTGCTGACGAGGGAGCGCACCGTGGCGTTTTCATTTTTCACCACGCCCCGGTCGCTCAGGCGCTTTATGACCGTATACGTCGTCGTCCGGCTCCAGCCCAGTTCCTCCCTGCAGATGCGGGCCAGCTTCGTGCTGTTTATCGGCTCCTCCCGCCACAGAATGAGGCAGAAGCGGTATTCACTATCGAATATCTTAGGCGTGTCCATGCTGCACCTCCAAAAACGTCTAACGTGTTAGACTTATCGAAATAAGTCTAACACGTTAGACGCATCAGGTCAAGAACGTTTTCACTTCAAACGGGGCGAGGCTGAGACCCAGGGCCTGTGCGGGGCGGCAGTTGTGGTTCATGAGTATGCTCAGGCGGCCTCTGTGGGCCAGCTCCACGCCCTCGGGGAGCGTTTGCGGCTCCAGTCCGGCGCGGAGGGCGGCGGACTCCACGATGGCGTCTAGAGTATGGTCGTCCGGCGCCGTGCCGATATAATAGGCTGCGCCTTGGCCGTAGTCGTTGCGCGTGACGGCAGCGTAGCCGCTGTAAAACTCGTCGGCGTAACGGCAGAACGTTTCGGCCGTGTCCGGCTCCAGCATCTCCCGGAACACGCCTGAGCGTCCGCCGCAGCTCAGCTCGAGCGCGTCCTCGGAAGCGAGACTCTCGCACTCCGCAACGTGCATACCCAGCAGCCGGGTCAAGCCCACGGGCAGGCGCTCGCCAAACACGAGATTGTTGTCCCGGTCCTTCACGGATGTGCGGAAGCTCAGGACCGCAACGCCGCCGTTTTCAACAAACTCGCACAGTCTCCGGCGGAAGTCCGCGTCCGTCACCATCATACAGGGCGCGAGCACAAGGCTGTAGACGGAAAAATCGCGCTGCGCAGGGATAACGTCCGCGCCTATACCGAGGCGGTATAGAGAGCCGTGCAGGCGCTTGAGCTCGCGTTCTCCGTCCAGCAGGCGGCTCTGGGGCTGGATTCGGAGCGAGGCGAGGGAGTCGTAGTCGTAGAGTATCGCTGCATCTCTGTGTATGGGAGTTTTCAGCTCGTTTTCGAACTCCCGAACCTCCGTGAAGAAGCTCTGGGCCTCGTAAAAACGTCGGCCTTTCACGTTGTCCGGGTCTATTATGCCGTAGCAGAACTGCTCTGCGCCCTTTGCAGCGCCGCGATAGCGGAAATATAGCAGGCCCTCGCAGCCGTGGGCCATTGCCTGCCAGCTCCAGAGCTTGGCCTGACCGGGGCGGGGCAGGTAGCCCGTGAGGTCGTGACCCTGCGCGCCCATTATGGCCTCGGTTATCCAGAAGTTCTCGCCCTTGAGGCCGCGCATATGGTCCAGGCCGAAGGCGATCTCCGACGGCGGCAGCGGATGCATCTGCCCGCCCCAGACGGGGTAGTTGTTGTAGGCTGCCTTATCCAGCAGAGCGGCGAGCGCCGGGTAGTCGAGGCTTTTGGAGAGTCCGCCGCCGGGAAAGTCGTGAATAATCAGAGCGCCCGGCATGATGTCCCGTATGAGCTTGACCTGTGCATCGGCAAAGCTGCGGATGTTCTCGCCGCAGAAGCGCTCCCAATCCAGCCGGAGCGCCGGATTGTGCGGGGCTATCGTAACTGTGGGCAGGGGGATCTCTTCAAAGGAGTTGTACTCCTGGCCCCAGAACACCGTTCCCCAGGCGGCGTTCAGGCGTGACACATCGCCGTGTTTTGCGGAGAGGAAATTCTGAAACCTTCTGCGGCAGTTCGAGCAGAAGCACTTGTCGCTTCCCTCGTGGCCAAGTTCGTTGTCTATCTGCCAGGCTGCGATGCGTTCTTCTCCGCGGTAGTGTTCGAGCAGGGCGCGGGTGATCTTTTCGCAGTGCTCCAGATAATCCGGGCTGCTGTAGCAGGCGACGTGCCGCCCACCAAAGGCGCGCCGGAGACCGTTTTCGTCCACGGACAGCACATCCGGATACCGGTGCGCGAGCCAGGCCGGGGGCGCGGCGGTCGGCGTGCCGAAGATAATGCTTAGGCCCCCCTCCCCCGCCTTTTTGATGACGCGGTCGAAGAAGGAAAAGTCAAAGCGTCCCTCCTCCGGCTCCATGACGTGCCAGGCAAATTCACCGATGCGGATGACGTTGCAGCCCAATTCCACTATGCCGTCCAAGTCCTCCTCGAGCCGCTCCGCCTCCCACTGTTCAGGATAGTAATCAACGCCCAATAACATAGTCACACCCCCGAAGTAGTTATCTGACAACATCATACAACAGCTCCGGGTAAAGGTAAATAAAAACGCGGAGAGACCGGAAAGTCTCTCCGCGTTTTTCAGGCACAGCCCACTGTGAGCAATATGTTGGCGTAGGTCCGCTGCTCGCCCGTCAGTATCGCCAGCCTGACGTTGCTCTCCTTGCAGGCGCCGTAGAACTCGTACCTTGAAAGCTCGCACAGCTCCAGCCCGGTCATGCTCTGGAACTCCGAAAAGATCTCCGGCTCCGGTCCCTCGTCTGGGCGCATGACCTCCGCCTTCTCGGCGTTTATGACGCTCAGGACGGCGTCCAGGACCTGCGTGACCTCCGGCAGGCCCGGGCTGAGCGAGAGATAGACGGTCTCTGCGTCTGCGGTCATCGTGTCTATCGGGTAATTCCCGTCGGCTATCAGCAGCTTGTCCCCATGTCCGCAGTGGGCAAGCGCCGAAATTATAAGCGGATTTATGCACTTGCCTTTAAGCATTGGCCGGCTCATCTCCAGTCTCGTCTTTTCTCAGCTGTCCCAGCTTACCGCCCGGGTGGCGCTTTATGTAGTCCTTTACCGTCAGCCCGCACTGTGTTTCAAGCATGACGGCAAGGCCCTGTATCGCCATGCACTCTACAAGCACAGACGACATAGGAGCACGATTCAGCGGTCCGCCCTCCTCTTTGACTTTTGCTATAAGGCACACGTCCGAGTTTCTGTCCAACCACGAACCTTCGCCTCCGCTCAAGCCAATGACCTTGCAGCCGTAATTCTTGATGGCTTCGACTGTGCATTTCAGCTCTTCCGTCTCGCCGCTGTTGGAAATGCAGATCACAACGTCTCCCGCGACCAGCTGTCCGCAGGAGCCGTGGACCGCCTCCGTCCCATGAAGGAAGGTGGACGGCGTTCCGGTGGAAGAGAGCAGCGACGCAGCATAGCTTGCAACGTGTCCGGGCTTGCCTATGCCGGTCACATGGACCCTGTTCCCCGCCGCCATTGCCTCGTCGATTATGGATATCGCCTTGTCAAAATACTCAAACGTCAGCTTATCTGCAAAATTAGCAACGTTTTCAACGGCGGTCTCTTTGAAAAACTCCAGGTTTTTAAGCTCGTTTTTCTCAGTCATTTTGTCCTCCAGCCACACGCTCCATGAGTTCCTTAGTTTCGCTCAGGCAGGGCAGCGAGGGCTGCGCGCCCATGCGCGACACGGTTATCGCCGCCGCCGCATTTGCAAACCTCATAGCTTCCCTGATCCCCTCGCCCCTGCATATAGCCGCGGCAAAGGCGCCGATGAAGGAATCGCCCGCGGCCGTGGGGTCAACGGCTTTCAGGAGCTTGACGCAGGGCTCAATCACGCTCCTGGTTCCGTCAAAATATGCCGCGCCCTGGTCGCCCATCGTCACCAGCACCGAACCGGCGCCCATGTCCATCATGCGTTCCGCAGCGGCCTGGACCTGTGAGAGGTCCAGAACGCCGGAGCTTCTCTCTATGTTCAGTCCGGAGATGAGCGCAGCCTCACTTTCGTTAGGTGCGATAAAGGTAAGGCACTCAAGCAGACGGCGTGATAATTTGTCCGCCGGAGCCGGGTTCAGGAGTACCGGCACGCCCGCCGACCGCGCAGCCGAGGCCAGCTCCTCGTTGACCCACATGGGTATCTCAAGCTGGAGCAGCAGCATGTCGTATTCCGAAACCAGGCCGCACAGCCGGTCAACCGTGTCTCTGTTCCACTGATGGTTAGCTCCGGGGACCACTACTATCCTGTTCTGGCTCTGGCCGCCTTCGCCGGTTTCGATCTGAACATTGCCTACGGAAGTGAAGCTGCCGGCTTCGCGTCTGATGAGGCTGGTGGACACCCCCGCTTTTTGCAGAGACGATATCAGCTGTTCGCCGTTTTCGTCCGCGCCGACGCACCCGGCCATGTCTACCTTCGCGCCGAGCAATGCGGCCTGCGCAGCCTGATTTGCTCCCTTGCCTCCCGGCGCCGTCCTGAAGTCGAAGCCCAGCACCGTCTCGCCGGCATTGGGGAATCTTTCCGTGGACACGATAAGGTCCATCACCAGGCTGCCTGCCACAAGTATCCTCGGAGCGCTATTGTTTCTTCCCATGTTCCGCCTCCGTATTGCAAATCTGCAGTATGCCGAGCAGCTCGCCAAAAGAGTGGACGGTTGCAAAAGTCCCCGGCACATTCGCCGCATCTGTTTTTTGTGAGTAGCCGAAGCAAATTATGCCGGTTTTGGCGGCTGCCGCAGCTCCCGAGCGGCTGTCCTCCACGGCAAATGCGTCGCGCGGCAGGCAGGACGCCAGCGAAAGTGCCAGCTCATAAACGTCGGGAGCCGGTTTTGCTTTTTTGACGCTTTCTCCGCAGCACACCCAATCGAAAGCCGTGCAAAGGCCGAGGTAGTCCAAGCACTTGCCTACGTATGCCCCGCTGGACGAAGAGGCGACTGCAGTTTTGAGTCCCGCCTCCCTCACTCGTCGCAGGAAATCCTCGACTCCGGGATTCGCGGCCACGTGATTATCCCGTATGCTCTCAAAAACCCGCTCAAAATGCATTTCTGCAAGCAGCTTCGCGCGCTCCGTGATATCGGAGTCGGCTCCTGAACGTCTGAGCATCTCCGCATAGAATTCGGGTACGGACTTGCCTACGCAGTCCACAGGGTCATACTGCGCTCCGGCACAGTATTCTGCCAGCAGCGATTCCCGGATGTAAAAATGATAGGGTTCGCTGTTGAGTATAACTCCGTCAAAGTCGAGCACTGCCAGTTGATACGGCATTATCTCACCTCGGATTCACAGTCCCCGCTTTTCCATGGCCGCCGCCATGGCGCAATAGAGGGCGGTCGCGCACTTATAGGATTCAGGTTCCAGCATGGAAAACAGTTCGGCCAGGGCGAATTCCTCGCCGGGCTTTACCGCAAGGTTCCTGTCTCCCGCGTATTTTATAAGTTCGGCTTTCGTCGTCGGAAACGACACGCCGTCAATGGCTTTCACCAAATAGTGTCCAAAAGGAACATAGCCCTCGTTAGGCATCTTCGGCCTTCCTTTCTCCCCAACTTTCGGGGGAATATGCCCTGTATCTGCAAACAGTATCGCCAAATCCTCCGAGCTCCGGATTGGATGCGCCCCGGTGATTGAAGGAATACAGGAAATTGTTTGTGCTGCCCTTTTCACGCAGCTTGTCAATTATCTGCGGATAAAGGTCTGCTTTGAACAGCCACTCCTGGCCGAGAGGCGCCTCGGTTATTATGTTTCCGTCCGGATTCACAACCATGCTGTTGCCAAAATAGCTGAAGAAGCAATCGCTTCCGACGGAATTGCAGCCAACCACATAGCTCTGGTTGAAATATGCCGCAGCGCGGTTTGTGAGCTTCCATGCCTGGTCCCAGGGCGCGGGGTAGTGCGCCACGCGGATTATTACGTTTGCTCCGTTATATGCGGCCTCGCGCCATATCTCCGGGTAGTCCCCGTCCGCGCAGTCGATCGTCGCGATGCGGGAACCCTTGGGTCCTTCCGTAACAGGCACCGTCCAGCCTGGGTACGCGGTTTCGCCCGGTATCCACAGGTTCATCTTGACGTATTTGTGTACTATCTCGCCGTTCGAGTTTATCATAAGTACCGTGTTGCATATGGGCTTCCCATCCACTTCATTCAGGAAGGGGTTGATGACAGCCCAGACTCCAAGCTCGGCGCATTTTTCCTGGACCCTGCGTATTTGCGGTCCGTCTATGTCGATCACGGCCTGCTTTATCACGCGGCTGAAACCTTGGAAGCAGCACTCCTGAGCGACAAACAGGTCATAGCCCGGGAAAGCATATGCCGCTCTCTCCATGTCCGCTATTACCCTATCTGTGTTTTTGTTGACGTCCTCAATGTTTTGAGCATCGATAGCCGCGAACTGAGATACAACGACGCTTAGCGCTTCTACCTCAAATTTGCCGCCGATCGCATGTGTACCACCAATGTTCATAGTTTTTCTACCCTTCTTTGAGAATACGCTCAGCTCAGTTTTTGACGCCGTATCTGTAAAACTGCGTCATCTGATAATAAGCCGCCGGACCTGACACGTCCGCAATATACCTGGCGTCCGCATTGCCCGCAGCGCAGAGCCTGTTCAGGACCTCTCCCATGAACTCGTCATTCACGTCCTGCTCGGCAACTTTCATGTGCGAGCGCATATAAACGTTGACGTTGTTCAAAGCTTTCAGGTATCGTATTTCGTCCGCAAGGTACGAGCTTGGGACGCAGCCGCCGTGGCCTCTGGCAAGCAGCGTGATGTTTCGTCCAGCCAGTTCGCCCAATACCTTGACCCAGTTTTGGATGTCGCAATGCTCAAGGTAAAGTATCGGCTCATTCACGACCAGGTCGCCTGTGAACATCAGATCGAAGGCCGGCATATACACCAGCATGTCCCAGGGCGAGTGCGCCGTCACGGGCAGCTTTTCCAGCTCAAAATCCATTCCCTCTATGGAAACTCTCTCGCGTCCGCTTATCCCGATAAAGTTTCCCGGGAAAGTCACGCCGCGGGCCGCCCACTCCTGAGGCGCAGCAGCGGCTCCATATACGGTTATCCCTCCCTTTTCCGCAAACACCGGTAGTCCGAGGTCGTGGTCCGGGTGGGCATGGGTGATAAACGCGTGCTTTATCGGGAGACCAAACAGCTTTTCGCTCTCGTCCAGCATCTCTCGTGCGCCGTCCTCGCTGGGTACGTCTATGGCTACGGTACAGTCCTTGAGCACAACAAAGCCGCCGTTGCACTGCCTGCGCTCGTCCAGGTTACCCTCGCGATAGTAGACGGAGTCGTTTATCTTGAAAACACGCACGGAATTGTGCTCATAAATCAGTGGATACTGCATTTTTCACCTCCGGCATCTTACTGCCTAAGTTTGTCCCCGCGGGTATAGATAAGCAGGATCAGCAGGAGGATCAAGCCCTCGACCATGGTCCTGACGCCCGCAGCCATGCCGAGCGCGACAAGAAGGTTATTGAGCAGCGTGAAAATTACTGCGCCCAGGAAACCACCGGAGATCTTGCCTTCGCCGCCGGTCATTTTCGTACCTCCTATGACCGTGGCGGCTATAGAGGTCATGGTGTAGGAATCGCCCATGTGCAGCATACCGCTTCCGCTGTACGACACCAGCAGGAAGCCTGCAATGGCGGAGAGCATGCCCGAAAAGATGTATGCAAACATGACCTCTTTGTTTACGTTCAGGCCGGACAGACGGGCCGCGCGGCGGTTGCTGCCTACCAGGTACAGCGATTTTCCCGTCTTACTCTTCCTGATGATCAGCTCGATCACGACCGTCAGCACGATCGTAAGGATAAGCAGCCACCTGAGCACCGCTCCCTCGAATATCGGGCGTCCTATCATCAGCATGACTTTCGGCATACTGGGTACAGTCTGGCCCTGAGTGTAGGCGAGTGTGAAGCCGTCCACTACGGATGCCATAAACAGCGTCATTATAAGCGGTGGTATGCCCGCGAACAGTATGCCGGACGAGTTTATAACTCCAACAACGGCGCCTATGAGGAGGACCGCAGCTATGCCAAGCGGGATGTTCGAGGCAGACGACATGCACACGCTCGAGCCTATGAGAGCAGCCATCGTTATGACCGGTCCCACCGTCAGGTCCAGGCCACCGTTGCCGGAAAGCACAACTGTGCTTTGCGCATATGTCACTATGGCCAGGATGCATGAAAGCGTCAGTATACTGCCGATGTTGTTGCTGGCGGCAAAACCGCTCCGTATGATCTCGCCTATCCCGAACATGACAACGACGATTATCAGCGGGACAACATAGACGTTGTTCTTTGGAGATATCCAGCTGCCGAATCTCTTGACCGGCTGAGGCAGTCTCTCGCTATTCTTCATGCTTATCACCTGCTTTCCTGAGCGGCAGCCGTATGACGGGCTTGTACTTCTTTATGAGAGACATGAGAAGTACGCCTGCAAGCATTATGATCGCGGTCGACAGGCCCTGGTAATATGCGTTTATCTTGGCTCCGTACACCGTGTAAGTTATAAGATACATGAACATCGCGCCGAACATCGCGCCGATCGGATTTCCCTCTCCGCCCGTCAGCGCAACGCCGCCTATCACGACCGCCGCGACGGCATTCATGGAAAGGCTGAGTCCGACCGTTGGATTGCCTCCGCCTATGTTGCCCGAAAGAGCGATCGCGCCTATCGCGGTGCAGAATGCCGCATACAAATATGTCGTGAAATGTACGAGGTTTGAAGGGATGCCGGAAAAATACGCTTTCTTTTCATCCTTGCCGACGGCATATATCCAAACCCCGAAGGGCGTCATACGTATCACGAACCAGATTATCAGCGGCACAAGTATGAACCAGACAGAAGTCGGGATACCGAGGATGTTCCCGCTGCTGTAAAAACGTATGAAATCCGCATTTCCCACTCCGCTGGGCGTCGGCATGATGCACAGCGCCAAGCCGCTTGCAACGGAAGTTGTCGCGAAGGTCGTCAGCAGAGGATTGAGGCGGAAAAAGCCCACCATGACTCCGTTCAGCAGACCCACGGCCATGGCCAGTCCTATACCCGCAAGCGCGGCCGTAAACACCGGCACGCCCTTATCCACAAACGTAACGTAGGTCACGTTCACAACGCACACGATGGCTCCAAGCGAAACGTCAAAGCCGCCGCCTATAACGACCACCGACAGCGCTATCGTCAAGCACACGAGCGGAGCCGCCAAATTGATGAAGCTGAGCAAAGCCGCCCCTCCGGTGAAGCCCTTGACGAGAAACGTGTTTGCCACATATACGGCAACCATGAGCACAAATGCCGGGAAGGCCGAGGACCTGGTGATGCGCTTCAAAACACTTTTCATTTGTTTTCTGCGCCTCCCTCTTTGGGCATTGCATACGCCGCAATGTTTTCCGTTGTAATGTCGCTCCCCTTGAGAGTGCCTACGATCTGCCCGTCATACATTACTATCACCTTGGAAAAGGGTACGGACTTTGTCAGCTCTACAAGCTCCTCATCGTCGCTGGATACAAATATGACGGCGGAGCCTGAGTAGGTCAGTTCTTTCAGCAGATTGTGGACATCTCTGCGCGCGTTGACGTCTATGCCCTTCGTCGGATCGTCCGCGAGTATGATCTTCGGTTCCGCGGACGTCCATCGGGCCATTACAACTTTTTGCTGGTTGCCGCCGCTGAGGTTTTGAATGAGCTGCTTCGGGGAGTCCATGACCACGTTATATTTTTTAAGGATCTCGAGCTTGCTCTCACGGCTTTTCCCTGCATGAAGCACGAGGTCGGTTATGGCGCTCACGTTCTCCATAATGCTTCTGTTGGCAAAAGTACCCTCCAGCTCTCTCTCTCCGGAGATAAAGGCCATCTTTTTCTTGACGGCAGCTCTCGGTGACTTCAGCTTGCAGGGCTTGCCATACAGCTCGAGTGAAACCGGCCTGTCCATGGCGAACAGCATCCGCACAAGTTCCGACTGACCGTTGCCCTGGAGACCAGCGACGCCTATAGTCTCGCCTTCGTGCAGCTCCAGGCTCACCGTTGAATCTCTCCCGAGCAAGTTCAGGTTCGACACACTCAATGCAACTTTTCTGTTCTCATAACAGCCGTCGGCGTCCTCGGCTATTTCAACTTCCGTTATATTCCGCCCTGTCATCAGCGACAGCAGCTCGTTCTTTTCCATCTTGGATATGTCATAAGTTCCGATGACGCTCCCGTTCCTCAGAATCGTCACCGAATCGCAGATGGCATACAGCTCCGGAAGCCTGTGGGAAACAAATATCACGCTGCAGCCCTTGGAGCTCAGTTCCCTCACGACGTTCCTGACTATTTCCACCTCTTCACGGTACAGCGCGGACGTTATCTCGTCCAAAATGAGTATTTCTGGTTCCTGTACAAGAGCCTTTGCAAACTCCACCATGTATTTGTGGTTTATGGAGAGCTCTTCGATCTTTTTATCTATCAGCTTTGCAAGCCCCAGTCTGTCAAGTGCAGCCAAGGCCGATTCTCTGAGCTCTTTTCTGTTTATCGCGCCCATTTTTGTGGGCATGTTGCAAATGGTCAGGTTTTCAGCAACAGACAGGTTTGAAAGCAAACTCAATTCCTGAGCCGTTATTACAACGTGTTTTTTCCTTGCGGAAGCCGGAGATGAAAACGTCGTTTCTTTGCCGTCCAAATAAATCTTGCCGCCACTGGTCCCAACAAAGCCGCCGATTATTTTTGCGAGCGTGCTTTTGCCCGAGCCATTTCCTCCGAAGAGCGCTCTAACCTCTCCCCGCTCTATCGAGATGGACACATCTCTGAGTGCTACGACCGCGCCGTATGATTTGTTGATCCCTTTGCACTCAAGTCTCGCCATATCTTTCCCTCCAAAACGCTTGCCGCCCAAAACCGGCTCCGTTCAGGGCGGCAAGCACGCTATTCTGGCTCAAAAACGGGTCACTTTACAAAATAGGAATCGATCTGCTCCTGGCTCATCCAGCCGTCAAGAGTATCGGCATCGGACATACCCTCGCCGAGCGCAACGGCCTCGTCCACGCTTATGGACTTGGCATACTTGAACCTCGCCATCCAGGGCGCGTCGGGCTGCGCTTCATTGGTGACGATGTAGGGGGGCTCAAGCAGGATCGTGTTGACAAGATTCTCGTCGAGCGGATTGGGAACGAGCACGGATTCATCAAGCTCGTAACCCTCAAGGAGCCTCATGGTAACGTTGAGAGCATCGCATATCTGGCCGGGGTGAGTGGCATAGGCGACGCAATTGAGCGTGTCACTCTCCGCCCAGGAACGCAGGAAGCCGAAGGTGGAGTCTCCGGTCATTATTCCCGGGGTCTTGCCGGCATTTTCATATGCCATGAGCACGCCGGGCGCCGTCACGTCCTGCTGAAGCACGCCGTCGATGTTGTCAAACGTGGAAAGGAAGGTGGCCATGACGGACTGGGCCTCGGTGGCGTTCCAGTTGGCGGGGGCGGAAGCGAGAACGTTGATCTCAGGATACTCGGCAAGCACGCTCTCGTAGATCTCAACGCGGATCTTGTCGGCAGAGTTGCCCTCAACGCCGGTGAGCTGCACTATGTTGCCCTTTCCGCCCAGCTCATTGACCAGCCAGTCTATATTGAGCTGCGCGAAACTCTCGTTGTCGCCGCCGACAAAATAGGTCCCCTCATAGGCGGCAGGGTCGCCGGCTATGACTACGAGTATGCCCTCGCTCTGGGCGCGCTCAATGACGGTACCGAGCGAAGTCGCGGAAACGGGGGTTATCATGATCGCGTCAACGCCCTCGTCGATCATGTTGTTGATCTGGGTGATCTGCTTGGAAACGTCGTTATCGGCGTCGGTGATGATCAGCTCCTTGAGCCTGCCCTCGGCCTTGAGCTGCTCGGCCATAGCTTCCGCGTCGGCCACATACTGCGCGCGCCAGGTGTTGCCCACAAACACGTTTGCAAAGCCGATGGTGAAGCCCTCGCTCTCGTCCGCAACAGGCTCGCCGGTATTCTGGACCTCGGGGCTGTTCTGCGGCTCCTCGGTCTGTCCGCAGGCGCAAAGCAGCAAAAGCAGCATTGCCAGCGCAACGACAAGTGATACCATCTTCTTCATTTGCTTATTCCTCCTTTTGAAATTATAATCGAAGTGTCTCCTGTAACTAGCTTGTCCACTTCGACCGACTGTACCAACAATATATCACGTGCCTTGCTCACAGTCAACCAAATTCATTCATATATCGCCATTATAATTCTTTTTTGTTCATATTCACTCATTTGTGATTCTCATTTAGTGCGTATAAACCAAACTCATCTCCTTCACGCTCGAATTCGCGCATGACGGAGATGAGTTTGATCAAATATCTTCTGCTTGTAAATATTGAAATTCACAGTTCTTTTGTGTAGAATACTGATTAGGAAATATTAGCGCAGTACCTTGATATTGCAAATGGATGTGATAGTATGCTTCAAGCGGAGCGGCAGCAGAGAATACTTACGCTCATAGAACAAAGAGGAGTCGTAAACGCTCATGAATTGTCAAAAGAGCTCGGCGCATCTCTTTCAACCATCCGCAGGGACCTTTTTGAACTGGAGTCTAACAGGAAGCTGACCAGGACCCACGGCGGCGCGATCTCAAACGCTTACAGCCTTTCTGTTGAGCAGTCCGTCAACATCAAGAAGGATTCGTTTGCCGACGAGAAAAAGCGCATTGCCCAGGCGGCTGCCACCTTTATCAAGCCCGGTGACACCATCATACTTGACTCCAGCACAACCGTCAACGCAATGACGGATTATCTTTCCGACATTGCAAACCTCACCGTCATCACAAACGACCTGCTCAATGTCAATCGTCTCTCCCAATGCGGGAATATTTCGCTCATGACCGTCGGCGGGCTGCTGAGAAAGGGCTCTTACACGCACATAGGCTATTTTTGTGAGAGGATGCTGGAGGAAATACACGCAGACGTCGCTTTCCTGGGCGTGGACGCCGTCAATTCCAAGGCCGGCGCCATGATATGCGCGCAGGAAGGTACGCGGCAGAAAAGGCTCATGGTCGAGGCCGCTGCTGAGTCTATCATCGTTTGCGACCACTCAAAATTTGCGGCCAAGGCCCTAGTCAGCTTCTGCTCCATCCGCAACATATCCAAGATCATCACAGGACGTGAAGCGCTGGACAACGAAAGCGCACTCTCTGCGATTCGCAGCCAGGGAGTTGAGATCATCACAGTCTGAGAACAAAGCAAGAAGCCGCCCTATCCACGCGATAGGGCGGCTTCTTTGCTATTCATCTGTTATTCCACCGTCACCGTGCCGTCCGGTTCCACCGTAACGGTCATGCCGTCCTGCACGTATTCCAGGAACTCGTCCCCGAGCCGGTCCACAACGGGCATGTTGGCGTCGGTCCAGTTTGCGGCCAGTATCGCGCCGGAGGCGGCGAGGCTGTCTATCGTCATCGAAAACAGCATACACGCCGGCTGATTGTCCGTCGCGCAGGCGGTGTACAGCACCATGCCGCCCGTCGTCGAGCCTATGGTCTGCGGCAGGCAGAGCGCCGTACCCTTCATCGGCTTCTTGTAGAGGTCGGCGTTGTTCTGGTCGCCGCACTTGACCTTCTTATCCCCGAACATCATTGCCATCTGGAAGCTCGCCAGCGTATTGAAGCCGCCGTGCGACACCAGCGCCGGCGCCGTGCAGCTGCCCGCCACTACGGGCCTGCCCTTGAATACCTTAGCCATCAGCAGGCACCTCCCGTTATCTTGTTCAGTATCTCCGCCTCGGTATAGTACCGCGCCGTGGTATACGTCCGGAGCTTGTTCGAGCAGGTGATGACCGGCATCTTGCCCGAGAGCGGGTTATTCATATACATTAGCGGACAGATGTAGGAGAGTATAACGCCCGTGCGCTCGAGCCGCTTGGCATAAACCGTCTTTTGGAACTCCTTTATCGTCGCGGGCGCGGCGGTGAACACCGTAGGCACCGTGACCTTGCTCTTGCCGTTTTCTTTGAGCGCCTTCTCGATATTCTCCGTCCAGTCCTTAAGCTGGCCGAGCGTCAGGTGAGGGCAGCCCACGAAGCAGAGCTTCGGCGCGGCGTTCAGGTCCTTCCAAACGCAGGGGTAGTTTGCCTTCACACGCTCGAGTTCGGCGTCGTCGATGACGTAGACCGGCGCGCCCTCGCGGATGAGCGACTCGCCCTGCTCCTTTGCCTCGGGCGTCAGATTTTCGATGTGGTAAAGCCCCACAGCGCCGTTTGAAGCAGTGGCCGCACCAAAGTCCTTCAAGTACGCCGTGACCTCGGGTGTTATCTCCGTTCCGAGCCACTTGTCCAGTCCCTTTATATACGGCACCTGTTCCATTACCTTCATGCCTATGGCCGAGCCTAGCAGCTGGGCCTCGGGCTTCTTTTCCGTTTTGACCTCGACTATCCAATCGGCCTTCCTTCCGTCGTCGGTGAGCAGGCCGAAATATGGCACGCAGCCGGCGATGGAACCCATGAGCTCGAGCATGCCGGAGTTGCGGTTGCACCTCGCACCGAGAACACTGTTCGCGTAGACCACCGCCGAGGACTCCGCCCATGAGAGCACTTCGCCCTTTTCAGGCTTGTTGCCCACCTCGTCGAGGTAGCAGGCGCATGTGAAGGCGTCCTTGCTGAGTATGCCGAACTTTTCGAGCTGGGCCTCGTAGCGCTTCTGCTGCGAGTACATGATGCCCTTGAATATTATATCCTGCAGGAGGTTCGAGGGTACCTTGGGGTCAAGGGGCAGAGGGTCCGCCGAAAACTGCTGCTTTGAGACTGCCCCAGCCTCAAGCAGCTGGTCATAGAGGTCGTACACCGGCTTCATCACGCCGATACCGAAGCTAATGACCGTATGCCCATATTTACTCGTTACCGGTACCATTTTCTCTGCACCGAATGTCTCTCCATACATGACCAGCGAGCGCATGACCTTCGCCATGACCTCGCCCTGAGCGCCGTCAAGCATGGCCTGCTGTTCCGCCGTTAGATGCATGATGATCAACTCCTTGTCAACAGACTGACAAGATTTTACCATGTCCCGGGTTCAAAGTCAACGCGCCGCTCCCCGCCCATGTTCATGCTGCCCATGTCTGAAACGTCAAGCGCCCCTGCGTCCACTGTCACGTCCTCGCCCGCCAGCTGATACGTGATGCTCTCGGCTCGCAGCAGGCAGAACTTGCGCAGCGTCTCAACGCCCAGTTCAAACTCCTCGTAGGTACAGAACTTCGTCGGGTCGAGCTCGACATAGGGCGCGATGAGCGACACCGTCTCGTCCATCAGTTCTTCAAACCAGCCGCTTGTAAACACGCTGTCAATGAACTCGGCAAAGATCTCGTGGTAGAGTTCGGTGTACTCCTCGGACTCGAATATCCAGGCCAACATGGGCCGGGATTCGACTGTGCCGCCGGATACGGGCTCGTCGATGTCCCAGTTCACAAGGCTCGTCGCGTCCGAGCCGGACATGAAGCCGCCGAAGGCCAGATTGTAGTCCCAGGGCAGCATCGAGAGTATGCCGTCCTCCTCATAGAGATAATAGTTGTGCACCATGGAGCCGGTGTAGCTGTCGAAGTTGCAGACAAAGTTGTGAGCAACGAAGTAGCGGATGACTGCCTCCACGTCCACGCAGTCTGATACGTCCCCGCCCTCGTTCAGCGCCTTGAGCGCGGCTATAAGCCGCTCTTCGTCCGAGGCCGAAACGTCGGTCTTGGCATTGTCAAAGATGTTCGGGTAGCTCTCCGGGTCGTCGTCGGTGTAGATGAGGTACACGTCGTCCGAGCCCATCATGCCGCCGCGGTCTGCGCCGAAGCCGCCCTCCTCGGGCATTGTGAACTCTCCGCCTTCTCCGCGACCGGGCATCTCGCCCATTTCACCACGCCCTCCACCGCCAGGTAGAGGCCCCAGTCCTCGCCGTTCACTGTTATCCAGACATAGCTGCACAGGGGCGCCGCCGCGCCCGCAGCAGCCATGAGCCGGTAGCTGAGGTAGTCCTTCATATAGGTGTTGTCCTGGATGATGTTGTTCAGGTTCAGCTTGTCGAGGCCGTAGTAGCTCAGGGAACTGTCGTAGTGGTCAAACTCAACCTTGAAGCTGTACCTGTCGTTTCCGTGGGCCGCGACGGAGCTGAGCGAGGTGTTGCCCTTGGCGCGTATGCCTGCGCCTGGCTGCTCTTCGCCGTCGATGACCAGGCTGCACATGACGTATTCCTCATCCTCACAACCGTCTATGAAGCCCTCCCAGTCGTCCATGACGATGTCTATGGTGTGGACGGACGTGGTATCAAAGAGCCGCGTCTCTTATCCGAGCGTGACACCGCCGTACCCGGCCTCGAAGCCCAGCGCCGGAGCACATACTGCAAGCGCCGCTATCAGCAGCGCAAGGACCAGCGCTGCGACGCAGACGCGGTCAAGTCGTTTGCTGGTTGACATAATATATACCTCAGCCCATGTACTCGCCGTTGTAGCTGACGAGGACGGCACTCTGGACACCGGGAATGGCGGCCAGGGCGTTGACGAAGCCGGTGCTCTCGCCCTTCATGCGGACCTCAACGTTGAGTTCGACGCCGTCGGGGCGGACAGTCTTGCTCTTGACGGAGCATTTGGAGACGCTGCCGGTCAAAAAATTCGTGGCCTCGCGCGTGTAGTCCACGATCGTCTTGGGCAGCAGGCCCGAGGCCATGCGCGCCTTCAGCTCCTGCGAGAGCGGGCCTTCCGGCGTCCAGTCGGAACCTGATATGACGGCCCGGACGGTGTCCGCGCGCATCGGTTCCGTCAGCTTGCAGCAGAGGCCGTTGCGTTTTATCTTCTTCTCCAGCTTTACGAAGCCGGGGTCGCCGTTATAGAGTCGGAGCCGGAATTTCTGCCTTGAGCCAACGCCGTCCTGCTTTTCGCGCAGGGCAGTATCCCGGGCGTCGTCAAAGTACAGGCTACGCACGGAGTATCGCCCGTCCGGCGAATGTTTGTCCGGGTCAAGCACCGCCCTGAGCCTCTGCCTGAGCGCCAACAGCTCCGCCGTGCCAAGCTCGTGCTTGAGCTCATGTCTGAATTCGCTCATAACATCACCTCCTGCAAGATGGTATGTTCCGAGCCTTAGTTATGCCTTAAAAAATTACCCCGAGGCCTTCTTTTGCCCCGGGGTAAACGTAAACAATTTGTGAAAAGTTCAAATTTGACGCAAATCGACATCTAATGCAGTCTCGCGGTGAACTCGATTTCGGTTTCTCCTATCCGGGCCGCAGCAAGGCTCGCGCCCATGTTCTCCGCCAGAGCCCTGGCAATGGAAAGGCCCAGGCCCGTTCCACCGGTACTCTGTGTCCTGGCGCTGTCTCCGCGATAGAAACGGTCAAACAGGCGCTCCGGTTCCTCGGGCGGTTCCGCACAGGCGTTGCGTATACGGAGCGTCACGCGCCCGGACTCACGCCTGAGTGCGAGGTTTATCTCTCCTCCCGGCGCGGAGTACTTGACCGCATTATCCAACAGTATGCCCGCCAGTTCGGCCAGCTGTTCCGGCACGCCCTTTGTGTGCAGACTCGGTTCGATCTCACAGCTTAGCCTCAGTCCGGCCGCCTCTGCGGGCTCACGAAACTGAGCCGCCGTCTCCTCCACGAGCGCGGAGACGTCAAACTCCATCTCCACCAGCTTTGCCGCGCCGCCCTCGTCCAGCCGCGCCAGCGTGAGCAGGCGCTTCATCAGTTCGTCCATGCGTTCTGTTTGCCGCTGGATATTCCGGCTCCAGCGGCTCTCGCCCTGGTGCAGCTCCAGCGCGTCGGCGTTCGCGCGGATGATAGCAAGCGGAGTCTTTATCTCGTGTCCGGCGTCAGTTATGAACTGCTTCTGCCGCTCCATGCTCTCGGCTATGGGCCGTGTCGCGCGTCTGGACAGCAGCACGGCGGCAAGCAGCGCTGCAAGCCAACAGGCCGCGCCAGCCAGCAGCGACAGCACGGCAACTATCAGCATCGAGCGTTCATCCGCCGAGACGTCCAGGAATACAGCCACGCTCCCCCGCCCGTCCCGCGAAGGCGCTATTCGGTATCTAAACCGCCCTTCCCTGCCGCTTGCGTCTCCAGCTGCAGCAGCGCTCTCCGCGTACTCCACGGCCTCATCTTCCGTCACCGTACTTATCCTGGAGGTGTCTGCATACACGGCGCTCCCGTCCGCGTCCAGGCGAACGATGAAAAATACGGCGGACATCGCGTCGTCCCCGTCCAGGGGCGGCCCGAAGAAACCAGCGCCGCCGCGTTCCGGACGTATCGTACCCTCGCCGTCCGCGAGGGCGTTAAGCAGCATGTCCGTGTCGCGCGAGTTCAGCCAGAGGTTCACTCCGTTGATGCCGCCCAGCAGCACGAGCAGCAGCAGCGTTACGCCTGCCATTGCCGTCACGACGAACTTTCTGCGCAGAGTCTTAAGCATCCGGGGCCTCCAGTCTGTAGCCCACGCCGCGACGGGCCTGTATCCTGACCCCGGAGCCCACGGCGCCCAGGCGTTTGCGCAGAGTGGACACATACACCCACACGGCGCCCTGCTCCGCCTCGCTCTCATAGCCCCAGGTCTTGACCAGCAATTCCTCCGTGGAGAGGTATATGCCGCGGTTGAGCATCAGCGCCTCCATCATGCGGTATTCCAGGCGCGTCAGCGTGACCGCCCGCCCGCAGCAGACAGCTCGTTACTCCTGCGGTCCAGCGTCAGGTCGCCGAAGCTGAGCACGTCAGGCGTATAAGCCTCCCTGCGCCTGAGCATTGCGCGGACCCTGGCCAGCAGTTCGCCCATGGCAAAGGGCTTGGGCAGGTAGTCGTCCGCGCCCAGGTCCAGGCCCAGTATCCTGTCCTCTACTTCCGACTTGGCCGTTAGCAGCAGCACGGGCGTTCTGTCTCCGGACTCCCGCAGCTCGCTCAGTACCTCCAGGCCGCTCTTCTTCGGCAGCATTATGTCCAGGATGATCCCGTCGTAATCGCCGGAGCGGGCGTAGTCCAGCGCCTCCTGTCCGTCCTGCACCGCGTCCACCATGAAATTGTGGCAATTAAGTATGTCCGTCACGGCCTCTGCCATGGCGGGTTCGTCCTCGGCGTAAAGCAGCTTCATGCTCCGCCCCCCTTTCATATGAAATACCGGCCCCTTAAAAAGAGGCCGGTATATTTTAAGCACATTTTTACGCTCAGCGGGAGTTGAAAATCTTGAAGATGGTATCGTAGGGGTCGTCCTCCTGCGGGGCCTGGGGCTGGGCCGGAGCCTGGGGCTGCGGCTGAGCCTGCTGCTGGGGCTGGGCCGCCTGCTGGCTGGCCTGGGTATACAGGCCTTCGGCAGCCGCGGGCTTTGCCTGAGCCTCCGCGCCGGGTACCTTTGCCCTGCCCTCTTCAAAGCCGGTGGCGATGACCGTGACGCGGATCTCGTCGTCCAGGCTGTTGTCGAAGGTGGCGCCGAAGATGATGTTCGCATCGGGGTGCGCGGCCTCCTGGACGAGGTTCGCCGCGGCCTCGACGTCCTCAAGGCCCATGTCCTCTGAGCCGGTGACGTTTATCAGTACGCCGTGCGCGCCGTTTATCGAGGTCTCCATGAGTGGGCTGGCGACGGCCATCTTTGCAGCCTCCTCAGCCTTGCCCTTGCCCACGGCATGGCCGACGCCCATGTGCGCGAAGCCCGCGTCCTTCATGATCGTCGTCACGTCTGCGAAGTCGAGGTTTATGAAGCCCGTGTTCTTGATGAGGTCCGAAATGCTGGTGACAGCCTGACGCAGCACGTCGTCTGCTATTTCGAAGGCGTTGGCAAGGGTGACCTTCTGGTCGGTGGCGTATTTCAGGCGGTCATTCGGGATGATGAGCAGGGAGTCGACCTTGCCGAGCAGGGAGTTGATGCCGCCGAGAGCCTGGTCCATGCGGCGCTTGCCCTCGAACTTGAAGGGCTTCGTCACGACGCCGACTGTCAGCGCACCGGCCTCGCGGGCTATCTCCGCGACGGTGGGAGCTGCGCCGGTACCGGTACCGCCGCCCATGCCGGCGGTGATGAAAACCATGTCCGCATCCTCGAGAGACTTGGCGATGTCGTTGCGGCTCTCCTCCGCGCTGCGCTTGCCGACATCCGGGTCGGAGCCGGCGCCCTGTCCGTGGGTCAGCTTCTCACCGATCTGGATCTTCTGGTCCGCGCTCGAGACCGCAAGGGCCTGCTTGTCCGTGTTCACGGAGATGAACTCCACGCCCTGCGTACCCGACTTGACCATGCGGTTGACAACGTTGTTGCCGGCTCCGCCGACACCAACGACCTTCAGCGTTACGACATTCTCGGGGCCGGTTTCGGTTTTATAAGACATATTCGGTGCCTCCCTGTTATCTTTTGAGACGCCCTGCGGCCTTTGCCGCCTGGCTGTATTTTTCTTTTTTCTTCTATTCATATTATAACTTTTCACTTGTCCGGTCAACAATTTTTTGTTTCCATAACACATTTTTAACCCGTTTGCACCTAAAATGGACTGAACACCACCTGCTCGCCGTCGTACGAAACGTCTATCGTGCCTCTGTCGTATTCCGTGAGCTGCGAAACTGCGGAGAGCAGCTTGGCCAACCTGTACTCCGTTTCGCCCGACTCGCCCAGCTTCACCGTGAAACGGCCCAGAAAGCCCATAGTCGGTGAATTCAGGTTCGTCATGTCGATGTAGTTTACCTGTCCGTACAGGCCCCTCTCCTGCAGCTGGTCGAGTATCTCGGTCAGGTATTCAAGTTTGCCCGTGTCGTCGTCTCCAGTGGTGAACACCTTGCCTATCTCCGTGGTCAGCGGAGTCACCCCGCGGATCTCAATGAGCGCCTCGCGCTCTTCCTCGCTCGCCTTCGTGAGGATACGGCAGCTGCGGTCTATCACCCAGGCCTCGCCCTCCACGCTCACATAGCCCAGAGCCTTGCACTCGTTTACCGTCAGCACGACCTTGTTTGGCAGGTAGCGCTTTATCGACACGTCCTCTATATATGGCAGTCTGGCAAAAATGCCGCTCACGACCCTGAAGCGATTTATGAAAAACAGATTGTCTCCTTCAACTATGCCCGCTGCATCCTGCACTTCCTGCGCAGTGTAATATGAGTTTCCCTGCACCTCGACCACTGAAACGCGGAAGAAAATGCTCATGAGAAATATCAGCGCTGCACAGGCGACCAGGAAAGCCACCGGCCCGTAAAAGGCCCTGCGCCTGCTTTTCTTTTTCCTCTGACTCCGCATCAGGGTCGCCATTGCGTCCTCCTCCCGGCTAGATGCGCCGTTCTATCTCCGCGCCGAGCTCTCTCAGCCGCTGATCAAAGTTTTCATATCCGCGCTCTATGTGGCCGGAGTCAAGTATCTCCGTCTCGCCCTCCGCGGAAAGCCCGGCTATGATGAGCGCCGCGCCGCCTCTCAGGTCGGTCGCAACTGTGGGCGCGCCATGAAGTTCACGGACCCCCGTCACGACAGCCACGCGGCCCTCGGTATGTATCCTTGCGCCAAGGCGCATAAGCTCCTCCGTATAGCGGAAGCGGTTCTGGAACACGTTCTCCACAAACACCGAGGTCCCTCTCGCCTTCAGGCAGGCCGCCAGCATCAGCGGCTGCGCGTCTGTAGGAAAGGCCGGATACGGTCCGGTTATGACGGGCGACGGCGCTTTGAGGTTTCCGTCCGACCTGAGCCGTAATCCCCCGCCACCGTATATTATATCACAACCGCACTCTGAAAGCGAGTGCAAAACGGTGGAAAAGCGCTCCGGCTCAGTGCCTCTCAGCTCGATATCCCCGCCCGCGGCGGCCACCGCGCATAGCAGCGTTGAGGACACTATCCTGTCCGGCATTATCCTGTGGCCTATCCTGGGGACCGGGGCAAAACCCCTTATCGTTACGGTCGGCGTTCCCGCTCCTGTAACATCCGCGCCGAGGCGCTGAAGAAATGCCTGTAGTTCCTCGATCTCCGGCTCCCGTGCGGCGTTCATGATGACCGTCTCTCCCTCTGCGGCGCAGGCGGCCAGCATTGCATTTTCTGTCGCGCCGACGCTGGGCATCGGGAGCGCTATGCTCGCGCCCCTGAGGTGTTCCGCACGGCAGACCAGATCGCCTCCAGACTCCTCTATCTCAGCGCCCAGAGCTCTGAGCGCCATGAGATGCAGGTCTATGGGTCTCGGGCCCAGCTCACAGCCTCCAGGCATCGACAGCCGCGCCTCTCCGCAGCGCGCCAGCAGCGCGCCCAGGAATATGACGGAGCTCCTCAGCTCGCGCATCAGGCTGTGCGGTATTTCGGCCCTGCAGAGGCCCGTAGAGTCTATGTTCACGACGTCGCCCTCGCGCTCCACCGCGCAGCCCAGGCCGCGCAGGATACGGATGGTCGCGTCCACGTCCCGCAGGCTCGGGACGTTAAGCAGCTCGGTCTCGCAGGGGGCCAGCACCGAGGCGGCCATGATGGGCAGCACCGCGTTCTTCGCTCCCTGCACCGTCACGCTCCCGCGCAGCCGCGCACCGCCGCTTATATGCCAAACGCTCATTTTCTCTCCCCCAAACAGCAAATTCACGCCATTCTATGCGGGGGAGAGTGGGATTGTTAAAATATCGCTTCTACGGGCCGCCCTATTTCCTCTCTGCGAGACCGAGGACGATATCCGCTATCCTGTCCGTCGCGTCAGGTACGCCCAGGCCGAGCATATTCTGAGACATCTCCTTGAGCCGTTCGGGCCGCTGCAGGAGCTCGGAAACGAGGCCCAGGAGCGAGTCCGCAGTGAAGTCCTGCTCCAGCATGACCTTTGCGCCGCCTGCCTCCTCGAGCACCCTTGCGTTTTTCTCCTGGTGGTTATTCGTCACATTCGGTGAGGGTACAAGTATTGCAGGCTTGCCCATAGCCGTCAGCTCCGCGAGCGTGGAAGCGCCCGCGCGGCAGAGCACCAGGTCCGCCGCCGCCATTACCCGGGGCATATCGTATATGTAGTCGCGCACGTCCATGCCGAGGCGAGCATAGTCCGGCTTCTCGCGCTCGAGTGCGTCTTTCATTCTCGAGTACCTGGCCTTGCCAGCCGAGTGGATGAGGTTGAAAAAGGGCTTTGCGCAGGCACGGACGATGAAGTCCGTCATTATCTCGTTCATGTGCGCCGCTCCGAGGCTGCCCCATACTGAGGCCACGAGCGGCCTGTCCTCAGGAATACCGAGCTCGCGCTTTGCCTGCGCCTTGCTCTGGCTAAGGAAGTCCACGCGCACCGGGGTACCGGTGACCTTGACTCTGTCCGGGTGCTTGTAGTTCGCGCGGCTCTCCTCAAAGCCGACCATGATGGTGTCCACCGCTCCCTCCAGCATCTTGGTCGTAAGGCCAGGCACGGCGTTCGACTCATGCACCGCCGTCGGCACGCCCAGCTCGGACGCCGCCTTGAGCACGGGGAAGCAGACGTAGCCGCCCGTGCCCACCGCCACGTCCGGCTCGAACTCGCGTATGATGCGCTTTGCCTCCGCGGTGGCTGTGATGACGTTCTTGAGCGTCGCCAGGTTGTGCTTTATGTCCGCGGGTTTGATGCTGCGGTGCAGGTTCGTTATCCTGACGGTTTTCATCTCGTATCCGGCTCTCGGCACGAGGTCCGTCTCCATGCGCCCCTCGGCGCCGATGAACAGGAACTCCGACTCCGGCGCGGCCATCGCTATGCGTCCTGCAACGGCCAGCGCGGGATTTATGTGGCCCGCGGTACCTCCGCAGGTAAAGAGGAATTTCATATCATTCCCTCCAGTTTTATATCTTTACGGGTATGTCCCTCGCGGCGCTCAGGACTATGCCCATTTCTGCAAGCTGTATCATAAGCGCCGTCCCGCCGTAGGAGAAGAACGGCAGCGAGATGCCAGTACACGGCACCAAATTAGTCACGACCGCTACGTTCAGAAAGACCTGTATGGCCAGGAGCGTCGTTATCCCCGCCGTGACGAGGAAGCTGTATCTGTCGCGCATGTGCATTGCCAACCAGTAGCCGCGTATGATGAGCAGCGCGAACAGCAGGAGTATGAGTATCGCCCCGGCAAAACCCAGCTCCTCGCAGACCACCGGGAAGATGAAATCGTTGTGTTCCTCCGGCAGGTAGAGGTATTTCTGCCTGCCCTGTCCCAGCCCCAGTCCGAAGAGGCCGCCAGAGCCTATCGCGTAGAGCGACTGGATGATCTGGTAGCCGTCGCCGCTCGTATTTGCGAAGGGGTCAAGCCAGGTGGTGATGCGTCCCGAGGCATAGGGAAAAAACGTGATGATGACGCCCAGGCCCACGGCCGCGATGGCCAGCGCCCCGACGAACCAGTATAGCCTCACGCCGCCCAGGAAGAGCATGACCGCTCCAATGGCAATTATTATGATCGCCGCCGAGAAATGCGGCTCCATGACCAGAAGCGCAACCACTACCAGCAGAACGCCCGCAAAGGGCAGGATACCGTATTTGACGGTTTTCATCCGGCCCCGGAACTTGCATATAAGCGCTGCAAAATAGAGGATTATGCCTATCTTGGCTATCTCAGAGGGCTGAAATGTGGTGAACCCCAGGTCGATCCACCTTTTCGCATCGCCCTGGGAGACGCCGATGAATGGTACGAGCGTCAAAAGCCCGATCGCGCCCAGCAGCACCATGAGGCTCATGCGCCGGTAAAACTGCATCGGCAGCAGCGACAGCAGGTACATCGCCGCCACCCCCGCCAGAGCGAAACCCAGCTGCCGCATGAAATAGTAGGCGGCGTTGTGGTCGGTGGCCGCGCTGTAATAAGCCCTCGCGTAGCTCGCGGAGAGCACCATGACGACGCCTATCGTCAAAAGCGTCAGCGTAAGGGCCAGGAAAGGTAGGTCCAGCCCTCCCCTGCGCTCCTTTACTGCGATCGCTTCAAAACCTATCCTCTCGCCGGTATATTCCATGGTTCCCTCCGATACCGGCCAGAGCGCCGGTTATTAGAAGGCGTAGCGGCTGTACACCCCTACAAATGATATGACGGCGCAAACGAGAGATATGCTGAAATATAGGAGAAACAGCTCGCGCTCGGTCCATTTTTTGCCCGTCCAGCCGCCCATCTCCAGATGGTGGTGGAAGGGAGCCATTTTGAACACGCGCTTGCCGTGGCTCAGCTTGAAGTAGCCGACCTGGATGATATCGGACAAGGTCTCGATTATATACATGAGGCCGAGGACGATGAGTATGAGCGGCATATCATAGGCAAACGCCAGGGCCACAATGGCTCCGCCCAGGAAAAGCGAGCCTGTGTCACCCATGAACACCTTGGCGGGGTTGTAGTTATATATGAGGAAGCCCATCAGCCCGCCCACGAGCGCCGCGGCGTAGATGCCAAGGCTCAGATACTGTTCGCCCCAGATATAGGCCAGGACCGAGAAAAACAGGCATACGGGTATGCTTGTCCCGGCGGCAAGGCCGTCAACGCCGTCCGTCAGGTTCACGGAGTTCACCGTACCGACGATGACAAATGCTGCAAAGATGAAGTACACGACCTCCGGCAGCGGCTTTACAACGTTCCAGAAGGGTATGTACAGGTTTGTCGTCACATAGCCCGTCCGGCGCATGAGGAACACGAAAGCCAGCGCCGCCACCAGCTGCAAAAGGAACTTCGACTTGGCCGAAAGGCCGAGGTTCTGCTTTTTCCTGAGCTTCTCATAGTCGTCCAGGAAGCCTATCGCGCCGAATATGAGCGCAAACACAAAGCAGAAGATGTGGCCCCAGTCTCCGTTCATCATGGGCTCGAAGCCCACAGTGAGGCATACGACGGCAAGCGCCGCGATGAACATGATGCCGCCCATCGTAGGCGTGCCGGACTTGGACATATGCCAGCGCGGCCCGTCCTCGCGTATGGCCTGGCCGGCCTTTATCTTTCTCAGCCACGGCACCAAAAAGGCGCCTATGCCGCTGGATACAAAAAACGCTATTGCAAAGGCCATTATCAGGCGTATCGTCATTTGTACATCTTCCTCTTTCTCAGGACTTCCGCAACGATCTCGCGTTCGTCCATATGATGCTTTTCGTGACCTATGATCTGGTAGTCCTCGTGGCCCTTCCCGGCGAGGATTATGACGTCCCCAGGCAGGTGGTGCTCTATCGCCCACTCGATGGCATCCGGCCTCGAGCAGATGACCTCCTTCGGCGTCGTGCTGTCCCTCATGCCCTCGAGGATATCTTCAATTATGGCCTCCGGCTGTTCTGTTCTCGGGTTATCCGAGGTCACGACGACAAAGTCCGCGCACTCGGCGGCTATTCTGCCCATGATGGGCCGCTTTTTCCTGTCCCGGTCCCCGCCGCATCCAAAGAGAGCAACCAGACGTCCCGGCGTCACCTTGCGCATGGAGCGCAGCACGTTCTCCAGCGCGTCCGGCGTGTGGGCGTAGTCTATGAGTATCGTGTAGTCTCCGTCCGTCGGGACGACCTCCACCCTGCCCTTCACGCCGTGTGCGGAGGCCAGAGCGCCTATGGCGTCCTCAAGCCCTATGCCCAGCGCCAGTCCGACGCCCAAAACGCCCAGGGCGTTGTACACCGAGAACATCCCGGGTATGCCGAGTTTCGCCCTGCGGCTCTCGGCGCCGTGTACGACCGTGAAGCCCACTCCGGAAGCGCTCAGCTCAATGTCTCCTGCGTAGAGCTCGGCCTCGCTGTGCTCGCAGGAGAAGGTATGCACCGGGCATTTGGCGCTTTCCATCATGAAACGCGACCACTCGTCGTCCAGGTTCATTATACCAAGGCTGCACATGGAAAAGAGCTTAGCCTTCGCCGCGGCGTAGTCGGCCATGTCCTTGTGGAAATCCAAGTGGTCCTGGGTCAGATTAGTGAAAACGCAGGGGCCGAAGCTCACACCCGCGACCCGGTTCAGGGCCAGCGAGTGTGAGGAGACCTCCATGACCACGTGCGTGCAGCCTGAGTCCGCCATCTCGCGGAAAAGCCGCTGCAGGTCGCAGCTCTCCGGAGTCGTGTGTTCGGTCTTTATGAACTCGTCGCCTATCATGTTGCCGTTCGTGCCTACGAGCCCGACCTTCGCGTCTAGGCAGACCTCCAGCATGTGCTTTGTGAGGTATGTCGTCGTCGTCTTGCCGTTTGTTCCCGTGACGCCGATGACCGTCATCTCCGAGGACGGGTCGTGGAAGAAGTTCCGCGACGCAATGGCAAGCGCCAACCGACTGTCTTTTACAATCACATACGGGACATCGCAGTCCGGCGCCTCCCCGCAGAGAACGCAGACCGCGCCGTTTTTAACGGCGGAGCCTATGTATTTGTGTCCGTCCGTATCAAAGCCTCTGACGGCGACAAACAGGCTGCCGGGGCCTGCTCTGCGGGAATCATACGCCACATCGGCAATATCCAGCTCCTCTGGAGCGTGCAGCGCCAGGACCTCAATATCCCGAAGCAATTCACTCAGCTTCAATGATAAGACGCCTCCCGTCTTTCTCAGTGTATCAGTATATTCCAAGCATTGATGTGTCGTTCAGATAGAGCGTCACGTCCACGACCGTGCCGTGTTCGACGGCTGTGCCGGGGGCTATGCTCTGCCCGGAGACGATAAGGTTTGCCGCGTCTGTCGAGCTGTTGCCGGAGCTCAGGTAGACGCCAATATCTCCCAGCCGTTCCACAGCTTCTGCATAACTCAGGCCGCGAACATCCGGCATGGTCTCCTGCGTGGGGGCAGGACTCTGACCCGCGTACAGCAGGACCTCGCTGCCGGAGGCTATCACTACGCCAGACCTGGGCAGCTGGTCGGTAACAGTATCGCCCTCGCCGATTATCCGGGACTTGAAGCCGCTCTCCGTCAGAGCACGCTGAGCTTCAGCCAGGCTCATACCGGCGACTTCAGGAACGGGACGGTCTATATTTTCGAGCTCCGCATCCGTATACTCCGGCTCGTAGCCCAGATAGGGCAGAATATCCGCCATCATCTTCCCCACCACAGGCGCGGCCATCTGACCGCCGGAAATGTAGATGCCGGATTCTGAGCTGGGGTCGTCGAGCAGCACGAGTATTGCTATTTCCGGGTCGTCCGCCGGGGCAAAGCCGATGAAGGAGACGATATACTCTTTGTTGCCCGCGATCTCCTCTGTGGTCTTGGTGGAGGTGCCGGTCTTGCCGCCGATGCGATAGCCCGCCACGTAGGCGTTGTGGCCGGTACCCTCTTTCTGGTCCCCAACGACCTGCTCGAGGATCTTCCGCACCGTGGCGCTGGCCTCCTCGCTTATCACCTGGCGCACCAGCTCGGGCTCGTTCTGGGACACGATGTTCCCCTCAGAGTCCTCCACGCTCTGCACAAGGTAGGGCTTCATGAGGCGGCCCCCGTTAACGCAGGCCGATACCGCCGTGATGAGCTGTATTGGCGTGATGTTGAAAGTCTGCCCGAAAGACGCCGCCGCAAGCTGGGAGAGATTCTCCGGGTTGCAGAAAACGTCCTCGCTCCACCAGATGCTGCCGCTCTCGCCGCCGAGGTCTATACCCGTCTTGGCAGTGAGCTGCTGCGAGGTATCCTGCGTCCTTTCGATGAAACCGAAGCCCTCCGCGTACTCGTAAAACTTCTCCTCGCCCACGAGCTGGCCGATGTTCACAAAGGCGACGTTGCAGGAGTGCTGCACCGCCTGGGTCAGACTCTGCGAGCCGTGGCCGCCGTATTTCCAGCACTTGAGCGGACTTCCGCGGCCCAAAACGTTCATGCTGCCGCCGCAGTAGAAACTGGAGTTCTCGCTCACCACGCCCTCCTCGAGCGCCATGGCAAGAGTTATTATCTTGAAAGTCGAACCCGGCTCGTATGTATCGGATATAGCCTTGTTGCGCCACTGCAGCTGCTGGGCCAGGGAATACAGCTCATTGTATTCCTCGTCCGACTGCGCCGCCGCGCGTATCTCGGCCTCCGCCTCCGCGCTTATTGTCTGGTAATCGTTGAGGTCGAAATTACCAAGTGACGCCATAGATAGTATAGCACCCGTGTCAACCTCCATACATATCGCCGCCGCGCCGTTTTGTATGTCATAGTCCGCGACCGCCTGGGCCAGGTGCTTTTCAATATAATACTGTATCGTGCTGTCTATCGTCAAGCTAAGGCTCTGGCCGTCCTCGGCGTCAACATAGTCCTCGTAGCTCGAATAGAGCATATCGGTCCCGGCTGCCGTGGTCGAGCGCATAACATAGCCGTTTTTTCCGGAGAGCAAGCTGTCATACCTTGCCTCAATACCGCCCAGTCCCTTGTTCTCCAGCCCCACAAAGCCTATCACGTGGCTGGCCAGGCTGCCGTTGGGATAGTAGCGCTTCGTATCCGCCTCAACCTTGATCCCTGAGTAACCACCCTCGGCCTTGAACTCGCGCACCTTCTCAGAGACCTCCGGCTCCACCTTCCTGGCTACGACCTCGTACCAGGACTTTGTGTTCTGCGCGCGCTTGAGGATGGTCTCATAGTCCACGCCCAGTATCTCCGAGAGGCCCTTGGCTATCGCCTCTGCGTCCTCGTGGCCGCGCTCTATCTCGGCCGGGCTTATGTATATCGTGTCCACGCCCGCGCTTATGGCCAGTATGCGTCCATTGCGGTCGTACAGCGTGCCGCGCGCGGCGCTCACCGTCGTCTCGCGCACCTGCTGCGCTATCGCTGCCGCCTCGTACTCGTCGTGATGGACGATCTGGATGTCATAAAGCTTCGCCGCAAGCACTATAAACGCGGCTATGCCGCACACCGATAGCAAAAACAGTGTGCGGCGCAGCATCATTCTATTTGGCCCGCCGCCGGTTCTGCGGCCGTTTGCACCTTCCGTCATGCGCCTCGCCTCCGCATCTGGATTGCGGCGGGCGCGTTTGCGTCAGGACTCGCGCAGGGGCCGCGCTATAATATTACTCCCCGGCCTGCGCGAAATATTCCGAAACGGAGGACACGGCCCCGGCAAGTCTCTCCGAAAGGCTCTTGCTCTCCGCCTCGTCCGCATATACGACTGCGTAGTCGCTACGCGGCGCTTCAATTATTACTATTTGGTCCTGTTGTATCGGCCTCATGCCCAGCGTACAACGTGCATAGTCATCCAGAACACCCGGGCTGTAAAGGCTCTCGTATTCGGCCTCGAGGCGCGACTGCTCATCCATGAGGGCCTGCAGGTTCTCCTGACGCTCGGCTCTTTCCGCCGTCAGTCTGGTGAGCTCGGCCTTTGCCAGCAGCGAGGCTACGCACAGCATTACAGCTGCCGCCACGCCCAGGACCGCCAGGACGTTTATGCACCATCCTCGCCCGTAGTGCCTGCGCTCGGTCTCCGGCTTGCGCGCCGCGCTGTACTCTTCCGGTTTGGGGTTGGAAACGATTTGCTTCATACTCTCTCCGCCACTCTAAGTTTTGCGCTTCTCGACCGCGGGTTCAGCTCAAGTTCCTCTCCACCAGCTGTTATGGGTTTTCTCGTAACGCTTCTCAGTGTCTGGACAAAGCCGCAGGTACACACCGGTGCTTCCCTGGGGCAGGTACAGCCGTTTTCACGCGCGTGTATCGCGTTTTTGACTATCCTGTCCTCAAGCGAGTGGAAGCTGATGACGCAGAGCCTGCCGCCCTGTTTCAGCCTGTCCGGAGCCGCGTCCATCATCGCCGCGACCGCGCCGAGCTCGTCGTTCACAGCTATCCTTATCGCCTGAAAGCTCCGCTTTGCAGGGTGCTGCTTTTCCCGGAGAGCCGCCGCAGGCATTGCCGCTTTTATGACCTCCACGAGCTCAGTCGTCGTCTGTATCTCCTTCTCCTCGCGCCGGGCGGCGATTGCCTTTGCTATTCTGGCTGCGTGGCGCTCCTCGCCGTAGTCGCGCAGGATCCGCATGATCTTCTCTTCCGGCCAGCGGTTCACGATGAACCAGGCGTCGATGTTGTCCGCCTTGTCCATGCGCATGTCCAGCGGCGCTTCCAGCATATACGAAAAGCCCCGGCTGCCCTCGTCCAGCTGCGGCGAGGACACGCCAAGGTCAAACAGCATACCGTCCACCGCCGTTACTCCCTGCTCATCCAAGATCTCATCCAGGTCCCGGAAGTTGCCGTGGACTATCGTCAGCCTTTCGGAATATGCCTTGAGCCGTTCGCCGGCGCGCTCTATCGCCAGCTCGTCCCGGTCTATCGAGATGAGCCTGCCCGTAGTCAGCCGCTGCAATATCGCCTCAGAGTGGCCGCCCATACCCAGGGTGCCGTCCACATACACTCCGTCCGGCTTTATGTTCAGGTATTTTATGCACTCTTCAAGGAGCACCGGAATGTGTCCGTTCATCAGAAATTAAGCTCCTTCATCATAGCCGCGATGTATTCCGGCGTGGTCTCTTCCAGGTGGACCGGCGCCCAGGCCTCGCTATCCCAAAGCTCCGCATGGTCGTCGCAGCCTATCACGGCGACGTTTTTCGTCAGACCGGCAAAATCGCGCAGGCCCTGGGGCAGCAGCGCCCTTCCCTGCGCGTCCAGCTCGCACTTTGCCGCGCAGGCGAAGAACGGCCGCATTTTCTTCCGGTCCACAAAGGGCATCGCCCTAACCCGGTCCACAAAGCCCTGCCAGCTCTCCGCGCTGTATGCCCGCAGGCAACGCTCGTCCGAAACCGTCAGGTAAAACGTATCTCCAAGCTCGTCCCTCAGTTTTGCAGGTATGAACAGACGGCCCTTGCTGTCCAGAGAGTGCTGATATTCGCCTGTCAAGCCCGGCCGCCCCTTTCTGCCATAAACTGTGGGATAATACCACACTTTCCACCACTTTGCCCCACACAGGTGACTATATTATATTTTCCCGCACCTCAAATTGCAAGGGCTTTTTGATATTTTTTTGCGTCCTTTTTTCCCGCTTGCCGCCCCCAAAACGCGGTTAGTGGAATAAAAACACAAAATTTGGCGCCCACCCTCTCGGATGGACGCCAAAACCTTCAATATCTAGTGTTTATCGGATGTTACTGGGAATTATTTCTTTGTGCTGCTGCCGGCTGGGCATCCGGCACGCCCGCCGCGGAGCGGAACTGGCTATGCGAGCTGCGTATCTCGCCCAGGGCCGTGGACAGCGTTTCCTCCGTGCGGCGGAGGATATCGTCAACATAATCGTTGGCAAGACGGCGGAGCTCCGCGGTCCGGTTTTCGGCTGTGGCCATGAGTTCGCTGCTCCTGGCCCGCGCTATCCGGACGACCTCCTGCTCCTCGACCATCGACCGCGCCTTTTCTTCTGCGGCGCGCCTGATGGACTCTGCCTCGCGCTTGGCGTTGCCGATGAACTCATCACGTGCGGAAACCAACCGCTTGGCCTCCGAAAGCTCTACGGGCAGCTGCGCCTTGATATCCTCGAGCATATTGAGGACCTTGTCCCGCTCGACTATGCACTTGTCGTTGCCGAGGGGTACGCCCCATGCCTCCGATACCATGGAATACAGCGCCTCGATGAGATCCATGACCTCGTTATCCATTACTTATCTTCCTCCCGCTCCTGCTCTAGCCAGTACGTCTTTGATTATCTCTCTGGGCAAAAACTCAGACAAGTCCGCGCCGTAGCTTGCAAGCTCTCGCACGACGGACGAGCTGAGAAATGTATATTTCTCACTCGAGGTTAGGAACATCGTCTCCAGCGAAGGATTTATCGTCTTGTTTATCTGTGCCATTTGGAACTCGCTTTCGAAGTCCGTACTGGCGCGCAAACCCTTGACGATTATCGCGTCCTCGTAACGGCGCGCGTACTCCGCCAGCAGCCCGTCATATGTGTCCACCTCCACATTCCCGAACCGGGACACAACGCGCAGGATGAGGTCCACGCGCTCCTCCAGCGAAAACATGGGGTTTGGCTTGGCCTTGTTATACATAACAAGCACTACGACGCGGTCAAATATCCGCGATGCGCGCCTGATGATATTGAGGTGTCCAAGGGTTATCGGGTCGAAGCTGCCGGGGCAAATCGCAGTGCTCATTGGTCACGCTTCCTTTTTATACACGCTTATCCTGACCTTGCCGTAATTACGAGTCAGCGCGCTGACATAGGGCGGTTTGAGCTCGGGCAGGGACTTTTCTCGCCTGCTTTCGCACACGATTATACCACCTTCGGTCAGTATGTCAACATTTTGAATTAATTCGAGCGATTTGTCAAGTAGGTCCGAATCATAGGGCGGGTCCAGGAAGATAATGTCGAACTTGCCCGCGCCGCGCAAATAGCCTATCGAATCCGCCTGAACCACCTTTGCGGTAAACCGGCACTTCGCCAGGTTCTCCTTGACTATGGCGACGGCCTCGCGGCTCTCGTCCACAAAAACACATTCCACCGCGCCGCGAGACAGCGCCTCTATTCCCAGCTGTCCCGTGCCGGCAAAAAGATCCAGCACACGCCGGCCCTCTATGTCGAACTGAATGATGTTGAAAACGGCCTCCTTCACGACGTCCGTCGTCGGCCGTATATCCATGCCCGAAGGCTCGCGGAGCTTTCTCCCCCGCGCTGTGCCTGTTATGACCCTCATTCGTCCCGGCCTCCTCCGTGATAGTGCTCGTACACGGCTTTCGCCGTATTCTTCGGCACGGCCTTTTCCAGTTCCTCAAGGCTCGCCGCCTTTATCGCCTTTATCGTGCCGAAATGCTTCATCAGTTCCGTCTTTCGCTTTTCTCCCACGCCCTTTATGTCGTCGAGCGCAGAGTGCAGCTTCGCCGTTCTCAGACTCCTCTGGTACTCGATCGCGAACCTGTGCGTCTCCTCCTGTATCGTGCCGATGAGGGCGAACACAGCCGGATTGCCGCTGATGCCGATCTCCGCCCCGTCCGGCGAGGTGAGCGCCCTGGTACGGTGCTTGTCGTCCTTCACCATGCCGTAGACGGGAAGCTCCAGCCCAAGCTCACGCAGGGTATCCCTCGCCGCCGCAGCGTGGACACTGCCACCGTCTATGAGCAGCAGATCCGGCACCTCGCAGAACTTGAGGTCCCCGTCCATCAGACGCTGAAATCTCCGCCCTACCGCCTCGCGCATGGAGCCGTAGTCGTCCGGGCCGTCGATTTCTTTCATCTTGAACTTTCTGTAGTCCCTTTTGAGCGGCCTGCCGTGTACGAACACGGTCATCGCCGCGACTATGCCCTCAGAACCTAGGTTCGACACGTCGAATGCCTCTATCCGTTCAGGAGACGTCGGCAGTTCAAGCGTCTTTTGCAGCCATTCGAGCGTTTTCAGCGCTTTTTGAGCGCTGGTAGCGGCGCGTTCTGCCTCCTCGCGCGCATTCGTCACCGCGCTCTCGACAAGCCTCAGCCTGTCGCCGCGCTTCGGTGTCTCGACCGACACCTTGTGTCCAGCCTGCTCCGTGAATAGCTGCGATAGCGCCGCGGCGTCCTCCGCCTCAGTGGGCAGCAATATGAACTTCGGCCAGGCCCCGCGCTGGGAGTAATACTGGCGTATGAGCCCGGACACGGCCTCACCGTCGTCCTCGAGCGGCTCGTCCATGAGCTCGAAGTCCTTTGCCGCCAGGTCGCCGTCCACGAAGTGCAGCACCGAAAAGCAGCTCTTCGCGCCCCGGTAAAAGCCCACAGCGTCCGTGTCCGCGTACACAGCCGATATGACCCGCTGACGCTTACCAAGGCCCTCTATGGCGCGTATCCTGTCCCGATAGGACGCGGCCAGCTCAAACTTCCAGTCCTCGGAGGCGGCAAGCATCTTCTGGTTCAGCTCGTCCGTCAGCTCCTTGGTCTTGCCGCTGAGTATAAGCGCCGCGTGCTCCATCGCCGCCCTGTATTCCTCCGGCGTACGGCCCTCCAGGCACCAGCCCGAGCAGGCGCCCATGTGGTAATTCAGGCAGGGCCGCGACTTGCCGATGTCACGCGGGAACTTGCGCGTGCAGGTCGGCAGCAGCAACGCCTTGCACACCGTATCTATTATGTCCTTTGAAACGGAACGCCCGCCGAATGGGCCGAAATATCTCGCTCCGTCCTTCTGGTATTTGTTCGACAGCGTAAAGCGCGGGTACTCGCTTTTGCTGTCCAGCCGGATATACGGATAGCCCTTGTCGTCCTTAAGCAGGATGTTGTAATAGGGCTTGTGACGCTTTATGAGCGAGTTTTCCAGCACCAGCGCCTCGAACTCGCTGGACACGACGATGACGTCGAAGTCATCCACCTTGTCGGCCATGGCGGCGACCTTCGGCAGGTGCTCGCCGCGGAAGTAGCTCGACACCCGGTTCTTGAGTGCCTTGGCCTTGCCGACGTAGATGACCTCGCCGCGCGCGTCTTTCATGATATACACACCGGGCAGCAGCGGGAGGCGGTTGGCCTTTTCCCGCAGCTCGGGCAATTTTTCGTTCATGCCTTTTCCGCCTTTTCGCGCAGGTCTCCGTACACGCACCAGACCGTTATCGTGACCACGACCACCACTCCGCCTATGAGCGCCCACATGCCCGGGGCCTCGCCGTCGAATATGAACACCCACACGGGATTCAGCAGGGGCTCCACCGCGCCCAGCAGCGAGCATGCCAGCGGCGGGCAGGAGCCGGATGCACGGCCCAGCAGCACATACGGTATGCCGAGCTGCACCACGCCGAGGATAAATATGCAGATGACCGGCGCCGCGCCGAGCTCCGGCGGCTCCAGCGCGATGAATGGTATGCTCACGCAGAAGGTCAGCCCGTGCGCCATGAGTATCGCACTCATGCGCTCGCTCTCGCTGGCGCCCTCCAGGCTCATATAGTAGCCGGCGAAGGCCATGCCCGCCACGATGGCCACGCAGTTGCCCAGCAGGTGTCCGGGCGTGAGCTGGTCAAAGAAAAACAGCGAGATGCCCAGCATCGTCAGTACAACGGCAAAAATATCCGAGCGAGAGAACTTCTTTTTTAGAAACAACACCGAGAACACGACAATGAACATCGGCGCGGTGAACTGCAAAACTATTGAGTTTGCCGCGGTCGTCAGTTTGTTCGCGGCGACAAAACAGGTCAGCGTACAGCAGAGCGCCAGTCCTCCCAGCATACTGCGCCTGTCCGCCTTGAAGCCTATGCGCTTATAGCGCATATACACGAACATCACCGCTCCCGCGATCAGGCTGCGTATGCCCGCGATGACGATGGAGTTCCACGGGATGAGTTTTATAAAAATGCCCGCGATGCTCCAGAGCGCGGCGCAGAGGAGCATCTCAAAAATCGCCCTGTTCCTGCTCAAGGTACGATCACCTTTCTATTGAACTGCAAAAGCGGGAGCGTGCAGAACACGCCCCCGCAGTTACTTTGTTGCGCGGATCACTCGGAGAAATCAGAGTCTATGAGCTCGGACAGCGTAGCGATAGCCTCGTTTTCATCCACACCGTCAGCCACGATGTTTACGGCAGTACCCTTTACGATACCGAGCGAGAGTACGCCGAGCAGGCTCTTCGCGTTGACGCGGCGCTCATCCCTCTCGATCCAGATGCTGCTTTTGAACTCGTTGGCCTTCTGGATGAAGAAGGTCGCGGGCCGTGCGTGAAGACCTACCTGATTGTTTA
>ENA-OZAF01000095-OZAF01000095.1-human-gut-metagenome-genome-assembly--contig:-NODE-95-length-40098-cov-5.796644_pt1 | contig 40098 bp, 39 predicted proteins | sample MGYA00244207_ERZ653498 | MGnify/ENA primary metagenome ERZ653498 (study PRJEB26926, sample SAMN06165156) | human gut metagenome | biome: ENVO:00009003; feature: ENVO:2100002; material: ENVO:00002003... | reverse complement strand
AGCGTCAGATGTGTATAAGAGACAGAAAAAAAGCGCGGCTGCATCATCTGCACCTCGTCCATCCTCGGCGTGCGCGGCGGCTCCTGCGAGACGGCCTATTCCGCGACAAAGGGCGCGGTCATATCCTTCGTGAAGGGCCTGGCAAAGGAGCTCGGCCCCTCCGGCATCCGCGTGAACGCCGTCGCCCCCGGAGCGGTGGACACGGACATGCTCTCCTGCTTCACCGCGGAAGACAAGGCGGCTATGGCTGAAAATTCCGCTCTCGGCCGCATCGGCCTGCCGGAGGACATAGCCCGCGTCACCGCCTTCCTGGCCAGCGACGCCGCGTCATTCATAACCGGCCAGATCCTCGGCGCCGACGGTGGCATGATCATCTAGGCCCTAATTCATGAACTGCTCTATCGCGCGGTTCAGCTGTTCGATGGCCTCCATGTCGCCGCTCTCGACGGCGTCTGCCAGGCAATGCTCGACGTGGTCCTTGAGTATGACCTTGGCTGTGTTGTTCAGCGCGGAGCGCACCGCCGCGAGCTGCACCAGGACCTCCGAACAGTCCCTGCCGTCCTCGACCATCTTGCGCACCGATTCCAGGTGGCCGATGGCCCGGGAAAGGCGGTTCAGCACGGCCTTTGTCTGCGTATGCTGATGCTTATGCTCGTGGCTGTGACTGTATTCCAGCCCGTCCGGCCCTATGTGTGTATGCTCGCTCATCCGATCAACTCCCACCATGATTCTAAATACCCCACCCCTTTTTGTCAAGCGCAAGCGGAACCCAGTCTGAGCACACAGAACGCCCCGCAGCCTTTGTGACTGCGGGGCGCCTTTTATTCATCTATCGCGTCAGCTCAGAGGCTCGCCACGAACGCAGCAAAGTCCGCCTCCTGCGGCGCCGCGCCCGAGTTGTGCGCGTACTGCATGAGCTCTGCCGCCAGCGCCGCGCTGACCTCGTAGCCCGTTTCCGCCGTTTCCTTGAAGCGGCGCATCTCCAGCTCTCCGGGCATGAGTATCTCGGACACGCCCTCTGCCTTGCGGCTGGCCTTTATCGAGCGGATGTACTCGTCCACCGTGCGGCGGAACTGGGCCAGGGGCATATAGCGCTCGGGGTCCACGAGTATCATGGCAAAGCCGGTGTTCTCGGCCTCGCCCTTGTTCGGGAAGCCCACGCCGTCGCCGTAGCTGGCCCCGGCCAGCAGGGCCGAGAACATCTCTATCATTACCGCCAGGCCGTAGCCCTTCGGACCGGCTATGGGCAGGACGGTCTTGGCCGCGGCGGAATCCGTCGTCGGCTTGCCATCCGCGTCCAGCGCCCAGCCCGCCGGGATGGGCTTGCCCTCGCGCGCGGCGGCCTGGATTTTGCCCATGGCCGTCACGGTCGTGGAGATGTCCAGAATGAGCGGGAGCTCCTCCCCCGCCGGCGCGGCTATGACTATCGGGTTCGTACCCAGCAGACTGTCCGCGCCGCCGTAGGGCGCCACGCAGCGGACGGTATTGCAGCAGAACATCGCTATGAGCCCGTCCTCCACGGCACGCTTTGCAAAAAAACTGCCGCAGCCTATGTTCGAGGCCCGCCGCCCCGTGGCGATGACGATACCGTATTTTCTCGCCCGCTCCACCATCTGCTCATAGGCGCGGTACATGACCACTACGCCGCAGCCGTTGTCGCAGTCGAAGGCCACCGTGGAGCCGCCGTCCATGGCGACACTCAGCTTTGCGTTCGGCTTCATGGCTCCGTTTTCAAAGCGCTTGAGGTAGTTCGCAAAGCGGGAGAGCCCGTGGGAATAGATGCCCGTGAAGTCCGAGTGCGCAACTGATTCGCCCAGGAGCCCCGCGTCGTCCGCGTTCATGCCGTGAGCCGTCAGCAGGGCCTTGCACAGCTCCATCTCCTGCGCATAGCTTATCTTCATGCCCGACACCTCAGACGGCGTTGTAGCCCGCCTCGAAAGCCGCGCTGTTCTTGGCCTCGAACTTGCTCTTGCCCTTTTTGCGGAACATATCGTTCATGCCGTCGCGGCCCTCGTCGTGCGTAAAGTCGCCCAGGAGCTTTGTAATGGCGCCGATCATGACGATGTTCGCGCCCTTCGGATGGCCGACCTCGTCGGCTATCTGGTTGCAGTGTACGCTGACTACCTTTATATCGTCGCGGACGTTCGTGTCCTCGGTCATCATGTCCGCGTTCACGAGGATGGTGCCGCCGGGCTTCACCATGGTCACGAACTTCTTGAAGGACGGGGTGTTCATGGCGAGCACCAGGTCCGGACGCTGCTGGCCGGGGTTATATATCCTGCTCATTCAAATGGCGATAGGTTTGACCCTGGGCAGTCTGCTCGGAAGTCTGCTCCTGTAACAAGATGCGAAAAGCCCCCGCTCCGGCCTCAGCCGTTGCGGGGGCGTATTCTTTTCTCAGGCTCAGCCCAGCTCCACCCAGGCGGAGTCCTTCTCGCCGGACTCGATGACAGCGTGGACGAAGCGCACGCCGTCCAGGCCGTTTTCGACGGTCTGGAAGTCCAGGTCCTCGGCCGTCGGGGTCTCGCCGGACTTCAGCTTCAGGAGCGTCGTGGCGACGTTGCGGTAGATGTTCGCAAAGGCGCAATAGAAGCCCTCGGGATGTCCGCTGGGCAGCCTCGCTCCCGCGGCTGCCGGCACGTCCAGAAAGGCGCAGCCCTTCGACAGTATCTGCGGCGCCTCGCCGTGCCGCGTATAGCGGACGTAGTCCGGGTAATGCTGCTCCCACTCCAGCGCGCCTTTGGTCCCGTAAATGCCCAGGCGCAGCCCGTTCAGCTTGCCCGCCGCCACCTGGCTGCACCAGTACGAACCGTGGACGCCGTTCTCATACTCCACGAGGATGTTGTCGTTGTAGTCGAGCTTCTTGCCGTAGCGGTCCACCGTGGCGCACAGGCGCTTTATGCGCAGGCCCGTGAGGTAGTGAACTATGTTCTCCATGTGCGTGCCGATGTCGCCCACCGTGTTGCCTATGCCGGTGAACTTCGGGTCCGTGCGCCAAATGCCGGAGTTCACCTCGCCCTCGCGGGAGAGCTCGTCCAGCAGCCAGTCCTGCACATATTCCGCGCTCACGGAGACGATGTCCCCGATGTCGCCGCGGCCTATCATCTGCCGCATGACCTTCACCATGTTGTAGCCGGTATAGGTGTATGTAACGGCAAACACCAGGCCGCGCTCCTTCGCCAGGCGGCAGAGTTCCTCCGCCTCCGAGACCTCAAAGCACAGCGGCTTTTCGCAGACCACGTTCACGCCCGCGAGCAGAAACTCGCGGCAGACCTCGTAGTGGACATAGTTCGGCGTGCAGACGGAGACAAAGTCTATCTTGTCCTCGCCTCGCGCGGCCTCCGCCTTCACCATCTCGCGCCAGTCTGTATACAGGCGCGAGGGGTCAATGTCGAACCTCTCTCCACAGGCCGCATTCTTCTCCGCGTGTCGGGAAAAGCAGCCGCTCACCAGGCGGACCCTCGGGTCCAGCATCATCGCGCTGCGGTGTACGTTGCCGATGAAGCTGCCCAGGTCGCCGCCTACCATTCCACAGCTCAGTTTCTTACTCATGCTCTTGGCAGTTCCTTTCCGGGGCGGCGCAGGTGAGGCTTGCCTCCACGCACCTCATATAATCTATTGATTGCTTCGCGTAGACGTCCATCAGCTCAGACTGCGTGCTCAGCGCGCCGGACTCATAGGGGTTCGCCAGGCGCGGCATGAACTCCATCGTCAGGCTGCCGCAGTAGCCGATGTCCATAAGCGTTCTCAGCGCAGCCCGGAAGTCCGTGGAGCCCAGCCCCGCCGCCTCGCGCGTGTTGTCCGCGATGTGGACGTGGACCAGATGCTTTGCTATCATGCGCAGGCTCCGGGGTATGTCCCGCTCTTCCAGGCTCATGTGGAAGAGGTCGGCCATGAGCTTCACAGCCGGGTGGTCTATCTCCTCGACCAGGCTGAGCGCTTTCTCAAGGGTGTTGGCGAAGTAGGTCTCGTATCTGTTTATGGCCTCGATGGCCAGGATGACGCCGCGGCTGTGCGCGTAGTCCGCCGCGCGGCGTATGTTGCGCACCGCGCAGACGCGGATATCCTCTATGCTCCGGCCCGCCGGAGGGGCCACCCGGCCCACGGGCGAGGGGACGACTATCATGAGCGGCGCGCCCACGCGCACGGCGAGGTCCACGCTGTCGCAGACGTACTTCACCGCCGCCTCGGCCGCCTCCGGCTCCGAAGCCGTGAGGTCACGCTCCTCCGGGAAGATGCCGCACAGCGAGGTGCAGGAGAGCCCGTACTTCTCCATCAGCGCCAGCAGCCGCTCTGCGTCCAGCGTATAGGGCTCCGCGGCGAACTCAATGCCGTCGTATCCGCAGTTCTTCAGTCGGCGGAAGGACTGCTCTATGTCCTCGTCTCCGACTATCCACTGGGTCATGCTGTACTTATACATCGGCGCTCCCCCCTATCAGTCCGGGTAGAGGATGACCTCGAGCGCCTCGCCGGAGCGCATGGCCTCCAGGCCTTCGCCGAACTTCGACAGCGGCAGCCTGTGGGTTATGAGCTTTTCGACGGGGATGAGCCCGGAGTTCAGCATCTTGACGGTCGGGTTCATGGAGAAGTGGCCGTTGTAGTTGCCGTAGACGAAGAGGCCGTTCTTCATGATATAGGTCTGGCAGATGGTCTGCTGCGCGTGCTCGTTCAGGCCGATGATGACTATGCGGCCGGCGCGGCGTGTGCAGGCTATGGCGTCAGGCAGCAGGGTGCCGACGGCGTCGGCGCAGATGTCCGCGCCCAGGCCGTTCGTCTCGCGCAGGACCACGGAGCGCAGGTCCTCGCTCGTGGGGTCCACCACGAGGTCCGCGCCGCATTCGCGTGCGATATCCGCGCGCAGGGCCGAGGGCTCCGAGACGATCACCTTGCCCGCGCCGTTGGCCTTGAGCAGCATGGCATAGTAGAGGCCGATCGGCCCGCCGCCCAGCACCAGCGCGGTCTCGCCCGGCAGGACGCGCACCGTGTCCATCGCGCCCATGACGCAGTTCACCGGCTCGCAGAACACCGCGAGGTCCTTCGGCATATCCGCAGGGATCTTGGTCAGCGCCTTCTCCGGCGCGACGAAGTACTTGGCGAAGATGCCGTCTATCGTCACGCCCATGATCTCCTCGTTCTCGCAGAGGTTGGGCCAGCCGATGCGGCAGTATTCACAGTGCTCGCAGTTGATGTTCGGGATGAGTACGACCCTGTCGCCGGCCTTGAGCCCGCTGACGGCTTCGCCCGTTTCAAGCACCGTGCCGACGCACTCGTGGCCCAGGACGATGCCCTTGGTCCCGGCAAAGCCGGGAGGGTCGCTCAGGACGTGGACGTCCGTGCCGCAGATGCTGCAGGCCTCCATCTCCACGAGCACGTCGTTCGGCCTTTTGACCTCCGGGACCGGGCGCTTTTCAAAGCCCCACTTGCCTATGTCCTGAAATATTACGGCGTCCATTGTTCTCATGTGTGTATTCCTCCTTAGTTCAGGCGGTTTTTGTACCCTTGGTATCTATTATGACCGCGGCGACTATGATGACGCCCTTTATGACGTTCTGCCAGTAGGTCGAGACGCCCACCATCGTGAGGCCGACGGTCAGCACGCCTATGATGAGCACGCCGAGGACCACGCCCCAGAGCTTGCCCTTGCCGCCCGTCATGCTCGTTCCGCCGAGGACGACGGCGGTGATGACGTCCATCTCGGAGCCGTCGCCCGCCGAGGGCAGGCCGCCGCCCAGACGCCCGGCCAGGACGATGGCCGCAAAGCCGTTCAGAAAGCCCGCGATGACAAACACCAGCACCTTTATTTTGTCCGCGTTTATGCCGGACCATTTCGCCGCCTGAGCGTTGCCGCCGCAGGCGTAGATGTGCCGGCCGAAGCGGGTCTTATACATCGTGAAATAGCCCAGGGCCAGGACGATGAGCATGAAGATTATCGGGAGCGGGATGACGCCCGCGATGTAGCCGGAGCCCAGGAAGGTGAACGCCGGATTCGTCACGCCGATGGGCGTACCCTTTGTAATAATGTAGGCAAAGCCGCTGCACACGCTCATGGTGGCCAGGGTGGTTATGAAGGCGGGGATCTTGAACCGCGCCGTTATCGTCCCGTTTATGAAACCGATGCCCGTTCCGATGACCAGGGCCGCTATGATGGCGAGGACGGCGCTCTCCGTCGTTTTGAAGATCAGCGCGCTGACCACGCCGATGAAGGCATACATGGAACCGACAGAAAGGTCGATGTCGCCCAGCAGGATTATCATGAACATGCCCATCGCCGAGATGCCCGTGACGGACACCTGACGCAGGATGCTTATAGCGTTGCTGAAACTGAAGAAGCGCTCGGCCAGGAGCGAAAACAGTATGATCTCCAGCAGCAGAAGGAAAAGCAGCGAGAGCTGCCGTATGATTTCAATGTTTCTAGCCTTTTTCATTTCCATGCTCAACACCTCAGTTCAGCGCAGCGTACAGAATTTTTTCCTGGTCCAGCTCCGCGGTGGGGCTGTCCAGAGTTATGGCCCCGTCGTGCATGACCACGACACGGTGGCTGACGCGGAGTATCTCCGGCAGGTCGGAGGATATCATTATGATGCACTTGCCGCTTTCCGCCAGGGAGCGCATCAGCTCGTAGATCTCGGCCTTGGCCTTCACGTCCACGCCGCGTGTAGGCTCGTCCAGGATGATGACGTCCAGCTCCATGGATATCCACTTGGCGATGACCACCTTCTGCTGGTTGCCGCCGGAAAGGCGCTCAAGCAGCTGGTAGCGGCTCTTCGTGGCGATGGAGAGCTTCTGGATATACTCGTCGGTCAGCTCCTCCTCGCGCCTCGTCGTGCGGAGGAACCAGGGCAGCTCCCGCAGTTTGACCAGCGTGAGGTTGTTCTGCACGTCGTGCCTCGTGATGAGACCGTATTCCTTGCGGTCCTCGGGTATCATGCCTATCCGGTTCTTAATTGCGTCTGCCGGGGATCGGAGCTTTATGGGCCGGCCGTCCTTTATTATCTCGCCGCAGTCGCTGGGGTCTATGCCGAAGAGCACGCGCGCAAGCTCCGTCCGTCCCGCGCCCACCAGGCCGAAAATACCCACTATCTCTCCCTTATATGCCGTGAAGTCCACCGGCTTGTCGTATTTCCGGCTCTTTATGCCCCGCGCTTCGAGACCGGGTACCAGGTTATCGCGGGAGCGGCGCTCCGTCACCTTGTCCACAACCTCGCTGCCTATCATGAGCTTTATGAGCTCGCGCTCGCAGACCTCAGCAACTGGCAGCGTCGCCACGCTGTGACCGTCCCGGAACACCGTTATCCTGTCGCCTATCTCGAATATCTCCTCCATGCGGTGGGAGATATACACGATGCTGATGCCCTGGCTCTTCAGTTCCTTGATGAGCTCGAACAGGGTCCGCACCTCGCGCTCTGAAAGGCTGGAAGTCGGCTCGTCCAGAATGATTATCCGTCCGTCGTGCGAGAGGCACTTGGCGATCTCCACGCCCTGCTTTTCCGCCGTCGTAAGCCTGCCGACCTCCGTACTGACGGGCAGGTCCAGGCCAACTTTCCTGAGCATCTCCTCCGCTTTCCTGTTCATCGTATCCCAGTCGATGACGCCGCGCTTCGTCGGCTCGAAGCCGATGGAGATGTTCTCGGATATGCTCATGTTCGGCATCAGGTTGAACTCCTGGAACACCATGCTGATGCCCAGCTCCAGGGCGGCCTTCGGGTCCTCGATAACGGTCTTTTTAAGTTCCCCGGCCCCGTCCGCCAGGTAGATGTCCCCTCCGTTCGGGCGGTAGACGCCGGTCAGGATCTTCATCAGCGTCGATTTTCCGGCTCCGTTCTCGCCCATCAGCACATGCACCTCGCCCGCGCGCAGCTCAAAGTCCACGCCGCTCAGTACCTGTACCCCAGAAAAGGACTTGGAAATGTTTATCATTTTCAAAATGGTGTTTTCCATGCTCCATCTCCCGTGCATGCGCCCTTTTTTCAGGCTGTCCCGGCCGCCTTGCAGCGGCCGGGAGCTTTTGCGCTTTATTTGTTCAGATAGGCCTCGTCCCTGGCGATGATGTCGGCGCAGTTGTCCGCGGTGACGATCTCGCACTCGATGTAGACGTCCTCGACCGCCTCGCCCTTCAGGTACTTGACGGCGTTTTCAACGGCCTTGTAGCCCATGGTGTAGGGGTCCTGGGACACGGTGGCGACCAGGTTGGTGCCGCCGGCTATGGCGTCCATGACCTCTCCGTCGGTGTCAACGGCGACGACCTTGATGTCGGTCCTGTTGGTGGACTGGGTCGCGGCATAGGCGCCCAGGGCCATCTCGGCGTTGGCTCCCCAGATGAACTGGACCTCGGGGTGAGCGCCGATGATGCTCTCGGCGGCATTGAGGGCGGTGCTGCGGTCGGCGTTGCAGTCCTGCTCGGCCACTATCTCGATGTCGGGATAGGACTCGGCGAGCTTGTCCAGGAAGCCCTGGGCGCGGTCAGCGGTGGCGGAGGCGGAGGGCCAGGTGAGAATGGCGATCTGGCCGCTGCCGCCCAGCTGCTCGCCGATGTACTCGGCCGCAAGCTGGCCGATGCCGTAGTTGTCGGAGCTGACAAAGCTGGCGACGTCTGCGCCGTCGATGCCGATGTCGCAGGTGCCGATGGCCACGCCCTTGCCCTGGGCCTCTTCGATGGTCGGCACAATGCCCTCGGAGTTGCAGGGGCCGACGATGATGTAATCAACGCCCATCTCGACGAAGTTCTCTATGTCCGCGACCTCCTGCTGCAGGTCGCCGTCGGCGTACTTGTAGATGAACTCGACGCCCAGCTCGGCGGCGGCGTCCTCCATGCCGATGGTCTTTATCTGCCAGTGCTGCACGGCGCCGTAGCCGTGGGAAGCGGCGATGTAGTACTTCTCGGTCTCGCCGCCGTCGCTCGGCTCAGTGCTGGGCTCGGTAGTGGTCGTGCTGTCGCTGGGCTCGGTGCTGGGGTCGGTGTTCTCCGTTGTGCCGCAGCCGGCAAGCAGGCCGAGAGCCATGATGGCCACCAGGAGAAGTGCTGTTAGCTTTTTCATCATTTCATTTCATTTCATTTCCTTTCTGTGCTGTTCGTTTGATTTTTAATTAAAGACCGCGCCTGGCCCGGTCATTTAATTTCCGCAAAGAGCTTGTGGAGGAAGTCTATCGACTCCTGAGTGTACTGGTCGTAGAACTCCTCGCAGACCACGCCGCCGAAGGGGTCCGCCGCGGCAGGCAGCAGCTCCATGGAGACCCATCCGTCATAGCCGATGTCGCGCAGGGCCTGAGCTATGGGCTTGAAGTCTATATGGCCCCTGCCCGGCGCGGCGCGGTTGCTGTCCGCGATGTGGAGGTAATAGAGCTTGTCCCCCACCTCGCGCAGCGCGGCGGCCATGTCGGACTCCTCTATATTCATATGGTAGGTGTCGCCCATGACGCCGACGTTCGGCAGGTCTATCTCCTTCACCATCGCAAGAGCCTGGGAAAGACGGTTTATGAGATAGGTCTCATAGCGGTTCCAGGCCTCCAGCGTCAGGCGGATGCCCGCGGAGAGCGCGTACTCGCCAGCCTCGCGCAGACCGGCGACCGCCCAGCTCCACTCCTGTTCCGCAGGCGCTTCGCTCGCCGTTTTCATGCAGGCGGAGGCCTGTACGCTTATCGAGTGCGCGCCTATCTCCTTGGCGAAGTCCACGCAGCGCTTCACATAGTCCACCGCATTTTTCCGCACCTCCGGCTTTGAAGAGGCGAAGTCCCGCTCGGCGCTGAATACTGCGCAGATGGAGCTCGCGGCGATCTTGTAGCGGCCCAGCAGCGCGCGCACCTGAGCGGCGTCGTAGCGCTCCGGCTCGCCTACAAGGTCCACGCCGTCGTAGCCGAAACGCGCGAGACGCTCGATGCTCTTCTCCACGTCCTCATTGACGTATACAAGTGTGTTGTATGAGATCTTTATGCTCACTTTTTCTTCTCCTTTCGCACTTAGCATTGACAATGTAATCGTTTACATATTACGGGAAACACGCGAGACTCGCCTTGGCGGTCTTACGTGTTAGCCTGGCTTGCGCGGGCATGGGGTAAATCGGAATGTAGATTTCAGGTATTCTCCGGTCCTGCCGTGGATTCCCTCAGTTTGAGCTTGTGGGGCATGACGATGTGGACATTGTCGTTCTCCGCCTTTTCTATGCAGTCCTTCAGCTTCTGCATCGATGTCCAGCCTAGCTCGTAGCAGGGCTGGGCGACGGTAGTTATATAGGGGTGGAACATCTTGGCGTAATCGACGTCGTCGAAGCCCGTTACGGAGAGCTCGCCCGGGACCGAGAGTCCCAGCTCCCTCGCCTTGGACACCACGCCCAGGGCCAGCATATCCGAGCCGCAGAGGATGGCCGTGGGCCTGTCCTGCAGGCTCAAGAGGCGCTCCGCCGCAGCGATCCCGCTCTCATAGCTGTAGTCCTCAGTGCCTACTACGTATTCGCTCCGCACGGGCCGCCCGGACGGCCCGCCCGACACGGAGTCGCAATAGCCCTGTTTTCTCTGACGGGTGGAGAGAAAGCGGTTTTCTATGTTCACATAGGCTATCTTCTCGTGGCCGAGCTGGCGCACATGGCGCACGAGCTCGCACATCGCACCGTAGTTGTCTATGGACACGTATGGCAGCGGAACATTGTCCACCGCCTCCGCGCACTGGACTATCGGGTAGCGGTCCACATATTTGCCCAGCCAGGCGTCGTCATAGCAGCAGGTCAGGAAGATGGTTCCGTCCGCGCGGCGGCCCTCCATCATGCTGGTGAAGATCTTCTCCTGGTTGGCGTCCTTGTCGCTGCTTATGAAGGCGCTGTAGCCCAGGAACTGCGCCGCGTCGCAGATGCCGGAGAGGATGTGCGAATAATAGGGGTTCGTGAAGTTCGGCACCATGATGAGCACGACCTTGCTCTCTCCCCGGCGCAGGTTGCGCGCAGAGGGGTTAGGCACATAGCCCAGCTTGTCTATAGCCTGCCGGACGCGCCGCGCCGTCGCCTCACTGACCCTGCCGCTCTCGTTCACCACGCGCGACACCGTCGCCACCGAGACCATCGCCTCACGCGCTACGTCTTCAATTGTTACATTAGTATCTTCCAGCATATTGCTCAATCTATCGTCATAATGTAATGGTTTTCAACTAAATTAATGCACAATTCTCGTGCTCAAGTCAAGGCTCAGTTTTGCCCATGTAGATTTTTTGAATAATAATCACAGTTTCATTGCGCTTTGATTGTATAGTTTGACGTAGCACTTCGTCCTCCCAGGCTTATCCACCCGCGATTTTTTCAAAAAGTGCGAAATAATGCTTGACTATGGCCTGTAAAAACGTTTACACTATGCCCATATGAAGCATTTTTATTAGGAGGTACACTCAAATGAAAATTGGTTTGGTATCGGCTATACTGGCCGACTATGGCTTCGAGAAGATGGTCGATACCGTATCGGAGCTGGGTTTCGACTGCGTTGAGGTCGCCTGCTGGCCCTGCGGCAAGGCGGAGCGGCGCTACGCGGGCGTCAGCCATATCGACGTGGACGAGCTCGACGAGGCCCGGCGCGACTACATTCTCGACTACTGCGCGCAGAGGAAGGTGGAGATCTCCTCCCTCGCCTTCTACCCCAACACCCTGGACGGGGACCCGCTCAAGCGCGCGGCGAACGTCGAGCATCTGAAGAAGGTCATCCGTGCCTCCGCAATGCTGGGAGTCAACATGGTGACCACCTTCATCGGCCGGGTCCAGGACATGGACATCGAGGGCAACCTGCGGGAGGTCGCGGCGGTCTGGCCGGGCATCATGCAGCTCGCGGAGGAGCTGGGCGTGCGAGTGGCGATCGAAAACTGCCCTATGCTCTTCGGCCCAGACCAGTGGCCCGGCGGCCAGAACCTCATGACCACCCCCGTCATCTGGCGGCAGGTCTTTGATATCATAAAGAGCCCCATGCTCGGCATCAACTACGACCCCTCACACTTTGTCTGGCAGATGGTAGATTACATCGCGCCGATATATGAGTTCCGGGACAAGATCTTCCACGTCCACTTCAAGGACATCAAGCTCTACCCCGAAAAGCTCCGCCAGTGCGGCACCATGGCCTACCCGCTGGACTACATGTCCCCCAAGCTGCCTGGCCTGGGCGACGTGGACTGGGGCGCCTACTGCTCCGCGCTCACGGACATCGGCTACGACGGCGCCGCCTGCATCGAGGTCGAGGACAAGGCCTTTGAGGACTGCGAGGCCTCCGTTTTGAAATCCATCCGTCTCTCCATGCGCTATATGGAGCAATTCGTCATCTGAGAGCGGGCTTTTCAGGTTCATTTAAGTTAGGCATTGTATCCTGTAGCCGGGTGATGCTTAATGAAAATACTTATAGTCGAGGACGAGGCGCTGCTGGCCGAGGGGCTGAGAACGCTCCTGGAGCTGCGCGGTTTTGAGGTTGAGGTCGTGACGGACGGCGAAAACGGCGCGGAATACGCTGAGACCGGCGTTTACGACCTGCTCATCCTGGACGTCATGATGCCGGGGCTGGACGGCTACAGCCTGGCTAGGCGCGTGCGGGCCAAGCGCGTCGCAACGCCCATCCTCATGCTGACGGCCAAGGGCGGAGTACGGGACCGGATAGAGGGCCTGAACGCCGGCGCGGACTACTACCTCACCAAACCCTTCGACAACCGGGAGCTTTTGGCCTGCATCAACGCCCTGCTCCGGCGCCAGGGCGCGCAGGTGGACGTTCTCAGCTACGGGAACACCTGCCTCGACCTCACCGGATACACGCTCAGCGCCGTCGGCAGCGTGCGCCTCTCCTCCCGTGAATTCGACGTCATGCGCTTGCTCATGCATAACCGTCACGGCAGAGGTCGAGACGACCATCGACATAGGCGATGAGACCAGCCTCGACGGGCTGCGCTACGTCTCCATCGGGGACGGTAACGTCTACCTCGTCAGCTCCGACCTGCTGACGAACTTCAGCTACGGGCTCTATGACCTCGTGGCCAAGGAGACCCTTCCGGATATGTCCGAGCTCGTGAGCTTCAGCGTCGAGCGCGCCTCCGGTACGCTGGTCATCGATTACCTGGAGGGCTCCGACCTGGCCTACACCGACAGATACACCTACTTTGCCGAGGACGGAGACGGCTGGCTGAGTCTTGACAGCGAGCTCGCGGAGAACTTCGTCTCCCAGATAACCGGCCTCACCTGGGGCGACTGCGTGGACTACAAGGCCGATCTCAAGACGCTGGGCAATTACGGGCTGGACTCCCCCGCTGTGACCGTCACGGTAAACTACATAGAAACCACGGAGGTCGAGACGAACGAGACCGACGAGGACGGCGAGACCATCACCGTGGAGATGTCCTATTCCGAGGACGATTACGACTACCTCTACACCCTGGATGGCGAGGACGCGGACTTTGACGACGTGCTAGATCAGGTGGAGGCCCTGCCCAGCAGCGGCTCCGCCGAGGGAGCGTCGCTGGAGCTTGGTGAGCTCATATCGCTCAGCTTCCACGCCGAGGGCTATGAGGACGTCGTGCTCAGGATATACAGCTACGACAGCGGCTCCTGCGTCGCCACTATAAACGGCGAGGACCCGCGCTTCACCGACCGTACCGCCGTACAGTCCCTGGTGGACAGCGTGAACGCCGCCCTCTCCGCCATGGAGGACGGCAGCACGGACGACGTCGAGGCGGAGTAAAAACCAACAAACAGCTGACGGCGCCGCCCCGTAAGGGGCGGCGCTTCGCTTGACTTCTACTCCCGCGCTTGCTACAATGGTCCGGCAGAAACCAGAATATGTGTTTGATAAAGGAGGCGCCGCTGTGAGTCAGTCGGAAGCCACTGTTCAATATGCCCAAGCGCTGAAGGCCGGGCAAAAGACCTATAAGGAATGCGTCCTCTCCGGGCGCTACCCCTACCTGCAGATACTGGACGAGATCCTGCAGGACTCGATGGTCGCGGGCAACGTGGACCTCGGCGTCATCAACATCCCCTCGGACCAGATCGTAGGGACCAAGGGAGAGGGCCGGCGCAGGGCCTTCGCCGCGGACTTCATGCCCCTGCTCTCGCCGGACTCCGAGTTCGCCGCAAAGTGGATCGAGCTCTGCGCCGCTCACCTGGGCGACGAGGGCATACGCGACCCCATACGCTGTTACGAGTACATGGGCCGCTTCTATGTCCAGGAGGGCAACAAGCGCGTCAGCGTGTTCAAGAGCTTCGGCTCCCCCACCGTCCCGGGCTACGTAACCCGCGTCATCCCCGCCTACTCGGAGGACGAGGCCGTCGTCATCTACTACGAGTTCATGGACTTTTACCGCCTGAGCGGTATGTATCAGGTCTATTTCAGCCGCAGAGGCAGTTTTGCAAAGCTCCAGGCCGCGCTCGGTTATGACCCGGACCACGTCTGGACCGAGGATGAGAGGCGCCGCTTCCAGTCCGCTTTCCACTATTTTAAGGAGGCCTTCACCAAGCTAGGCGGCAAAAAACTCGGCATCACCACAGCCGACGCCCTGCTCGTATGGCTGGACTTCTACCCCATCGGCTCCATCAAGGAGCTCACCGTCCCCGAGATAAGCAAGACCCTCTCCACCATCTGGTCCGACCTCAAAGTCAAGACCCAGGCGGAGCCCATCGAGGTGAGCACGGACGCGGAGGATACGCCCTCCAAGGGCATACTGACGCGCATCTTCGGCTCGGTCTTTCTGCCAAACCACCTGAACGTCGCCTTCATCAACCGCCCGGACCCCATACACAGCAACTGGATCGCCGCGCATGACCTCGGCCGCCGCACCATGGAACAGGCGATGAGTCGGGAGGTCTCCGTCCGCAGCTACAACCTCTGCCCCGAGGACGACGTGGACGCCGTCATGGAGCAGGCTGTGGAGGACGGGGCGCAGGTCCTCTTCGCTACCACGGCTCCGCTCATCTCAGCCTGCCGCAAGCTCGCCGCAAAGCACCCGGAGGTGAAGGTCCTCAACTGCTCCGTGTCCATGCCTTATCCCGGCGTGCGCACCTATTACAGCCGCATCTATGAGGGCAAGTTCATCACCGGCGCCATCGCCGGGGCCATGACAAGGAGCGACAGGATAGGCTATATCGCCAGTAACCCCATTTTCGGCGTGCCTGCCGGCATCAACGCCTTCGCCCTCGGCGCAAGGCTGACCAATCCAAACGCCAGGATAAGCCTCGCCTGGTCCTGCTCCAGCGAGGACCCGATAAGCGGCCTGCTCGAGCAGGGCGTGGACATCATCTCCAACAGAGACATACCCACTCCCAATCAGCCCCAGGGCAGCTGGGGCCTGTGCAGCGTGGAGCAGGGCAGGACGCTCAAGCCCCTCGCCTCGCCCTACTGGGACTGGGGCAACTTCTATATCCGCCTCGTCTCCTCCATCCTCCACGGCGGCTGGGAGGCGCTGGACTACAAAAACAGCGGCAAGGCCGTCAACTACTGGTGGGGCATGAGGAGCGGCACCGTCGGTCTCAAGCTCGCAGACGACCTGCCCGACGGCGTGCGCAGCCTCGCCAACATCCTCTGCCAGGGCATCATAGACGGCACCTTCGCCGTTTTCCACAGGAAATACCGCTCCCAGGACGGCAGCGTCGTGAGCGATGGGAACCGCTGGCTCAGCCCGGAGGACGTCCTCAATATGGATTGGCTCTGCGACTGCGTGGACGGCAGCATCCCCGCCTATGACGAACTGCTGCCCATGTCCCGCTCCATCGTGCGGCTCCAGGGCGTCTACCGCGACAAACTCCCGCCCGAAAAGGAGGGGCCGACGCTGTGAAGCTCCTGCTGCTCTCGGATAAGGAAAGCCCCTACCTCTGGGACTACTACCAGCCCGGCCGGCTCAGCCCCTACGACCTCATGCTCTCCTGCGGCGACCTCAACCCGCGCTACCTCAGCTTCCTCGTGACGATGGGCCGGGCTCGGCTGCTCTATGTCCACGGCAACCACGACATAGGCTATGCCAAGACTCCGCCCGAGGGCTGCGAGTGCATTGAGGACAGGCTGGTCGTAGTAAACGGCCTGCGCATACTCGGTCTCGGCGGAAGCGCCATGTACAGCGGCGGGCCTTACCAATATACGGAACGCCAGATGCGCTGGCGTCTGCTTCGCGCGGAGCTGGCCGTGCGCCTGGTCGGCGGCGTGGACATCCTGCTTACCCACGCCCCGCCACGCGGCTACGGAGACGCCGAGGACTACGCCCACCGCGGCTTTGAAGCCTTCTTCCCATTTCTGGACCGTTTCAAACCCAAATATCTCATACACGGCCACGTCCACATGAACTACGGCATCAACATCCCGCGCCAAGTCAAGCGCGGCGATACCACTATCATCAACGCCTGGGAGCGCTATGTGCTCGAGGTCTAGCCCGCCGCCGTGCGATTGACAGCCGCTCACGCGGGGTGGTATAATCGTTTCATACATATACCTCTTACGGTATGGAGGCGAAAGTCATGAAACAGTGTATGGACGCGGAAAACCTGCACCGCAGGCTCAAAAAGATCGTCGGTCAGGTCCAGGCCATAGACCGCATGGTGGACGAGGACGTCCCCTGCGAGGACATACTGGCCCAGATAAATGCGGCCAAGTCCGCGCTGCACGGCTGCGGCAAGGTCGTACTTGAGGGCCACATCAAGCACTGCGTCCGGGACGGCATCGAACACGGCGACCCGGACAAGACCATCGAGAGCTTCACAAAGGCCGTGGAGCGTTTCTCAAACATGGGCTGAACAGGGGCGGCGCAGCGCCGCCCCTTGCTTTTTGGCCCTTGACAACGTATACCCGTATGGGTACAATATAGGCATACCCCTTAACGTATAGAAAAGAGGTCTGTCATGAAAAAGCTGGTGGAAAAGCTGGAAGGGCTGCTCGAGCTGGGCGGGATAAAAAAGGACGTGACGCTGCTGGTCATCTCCGGCGCGGCGGTCCTGATGAGCCTGGCGGGAGTGCAGCCCTTTCCCTTTGACATTGCCTGGGTGGCGATAATCCTCTGCGGCCTGCCCATCATACTGGAAGCCGTCATCGGGCTGGTCACCGCCTTCGACATCAAGGCGGACGTCCTGGTGTCCATGGCGCTCATCGCCTCCGTCTGCATCGGTGAATACTTTGCGGCGGGCGAGGTGGCCTTGATCATGCAGCTGGGCGCGCTGCTAGAGGAGCTGACGGTCGCCCGGGCGCGCGCGGGCATCGAAAAGCTCGTCCACCTCACTCCGCAGACCGCCCGGCTCCTGGAGGGCGGCGCGGAGCGCACCGTGCCGGCGCAGGAGGTCCGGGTCGGTGACCTGCTCCGCGTCCTGCCCGGGGAGAGCGTGCCTGTGGACGGCGTCATCGTCGCGGGCCAGACCTCAATTAACCAAGCCGTCATGACCGGCGAGTCCCTCCCAGCGGACAAGACCGTCGGAGACGCGGTCGCCAGCGGCACGGTGAACCAGTTCGGCGCCTTCGACATGCGCGCGACCAAGGTGGGCGAGGACAGCTCCATCCAGCGCATGATACGCCTGGTGCAGTCCGCGGACGCGGGCAAGGCCAAGATCGTCGGAATCGCGGACCGCTGGGCCACCTGGATAGTCGTCATCGCGCTCAGCGCAGCGGCGCTCACCTGGCTCTTCACACACGAGATAATCCGCGCCGTTACCATACTCGTCGTGTTCTGCCCCTGCGCGCTGGTCCTCGCCACGCCGACGGCCATCATGGCCGCCATCGGCAACGCGACGAAGCACGGCTTCCTCGTCCGCGAGGGGGACGCGCTCGAGCGCCTGGCCAAGGTCGGCACAGTCGCATTCGACAAGACCGGGACGCTGACCTGCGGCAGCCCGGAAGTCGTCGCGGCGCAGAGCGCGCCCGGCGGCCCCGGGGACTCGGAGCTCTACCGGCTCGCGGCCTCGGCGGAGCAGCTTTCGGAGCGCCCGCTCGGCAAGGCCGTCGTGAGCTGCTACCGCCGCTCCGGGCTCGGGCAGACGGATGAGGCCACCGGCTTTGTGATGATACCTGGCCGGGGCGTGGCGGCGGACGTAGGCGGCAGGCGCGTGCTCGCCGGGAACACAGAGCTGCTGCGTGAGCACGGCCTGGAGTTTGAGCCGCCTGAGGAAGCGCTCCGGCACATAAGTCAGGGCTGCACCGCGATATATGTCGCGGTGGACGGCAAGTATGCGGGATACATAGCGCTTGCGGATACGCTCCGCGAGGACAGTGCGGAGATGGTGTCCCGGCTCTCGTCCCTGGGCCTGCGCCCTGTCCTGCTGACCGGCGACCACGAGAACGCGGCCGAGACCATTGCGGCCCAGCTGGGCATAGGCGAGGTCCGGTCAAGCTGCCTGCCCGAGGACAAGCTCCGCTTCATCGAGGAGCGGCAGGCTTCGGGCGAGCCGGTCTGCATGATGGGCGACGGCATAAACGACGCGCCCGCGCTCAAGATGGCCCGGGTCGGCATAGCGATGGGCGGCGTCGGCAGCGACATAGCCGTGGACGCCGCGGACATCGCCCTCGTGGACGACGAGGTCCGGGAGCTGCCCCACCTCATAGCGCTTTCGCGGCGGATGATGACCACCATAAAGCTCAACATGAGCTTTTCCATGGCCCTGAACTTCCTGGCCATAACCCTGGCGATAATCGGGACCCTCGGCCCCGTGGTCGGCGCCCTGGTACACAACGCGGGCTCCGTCCTGGTCATAGCAAACTCGGCGCTGCTGCTCAAGTGGAAGCTGCGCTGACGCCCAACTCCCGGCCCAAAGACCTGGGCCGGGAGCTTTTTTTTGCGCCCTGCCGGGCTTTTTCTCCGGCTCGGGCCGTGGTATAATGTAAATAATAGCATTGAAAGGAGTGAGCCGTATGCCCATACTCGGCGCTATACTTACCCCGCACCCACCGGTGCTCCTGCCGGAGGTGGGACGGGGCCGGGAACGTGAGATCTCAGCCACCTGGGATGCGATGTGCGAGGCCGCGGAGGAGGTCGCGCGCTGGGCTCCGGAGGCACTGGTCGTGGCCTCGCCGCACACGGTCATGTACAGCGACTATTTCCACATCGCGCCCGGCAGGGGCGCCGCCGGGGACATGTCCAGCTTCGGCGCGCCGCAGCTGCGCATAGAGGCCGAGTACGACGCCGGGCTCCGCGCCGCCATAGTGGAAAAGGCGCAGGCCGCAGGTCTGGACGCAGGGACGCTGGGCCAGCGCGAGCCCGCGCTCGATCACGGCGTCCTCATCCCGCTCTATTTCCTGCGCAGGGCGGGAGTGGACTGCCCCATTGTGAGGATGGGCCTCTCCGGCTTTTCTCCGCTCGCGCACTACAGGCTCGGCCGCTGCGTGGCGGAGGCGGCGGACATGCTCGGCCGCCGCGTCGTATTCGTGGCCAGCGGCGACCTATCGCACAAGCTCAAGCCCGACGGCCCCTACGGCTTTGCGCCAGAGGGTCCGGTTTTTGACGAGGCGGTGACCCGGGCCATGGCCTCCGGAGACTTCCTGCGCTTTCTCACGCTGGAGCCCTCGCTCTGCGAGCGGGCGGCGGAGTGCGGACTGCGCTCTTTCCAGATGATGTCCGGCGCGCTGGACGGCCTGGCCGTCCGGCCGCGGCTGCTGAGCCATGAGGGGACCTTCGGCGTGGGCTATGCCGTGGCCCTCTTCCCGGTCACGGGGCGGGATGAAGGCCGCCGCTTCGCCGGGGCCTGCGAGGAGGCGCTGCGCGAGCGCCTGGAGGAGCGCCGCGCAAATGAGGACGCCTGGGTGCGCCTTGCCCGGCTCGCGCTGGAGACCTATGTACGCACGGGCAGCCGTCTGAAGCACCTGCCTGACGACCTGCCCAACGAGCTCACGCATCTGGCGGCGGGCGCCTTCGTCTCGCTGCACACCGGGGGCAGGCTGCGCGGCTGCATCGGCACCATCGCGCCTACGGCGGAAAACCTCGCGCAGGAGATAGTCCAAAACGCCGTCTCCGCCGGCACACGCGACCCGCGCTTCCCCGCTGTGCGCCCCGACGAGCTCGAGGGGCTGGAATACAGCGTGGACGTTCTGGGCAAGCCCGAGCCTGTGGACTCGCCCGCTCAGCTGGACCCAAGGCGCTACGGCGTCATCGTCAGCTGCGGCGGGCGGCGCGGCCTGCTGCTGCCCGACCTCGACGGCGTGGACAGCGTGGAGGAACAGCTGGCCATTGCGCGCCAGAAGGGCGGCATCCGCGCAGACGAGCCATATAAGATAGAGAGATTCAAGGTGGTGCGTCATCTGTGAGCCTCAAATGCGATATCTGCTTCCACCACTGCGAGCTGGACGAGGGCAGGACCGGGCTCTGCCGCGCGCGGGCCAACCGCGGCGGGCAAATAGTCCCGCTCAACTACGGCCGGCTCACGTCCCTCGCCCTCGACCCCATAGAGAAAAAGCCGCTGCGCCGCTTCCACCCCGGCGGACTGGCACTGTCGCTGGGCAGCTTCGGCTGCAACCTGCGCTGTCCCTTCTGTCAGAACGCCGAGATCTCCATGGCGGGCGCAGAGTTCCCGGCCAGAGACTATTCGCCCGAGGCGCTGGTGCAGCTCGCGCTCGCCCTGCGCCCGCGCGGGAACCTGGGCCTCGCCTATACCTATAACGAGCCGCTCGTGGGCTACGAGTTCGTGCGCGACTGCGCCGCGCTGGTACGCGAGGCGGGCATGTTCAACGTGCTGGTGACGAACGGCACGATAGAAGAGGCCCCCTGGCGCGCGCTGCTCCCGCTCATCGACGCCGTGAACATCGACCTCAAGGGCTTCACCGAGGCCTGGTACCGCAGGCTCGGCGGCGACCTTGAAACGGTCAAGCGCTCGATAGCCCTGGCGGCGGAGGCCTGCCACCTGGAGGTGACGACGCTCGTCGTCCCAGGCTGCAACGATGGCGAGGACGAGCTTCGCGCGCTGTCCGGCTGGCTGGCCTCGCTCAGCCCGGACATTCCGCTCCACATCTCGCGCTTCTTCCCGCGACACCGCATGAACGACCTGCCGCCCACCCCCGTGGACACCGTCTACCGCCTGGCCGCAGTTGCCCGCGAGCGCCTGCGGTATGTGTATGCCGGCAACTGCTGAGGCCCAGCGCGTACCGCATATCCTCCGTCCTTTTCGCCAACCACGGCTCCATACGGCGTATCGTGTAAATTAATCGGACGATAATGACCGATTTCCTGTGGCTTTTCAGCGGTTGTAGCTGTATACTTGGAGCGGTCGGGAGACAAGAATATGGTTTTTAAAGCATTTTGTTCCACTCCCGAGCACAACGGGTCCTCTCAGCATGATACCGCCGAAAAGCCCGGCGCCGGCTGCACAGCCGTTTGAGCCGTGAGGCTCGGCAGTACCGCAGATAAAGAGAAGCCGCCATCCATGGCAGCAGTGAAGGACCCTCCGATCACTGGTAGATGAAAGGATGATTCATCATGGCACGAAAGAATACGGACCCCATCGATACCAAGAGTGCAGAAGTCAAAGAGACCGCGGCGCCGGCGCCGGAAAAGGAAGCCCCCGCCAAGGAAAAGGCCCAGTCCGCCACCAGGAAGTCCGCCTCCACCGCCAAGAAGGCCGCGGACAAGCCCGCCGCCGCCAAAAAGGCTGCGGATAAGGCCGAGACCGCCGAGAAGAAGCCCGCTTCCACCGCCAAAAAAACCTCTACAGCCAAAAAGCCCGCTTCCACCGCTAAGAAAACCACCTCCGGCACGAAAAAGGCCGCCTCAAAAAAGACCGCTCCCGTCGTGGAAAACGTCGCCCCCATCGTTGAGGAGACTGCACCGGTCGTCGAGGAAACCGCGCCGGTCGTTGAGGAAAGCGTCGCCCCCATCGTTGAGGAGACCGCGCCCGTCGTCGAGGAGACCGCGCCCGTCGTCGAGGAGACCGCGCCCGTCGTTGAGGAGACCGCGCCCGTCGTTGAGGAGACTGCGCCCGTCGTTGAGGAGACTGCGCCCGTCGTCGAGGAAACCGCTCCCGTCGTTGAGGAGACTGCGCCAGTGTTTGACATTTCCACCCTGCCGCGCAGGAGCGTGGCGTTCATCGGCTCCGAGTGCCACCCCTTCGTCAAGACCGGCGGTCTGGGCGACGTCATGTACGCCCTGCCCCGCGAGCTCGCAAGGCTCAATTGCGACGTCCGCGTCATTCTCCCCCGCTACGCATGCATCCCGCAGGAGTACCAGGACAAGATGGTCTACCGCGGCGAGTTCTACATGGACCTCGGCAACACCGGCCGCAACTACTACGTCGGCATCATGGAGTATGTGAACGACGGCGTCGTCTACGACTTCATCGACAACCAGGAGTTCTTCTCCTCCGGCAACCCGTATCTGAACCTCGTGGACGATATCCCCAGGTACTGCTTCTTCAGCAAGGCCGCGCTGGCCGCGCTCAACTACATGAACTGGATACCCGACATCGTCCACTGCCACGACTGGCAGGCGGCGCTCGTGCCTGTGTATCTGCGCACGCTGTTCAAGGACTCGCCCGTCGGCCGCGCGAAGTCCATTCTCACCATCCACAACCTGCGCTTCCAGGGCGTTTACAACATCCCCACCATCAAGTACTGGTCCGGCCTGCCCGACTCCGTGTTCAACATGGGCGCGCTGCAGCAGGACTATGTCGAGGCCAACATGCTCAAGGGCGGCCTCGCTTACGCCGACCGTATAACTACCGTCAGCGGGACCTATGCCTATGAGATACAGACCCCGGAATACGGCGAGCGGCTTGAGGACCACCTGCGTTATCACAACTGGAAGCTCCGCGGCATCGTGAACGGCATCGACTACGAGATGTGGAACCCGGAGACCGACCCCGCCTTGGCCGAGAACTACGGCCTCGGCAACGTGCTCGAGCACAAGATGGCAAACAAGCGCGCGCTCCAGCGCGAGCTCGGCCTGGAAGAGGACGAGAGCAAGTTCGTCATCGGCCTCATCTCCCGCCTGACGAATCAGAAGGGCCTCGACCTCGTGAGCAGCATCATCCCGCAGGTGCTAGACGGCAACACCCAGGTCATCGTGCTCGGCACCGGAGACAAGCAGTATGAGGATACCTTCCGCTATTACGAGGGCGCCTATCACGGCACGTTCAGCGCATGCATCCAGTATGACGAGGCGCGCGCGCACCGCATCTATGCCGGTTCCGACGCGCTTCTGGTGCCGTCCCGCTTCGAGCCCTGCGGACTGACTCAGCTCAACGCCATGCACTACGGCACTCTGCCCATCGTGCGCGAGACCGGCGGCCTGAAGGACACCGTGGAGCCCTACAACAACTTCACCGGCGACGGCAACGGCTTCACCTTTGACCGCTACGACGCGGGCCTGCTGCTCGACGCCATCAACCGCGCCAAGACCGTGTACTTCACCAACCGCTATCACTGGGACGAGGTCGTCCAGCGCGACATGGCCAAGGACGTATCCTGGACCAACTCCGCCTGGCAGTACAGGAACCTCTATCTTGAGCTCACCCAGTGGTAAGAAAACAGAACAAAAATACGACATCCGGCAGGGTCATCCCCTGCCGGATGTTTTTATTTGCCGTTATTACACAAACAACTCGTTGTATGAAACGGCCAGTATCGCCTCGAGTGCTTTCAATTTGTCAGGATATATGTGCCGCTGTCCCACCTACATCTTTGCGTATGCGCTTTTTGTGACGTCGCAGCCTCTAACCTGCATTTGAGCAGATAACTGCTCCTGCGACATATTCCGTTTTTCTAATATTAAGTGCAATACTAATTGGCTGAGGGTGCTTGACCGCGACAATAGTCGAAAGTGTACTTGCGGTTGGTGAATAGAATGTAGCATCATTGATAAGGTGGTGCTCAATTTGCTAACTGGGGCTTTTATGATGCTGCTGTCGAGCGCATTTTTGATGCTCAGGCTGGGGCCGTCATCCGGTTCGTTCCCCAGGCCGCTGTCGGCCGCCGAGGAGCGCAAATATGTGGACCTCTGGCTCGAGGGCGATGTCGAGGCGCGCAATGTGCTCATCGAACACAACCTGCGTCTCGTCGCGCACATCATCAAAAAATACTACACCCAGGCCGACGACGCCGACGATCTCATATCCATCGGCACCATCGGACTCATCAAGGGCATAAACACCTACCGCCCCGAAAAAGGCGTCCGTCTGGCCACCTACGCCTCGCGCTGCTGCGAAAACGAGATACTGATGCACTTCCGGGCGCAGAGGAAGTCCGCGGGGGATGTGTCGCTTTCGGAGTCCATCGATGTCGATGGGGACGGAAACACGCTCTCGCTCATGGACATCATCTCACAGGAGGACGACATGGCCGAACGCATAGGCGACTGCGAGACCTGTATGCGCCTGCGCGAATATGTGGACAGCGTCCTCACGGAGCGCGAGGCCGAGATCGTAAAGCTACGCTACGGCCTGCGGGGCGACAGACCCCTCACCCAGCGCGAGACCGCCTCCCGCTGCGGCATCTCCCGCAGCTATGTATCGCGACGCCGTTAATGTAAACGAAGCCCGGAAAGCCTTGAAAATACAGGCTTGTCCGGGCTTCGGGCATATTAGAGTAGCACCGCTATTATTGTAAACAGTAAAAAATTTAGGAAGATAAGCGGCTATTTATCAATGCTATATACTTATACTTTATTGTGAGACACTAATTTGAGGTCTATGTCGTTCTAGAAAACAAATGAGTTCCGGCGGGGTTATTGCATACTGACTTAACTCGCTTAGGCGATTTTCTGATAGATTGATATGTACATTGTTCAATTTTTCTGAAAAATACCCTCCAGAACTGTTTAGATCTTTTAATTTCATTATGACAGAAACCAAGAAGTCTAGTTGATTCTTTCCTCTCAAAACCAGGTGAGGATTACTCTCTAAATATAACTCCTTTTCGAGTGCTAATAGTAGTTTAGTGTCCGCGTTCAATTGTAATATTAATTTATTGATTTGCTCATCATGTCTTGCTGCTTTAACCACTTGTCCAATCTCGATGTGTGCTAAATGCGAGGTCCTTACCTTACTGAATTGACATTTTATTTCTGGAGCATACTGATGCTGATATTTGACAACGGCATTAAATTGGATAATGATTTGATTGAATTCTCTTAGACGCAATCGATAATCCGTTAAACACTTATTATAATCTGAATCCACAGGATTCAACCCGAATTCAGATTGCAGAATTTGACTAAAAACAGATTCTTGCGCGTAAAGATTTTCAATGGAATAACAAGGGGTTTCAAAAAGATCATTGTTCGTATTTGCCAGTGATTCATCGTAATCTCGATCGATGAAAAACATTGTGCAAACATTAGTATATAAAGAATCCGATTGGATTTTCTGCATCACTTTAAGAACTTCTTTTTTCTTCCCTGCAACTTGAGTGATGATATTGGATCCCCAATATCGAGCTACTCGTGCATTGTAATATTTTCCATCCTCACCCTCGTAAAAACAAAACGCATGTGTTTCAAAATGTTCATGAGCTTCAGTAAATTTTTTAAATAGTACTTCGGATATACCACGCTTCTCACGCATTTGATCCAAAGTCATTTCTTTATCTTCAGACATCAGGATCCCCCATTACTGTTTAGCCATGTATGCACGTATTTCTCGGGCATCCATATCAAACTCATTTTCGAAAATAAAGGGAGAATGAGTCACTGTAAGCAAAAATTTACAATTTTGACTGCGCATGATGTCAGGCAAGAGCATTTGCTGCCACTTGATTGAGAGAGAGAGTTCCGGTTCGTCGATAATCACAAGGCTGTCTTCATCGCTTTCAAGATACAATTTAGAGAACAGCGAAACAATTTGTTTTTCACCAGAGGATAACTGTGTGAGCTTGACAGGTTCGTGATCTGCATCAGCATCATTTATATAGATTTTTAAGGTTAGATTACTGGGGTTGTATCTAAAATGCTTGTCATTTAAATATTTATTGCATGTATTGACAAATCCGTTAATCCTATCGTCATAGTGCTTTTGTTGATCATAACTTGCGATAAGCTTGTGGAGCAGATTTAACAGATGCAGATAATTATACCCGTAGATTTTCTGAGTTTTAATAAGTTTTATAATATTTTGTTTTGTTGTTGAATCGATTTTGTCTCCCAATCTATCAAGAACAATTTTTACTATTTCCAAATCAATTGTATTATAGCCGTGTTCAATATTGTCACCTTCTATATATTGTTCCAGAAGGTGACCTGTCATTTTATTGAATCCTTCCACCGCAAGATTTCGAATTTGATTCAAAATGGTATCGATATACTTCTGGACATCGGACATACCAAAGCGAATCAACATTTCAGAATCGTTGATTTCTTCATTCCTGATATTCAAATTGCTAAAGTCATTCTCGATTCTGCGGTAGGTGGGGAGATAAATGATTCGTTCAGCAAGATTCTCGTTAAGAGCTTTGTTTAAAGCTTGAACCTTTTTCTCATCTCCTTTAATGTATTTATGTTTGGAGAGACTATTGTGTGATTCCAACATGCTGATAAGTCGTTTGCGTGCAATAGACATAGGAATTCCTTGCATAGCAGCGTAACGTCGAATCATAAACTCGAACTCCTCAGCTGATAATGCATCCAAATCATTTGGGGAAATTCTAAATTCTGAAAGCAAAAATTCAAAATAGTCTTCGTCGTAGATTACTCTGCGACCATTTCGTCTTTGATTATAGGTAATAATATCTGCTTTGTTGATAATTATAGGAGAAACAGAGTTTCTAAAAGAAATCTCAATACTTTGAAAAGAAATAGTTTCAAGCTGAACATATTTCTTTTTCAAAACATAATAAAGACAATTAAGAATGGTCGTTTTACCTAAACCATTTTCACCGATGAAGATGTTAACTTCTTTGTCAAATGGCAGCTCAACATCATAGCGATCAAACAACCCCAAAATTTTAAATGATTTCAAATTTGTTGAATTCATATTGTTTACCACCCAAGAATCAATGTATCTATTCATTATATGCACCTCAGTTAAAAATATTAGTCGGTTAATTTATATGCCCAATGCCCATTGTTTCGCCATATTTTTAGTTTATCTTCTGCGACCAATCCGGCAAGTAGTCGATTTGCCGTTGCTGCTGATACCACACACAGTTCCCGCACATCGGCGTTCATTATATAGTCGTGAGTCTTTAAATACTCCTGAATCTTGTTCCAGCGGAGGGTTGCCTTATCTATCTTCCCATCGCTCATTTTATCACTCGTACAAATCGCATCCATGAGTGATGCTTTGGTCGTTTGAACCATTAATGGCTTCATAACGCTCCTGCTGTCGGACATGGATTTTATTTCGAAAACAGCATACGCAACAGGTATCAGACATAGCCGTGTCGAAACGTGTAAATTATTGGTTTGATTATATCATATACCCTTCATTTTATCAATCTATCAAACACGCGCTGGACACTCAATTAAAAATCTCTGAGTGCTTTGCCCTGTATGAGCGTATTGAGTTCGAACCCGTAAGTAGCAACCATCAAACTGATTTCGAGTCAGACGACATACAAGCGATTATCTCGACATGATATGATTCCTTTATCTTATGGTAAAGGAGTCTTTTTATGGTCAGCGGTCATTTGACAGCAAAGAGGAATCGCTGGTATGCGGTGCTCAATCTCAGGCATCCCGACGGAAGGAGGTACTCCAAATGGATATCCACCGGCCTAACAATAGCGGGAAACAAACGAAAGGCGGATGAACGGCTGCAGGAGTTGAGGAGGCAATATTCGTTAGGTGGGGATATCCATTCGTCGGGAATATTGTTTACCGGATATATGTCAGGCTGGCTTAAAACCATATGGCCCGTTGTTGCAGCTACTACATATCATTCATATCAAAAACTCACCAATGAAATATGTGCGTACTTTGAACCACTGAATCTGCATTTGAGCGAAGTTACTCACAGCCAGATACAGGACTATTACTCCTGGCTTTTCAATCGCGGCTTGTCTTCCAACTCCGTGCTCCACTATCATGCTATACTGCACAAAGCCTTCTCGGATGCGGTAAAGGCGGGCTATATCACCTCAAGCCCAATGCTTTGCGTAACACGTCCCAGGAAAAACGTTTTTGTCCCTTCGCCCTATAATGAAACGGAGCTTAAAGAGCTCTTTGACTGCATTAGCGGGCATCCTTTGGAACTGCTTATTAAACTTACGGCTACATACGGCTTGCGCCGAAGCGAAGTTTTGGGGCTGCGGTGGAAGGCCTTCAACTTTGAAAAAAACACTCTGAGCATATTTCACACCGTTTACGAGGAAAAAGGCAAAAAAGGTGGGATAACAGTAATAGGCAACGACATTGCAAAAAGCAAGTCCAGTTTTCGTACTCTCCCTCTGAATGAACCGATCAAGATTCTGCTTTTAGATTGCCGGTTCAAAAAGTATGGAGGCAATCTCCCATCTCAGGATAGCTATCTGTTCACAGGCGGTAATGGACAGATTATGAAGCCGTCTCATTTGACGGCTTCTTTTTCTGCGCTGCTTAAGAAACAAGGTCTGCGCCATATTCGTTTTCATGACCTCCGACATGCCAGCGCCGGGGTTTTGATTGCAAATCGAGTACCGCTTATTGAGGTGCAGCAATGGCTCGGCCACAGCACGATACGCATAACCGCGGACTTATACAGCCACCTTGACTACGATATCAAGCTCCGCAGCGCTTCTATTATGAAAGAGAGGCTATTTGACAATGAACAAGTACACGATTAACGCTCTACTGCTTTCCTGTGAGTCCCAGATATTATCCAAAGCCGAGAAATGCTTGCAAAGGAATACTTCCATCAGCGTGAAATGCTTTCCCGATGAGCAAGGATATTGCTTTGAGGGATTTATTATGGAACGAGGAAATCGGATTTGGATGCCATATGTTGTTTTAAACAGTCATTGTGAGGTGCTCGACCTATATTGCCAATGCCAAGCCAAAACATTATGTGTGCATAAGACGATTCTTTTGCTCGCGACAAAAACCATGCTTGAAACAGGATGTGGAGATTATAAGACTGCCACCAAACTGCGTATAGCAGAACACCTTGCCAAAGCGCTGAATCTTCATTGAAAGTATCAGAGGTCATGCACCCTGCATGGCTTCTTTTGTTATTATCGCGGACAGGCAAAAACAGCGTATGCGGCACATAAGATTTCATCGGAGGGTTGCCTGTGAAACAGAAACTGCCAGTTGTGAAGTGCCTGTACGCAAAAGGCTCCGAAAAGACGCTCTCGGATTTGCTGGAGGAATCTTTTAGAATCTACCTTGTCCACATACTTGCCGCCCCAGAAAGGCCCGTTGTACAATGTCGGCGATGAATGGCCGCTTATCTCAGGAGGTATGATATGTACTCAGAGATAAGCAATCCCATGGACTACCATGTGGCTTTATACATCAGACTATCAAAGGAGGATGAAAACGAAGGGCCATCCCAGAGCGTCCAGAACCAGGAATCTCTGCTGCGGGAGTTTGTGCAGCAGCACCGGCTGAACGTCTACAATACCTACATAGACGACGGCTGGAGCGGCACCAGCTTTGACCGGCCCGGTTTTCAGCGGATGATTGGCGACATTGAAACAAAAAAGGTCAATATGGTCATCACCAAAGACCTTTCCCGTTTGGGCCGTGATTACATCATGACCGGCCATTATATGGAGCGGTACTTCCCGGAGCACCGGGTGCGGTACATCTCTTTGCTGGACGGTATTGATACCGGCGTGGACTCTACAGCCAACGACATCACCCCATTCCGTGCCATCATGAATGACATGTACGCCAAGGACATCTCCAAGAAGATCAAGAGCGTCAAGCGGGATAAGCAGCGGAAGGGGCAGTTCATCGGCGGCAAGCCCATGTACGGCTACAAGATGCACCCCACCGAGAAAAACAAGATCGTCATCGACGAGGAAGCGGCGCCGGTAGTGCGGCGGATTTTTGCCCTGGCGCTCTCCGGCATGAGCTGCCGGCAGATAGCCTCCTCCCTCAACTCGGATAACGTCCTCTCCCCTGCCGCCTATGCCAAGCTGCCGGTGTCAAAGCCGGGCCCCTACACCGGGCTCTGGAGCAGCGAGCGTATCTCAGAAATGCTGCAAAACGAGACCTACATCGGTAATATGGTGCAGGGACGCATGGTGAAGATCAGCTACAAATCCAAGAAATGTTTGAGACAATCACCGGAAAACTGGGTGGTGGTGGAGGGAACCCATGAGCCGATCATTGATCCGGAGACCTTTCAGAAGGTGCAGCTGCTGGTCAGCAGCCGCAAGCACACCCGCAGCCGGACCTATGACTTTCTCTTAAAGGGGCTGATTTTCTGCCACGAGTGCGGCTACCCCATGGCGGTGCTCAACCGCAAGAATGCCGCCGGTGAAGATCGCCTGTTCTTTGTTTGCCGAACCTACCAGCGTTTTACCAAAGCGGGCGTCTGCACTTGTCATTCCATCAAGGAAGAAACAGTAAATGAAGCGGTGCTTGCCAAGGTGCGGGAGGTCTGCCAGGCCTATCTGAATCCTGACCGGCTGCGCCCAATTGCCAAAGAAGTGGTGGAGAACGCCAGCAAGGCGGCCAGCTGTGAAGCGGAGATGCAAGCGCTGCAATCCAAAATCACTGCTCTGACTACCAATCTGGATCAGATGTACATGGACCGGCTGAATGGGCTGCTCTCCGAAGAGGACTTTCAGCGCATCTATCAGAAGGTCAAGATGGACCGCACGGTTCTGGAAGACCGGTTGAAGAGCCTTCAGGAACAGGCAAAGCAGCCGGTGAACACCGAGGAAAAAGCCGCGGCACTGGTGAAACAGTTTCTGGACTCGGGACTGAGCAGCCGGGAACTCCTGGTCAGCCTCATCGAACGGGTGGAGCTGACCGAGGAAAAAGATATCATTATAAAATTCCGCTTCCGTGAGCTGGAGGCGGTTTCTTAAAGGGCATCGTTTACAATAGGCGTGTCGCTATGTATCGCGCATCGAGAAGAAGGCGCTGGAGAAGCTGCGGGCGGCTTTGGGGGAGGATGTCTGAGCGTTGACGCGGGCTTGGGAGTTTGTGTATAATATTGTCATCTTCTACAGGGGGGTGACGGCTTGGATATTCACGAACTCAACAGCTCCGTTTTTGGCCACTCCTCTTTCCGCGAGGGCCAGATGTTTCTCATCTCCTCCATACTCGAGGGGCGCGACTGCCTGGGGATCATGCCCACCGGCGGCGGAAAGTCGCTCTGTTACCAGATCCCCGCCATGACCCTGCCGGGGCTCGCCCTCGTCGTATCCCCTCTCATCTCGCTCATGAACGACCAGGTCGCCGCCCTTCGCGGCTCCGGCGTCCCCGCCGCCGCCTACAACAGCTCCCTCTCGACCGAGGAGCGGCGGCACGTCCGCTCCGGACTTCGTGAGGGCAGACTCAAGCTCCTCTACGTCTCCCCGGAGCGGCTCGAATCCCCCGCCTTTCTTGAACTCCTCGACGGCCTGCACATTCCCCTCGTCGCCGTCGATGAGGCGCACTGTATCTCTCAGTGGGGCCAGGATTTCAGGCCCAGCTACCTCGGCATCCCGGACTTTATCGCCGGGCTGCCCAAGCGCCCCGTCGTTGCGGCCTTCACCGCAACCGCCACGGCCGAGGTCCGCAGCGATATCATACGCCTTCTCGGCCTCCAGAGGCCCAAGGTCCTCGTCACCGGCTTCGACAGGCCCAATCTCTTCTTCGACGTGTTCCGGCCCGCAAAAAAGTCCGCCGAACTGCTCCGCCTCGTCCGTGAGCGCAGAGGCCGCCCGGGCATCGTCTACTGCTCCACTCGCGCGACCGTCGAGCGCGTCTGCTCCAATCTACAAAACTCCGGCGTCAACGCCGTCATGTATCACGCCGGTATGCCCGACGCAGAGCGCAAGTCAAATCAGGCCCTCTTCCAGCACGACCGCGCCTCCGTCATGGTCGCCACCAACGCCTTCGGCATGGGAATCGACAAGTCAAACGTCGGCTACGTCATTCACTACAACATGCCTCTAAGTCTCGAGGCCTACTACCAAGAGGCCGGGCGCGCCGGCAGGGACGGCAGCCCGGCGGACTGCATCCTGCTCTACTCCGCCGCAGATATCGTCACCGCCCGCCGCCTCATCGAGCACGACGACGGACAGAACGCGGAGCTGGGCGAGGAAGAGCGCGAGGCTGTCCGGCGCATGGACCTCTTCCGGCTCAGGCACATGAGCGACTACTGCAACACTGCCGCTTGCCTGCGCGGCTTCATTCTCTCCTACTTCGGCCAGGATCACGAGGAGCGCTGCGGCAACTGCGGCAACTGCCTCGCCGGTTTCAGCACTGTGGACCTGACGCTGGAGGCGCAGATGATACTCTCCTGCGTCCACCGCATCCGGGCCGCGCTGGGCTACGGTGTCGGCTCGCAGCTTGTCGCCCAGGTCCTGACCGGCAGCCGGGACAGGCGCGTCCTGGAGCTGGGCCTGGACCGTCTCTCCACCTACGGCCTCATTAAGGGCCGGGCCTCCGAAAGCGTTGCGCGGCAGATCTCCCAGCTCGTCGAGCTGGGCCTGCTCAGGCGCAACATGCGCCACGGCGCGCTCGAGCCCACGGACAGAGCAGCCGGAGTGCTCTTCCGGGGTGAAAAGGTCCTTGTCCCCACGCGCACAGCGCCGGAGGTCAAGCCGGCTGCGAGCGCTGAGCCGGACTTTGACGCCTCGCTCTTCGGGCGCCTGCGCCGCCTGCGCACGAGGCTCGCCCAGGAGCAGGGCATACCGCCGTATTTGGTTTTTACCGACGCCACGCTCCGCGAAATGGCCCGCCTCGCTCCGGTGAACATGGCCGAGTTCCTGCAGGTTTCCGGCGTCGGCAAGTTCAAGGCCGAAAAGTATGGCGCCGCCTTCCTGGAGGAACTGAAAAAATAGCCCGCACACAAGGAGAGCCGCCCGGCATATGCCGGGCGGCGTTTTACTTTTGCCTCAGCTCTGCTCCGCGACGTAGATGCTCATGCGGTTTTGGACATATTCTGCCGCCTGCCAGGCGCTCTGCGCCCCGGAGAAGTAGGCGCCCGCCTCCTCCAGGATGATGTCCATGGCGCTGTCGTCGTATATGGCGAGCTTGTCCGCCCGCTCGACCAGCTCGCGCAGCTCTGCGGCCTCCTCTATGCTGATCTGATTTGGATAGTCCCCGACATTCGCCTCCAGCATCTCGTCGAAAAGCGGGCGGTAAAGCGGCCTCGAGCCGATGTGCATGTTGGCTGTTGGGTCCATGAGTGTGAAGCGGATGAACTCCCAGCAGCCTTCCTTCTGCTCCGAGCCCGCAAATATGCCCGCGGCAAGCTCCAGCTGCACCCTCAGCAGCTCCTCTCCGTCAACTGTGGGCAGGCTGAAATAGCAGACCTCCCTGCCGGAATAGTCGGCGTCAAAGGCCAGGCTTGTGGTGCCGCCGCCGCGGCTCGTCCTCATCATCAGCACCTGGCCCCGGCCCAGGCGGCTCCAGGTGTTTTCAAACTGGCCCGGCAGCTCGAACTCCTTCGAGCGGTCGCTCTTCACACGCGAGGCCGCCTCGAGTATCGAGACGAACTCCGCATTGTCAAAGTCGCAGCTGCCCGTCTCCCAGTCCATGGCCCGGTCCAGATAGTCGGCGGCCATCAGCTCAAGGAAATATTCCGGGTCCATGCGGCTGCTCATGTCCTGCCAGGGCTCCAGCGCCGCCTCCATGTCCAGGTACTCCTGCATGGACATGCCCCTGCAGCCCTCGAAGTTCTCCTTCAGGCCCATCATACAGTCCACGGCAAAGCGCGGGCCAAGGTAGTACACGCCGCCGTACTCGTTCAGGGCGTCCCAGGCCATGAGCTGCTCCCGGCCCAGCTCCGGCTCCGCGTCAATATAGGGCGTCAGGTCCTCCAACAGCCCATTGCGTATGAGGCCGAAGGCCCCGCGTATACCCGGGTCCCACCTGCGCTCAAAGCAGACCATGTCCGGGCCGCTGCCCGCGCCCAGCTCCGCGCACATGCGGGTGAGGGCCTGGTCCACGCTGCCCGTCTCACCGACATAGTCCACAAGCTCCAGCTCATAGTCCGGGCTCTGCGCGTTGAACTGCGCTGCCAGCTCCTTCACCCCGTGGGCGTTGAACACGGCGGCCTTCAGCACCGTCCTGTCCCGCAGCTCGTAGGGCGTGGCGGGCCGGAGCAGCACCTCGCCGCTCTGCGTCGTGCACATGAACCTCTTGTCGTCCAGCGGGCTCACGGCGGACAGGCCGAAAAACTCCATCTTGCAGGCCGCGAAGTCTATGAGCAGCCACGCCTTGCCCGAGTCGCTGATCCGGTAGAGCCCGTCCGCCGCGGCGAGGTAGAGAAAGCCGCTGCCGTCGCCGCAGCCCAAGACGCCGTTCTCGGTCAAAAAGCCCTCGCCGCCCTCTATGGGCGTGATGCGGAGCCCGTCTCCCTCCTGCCTTATGAGCTGCACGCCGCCCTTTCTGTCCGCCACGATGCCCAGGTATTCGCCTTCCGGCTCTATTTCTTCCTCTGAGCCGTCCGGGCTGTACATTGTTATGCTATCCCCGAAGTCCAGCCAGGCCCTGCCGCCCGCGAGCAGCATCGACCTCGGCGCTTCGTCCAGCGCCCGCTCCAACAGCTTCTTGCCTTCGAAATCGTAGAGCCGCAGCGCCACGCCCTCCAGGCCGCCCGTGACGAGCCAGCAGCCGTTCTCGTCGCAGCGCATGAAATAGCCCCGGCTGCCCTCTGGCTCCAGCAGCGACCTTGAGCCGCGCATGACGCGCAGCGTCCCGTTTTCCGTGCTTATCAGGCTGCAAATTTCGCCGTCATACTCCTGTGTGCAGCCGGGCCAGGCTCCCTCTGGCGTCTCTATCGGCTCCGCCTTATAGCACTCGCCCGGACCTTCCCAGCTCACGGGCTCCGGCGAGCTGGTATCCGCAGCGGCGTCCGTTGTCTGCGCGGGCTCCGCCGCGCCGCAGGCGGCGAGAGCCAGCAGCAGGAGCGAAAGCGCCGCGAGCATCGCCGGTTTGCGCATGTCCCCACCCCCCTTTGTTTTGCCCAGCATACTCCCGCTTTGTATCCGAACTGTATCCTCCTGCTTACAAAGTTTTCGCTATAATCTTGTGCATATAGACAGAAAAAGGGAGCGCATCCGAAGATGCGCTCCCTTTCAAAACTTAAGTCACACGAGCTCAATGACGGCCATTTCGGCGGCGTCGCCGCGGCGGGGGGCGGTGCGGGTGATGCGGGTGTAGCCGCCGTTGCGGTCGGCGTACTTCGCGGCGGTCTCGTTAAAGACCTTGTGCGCCACGTCCTCGCGGGTGATGAAGCTCAGGGCCTGGCGGTAGGCCGCCATGTCCTTCTGCTTGCCGAGGCTTATCATCTTCTCGGCCAGCGGCTGGATCTCCTTGGCGCGGGTGAAGGTCGTCTCCATCCGGCCCTTGTCCAGGAGATCAGTCACCTGCTGGCGCAGCATAGCCATGCGCGCCGCGGTCGGCTTGCCGAGTTTCCTTGTACCGGGCATTGTGGTTTCCTCCTTACTGGTTGTCGTCGCTGGCCAGACTCAGTCCCATCATGGCGAGCTTGTGCTCGACCTCCTCCAGGGACTTCCGGCCCAGATTGCGAACCTTTATCATCTCGTCCTGGGTCTTGCTGATAAGATCCTCGACAGTGTTGATGTTGGCGCGCTTGAGGCAGTTGAAGCTGCGGACCGAGAGGTCCAGCTCTTCTATCGTCATCTCAAGCACCTTGTCTCGCTGTGTCTCTACCTTTTCCACCACCGTGGACTTGCTGCCGATGCTGTCAGACAGGTCGGTGAACAGCGTGAAGTGGTCCACCAGTATCTTCGCGCCCAGCGATACCGCATCTCTCGGGCTGATCGTCCGGTCCGTCCAGACCTCGAGCGTCAGCTTGTCGAAGTCCGTCTGGTTGCCCACGCGCGTGTTCTCCACCGCGTAGTTCACCTTCAGGACGGGCGTATAGATGGAGTCAACGGGTATCGTGCCGATGATCTGCTGCGGGTTCTTGTTCTTGTCCGCCGGGACATAGCCCCTGCCGTGGTCAAGCGTCAGCTCCATCGAAAGCGAAGCGTCCGGGCCGAGCGTGGCTATGTGCAGCTCGGGGTTCAGTATCTCTACCTCGCCGTCGGCCTTGATATCGCCCGCGGTGACCTCGCCCTCGCCCGATGCCTCGATATAGACGGTCTTGGGTTCGTCGCTGTGCAGCCGTGCTATGATGCGCTTGATGTTCAGGACGATCTCGGTCACGTCCTCTTTAACGCCGGGGATGGTGGAAAACTCATGCTGGATGCCGGATATCCTGATCGACGTCACCGCCGTTCCGGGCAGCGACGACAGGAGCACTCGGCGAAGAGAGTTGCCCAAAGTCGTGCCGTAGCCGCGCTCCAGCGGTTCGATCACATACTTGCCGTAGGAATCGTCCGTAGGAGTCTCGATGCACTCGATGCGCGGCTTTTCTATTTCAATCATTTGCGAACTAACCCTCCTTTAAAATCTGCGCCATTGGGGGGCGCGCGCGTGGTTCAGCTTACCAATCGAGGGTTTTTTTATCACTTGGAATAGAGCTCGACGATGAGGTGCTCCTCTATCGGCAGATCTATGTCCTCGCGGGCGGGGACAGCGGAGACCTTCGCTATCATGTTCGCGGCGTCATAATCCAGCCACTTCGGAGGCTGACGGAAGGCGTTGGCCTCCACGTTGGCCTTTATCTTCTCCAGGCTGCGGCTCCGCTCGCGCAGAGACACGACCATGCCCGGCTTCACCTGGAAGCTGGGGATGTTGACCTTGCGGCCGTTGACGGTGAAGTGTCCGTGGTTCACGAGCTGACGCGCCTCCGCACGGCTCATCGCAAAGCCGAGACGGTAGACGACGTTGTCCAGCCTGCTCTCGCAGATGGCGAGCAGATTCTCGCCGGTCTGGCCCGGACGGCGCTCGGCCATGTCAAAGTAGCTCCTGAACTGGCTCTCGAGCAGCCCGTAGTACCTCTTGGCCTTCTGCTTCTCACGCATCTGCTGGCCGTACTCGGAGGTCTTGCTCCTGCCCTGACCGTGCTGTCCGGGAGGATAGGGGCGGTTCTCCATAGCGCACTTCTGAGTGTAGCACCTGTCGCCCTTCAGAAAGAGCTTCTGGCCCTCCCTGCGGCACTGGCGGCAGACGGCGTCGGTATATCTTGCCATTTCTTCTTACCTCCCCTGATTAGACGCGGCGGCGCTTCGGCGGACGGCAGCCGTTGTGCGGGATGGGCGTGACGTCCTTTATCATCGTGACCTCGAGACCCGCGGTCTGCAGAGCGCGGATCGCCGCCTCACGGCCCGAACCGGGGCCTTTGACATAAACCTCGACGGTCTTGAGGCCGTGCTCCATGGCAGCCTTCGCAGCGGTCTCGGCCGCGGTCTGAGCCGCGAACGGAGTGCTCTTCTTGCTGCCGCGGAAGCCCATGCCGCCCGCGGAGGCCCAGGAAATGGCGTTGCCGTTGGTGTCGGTTATCGTAACCATCGTGTTGTTGAAAGAAGAGCTGATATGCACGGCTCCACGTTCAATGTTCTTCCGCTCTCTGCGGCGAGTGCGGACCTTCTTCTTGGGTGCTGCCATTACATATCCCTCCCTTACTTCTTCTTATTGGCTATCGTGCGCTTCGGACCCTTGCGGGTGCGGGCGTTCGTCTTGCTGCGCTGGCCACGGACGGGCAGGCCCTTCCTGTGGCGCAGGCCGCGGTAGCTGCCTATCTCGGTAAGGCGCTTGATGTCCAGCGCCACAGAGCGGCGCAGGTCGCCTTCCACCACGTAGTGGTGATCTATGCACTCACGGATCTTGGCCTCTTCCTCATCGGTCAGGTCCTTCACGCGAGTGTCGGGGTTAATTCCGGTAGCCTCGAGAATCTTTTTCGCGCTGGTTCTGCCGATACCGTAGACATAGGTGAGGCCGATCTCTATCCTCTTGTCCTTGGGCAGGTCAACGCCGGCTATACGTGCCATCTTTCGCAATCATTCCTTTCGATGATTTTCCCCGCGCTATTCAGGCGGAGGCTTGGTCCCGCCGGAGGGAGCCTCCGTCCCGCGGGGGATGTGTCTTTCGCTCTTTCAAATACTTAGGGTCTCAGCCCTGACGCTGCTTGTGCTTCGGGTTCTCGCAGATCACCATGACCTTGCCATGGCGCTTTATGATCTTGCACTTCTCGCACATGGGCTTTACCGAAGGTCTGACTTTCATTTAAGCTCCTCCTATTCGGCTTCGCGCTGAACGCTTCCGCGTTCCTTACTTCGATCTCCAGGTTATCCTGCCACGGGTCAGGTCGTAGGGGCTCATCTGAACCGTGACCTTGTCCCCGGGCAATATGCGGATGAAGTTCATCCTCAGCTTCCCGGATATGTGGGCCAGTATCGTGTGGCCGCCGCCGATGTCCACGCTGAACATCGTGTTGGGCAGGGATTCGACGACCGTGCCCTCAAGCTCGATCATATCGTCTTTTGCCAAGTTATTTAACCTCCCTCGCGGTTGATCGTCACAGATCCTCTGCCATTGTCAGGATCTCGGGCTCGCCGTCAGTTATCAGGATCGTGTTCTCGTAGTGCGCGGACAGCTTCCCATCCGCCGTTACGGCAGTCCAGTCGTTATCCAGCACGTAAACGTCCCAGGTGCCCGCGTTGACCATCGGCTCGATGGCCAGGGTCATGCCCTTCACGAGCCGCGGCCCGTGGCCCGGTTCGCCGAAATTCGGTATCTCCGGTTCCTCGTGCAGCTTTGCGCCTACGCCGTGGCCCTCATAGGCCCGCACCACGGAAAAGCCGTGGCTTTCGACGTATTCCTGGATCGCATGTCCGATATCCGATACCCGATAGCCGGGCTTCGCAAACTTGATGCCCTCGAAAAAGCTCTGCCGCGTCACTTCTATGAGCCGCTTTGCCTCTTCGCTCACCTCGCCGCAGGGGTAGGTACCCGCGCAGTCGCCGGTGAAGCCGTGTATCCTGGCTCCCACGTCTACGCTGACGATGTCGCCTTCCTTCACGACGCGCCTGCTTGGAAAGCCGTGTACGACCTCCTCGTTCACCGAGATGCAGGCGCTGGCGGGAAAACCGCCGTAGTTCAGGAACGTCGGCGTCGCCCCCGAGCGCAGTATGAACTTGTGCACTTCCCTGTCGATTTCCCGCGTGGTCACGCCGGCCGCTATGGCCTGCCGGGCCACGGTGCGCGCGCCTGCCGTTATCCGGCAGGCCTCGCGCATGAACTCGATCTCTCGCGGGGACTTCACTATTATCATAGTTCGATCCCCAGGGTCTTTGCTATCTCGGCCGTGGTGGCCTCGATCGTCGGCTGGTTATCGACCGACTTGAGCTTGCCGCGCTCCGCGTAGAACGCCTTGAGCGGCTCAGTCTCGGTGTGGTAGACCTCAAGCCTCGCCTTGACAGTCTCGGGCGCGTCGTCCTTCCGGATGGTCAGCTCCGCGCCGCAGTTGTCGCAGCGGCCTTCGGTCTTGGGCGGCGCGGACACGACGTGATAGGTTGCGCCGCAGCCGGGGCAGGTGCGTCTGCCGGACATACGCTCGATTATCGTCTCGTCCGATATCTCGATGGAGAGCGCGCAGTCTATATCTATCCCGCGCGCCTCGAGCGCTTCCGCCTGCGGTATCGTCCTCGGCATACCGTCGAGGATATAGCCGCCTTTGCAGTCGGGCTCGGCCAGGCGCTCCTCGACGATGCCGATTATGACGTCGTCGGGTACGAGCCTGCCGCTCTCGACATATTCCTTGGCCTTCAGCCCGACGGGTGTGCCGTTCTTCATGGCTGCCCGCAGGATGTTGCCCGTGGAGATGGTGGGTATGCCCAGCCTCTTGCTGATGATCTCCGCCTGAGTGCCTTTGCCGGCACCGGGCGCGCCCAAAAGTATCAGCTTCATTTTAACCTCCGATCAGTCAAGGAAGCCCTTATAGTTGCGCATGAGCATCTGCGCCTCAACGGCACGGACCGTCTCAAGTGCAACGCCTACAACTATGATTATGGAGGTGCCGCCGAGAGATATGCCCGAAAGAGTCGGAGCATCGGAGAAGCAGCTTATCAGGATAGGCACAACGGCCACGACGCTCAGATACAGGGCGCCCATGAGGGTGATCTTGTTGAGCACCTTCCTGATATACTCGCTGGTCGGCTTGCCGGCGCGGAAGCCGGGGATGAAGCCGCCGTTCTTCTTCAGGTTGTTGGCGATCTCGACGG